>Ga0209575_10000035_pt1 | contig 176633 bp, 134 predicted proteins | sample Medcelwee11metaG_FD_187172 | JGI IMG/M metagenome (GOLD analysis project Ga0209575, IMG submission 187172) | Freshwater pond sediment microbial communities from the University of Edinburgh, under environmental carbon perturbations - Medium... | ecosystem: Environmental > Aquatic > Freshwater... | reverse complement strand
GGGCCTCCCGCGTCACGGCGGGGCGTTCGCTCCACGTCTCTCGTCGGGCCTCCCGCGTCACGACGGGGCGTTCGCTCCACGTCTCGCTTCGGGCCTCGCTCCGCTTCTCGGCGGGGCGTTCGCTCCACGTCTCGCTTCGGGCCTCGCTCCGCTTCTCGGCGGGGCGTTCGCTCCACGTCTCTCTTCGGGCCTCCCGCGTCACGACGGGGCGTCCGCTCCACGTCCCGCTTCGGGCCTCGCTCCGCTTCTCGGCGGGGCGTTCGCTCCACGTCTCGCTTCGGGCCTCCCGCGTCACGACGGGGCGTTCGCGCCATGTCTCTCGTCGGGCCTCGCTCAGCCTCGCGACGAGGAGACCGCTCGACATCGACCGACTCCTGGCCGGCTCCCCGGGAATCTCGGCCACCCCCACGCTGAGGCTCACGCCTAGGGGGATGCTGGCCGCCTTGCTTGGCGTCGCGCGGCTGCTGGTGGCCACGACGGCCAGAGGAGCCCGTACGCGTCGAAGGATCCTGGTCGGGCGCACGTACCGTTCGGGGGGCCGCGCGACCGAGCAAGGGTTGCAGGCTGGCGAACTCGGCGTGAGCGGAAGCCGCGGCACGCAAGTGCTTGGGAAACCCATAGGCGGCCTGGAGATCTCGAAGCTCCTCCCTCGTAAGGAACCGCCACTGCCCTGCCCTCAAACCGTCGATGGTAATGGCGGCAAAGGCGGTGCGGGTGAGCCGGATGACGGGGAACCCTGTCTCCTCCCCCATCCTCCTGATCTGCTGGTTCCGCCCCTCGCGCAAGATGAGCTCGAACCAGGTGTGCCCGGCCTCCCGCCTGGTCACGATAACCTCCGTGGGAAGCGTGATCCCATCTTCGAGCTTCACTCCATCCCGCCACTTCGCGACGTCGTCGGCGGACATGTCCCCCTGCACCTTCACGAGGTAGGTCTTGGGGACATGGTGACGCGGGTGGAGCATCCGCGCCGTGAAGTCGCCGTCGTTGGTCAACAGCAGGGCGCCGCTCGTCTGGTAGTCGAGACGACCGACCGGATAGAGCCGCAGGGGCAAGTCCTGGAGAATCTCCGCGACAGTGGGTCTCCCCTCCGGGTCGTCAAGTGTGGACATGACGGCGCGGGGCTTGTGCATCAGGACGTAGACGGGGCTCTCGGCGACGATGCGCTTGCCATCGAGCTCGACGCGGTCAAGGTGAGCGTCGGCGCGGGCACCGAGCTCGGAGACGACCTTGCCGTTGACGCGCACGCGTCCGGCCTCGATCAAGCGTTCTGCTGCACGCCGGGACGCAACCCCGGCGCGCGCTAGGATCTTCTGAAGTCTATCTTGCATGGTGGGGGTCGAACGCTACTTGTCCGGAGTGGACGCGCCCTTGTCCTCGGGCTCGGTGTCTTCGCTCTGCGTATCCTTGGCGCTCTCGCTCTCGTCCTTCTTCGTCTCGTTCGCAATGCGACCGATCTCGTCACGGTCCCAACGATCGACGCGCCCATCGAAGTCGACATCGACGCCGACGCGATCGAGCTGTCCCCGGACGTAGATCTCCCAGACATTGGGCTTGCCGTCGAAGTTGGTGTCTCGCTGAATACGAGAGAGCTTCCCTTGAACGTAGTACTTCCACTGGTCGGCCTTACCGTCGCCGTTGCGGTCCAGCTCGTGTTTGACGATCCGGCCGTGGGAGAAGGTAATCCAGGAATCGACGCGGCCGTCGAAGACCGTATCGGCCTCCTCGCGCATCGCCTCGCCCTTGTCATTGAAGGTGCGTAGGACATCCTTGATGCCGTCGAGGTTGGTGTCCACCTCCCGACAGATCAGGACCCTGCGCTGGTCCTCGCCCTCGCCCACGAGCTGGTAGACGCGACGGATGTTGGGCCGGGACCCTCCGCTGGCGGTCGCCTCGACGGCCTCGCGGTCGGTTCTTCCCGCGAATTCGCACCGTGCCTTGTCATCTTTGGAGAACCCCTGGGAACGGTCTCCGTCGGGATCGGAGGGGTCTTTGGCTGGCTTCTTCGAGCCGCACCCGGGGGTAGCGATCAGGGCGCAAAGCGCCGTGGAGAAGAAGACCGCGGCCAGGTTGTTCGCGTGCATGTGGCGTCGCATCCTCACGACCCTCCCCCCGCATCGGTGGCGCCCGCATCTCCGGACGCAGGCTGGGCAGCATCGGGCTCGGGTTGGCCGGCGTCGGGCTGCGCAGCGGTTTGGCCCGCGGCCGTCATCTCGGCCTCGCGCTCCTTGCAAGGGTCGTGGCGAACGTCAGGCTTGCCGTCGCCCGACTCGTCGAGCGCGATGACGGGACAATCCGTCTTGGCGGGGTCAGGGAAAGTCCACCATTGGTCGACTTTCCCATCCCGGTTGGTGTCTCGCATTCGCTCCGTCAGTCGGCCGCTCGCGTACGTGTCCCAGGTATCCAGCTTGCCATCGAGGTTGGTTTCGCGGTGCTTCTGCGTGATCACACCGCCCTGGTAGTACCCGATCTCGTCGATGAGCCCGTCCCTGTCGAAGTCGGACTCTCGACGACGCAGGTTCCCCGCCTCGTCGAAGTACAGGTAGTTGTCCACACGGCCGTCGAAGTTGAGGTCGAGGGCTCGGCAGACCTCGCGCGTTCCCTCCATGACCTGGACGATATCCGGGCGCCCGTCGCTGTTGGCGTCCGTCTTGACCGCGCTGGCTGCGTCCACCTCGCATTCCTCGTGGACGATCTCGGTGGGAGACTGTCCGGCCGAAGCCGTCTGAGGTCCCTTCTTGCCGGCCGAACCGCACCCGAAGGCGACGAAGGCCAGACAGAGGACCAAGGCTGAGGGGTTGCGAAATCGCTCGCGGTGATTGGCTGGCGACATGACAGGCTCCAGTGACGCACGGAACGTGGTGATGCGCCCATGCCCCAAGGTCGAGGCAGTGTAGGCGCCTGGGACAGGGCCCGCAAGCGCGGACGTGCGAGGGTGAAGGGCGGGGCTGGAGGGCCCAGAGGAAGACATTGACAACATACGTACCATCATCTAGGGTAGTGACTGGTCACGAGCTCGGGCAGCCCATGTCGCGCAAAAAAATCTCCACCACCATCTACATCACGCCCGAACAGGCCGACAGGCTCAAGTTGCTCCACGAGCGGACCAAGGTGCCCGTCGCGGTCTACATACGCGAGGGGATCGACTTGGTGCTGGAGCGCTACGATCACATGCTTCCCGGTCAAATGACGCTGGTATCCGACGGGACGAGCAAGGATCGGTAGAGGCCGCGCGCCGCGCTGGGCAGAAGGCATCGGGGGACTGTGCTGGGGTCGGAGTGCCACGAGGGCACTCCATGAGACTTGGGGAGAGTGGCTTGATCAGAGCCAGCCGCGGAGCTGCATGGCCCGGACGACGGAGTCAATCGCGACCATGTAGGCGGCGTTGCGCATGTAGACCTCGCGCGCGAGGGCCATGTTGAGCACGGCGTTGAACGCGACGGTCATCTTGTGGTCGAGCTTGGTGTTGACCTCGTCCTCGGACCAATAGAAGTTCATGTCGTTCTGGACGCCCTCGAAGTACGAGCAAGTGACGCCGCCCGCGTTGCAGAGGAAGTCAGGGATCAGGAAGACGCCGTTCTTCTTGAAGAGGGCATCCGCTTCCGGCGTGGTCGGGCCATTAGCGCCTTCCGCCACGACCTTCACGCGCTTGGAGACCTTGCCGACGTTGTCACCGTTGAGGGACCCTTCGATGGCCGCGGGGATGAGTACGTCCACGTCCTTCGAAATCCACGCGTCGCCGTCTTCGATGAGGTAGCCGGCTTCCTTCGCGCGACCCTTGTCGACCGTGCCGTACTGGTCGGTGATGGACTGGAGGAACTTGGGGTCGAGACCGTCAGGCTTCGTGAAGGTGTAGGACTTCTTGTCGTGGTTGTCCCAGCAGGACACGCACAGGACCTTGCCGCCGATCATGCTGATGTAGGCGAGGGCGGCGTACTGGGCGACGTTGCCGAAGCCCTGGATGGCGCACGTGGTTTTGGTGCCGTCGATCTTGAGGTGCTTGAGGGCTTCGCGAATGGTGACGACGACGCCGAAGCCGGTGGCAGCCGTGCGACCGAGACTTCCGCCTCCGCCGATGGGCTTGCCGGTGATCACGCCGGGCGTGTAGGCGCCCACGAGCTTGGAGTACTCGTCCATCATCCAGCCCATCATCTGGGGAGTCGTGCCGACATCGGGGGCGGGCACGTCGTTGCGCGGGCCAATGTTCCGCCACATCTGCTGGACCCATCCACGACAGAGGCGCTCCTTTTCACCCACGGACAGGGTGGTGGGGTCGACGATGATGCCGCCCTTTCCGCCGCCGAGGGGGATGTCCGCGACCGCGCACTTCCAAGTCATCCACGTGGCGAGAGCGCGCACGGTGTCGATGGTCTCCGCGGGATGGAAGCGGATGCCGCCCTTGCAGGGCCCACGCGCATCGTTGTGCTGCACGCGGTAGCCCCGGAAGGCTCGCAGGTGTCCGTCGTCCATGCGGACGGGGATCATGAAGTGGAACTCGCGAAGCGGGTTTCGAAGAATGGCACGGGTGTCGGGCGACAAGTCGAGCTGGTCCGCAACTTCGTCGAACTGCTTCTGCGCCATCTCGAATGGATTGAGTGCCGAAGACATGGCAACCTCCGGTTGGGGTCCCCCACGCCAGTGACCCCTGCCTTTCAGGGGGAGCTGCGAAGGACACACACGATGAATGACCTCCGCGTACGCCCGCCCCATGAGCCTGTCAAGACAAGTTGGCGAGCCCAAACGACTTTCAATCCGAGCATGGGGGCCGGCCCGTTCTCGCTCTCCGGATTCATGCGCGGGCATCGATCTCGGACCACGTCGCACCTCCAAGACGGGTCACGATTGGGCTACGGTCCCCTGGATCGGTTCCGTCCCGACCCGTCGCGCGACCCCGACGACACCGATCCGCACTCCCATGAACAGCACTTCCAAACACACGCCCAAAGCGCTCCGCATCTACCTCGAACTCCGCGAGTACCCCATCCTGTGCGACGAGATCCGCAAGCGAATGCGGGAAGAGATCTTCCGCCGTGGGACCGTGCAGGTGGATGTCTTCGAGGAAGAGGTGCGCCGCAAGGCGAAGGCATCGCAGAGACGTGAGCACCCGCACGATCCCAGCTACCGCGATCTCGACGAGATCTGGGAGCTGCGCGTGTCGCGCACGCGCGAACGGCTGACGGACTTCTACTTCGCACACAACGTTCCGCACAGCGCGTTTCGCTCGATCGTGGCGGACGTGCTCGGGGCGCGCAACAAGCAAGACGTGCTGCTGAGCTTCAACCCCGAGCTCGCGCCGTGGGACATGCTCTTCTCGCAAGCCGCAGAGTTCGAAACCGCGGACGCCCCGCTGCAGAAGCAAACGCGTCACCATCTGCAAGAGATCATCGCCGTGCTGACGAAGGGCATGCTCTCCGATCAGCTCACGTTCGTGGGGCTCGCACGCCGCTTCTTCAAGGTGGAGGATCTGCGTGCGATCGCCGAGCGCAGGATCGGAACGGGCAAGATCGGGGGGAAGGCCGCAGGCATGCGCCTGGCCTGGCGCATCACGCAAAGCCAGGACGCCGACGACCCCATCGACCTTGGCCCGCGCATCGTCATGCCCGAGTCCTGGCACATCGCCGCAGACCTCTACTACGAGTTCGTGGAGGAGAACGACTTCTACGGGTTCCTCAACCAGAAGTACAAAGACCTCGACGTCATCCGCGCGGAGTACCCAGCCTACCGCGAGCGATACGACAACGCGGCCCTTCCACGTCACGTCGTCCAGAGGCTCAGCGACATCCTGGACCAGGCAGGCGACGGGCCCCTCATCGTGCGATCCTCGAGCTTGCTCGAAGACAACTTCGGGACCTCCTTCGCCGGCAAGTACGAGACCCACTTCTGCGCGAGCCAGGGGGGCCGCCGCGCACGCCTCGAGGAACTGTGCAACGCCGTCCGCCTCGTCTACGCCTCCGTCCTCAACCCCGACGCCCTGGCCTACCGCAAACAAATGCACCTCATCGACTACGATGAGCGCATGGCGGTCCTCATCCAGAAAGTCGCCGGCACGGAACACCACGGCAAGTTCTACCCCCAGATCGCTGGCGTGGGCTTCAGCCACAACCCCTATCGATGGACCCCTCAGATCGACCGAAGCGGAGGGTTCTTGCGCATCGTCTGGGGACTCGGCACCCGCGCCGTCGACCGCGTGGCCGGCGATCATCCCCGCATGGTCGCCCTCAGCCACCCCACCCTGCGACCCGAACGAACTCCCGCCGAAATCCAGCGCTACTCACAGCACGCCATCGATTGCATCGACCTCGAGAGAAAGCGCGTTTGCACCTATCCCGTCCGGGACATGATCCGCTTCGACACCCCAGGCCTGCGCTACATCGCTTCTGTCATGGAAGGCGGTGACCTGCGCCCCATCCACCTCATGGACCCGCGCATCCCCAAGGAGAATTACGTCATCACCCTCGACGGCCTCCTTCGCAACGCTCGCTTCGTCTCGATCATGCGAACGCTCCTTCGAAAACTCGAAAAAGCCTACGAATGCCCCGTCGACACCGAGTTCACCATCGAGCTCGTCCCAGGCGACGAGCTGGACTTCCGCGTCCATCTGCTCCAGTGCCGACCTCAAGCCAAGGGACGCCCCGCCAAGGAAGGGGAAACCTTCCTCCCCCGCGACGTGCCCAACGACAGCATCGTGTTCGCGTCCTCCCGCACGGTGTGCTCGGGTCGCGTGGAAAACATCCGCTACATCGTGTTCGTGGATCCCGAGCGCTACGCCAGGATCGAATCGGCCAGCGAGCGCAAGCGCATCGCACAAACCGTGGGCCGCCTGAACGAGCGGCTCAAGGGCAACGCCTTCATCTTCGTGGGACCGGGCCGGTGGGGCAGCTCGAACCCCGAGCTCGGGGTCCCCGTGTCCTATGCCGACATCTTCAACGCCGACGCCCTCGTCGAGGTCCCCATGGCCATCCAGGACGAGGAGCCCGAGGCCTCCTACGGCACACACTTCTTCCAGGACCTGATCGAGGCCGAGATCTTCCCCGTCGCCGTGTACCCGGGCAAGGACGACGACCGGATCGACTTCGCGTTCTTCCGCAACGCCCCCAACGCCCTGGCCTTCCTCTGCCCAGACCTGGCCGACATGGCTCCCCTCGTCATGGTCATCGACGTTCCGAGCTACCGCGGCGGACAGGTGCTCGAGCTCGCCATGGACTCCGAAGGCAAGGAAGCCATGGTCGCCTACCTCAAAGCATCATCGCGCTGAGACCGGAGAACCCGGGCGCGCGACCGGACCCTCCACAGCGTGAACAGGCCGCCCGCGACAAACCCCACCAACACGAACCAACGGTAAGGCGAAGCCTCTTTCGCTTGGGTTTCCGCAGCAACGGGTACGGCGCCCGGCGGTTCTCCGCCCGTGCCACCCGTGGCGGGGAGTGCAACGCAGAGCACAGCGGCAAAGAACCACGACGACACGCGAGAAGCGCGCATCATGGGCCCGTTCCCCACGACGGACCGCCGCGCACCCATTCGGACAGCGCGTCCACTTCCTCGTCGGAGCCGATCAAGGGTGGCATGACGTCCCGGTAACGGTGGCCCGGTCGGTCCGCCTCTCTGATTTCCTCCAGGCGCTCGCGGACCGTCTCCGTGCTCGAAGACAGTCGCGGGTACCAGTCGGCGAGCGGTCCCTTCCGCGCGTGACACGTCGCACACTGCCGATCGAACAGGCGTGCCCCGAGCGGCCTGCCATCCGCAAGCGGGCGCAACGGAGAACGTCGCTCCACGCGAACCGCATCATGGTCCGTGCCGTTTTCGTACAGCCAACCACGGACAGCCCACGGCCCCCGGTAGCCCGCCCAAACAGCCTGGGAGGCGACGGTCACGACGACGACCAAGACAAGCGCCACGTTGCGGCCGAGCGCACCGGAGGCGAGCGTGCTGACCAAGCCCAGGGAGAACCAAGCGGAGAGGGCGACGATGGCCCAACGCGTGGCCTGGGCGTGCCCTCCTTGTTCGAGGGCATCGCGAGCGAAGGAGGGAAGGGTCTCGGCGGGAAGCCACCAGGGGGTCGCCACGATGAGGAGGCAGCCCAGTCCTGCGCAAGCGGCCGCCACGGCACGAACGAGCGATGCGCTTTCGTTGTGGGTGGGCGACACGATCGCAACCAGGAAGGACAACGTGGACACGACGTGAACGGTCAGGATCGGAGCGAAGGCTGGGGGTTGGATGGCGAGACGAAGCGACGGGGAGGCGAGCCAGCCGTCGGGTGTCAAGGCGAACGCGAGACCAAGGGCCCAGCAGGTGATGGCCAGGGTTCCCCCGACGGCGCCGGCGGCGCTCGCTCGGATGCAATCTGGCCTTCGGTGACCGACACCGGACGCGACACCTAGCATCAGGAGCCCGAGGGCGAATCCCATCCAAGCGGGCCAGGCCGCGGCATCAACGGCCAGGGCGGCATGGGAGAAGCCGAACCAGCGGACGGCGAAGAGCAGGACGGCGAGGGGGAGAACTGCTGTCAGGGTGAGCGAAGACCACGCACGTGATGTGGCAACGGAGCAGCCGAATCGACGCGCGCAGCAGGCGGCGAGGGCCGCGGCGGTGGTGCCCTGCAGCAGTGGCAAGAGCAGGAGGGATACGATCGCGAGGGCGTGTCGCGGGCTGAGCCAGGGGATCGGCCAGAGGTCAGCGCCCATGTCAGCCTCCGTAACCCAGCACGGTCAGAACGAGCAGACCCAGGGCGAGGGTGAGTCCTACCGCGAAGGTCGCGCGCTTGCCGTGCCGCAGCTTGCCCCATGCGGGGGCTGCGGCGAGGACCGAGACCGCCGCCGCGAGGGTCGCGACACACGCCCAAGCGGGAGCGCGACGCGCGAGTTGAAAGACGGCCATGAGGAACCACGGCGGTCGAGGTGGCGAGTCGGAAGCGACCAGGTCGATGGCAGGCTGGACAAGCGGGGGACGGAGGGCGGCGAGCACGACGATGCCATGGATCAGGAGCAACCAGCCCAACGCAGCGCGTGGGAGAAAGGTACGCCAGGAGGTTCGACCGGCCGTTGTGGGGTCGGGCGCGAGCCCGTGAGCGTGTACGAGAAAGAGGTGAGTTGCGGACGCGAGCAGCAGGAAGGCAGGCAGCACGAACGCGTGGGTCACGTAGGCCCGGTGGAGGGTCGCAGGGCCGATGGCCGGTCCACCGCGAGCTATGTCGGCGAGCCCGGGGCCGACCCCGGGAACGGATTGCAGAATCGCTCCACCGACCTGCGCCGCGTACAACGCGGGTCCGTCCCAAGGCAGGACCGTCCCGGAGAACGCGAGCCCCGTGATGGCAAGACCGAGCGAGAGGCCGAGCCACCAGGTGACCTCGCGCGGGGCGCAAAACGCCCGACGCAAGAAGGTCACGGCAACGTGCAAGAGCACGACCGCGACGGTGGCGTGGGCACCCCAGTGATGAAGGCTCCTCACCAACCAACCAAACCGCACTGTCTCTGCGATGGCCGTCACGGATCGATGCGCGCCAGCTGAGTCGGGCTCGTAGTAGAAGAGCAAGAGAAGACCGGTCACCGCCTCGAAGAGCAGCAACGTGACCAACGCACCACCGAGAGCGTGAGCCCAGGAACCGTCGCCAGGCACGGAGAAGCTGTCCAAGTAGGCTCGGATCGCGGGGAAGCCGAGCCTGCGGTCCCACCATCCTTCCCTGCGCGGGACCGGCGCGAGGTCCGGGTCAGGTCCCGACGACAATGGTGTCATGGCGAACCTGAACGATGAGCGGAAGCAGGGGGTGGACGGCGGGGCCACGCTCGGGGGCGCCCGTGGCCGGGTCGAACTCCGCGCCATGGCAAGGGCATCGCAAGGTATTGCGGTCCGGGTCGAGACGCACCGTGCACCCGAGATGGGGACATGTGGCGTCGAAGGCCCGAAGGGACCCGTCGTCCAGGCGAAGGACAACGACCGGGCGGTTGCGGTAGCGGGCGAAGTGGGCCTGTTTTCGGGTCAGGGCGTGGTTTTCACAGACAGCCACGGTGGCCGGGGTTTCGGGGCTGGAGGGCGTGTCGGGAGGTGAGAGGTAACGAGCGACGGGCCAGACGATCGCGGCGGCGCCCATTCCGAGGGAGCCGTGGGCACAGAGTCCCAGGTAGTCCCGACGGGTGGGCCGGTCGTCATCCTTGTCGGTCATGCGTTGTGGTTCGACCATTGGAGGACTCTCGTCAACGTAAAACAAGGCGGATAGCGAGAGATATCCAGAAGAGCCGACGGCATTCCGTTGGGCCTGTTGTGTGACGTCAGGGTGACGCGTTGGCAGGTTGTGTTGCGCTTGACGGGGTGAAGCCGTCCGCGTAGGTCCGAACCGCTCGAAGTCTTCTCGACGAATGGAGCTCCTGCATGCCTGCCTGGCTGAGCGAACTACTTCCCATCCTGATCCTCCTTGCGGTCGTGACGGTCGTGCTAGCTCGGCTTCCGAAGGTCAAGGAGGTGCAGCACAGCGCTGCGTTCCGTCGTCGTCGAGTGCTCAACTGGCTGCCTCTGGGGTTAGCGTACGCGTTTCTCTACATGGGCAGGTACAACCTGAAGGTCAGCCAGCACGTGTTCGAGCACATGACGAGTGCGAACGGGCAGCAGCTGATGACCAACACGGACTTCGCGACCATCTTTGGGGTGGGGACGGCGGTGTACGGGGTGGCGTTCTTGCTGAACGGGCCGCTGACGGACCGGTTCGGTGGTCGCAAGGCGATTCTTCTGGGGTCAGGGGGCGCGGCGGTGGCGAACCTGGTCATGGCAGCGGCCACATGGGTCGTGTACCACCAAGGCCCCGGCGCGGAGGCCGTGGGCAACCACTTCCTCGTCCTGTTCACGGTGATGTACGCGGTGAACATGTACTTCCAGAGCTTCGGTGCGGTGGCGATCGTGAAGGTGAACGCCCCTTGGTTCCACGTGAGAGAGCGCGGAGTGTTCGGCGCCATCTTCGGGATCCTGATCTCGCTCGGGGTCTACTTTGCGTTCGACTGGAGCTACAAGATCATCAGCCTCTTCGGGCAGGACCCGAAGCTGCACGACGCGCCTTCGCGGCTGACCTGGGTGTTCGCAGCCCCTGCGGGCTTCCTGGTCGTCATGTGGGTTCTGGTCGCGCTCTGGGTGAAGAACACGCCGGCAGAGGCGGGTCTCAAGGACTTCGACACGGCGGACGCGTCCTCCGGAGACGAGGGGCCGAACCTGGGAGCGGTCCAGGTCATCAAGCTGATGTTCCGCAACCCGATCGTGATGACCATCGCATGCGTGGAGTTCTGCAGCGGGTTCCTTCGCCAAGCCATCATGCAGTGGTACCGAACGTTCGCGAAGCACACGGACGGCGAGCTCGGCAACATGGACAGCTTCGTCTACGAGAACTGGGGGCTTCTGCTCTGCTGCGCGGGGATCCTGGGCGGCATGGTCGCGGGCGTGATTTCCGACCACCTGTTCCAGTCGCGACGAGGCCCGGTGGCGTCGATCCTGTATGGGGGCTTGGTCGCGGGGTCGATCGCGCTGCTGTTTGCCTACAAGACCTCCATGGTGGGCTGGCTTGCGGTGCTCATGTCCCTGTTCGTCATCGGCGTGCACGGCATGCTTTCGGGCACGGCGAGCATGGACTTCGGCGGGAAGAAGAACGTGGGCATCGTGGTGGGGATCATCGACGGGTTCGTCTATGCGGGGACCGCGTTGATGGCGTTGACCTACGGGCTGCTTCTCCCCGAAGAGCAGCTCAACGATGCAGGAAAGATCGTGGGACCCTCGACGGAAGCGTCGAACTGGCTCGCGTGGCCGGCTGCCATGATCCCTGTTGCGATCATCGGCCTGGTGCTGGCACTGCGGGTGTGGAACGCCAAGCCGCAACCGAGGAAGGCAGCCGCCTCGTAGACGCTCTGTGGTTCCTGGTGCTGCGTGCCCGAAGTCCCTACCGAGTTGAGGCCCGGCTGCGACAATGGACGGATGAGGGACATCAACCAGGAGCTGAGAACACGGAAGGCGAACTGAGAACCAGGAATGGGCGGAGTCAGGCGTGACACGCACGGCCTACCTCCACACCAACCTTCTGTGCCTTCTGCGACCTCTGTGGTTCTCCGGAGTGCGATCCCGGTACTCACTTCGGGCACACGGTACTAGATCGACGTGGTGCGGGCGCAGCGGATGCCGAAGTGCGAGAAGCGGTGCACGGGGTTCGCGCTCTCGCGTGACCCGTTGCGCAGCCGGTTGGGGTTCATCTCGTTCCATGCACCTCCCCGTCGCATTCGACCGGAGCCGATGCTGACGGCAGCGCAGTTGGAGCAGGGCATGGGATACGGGTCCTGGAAACGGTCGAGCACCCATTCGGACATGCTCCCGGCAAGGTCTGCGTGAAACCACTTACCGTCCCCGAGCGGAGAGCGGGAACCGACGTCCACGATGTCCGCGGAGACGCACCCCGGCACGCCATCGGTTTCGCATCCCCACACGGCATGTTCATGGTCGATGTCGTCGCCCCACGGGTACACGCGCTGCTCGCTGCCCCCCGAAGCCGCGTAGTTCCACTCCGCCTCGGTGGGGAGCCTCCCCCCAGCCCAGGCGCAGTACGCAAAGGCCTCGTACCACGTCACGCAGTTGATGGGCCTCTTCTCCTTGGCGCCCGGTGCGTCCGTCCAAGTCTGGTAGGTCACGTCGCAGTTCAAGTTTGCGATCATCGCCGCCTTGTCCGCGGGTAGCTCGGCTGCCCACGCGACATCCCACCCCGAGTCGGCGATCAGCGGGTGGGCGCCGTCCCCGGCACTCGGGGGGTTCACCTGCGTCCCCAGCCCCGCCTCCACGAACTCCCGGAACCTGCCCACCGTCACCTCGAACGCGTCCAACTCGAAGTCCGCTACCGTCGCCACATACGTGTCGTCCACGTAGTTCACCCCGTCGTACGACCGGCTGAACTGGCCGCCCAACACACCAGGGCTCCCGCAGCAATCCTGGTCGCTGGCTGTGCCACAGTTGATCCCGGCGCCAGGACCACCGCCGTCGCAAGCCGGATCACACCGCCCACTGACCGGATTGCACCGCTCCGGAGAGGAACAGGTCTGCGCCAGTGTCTCCTGCTGACCGTCCGGGGAGCACAGGTACAACTTCTCCCCGTCGCAGCGATGCGTGTCCGAAGGGCACACGTCGCACTGAGCCCCCGCCTGATCGCACAAATCCTCGCTCGAGCACACCTCGAGGTCGTGCCAGCCCGTGAGCGTGAAGTTGCACGTACGCAAGGACGCGCCATCGCAAGACACCTCGCCAGGAGCACACTCCGAAGGCGTGCAAGCCTTCGCGACCGAATCGCATAGGGTGGAAGACTCACAATCGTCGACGTCGTCCCAGCCTGTCCCGGTGCAGACCTGGAGCATGCTGCCGCTGCATTGGTAGGAGTTCGCAAGACAGGGCGTGGCTCCACAGGTCTGATACTCGGCACGGCAATGGGCAGCCGACTGACAGACTTCCTTCTGCTCCCAACCCGTCTGGTTGGAGAGGCAGATCTCGAGGACGGCGCCCACGCACCGGTGCTCGGACGGCTGGCACGCGGGCGGAAGGCAGCGCCCCTGCTCGTCGTCGCACAGGGCCGCCGTCGCACAAGGCCAGTAGTCCACCCACTCGGTTCCCGCGGCGTTGCACTTGATCAGGGTGTTCGCCTTGCACTGGTACGCCCCCGGTGTGCAGACCACGTCGCCCACGACGACGTCCTCGACAGCGTCCGGCTCGGCGTCCACCGAGGCATCGTCCCCCCCGGAGCCGCCGGTCCCACCCGTCAGTTCACCGCCCGTACCTCCCGTCGCGCCGGTCCCGCCGGTGCCGCCCACACCTCCCGTACTGTCCGGCTGAGCGTCCGCAGCGCTACCACCAGAGCCGCCGAGACCAGGGTTCGAATCATCCTTGGTCTCATCGGACCCACATGCCCCTGCGAGCAGCAAGGACAGTGCGCCAAGAGGGACACAGCAAGCGAAGAAGCGTTTCATGTTGATTGTCTCCAAAGCGAACGAGCCACCCGGCGCCGGGTCTGCGTCGCATGGGTCAGCCCCGTTGACCGACGCTCAGTATGCGCGAAACCGGCAGGAAGGCAAACAGCGGGCAATCCGTGGAGGCAGGAGCTTGCCTTCCCTACTGGCAGGAGTTGGGCGGCACGCACACGGAGTCGCAGGCCCCGGTGTAACACATCGCACCGTCCTCGCAGGGCTCACCCAAGAACGCCATGGCCTTGCACACCTTGGTCGTGGGCCCCGTTTCGATGCACCGGTGATAAGGCTGGCAAGGGTTCTTGAGAACCCAGCCGGTGGCACAGGGATCACCATCCCCTGGCAACAATGCGCAGATGCCGGTCGTGGCGATCCAGCTGGCCTTGCAGTAGGCGCCCGCGGGGCACGGGTCAGGCAACGACGTCTTGCAAGCTCCGCCGAGCACGGAAGGGGCAACGCAGTTCCCCTTCACAGCGGCAAGATCGAGAACATTGTCGAACGCGCAATGCAACCCCGGCTGGCAGAACGCGAGGCTTGCGAGGTCACACGGCGTTCCTTGGGCCTTCACGAAGGCATCCACTACGGCAACACACGTCCCCGGTGTGACTTTCGTCTTGTCCTCTCCGAGGCAAAGGAGCCCAGGCTCGCAAGGCGGGAACAGCTCACCGCAATCCTCGTTCTGCTTCTGCTTGGGTTGACACTTCCCCGCGAAACACGCCAAACCTGCAGCGCACACGTCGGTTTCCTCGCATGCCGCTCCTTGCGCGATGGGGGCTTCGCACGTCCCCGGACAGCCCAAGTCGGTGGCGCAATACAGCGAGCCTTCGCATTCCCACGAGCTTGCACATTCCCCGCCGGCGGAGACAAGCCCTTCGAGCGCGTCCTGACAAACCTCCGGGAAGGTGTCCGTTTCGTCGCACGCCATGCTCTCGTAGGCGGCCACGCACGCAGGCATCAGGTCGGCGTGGTACGAGGCGTGGCCTGCACCCATGGAGTCTTCGAAGGGAACGCGAATCGAATCGTCGTACGAGCGGGTGAACAGCTCCACGCAGTCCTCGTCGGAGAACACGAACGCCATGCCTCCGGGTCCGAGACAATCGGCAAGAACGTCGCACGTGGCCTGGGCCATGATCGCAGGGGCATCCTCGATCGGTATGCCTGAACCACCGCCCGTGCCTGCAGATCCCGAAGATCCCGCCTCCCCGGCGCCGCCTGCTGCACCCCCCGAACCGGACGCACCGCCTCCCCCGCCTGTTTCTCCCGTCCCGCCTGTGCCTCCCAGGCCACCCTCGGGCCCTCCACCCCCCGTCCCTCCGCCACCTGTCCCTCCGCCACCTGTCCCTCCGCCCGTTCCCTCCTTGAGCTCGTCGGTGTCCAGGAGAAACGCGCACGAGGCACTGCCCACAACGACGCCAGCCAAGCTCGCCACAACGCCCACGCGATGGACCAGGCGACGGACAACTCCGGCTCTCGACCCACTCACCATCGTTCAAGGTTAGCAGGGTCGAATCGGACGTGTCGACCGCGAAGCCGTCCCTTGCTTCAGCCCTGGGCGGGCGGGGTTGTGCCTGACGGATTCGTGGTTGCGTTGGCGCGCCTCGTTTCGAGGGCGCTGTGGGCCGTCGTGACGGCGACGATGATCACGGTCACGGGGAGGACGACGTAGACCATTGCGTTACTGAACAGAGGCAGCGCGTCGTGTCCGTGGGAGTCGGGCACGAGGTAGGCGACGTAGGCGGGCCAATTCGTCACATTGCCCTCAGCCGCGGGGGCGGCTATGTGTCCGTCTCGCTAGCAAGGTAGACCGCCCACGTGTCCAGCCCCCCTCCCATCGCCGATGCGAACGCCCTGACTCCGCGGGACGATCGCCCCCTGTGGCGACGGCTGCTTCCGCTGGTCTTGGCGGTGGGGCTCACGGCCCTGCTGGTGTCGCGCCTCGATCTCGCGGCCTTCGTCCGGCACCTTCGGGACGTGAACTACGCCGGGTTCCTGGCGTTCTGTTGGTCCTTCTGCCTGCTGCTGCTCGCTGCCGATTCCCTCGCGACGTCCTTCGTGTATTCGCGGACCGTGTGTCCGGTGCGGTTTCGCGAGCTGTTCCTGATCCGCGGCGCGTCGTACTTGCCGTCCATGCTCAATCATCACGTGGGGCAGGCTTGGCTGACGTGGTACATGTCGCGAGCCTATGGTGCACCGCTGTGGCGGGTGGCCGGGGCGACGCTGCTGGTGTACGGGACGACGTTCGGTTGTCTCTTCTTTCTCGGGGGCATTTCGCTTTTGGTGGATGGCACGGCGGCCCCGTGGCTCGTTCCGCTGCTCGCGGTGGCGGGGGCCGGTGCGGTGGGCTACCTCGTGGTGATCGCGCGCAAGCCGGCCGCGTTGACGCGGCGCCAGGTGCTTGCCCCGCTGTTCGAGGTGGGCGTTTCAGGGCATCTGCTGGCGTTCGCGCTGCGCCTTCCCCACGTCGTGGTGCTGCTGCTCGGGACATGGCTTCCGTTTCGATTCTTCGGCGTGGACATCCCGCCCGCGGCCGCGTTCGCCTACGTGCCCGTCCTCATGGTCGTGTCCGCGCTGCCGGTCACACCGCAAGGCGTCGGGACACGAGACTGGTTCTCGCTGCACTACTTCTCCCAGTACGGGGTGGGCAGCGAAGCGGAGCGAGAAGCCGCGGTGGCTGCAACCACGCTGTCCTTCGCCGTGGCGATCTCCCTGTTTCAGGCGGTACTGGCGCTCGTGTTGATGCACCGCGCCCTTCGCGTGCTCCGTCGCTCCGGCCCCCAACCCTGAACGAATCGTCGCACTACGGCCGCGCTTCGTGCGTCGCCACCCACGTGAGCCCCAGGTCCACGTACCCGGGAACGTCCACCAACTCCCCGACGGTCACCGCCAGAACCTCCATCGATCGCGTATCGACGAGCGCGTTCCACGGCACTCCCTCGATGTCCGCCACGCTGCCCAAGCGCTTAGCGTTCACGTCGATGAGCACGGTGAAATCCGTGCCCATCGTGTCCACCCACGCGTCGACGTCCACGAGAGACAGCGGTCGCCCCCGCTCCGCGCCTTCCATCACGGTTTGCACGACCTGCACCCCATTGGCCCGAAAAGCAATGCTGTTGGCCACGATGGCTCGCGTCTCGGCCTGGCAGTGCGGGCACCACGCCACCACGGCAACGAGGTACATGACCTTGTGACGCTGCTGCGATGGGTCGTAGAAGTCGGCAAAGCTCACGACCTGCAACCCATCGTCCCGCTCGGAGTCCGGGTACCCCTGGAAGCTGAAGTTGGGAAGACGCTGTCCGGGGGTCGTCCCGTTGCGCGGCCGCGCTCCCCAGTCGTCGGTCGGGTAGGCAATCCCGTCTGGGTTCACGTCCCGACCCGTCACGTCCACGTCGTCGAAGGGGGGCCGGGACCCCTCCTCGCTCGAGCAGGCGGCCATAGAGGCCACGCCGAATCCGACGATCGAACACGTCACCAGCCACTGAAAAAGGACACGCATGGGGTGTCCATGTACATCACGCGGCCTGCTCGAACCGTCAAGTCAACGCGATCGACGTCCGGTCCGGCTCGGGACAGCAGCCGCAACCTACGCGGCGTCCCCCGCGCGTTTCCAACACGCGCAGGGGGTCGGAGTCGTCGGGTTGTCCCGAAGCAGGCAGATCGGGCACGGCAGCCTCCCCCACCCACCTCGACTGCGACGCTCCCGGATGCGGTTGACGACGCGTAGGTAGGGCTGTGTCAAGTGGACCAGGGAGCGGTGCTTCTTGCCGGCCGATCGCATCGGGAACCAGAGCAGGGAGAAGAACATCACGCAGCAGAGCGGGAACCCACTGTGCCGTCCGCAAACGACGTTCTTGTGGGCTGCAGAAAAGCAGCCCCGAACCGCTTTGTTGCGTTCGAGCGCCACAATGGAAGTGTAGCACCGCACCTCGAGACCAGCCCGCAGAGCCTGGTGAGGCACGCCGCGACCCACTGCCCGTTGGGTCCGTGAGGTGTGCGCTCGAGCGTGTTGTTGGCCGCGCTATGGCGTTCCGGCCGGTTGCATTCGGCAGGCATCAGCGAGCCGACCACGCACGGCTGTCCGGGTCCTGCGTTCCGAGGTAAGCTCAACGGACGAGCACGCGTCGCGCGCTCGAAACGAGCAGTAGGGCTGGGCACCAACAAGGGACCGAGAACCATGGTTTGCGGACGACTCTCGAAGCATTGGGCGCCCCAATTCGCAGCTGTGTCGAGCCTTGTGTTCACGCTGGCCTGCCGCGGCGACGAGGCCGACGAGAGGCCTGCTGCCGGGTGTCCCCAAGGAGGCTCCGCAGGGGTCGGGGGCACGTCGGGAGGGGGAGGCGTCGGTGGCGACGGCGGAACCGCCGGCGAGGCGGGTGCGGCAGGAAACGGCGGATCGACATGCGCCGACGGACTCGTCTATGCCGAGGGCGCCTGCCGAAAGCCCTGTCAGCAAGCGGAGCAGTGCGATGGATCGTTGGGTTGCCGCGGTGGAGCGTGCCTGCCGTGCCAAAACGACGCTGAATGTCCTGGTCAGTACGCGTGCCGCACCGACTGGGGGTGCGTCCCGTTCTGCCACGATGACGAAGACTGCAAAGCGGGCGCGACCTGCACGCCCGCGGGCGAGTGCAAGGCGCTCGCACAGACCGGCTCTGCATGCCTGCAAGCGGACGATTGCGAGAGCGGCCATTGCGCAGGAGGCGTGTGCTGCTCCACCGCCTGTTCGGGCGGATGCGAGACGTGCAACGGCACCGTTCCCGGCGTGTGCGAGCCCGACTCGAGTCCCACGTGCACCGTCAAGATCCCCGACGACGCGCCTACCCTTGCCGAGGCGCTGACCCTCGTCGACGACGGCGGCACCGTCGAGATCGGGACCGACCTCACCGAGGCGGTCGTCGTGGACGGCGACAAGAGCGTGCGGCTCCGTGGCATGGGTGACCCGGCACCGACGCTGCAGGCGCCAAGCCCAGCCGAGGCTGCACTGACCCTATCGGGTACAGGCAAAGTCTACGTCGAGCACTTGCAGTTAGCGCACTCCGCGTTCGGTCTGCGGGTGGTATCTCCGGTCGCCGTAGAGCTTCTCGAGGTGACTGCGCACCACAATCAAGTCGGCCTCTCGGTCACCCACGGTGCCCCATGGACACCAGAGGCCATACTGCGCGTGCAGGAGAGCAACGTCTGGTCGAATACCGGCAATGGGCTCGACGTCCACGCAGCACCGGTGGAGATCGCGCGCAGCCGCTTCGGTGGCAATCTCCGCAACATACGAGTGGAAGGGGTTCACGCCTTCCATCTTACCAATAGCGTGGTTGCCCAATCCACGGGACGGCAAGGCGTGATGGTCATCGACTCCGACGGCGTGGTCGTGGAGGGCTCACTGTTTTGGGAGAACTACCCGCATGGCGGGCTGTGGCTCGTCGATACGGACGACGCGGTGGTACGCGACTGTAGCTTTCAGAAGAATTCGACGCTGGGGCTCGCACTCCTTCGCACGAGCGGGGTGAGGCTCGAGCACATCTCGGTCCAGCGCCAGTTCAACCCGCGAACCTCCAAGTTCAATTGGAGCGGCCCCGGGGAGGGGGCGGACACGACCGGGCTCGACGTGCCGTCGGTCGGCGAGATTCCGATGCCCGGGTCGGCGCCCGATCCTTCGGTCGTGCTCTCGTGGCCCACCGATGCCTGGTTGGGCAACGGCATCGAAGTGACGGACGGCTCCCACGTGACACTCGACTCGGTGCACGCAAAGTTCAATGAGGGTTCCGGGGTCTTCGCGCGGAATTCGACGTCGACGGACATCGTCTGGTCGAACGTCCACTTCAATCTGCGCAATGGCGTCAGCCTGGTGGGTTGCGAGGGTACCTGGCTCTACCACGTAGAAGCCGACTTCAACCAGCGCGCTGCGGTGCAAGCCTGGAATGGCACGTTGACCGTCCAGAGCTCGAGCTTGTCGTATACCGCTCCGCACCCGAGCGAGCACCTGGGTGTCGGCCTGTTCGTCGTCGAGGGGGAGCACGTGCTCGAGAGCAGCTATCTGACCAACGAGCACGTCGTAGGCCTGATGGTTCGGGCCGGGGCTCATGTCCTGGCAACCGGCAACGAATTCGCCGACTCTCCTGGGGCGTGGGCCTACGAGTCCGGCAGCGTCCCGGCCGTGACCTGGGGTCCGGGAAACAGCATTCAGTGCGACGAATTCGGACCGGAGTGCAGCCTCGCGATGGCGAGCGCCGCGCAACCGTCGCCCCCGCCCGTCGATCCGGACCTGCTTTGAGAGCGTGCTGCTCACGCCAAGCGCCAGAACCCTTGACGCAACAAGACGCTCCGCACGACAGGTAGCGGACCTACCGGCTACGCCCCTTCGACTTCTTCTTGGTCGTCGGACGCCACTTTCCTGCCCTCGTCTCCACCTGCTTGCCCGCGGCCGTCTTCGCAGCGCGCATCGCCGCTTCGTGACGCCACCGCCCCAGCTCAGGAACCGTTCGGCTCTGTACGGTGCAGAGCAACTGCATCCACTCCTCGAATTCTGCGACGGCGTCGGAGAGCTGAGGCGCGATGGCCAGCTGGCGCAAGTCCTCGAAGCCGTCCGTGGTGCAGAGCTTGAACAGCGCGCGGGCAAACCTCGCGCGATCGAACGGGTCCTCCTCCTTGCGGAACAGCTCGAGAACGGCCGTCTCGGACTCCGGTCGCTTGATGCGCTCGAGCACCGCCGGCGCATACATCCGGAATACCGGGGAGCCAGCGGGAAACCGATCGGCAACCCGAAGGACGACGTCGGACGAGCCGATCGAGACGACGGCGTCGGTGGCCCGATCATTGACGTAGTCGCCCTCGCCGCCGATGACGTCCAGCAAGTGCGCAATCGCGTCGGAGAGGCGAATGGCCCCGGCAAGCTCGATGGCATGCACATGCAACCAGGGCAGCGTCGGGGCGCTCCGAAACACCTCGAGACAGCGAGGGGCCGCAAGCTCGGGGAATCGCTTCAGCGCACCGACGAGATCCCGAGGCACCTCCTGGGGGACATGGGGGGCTGCCCCCACCGCTTCGCAGTGACGGACCAGTGCATCCCATAGCCCATCGAAAGGCTGCTCCTCGAGGGATGCCCTGTGCTGCAGTCTCTCCCTGACCACGTCCGCAAGCACGCCACTTCGATCGAACCGTCGGAAGGCGTCCAGGGCGGGCACGGCAGGCGCCGCGTAGAGAGTGTCGAGCAATGCCCCGCGAACGATGGGGTCTTCGGTGCGAAAGAGCCGGTCGAGAAGGTGACTCCACAGCGCGTCGTCGTGTTCGAGGCGGGCGAGCAGGCTCACGTGAGCACGGGGAGCGCCCAGCCGGTCGATCGCGCGCCACACGAGGGAGGCGGTGGCCGGAGCGGGGTCGTGAGCCTCGAGGAAGTACTCGGCCGCGTAGGAGGAAACGGCAAGGGCCTTGTGGTCGACGAAGTCGACGAGCTGGTCGGAGGGAAACATCGGGGTGCAGTCGTCCAGGTGGGCCGAGATGTCAACGACGAGCAGCGGGTCTCACTCGGGATCGCGCGGGATAGCGTAGGGAGTGGCGGTGGGGTCCGCGGGAGGGGGGTCCGTGGCTCGAATGCCCAGTCGAAGCTCGCGGGGCAGTCCTTCCGGGCGAACACAGAGCTCACCGGCACGCGACTGCTCGACGGGGCGCGCTTCGCTCCACTGCGCGTGCATTTCCTCCACCCAGGCGGGGGAGCCAAGCATGATCGCAAGCCACCGCAAGTCGGTGGTGTTCGCGAGCGCGATCTTGACCGTCATGGTCAGGGGCGCGGAGAGCAGCGCACCGACCGGTCCCCAGAGCCACCACCAGAACACCATCGAGACGAGCACGACCAGGGGAGAGAGGCCGAGCGCACGTCCCATGATCCGCGGCTCCACGACGTTGCCGAGCGAGACGTTGATGAGCACGAAGCCGACCGCCGTGACGAGCGCCGTGCCGGGCCCGAAGGCCAGCCAGGCCAGGACGATGGGCGGGACGGCGGCGATGATGGTGCCGATGGTGGGGATGTAGTTGAGAAGAAAGGCGATGAGACCCCAGAGTACGGGGAAGTCCACGCCCATGATGGCAGCCCAGGCGCCGCACAGCAGGCCCGTGACGGCGTTGGCAGCGGTCTTGACGCCCAGGTATTTCTGTAGCTCGTGCGCGGCAGTACTGAAGCGGCTCAAGTCCGCGTGCTGGTCGCCCATCGCATACTGGATCTTGAGCCGCCAGCGCCCGAACTCGACGAGCATGAACACGACGAGCAGCAGCACGAACAGGAGCATGCTGACCACGTTCGCGACGCTCGTGACGAGCGAGCCGACGAGGTCCACCAGGCGGCCGAAGTCCTGCAAAGGAGCGAACAGGTCGCTCGAGACGGGGATGCCCCGATCGGAGAGCCACGCGACGTTGGTCTTGACGACGTTCGTCAAGGCGTTCTGGTACCTCGGTGCAGCCTCGTAGAACTCGCTGAGGGACGTACCGACAAGGGTCCCGAGGCCTGCAAGCACGGCAAGGTCGAGGAGGATGGCGAGGGCGATGGCGAGGGAACGAGGAATCTTACGTTTCTCGAGCCACCGGATCATGGGCGCGGAAACGGTCGCGATGACGAGGGCGAGGGAGAGAGGGACCAGCAAGGGCTCCCCGAAGCGCAACCCTGCCACGACGATGACGAACCCTGCCAACAGCAGGATCATCTTTTCCCCAGGACCGAGCTTCATGTCGTTGCGGGGGAAGGTAGCTCAACCTCCGGCGATTGCCATCCCAGAGAGAAGGGGCCGAGCAACGAAGGGTCAGTCTTCGAACAGCTCGAGCGTGCGACGGTCCGCGGACGCCCTGCGGGCACGGGTCTTCGCCCAGGCTCGCAGGGCCTGCACTCTCTCCTCGTACATGGTCGCCAGCGGAACGAGCTCCGCACCCGCGAGCCTCAAGTCCTCGGACGACAGGTCACGCTTGGCGGCGAATGCGCGGAACAGCGCGGCCACGACGAGCTGCTCGATCTCCGCCCCCGAGAAGTGCTCCCAGTCCTTGGTCAGCGCCTCCACCGGGTGCCCGCTCGCGTCCCGACCCCTCCTGCGCAGGTGAATCGCGAGGATCTCCGCCCTCTCGCGCGCACTGGGCAGGTCCACGAAGAAGACGTCGTCGAAGCGCCCCCGCCGAACCAGCTCCGGCGGGAGATGCTCCACCTCGTTGGCCGTCGCTGCCACGAAGACGGGCGCCTGCTTCTCCTGCATCCAGATGAGGAAGTCACCGAACACGCGCGCGTTGCCGCTGTCCTGACTCCCCTGCCCCAACCCCTTCTCAATCTCGTCCACCCACAACACCACCGGTGCGATGGCCTCCGCCATCCTCGTGGCCTGCCGTACCGTGAGCTCGGGGGAAGTCGACGCGAAAACGGCCGCGAAGTCGAGACGCACCAGGGGCAAACCGAACACGGCAGCCGTGGCCTTCGCCACCAGCGACTTGCCGCACCCCTGCACCCCGCACACCATCAACCCCCGCGGCTCCGGCAGCCCAAACGTTCGTGCTTCCTGCCCAAAGGCCGTCACGCGCGTCTGCAACCACCCCTTGAGCACCTCGAGTCCCCCCACGTCTTCCAGACGGATGTCCGGTTCCACGAGCTCCAGCGCGGCGCTCCGCCGCATGGCCCGACGTTTCTCGGACAGGACCTGGCGCAAGGCCTCCGACGGCCCCACGGCAGCCAAGGCCATCCGGAAGGCTCGCTGGGCCTCCAGCCACGTCATCCCCCCCGCAGAACGCACCAACCCCACCTCGTCAAAGACCTCCACCCCCTTGCGCTGCGCCTCCGCTCGCACCACCGCGCGCAAGTCGGCTTCGTCTGGCAAAGGGAGGTCCAGAACCGCCACGTCCTTCTCCAACTCCACAGGCAGATCGAGCAGCGGCGACACGATGACCGCATGACGCCCTCGCCGCCCCGCGGCAGCCGCGAAGTCTCGCAAAGCACGCACCACCCGCGGGTCACCGACCTGCGCGTGCACGTCGAGCAGGACCTGAAGCAAAGGCTGGTCGCTCTTCGCGGCGAGCGAGAGCGCTTCCAGCAACCCCGCGTGCCCTTCCTCCTGCGTGCAGGACCAGACACGCATCTGCCAGGTGGGCGCAAGCTTCCGCAGCAACTCGAGGGCCCGCTGCTCCTCGTGCGTCACGATCCAGAGGATCGGAAACCCGGCCTCCAGACAACGCCGCGCCTTCTTCGCGAATCGCTCGATCGCTCGCTCGTCACTCATCCTTCCACCGTCACTCGCAGCACCTCCTCGAACGAGGTCGTCCCCTTCGCCATCTTCCGAATGGCCGCCTCGCGCATGGTCAGCAACCCGTCCTGCCGCGCCTGCTTCATGATCTCCTTCGAGCTCGCACCGGACACGATCAGACGACGGATCTTGTCATCGACCTCGAAGACCTCGAACACACCGGCGCGACCAAATAGCCCCGTGTTGCGGCACTTCACGCATCCCTCCCCGAAGGCCACCATCAGCTGGGGAGACTCCCCCTGCGACGCAAGCTGGTCCACGTCCAGTCCAAGCAACGACATCTGGTCCGGCGTGAGAAATGTCTCCACGCGGCACTCCGGGCAGATCAGGCGCACGAGCCGCTGGGCCACCACCCCCACGAGCGTCGACGCCAACAGGAAGGGGTCCACCCCCAGCTCCAGCAGCCTCGTGATCGCGGAGGCCGAATCGTTCGTGTGCAGCGTCGCAAGCACGAGGTGGCCCGTGAGCGAGGCCTGGATGGCAATGTTGGCCGTGTCGACGTCCCGGACCTCGCCCACCATGATGACGTCGGGGTCTTGGCGCAGGATGTGGCGCAACGATTCGGCGAAGGTGATGCCGATCTTGCTCTGCACCTCGACCTGGTTGAACTGATCGACGACGATCTCGATGGGGTCCTCGATCGTGTTGACGTTGATCTGGGGGGAGGAGACGGCGCGCAGGGCGGAGTAGAGGGTAGTGGTCTTGCCGCTGCCGGTCGGCCCGGTCACGAGGACCAAGCCGTGAGGGCGCTGGATGAATTGCTCCAGAAGGGAAAGTTGCTTCTCGTACAGACCGATGTCCGAAAGGTCCCGAAGGACAACCTCGGGGTCGAAGATGCGGAGCACGACCTTCTCCCCAAAGGCCACGCTCATGGTCGAGACGCGGATCTCGACTTCCCGATCGCCACGCGCCGTCTTGATCCGACCGTCCTGGGGCCTGCGCTTCTCGGCGATGTCGAGGCGGGACAGGGTCTTGAGCCGCGAGACGATGGCCGGGTGGACCACCTTGGGCAGCACGTTGACGGTGTGAAGGACCCCATCGATTCGCATCCGAACCACGGACTGGTCACGGTGGGGCTCGATGTGAATGTCCGACGCGCGCTGGTCAAAGGCGTAGTGGAACAGGTACTCCACGGCGTTGATGATGTGGCTGTCGGTGGCCTCGATCTCCTCGACACGCTTGAGCTTGATGTACCGCTCGAGATTACCGATGTCGACGCCCTGGGTGAACTCGCGCTCCGCCGCCTTGACGGAGGTCCGGAAGCCGTAAATGTCCGTGATGATGCGCTGGATGTCCCCCGGAGGCGCGATCACGATGTCGACTTGCCTGCGAACGAACTGCTTGATGTTGTCAACCAACTCGACGTCGAGGGGGTTGGCGACAGCCACGGTCACGCGCGCGGCGTCGCCTCCGGTCACCAGAGCATTGTGGCGACGAGCGAAAGGCCGCGACAGGGTCTGGACGGCGAGCTTCGCGTCGATGTCGAGGGGGTTGAGGTGAACGTACGGGACGCCGATGTGGCGAGACAGAGCCTGGGTGATCACCTGCTCGGTCAGAGGGTAACGAGAGTCTCCGCCGATGAGTAGCCCGAGGGAGGCGACGACGGTGGTCGGGTGGACAGCGCTCGCGTCGCGGCTGCGGCTGTCCTGGTGGCGCATGATGCGGACGCGCTCACGGTCTTCGCGCAGCTCGGCATCGCGCCGTTGCTCGGGCGTGATGAGCTTCTCATGCTCGAGGAGGTTGCAGAGAAGCTCGAAGGTCAGCTCTCGGGGACGATTCACGGGGCAAGCGTGCGCGGGCCTAGGGGGGCCGTCAAGCAGAGTCGGGAGCCGTTGGTGCTGCGTGCCCGAAGTCCCTACCCGGTTGAGACTCGACCACGACATTGGGCGGATGGCGGCCATCAACTAGGAGCTGAGAACACGGAACACGGAACAGAGAACCAGGAACGGGCGGAGTCAGGCGCAACACGCACGGCCTGCCTCCGCACCAACCTTCTGTGCCTTCTGCGTCCTCTGTGGTTCTCTGGACCGCGACCCGGAGCGCTAGGTGACTTGCCCAGGAGACGTGTCCCACAGCCGCACGCGATGAACGTAGCGCTCGGCCGATCGTACCTCCGCACTCGTCGCTTCCCGCTTCCAGACCATGCCGAAGGGAGTCCCCATGAACGCCTCGACCCCCACGGGAGCGATGTAACCGATCACCAGCTCCCCCGGGTGCTCGGCCTTTCCGCGCCAAGCTCCGACCCGCCGGAGCTGACCCAAGCTCACGACTTCGGACAACGTGGCAAAATCGATCTTGCGAAGGTAGTCACGCAGCTGCAAGACGGTCGACGGGCCCAGGTCGATCCCGGTGACGTGGTAGCCATAGTCGAGCCCCTCGTGCGTCAAGCGAAACGGCAGGTCCACCCGAACGCCCACGGGGACGATGGAGGAAGCGATCATGGCGTGCGTGCCATCCTGCTTCACGCGGATGTTGACGCCCCAGCCGTCGAGGATGAGCTTCGCGAAGTAGTCGCGCCGGACCACATGACGGACGAGCCGCTTGAGGGGCCATGACATGCCACCGTTGCGGCCGAGCCAGATGCCAGGACGCAGCTCCGTTCCTGCCATGGGGGTCGCAGAATCCCAGACCTCACGGATCTGGGCCCGTGGAAGGTCACCGATCAGGTTGAGAACCTGTTGCAGCCTCATGACGGGCATCTTGGGCGGCGTTCGGGGGGTAACGCAACCGAAACGATCCACCCTCCGTCGCAGCCCCGCACGTGAGCCGGAGACCCGATCGCCCGACGGCCGGTCCCACGACAGGTCGCCGGGCTGACCCTGGCTCACGCCTCGCCGGTTACGCGCCTGCAGCCGCTGCGGCCGCCCGCTTGGCCACCATCTTCTCCACGCGCTCCTCGAGCATCAGCAGGTGGTCACCCGCCATGCGCGTCACGGCCGCCAGCTCCGCGAACGTCGCCTCCTCCTCTACCTGCTCGTCGATGTACCACTGCAGGTAGCTACGCGTGGAGTAGTCCTTGTCCGCCTCCGCCTGGGCCACGAGATCGTGAATCTTGCGGGTCACACCACGCTCGTGCTCGAGCGTCTTGGTCACCACCTCGAGTGTGGATTCATAGTGATCCGGCGGCGCTTCGATGGCACCGAGCTTCAGGTGGCCGCCGGCCTTGAGCACGTAGTCCACGAGCTTGGTGGCGTGCATCTCCTCTTCCCCCGCGTGCGTCGTGAAGTAGTCCTGCAGCACGGACAGGTTCTGCTCCGCGAACCATGCGCCCATCTGCCGGTAAAGATACGACGAGTAGAACTCGTGCGTGATCTGCGCATTCAGCTTCGCGTTCATGTCCTTGGACAGCATGGCTGGTCTTCTCCCATCATTGGCAGCACGCGCTTGCTCGGCGTGCGAGTTCGGTCGTTTCATGGTCACCCGACGACGTCAACGCAAGGGTGCGAGCGTCCGTTGCGCCGATCACCCCACCGCAATCCCGAGCGTGCGACGCAGGTCTGCACAGGCCTCGGACACGGAGAACGGGATCAAATCGTGGATGCGGTCACGGGAGGTCAGGTCCCCCACGGCGCGGTCGTCGGTGGCGAGCACTTGGTTGACCACAGCCAGGTCGCCGCAGAGCAACAACCCCGCACGGGTTGCAGCCACCTCGATCGACCTCGCCCACCCCACGAGATCCGCACGGATGCCGTCTTGCTCGAATCGCTCCACAGCCTCGGCCAAGCGCGCCTTGTCTTCGTCGGTCATGCGGCCCCGAATGAACCGAGTCATCTCCTGGATCTCGCGCTTCGACCCCTCCGGCACCGCGTAGTCCGGACGCACGACGCAGATCGAGGCGAGGAACAACTCCGTCAGGTCCTTGAGGCTCGAGTACAGGATCAGGACGTAGTGGGCAGGACGGAAGTAGGTGATGTCGCGCCCTACGAGGAACCCGAGCTCCTTGAGATTCCGACCGCTCAGCACGGAACGCCCCACCAGCGCCGTCGGCATCTCCGCCGGCACCGCCGCAATTCCCCCGGGGACCTCGTCACCCACGTAGATCTCCGGAAGCGGGACGTCGAGCACGGTCGAGGCCCACACGAACGTTCGGGTGAGACTCACGGTGCTGGTCTCGGGGTCCTGGCGCGTGTCGGGGTCGAGCTCCGGCAACATGCCGTTCTTCTTCAGCCACGTCAGCTTGTGCTCGATCGCGTGCGGAGCCACCAGGTCCAAGATGGCGCCGACGTTCGGGTCCTGCCCCGCCGGGTAGAGCTTCTCCCACCCACTGGCGTCCAGAGAGCGTTTCGGGCTCACCCGCGTCTCCGGGTGGTACTGGTCGTAGAACAGCTGCTCGTCGAGCTCTGCCTCCTCCAGCAACACGAGAACGGCCGCGCAGGCATAGGCTTGATCGACGCGCCCGACCTTCACCAGCAGCTCGTGCAGGAGACGATAGGTGGGGGCACGGCCAGGGACGTGCCACGCGGCAATCTCGAGACACATGATCGCCGCCTCGAGCTCCCCGTTTTCCACGAGCAGCTCCGCCAGCGCCACGCGAGCCTCCACGTCCGCGGGTACACGCTCGACACAGCGGTCCAGCGCCTCGATCGCCCCACGCAGATCGCCGAGCTTGTCCTTGCGAAGCAGCGCGACCTCCCGCCACACCTCCGCCTCCGCCGCGTGCGCCGACGCCTTGTCCAGGCGCACGGTCTGCGCGAGCAATGCCTTCTCGAACGTCCTCAAGTCCCCACGCCCGAGCCAGTACCCAGCAATGGCATCAAACGCGCGCGGCGTGAGGGGATCCCGGTCGAGCGCATCCTCGTAGATGAGAAGCGCCCGGTCCACGTCCTTCGCACGCTCCGCCGCGAAGTCGCCCGCAAGCACCAGGGACCTCGCCACCTCCTCCGGCTGGCTCTTGAGCTGGGCTATCGCAACCTTGATGTCCACCACCTTGTCGGGCTGGTGAGAGGCATCGTAGACCTGAGCCAGCCGCGCCAGGACAGCCGTTTCCTCAGGGTGAATGGACCGCGCGTCCTCCAGCGCCTCGATGGCGCCGGACAGGTCCCGCGCCTTCTCACAATCCTCCGCGAGCCTGAGCAGCACGTCGAAACGCTTCGCGTCGTCCCCCACCACCTCGAGCAACTGGCGCCGCACAGCAGCAGCCTCCGCGAACTCTCCCTCGGCGCGCAAGACACCCGCCAGCCGATCCAGAGCCTCCTGATGCCTGGGATCCACCGCCAACGCCTTGCGGTAGTTGATCGCCGCCTCCCTCGGCCGGTTCTGCATCAGCTTGATCGCCGCGAGCCGCGTGTACGCGTTCGCCCGCTGGGCGTTCTTGTCCTCGAGCAGCAACAGCACCTTCTTGTAGGCCTTCGCCGCTGCCTCCAAATCCCCCGCGCCCAGCAGCGTGTCGCCCTCCGAAAACACATCGTCAATCCGCACGAACGGTCGCGTGCTCGGAGGCGATGACGCCCGCATCAGCGACGGGGAAGACGGCCTCGACAACGAAGGGGACGTGGTCGAGTACACCTTCAGGTCGCGCCGTCCCGGGATCAACGAGAAGCACGGCACGTCCGTGTACAGATTCCCATCGTCGCGCATGACCTCCATCACCCGGGAGATGAAGGCCACGCCCACCTTGTTGCGCGCCTCCTTGCTCGCCATCGCCTCGAGCCACAGCGACGTGAAAGGAGACACCCTCCCCGCCGACGCCACGGACTGTGCGCGAGACCGAAGGGCGCACAGCATCGAATACCCCGATAGCTCCGGGGCAAAGACACGCCGCGCCGCGGCCACGTGCTCCGTCGCGAGTACCGCGTCAGTCTCGCCTTCGTACAGCAACTCGAGCACGATCGCCGCGCTGCGCACCCCATGCGTCGACACGATGGACCGCAACCTCGCCAGCGAAAGCCTCGCCATGTCGTCGTCCGACGCGCGATCGAGCACGATCGAAATCTCGCCCGCTTCGTCGAGGTGGCTGAGCGCCGACACGTACAGCAGCAAGGGGTCCTCCGCCCCAACGCCCGCCTCGCCCAGCGCGCGTCCGAGCCACATGTCTGGCTCCGAGCCGGACGGAACGTCATGCACCTCGAAGTCGTACCCGGGCTCCGAGAGTCGCTCCCGCACCGCTCGGCCGTCGCTCGCAGCGCTCGGGTGGGGACGAAGGTCCCCCCGCTTTTCGTAGGTGGGCGTGATCAGGAACGCAGCTCGCATGGTCCTCCCATCGTCAACAACGATGCCGGATGTGGAGTCGGGGACGGCGCCGAAACGGTTGTGACGGCACGCCGGCCAGCCGACGATACTCTGGCGACGGCACACCGCAAGTCAACGGGTCGGACGATGTAAGGTTGGGTTTGGGGAAACGGCCGGCCGGGAGGAACTTGCGAGGCAGTCTAGGGACACAGGCAACCCGGGAATCCGACCCTTCTTTGCGCGAGACGAGTTCGCTGCGCTGTTGCGTAGAACAATTGCTTCACAAAGCGCAGTCCACCATTGCCAAGCACGACGGATCCGACGATAGTGCGGCCATGCGTACGCAACGTGTGTCCATGTCTGTTTGCGCGGCGCTTGCCGTGTGCGCGTTCACCGTAGGGGCCTACGCCCAGGGTGAGCCGCCTGCGGGGGATCCCGCGAACCCGCCCACGACTCCGCCGGAAGGGACCCCTCCTGCACAGCCAGCGGACCCTGCTCAGCCTGCAGACCCTGCGCAACCCGTAGAGCCAGGGGAGCCGGGGGAGCGGCCGGATCCACCGGTAGAGCCCCCCAAGCCCACCACGGAGACGCAGTGCACCGACGGCGTCGACGAGGACGGGGACGGAACGATGGATTGCGCGGACACGGACTGCCAGGCGGACCCGGCCTGCAAGCCGCCGGAGCCTCCCCCCGCACCGGTCGCTCCTCCGCCTGTCGCTCCCACGCCTGTGGCCCCTATGCCGCCACCTGCTCCTGAAGAGGACAAGCCCGCAAAGCTGCCGCCTCCGGAGATGACCTTGGGCATCGAGGGTCTGGCCGGCGTCACGGGCCGCGTGGGGTCCATTTCAAGCGGCTACGACTCCGCCGAACGCGCTGGCCTCCAGTACGGCCTCGGCGCGTTCTTCGCCCCAAACCGCCAGTTCGCTTTCGGACTGTCGTACGTGTACAGCGGATTCGGAGCGGAAGAGTTCAATCCGACCGTCAACGACTCGACCGGAAAAATCCGCCGACGGCTCCACAATGCCATGCTGGGCCTCCGCGCGTACCCCCTGCGGAATGACACCATCGGCCTGTGGGCCGGCCTCGGCATCGGCCTCACCTGGCAGACCGCCTCCGCCTCCGGCGCCACGGCCACCGGCGACTTCGTCCAGCCCTCCCGCTCCTACCAGGTCGGCGTCGGCCCCAGCAGCGGCCTCGCCCTCGGCGCCGCCATCGGCATGGACTACGACATTAGCAACGACGTCGCCTTGCTCACCAGCGTCGCCTTCACCAACCACAGGCTCTCCAGCGACCCGCTGGACGGCAGCGACGACCCGGTCATTCCTGGCGTCGGCTCCGCCAGCCAAATCGACTTCCGCCTCGCCTTCCAGTACCGCTTCGACCTGGCTGGCACCCCCTCCCCGGTCACCGCGTCCGTCGAGACCGCGTCCAAGTAGCCCCCTCCGAAACAACCACAGAACTCTCGGAAGCCACAGAAGGGGAAGGCCCCCTCTGGTCGCTGTGCGGTCTCCCGTTCTCGCCAGCAAGGAATGCCATGCGGTAGCTGGCCCGAAGTGAGTACCGGGATCGCACTGCGGACAACCACAGAAGACGCAGAAACCACAGAAGGTGGGTGCGGAGGTAGGGCGTGCGACTGCGCCTACGGAGCCGAAGGCACAGAGAATCTTGAACGGACGGGGTCATTCCTGGGCGAGCCGTCAAGCGTAAGCCGCGCGGTCTACCTCCGCACCAACCCCACCCCTTCTGTGCCCTCTGTGTCTTCTGTGGTTTTCAGGAGTCGGGCTCGACCCAACGTGACGTGGAAACCCGCGGCAGAATTGCTTCTGCGACTTCGGTAGTTGTCTTGGAGGGAAGAAAGTCTCGAGCCCCGAAGGGCCCGAGACACAAGAGTCAGTTCAGAGGGCCGGCGCCGAGAATCAGGCCGATCTGGCGCATGCCGTCGATGTGACCGACGTACCCGATCAGGGTCGACATCTTGGTATTGGCAGGGTCCGAGCTAATCATCATAGGCTGGCCGTTGGCGTCGAGCTGAAGCTCGACCTGGCCGAACTCGTTGAAGATAGGCTGCGAAGTCTCGGGGTCACGCTGAACCTTGTACGTGTAGACCATGATCCAGTTGGCGAGCTCGAGCATCCTCGCGCCAATGCCCTTCTCGACTTCCTTGACCGTAACCGTCGCACCCGTGCTGTCGACCTTCTGCAAGGTCTCCGTCCCGTACCGTCGAGCGATGTAGGTCATGCCGGACATCGGGTTGAAGAAGCGAACCTGCTCGGTGGCATCCGGGAAGCCGGTGGTCCCGATGGTGCCGTCGACGCCGTCGATCCAGATTCGGGTCTTGTTGAGCAGGGTCATGTCGCCGGTCCGGCGGGCATGAACAGCTGCGTAGATGGCGGCCACGCTCTGCTGGCGGAAGCCAATGTTCGGGAACAAGACCATGGCGTTGGCCGGACGCACGGGCAGAGTCGGCTGTGTGATGTCGAACATCTCCGTGCGGCCTTCGATGCAAGAGCTCGTGATCGTGTCACGCTTGTCGCAGATGAAGTGCATGCCCACGCTCTCCCAGTCCTCGGCCATGATGCCACCGATGAGGCGGTCGACCGCCTGAGGCATCGAGGCGTAGAAGCTGAGGCGCTGCGAGCGCGGGTCGAGGAACAGGTCCCGGTTCGGCGTGTAGACCGGCGGGCGGCCATCCGTCAGCATCGCGAGGGCAAAGGCCTTCTCGAGCTCGAAGCCGGACCGGTGCATCCACTCCTGGTACTTCCAGGAGCCGCCGCCGCTTGGGCTGCTGTCCATGTCGTCGTCGATGAACCGTCCCTGGCCGAGCGGAAGGTCGAACACCTTCTGGGCGAACTGGTCGGGGTAGTCGACCGTGTCATAGACGGTGCCCTTGACGTAGCCGTTGATCTTGCGATCCGCGGAAACGTAGTAGGGGCCGGGCTGGGGCGCCATGGTGGAGCTGGCCAGCATGTCGAACGCTTCCTTGCTCGCCATCAGGTACGGGCGCAGCCAGTCGTCGGACGCGGCCATCTCGGCGTACACGGTGGGGCCGAAGCTCGCGTAGAACTGGGCGGCCTTCGCCGTTGCATGCCAGTTGTAGGTCCTCTCGATGTCGAAGTAGCGGCGAGAGATGGCCCAAGGCATGAAGATGAAGTTGAACTCACGGTTCTTGCGGCGGAAGTAGCTGAACGGATACATCGCCTCGAACTTGCGGCGCGTGTTGACGGCGACCTCGTAGGGGTCGGCGCCGTTGTCGCTCGGGTTCGTGTGCATGAAAGCGTTCGACGTGGCCCCGAAGCGGTGGAACCAACGGACCTTCCCACCCCCACGACGCGCGTCGGCGCTGGTGTGCCAGAAAGGAGCCGCCGAGTTCGGGTCGCCCGGAACCGTGGCGTCACTGACGAAGTCTTGCCAAGCCGCATGGTCGCGCGGCGTCGGGGAGCAGACCTTGCCGTGGACGATGCGCCACTGAGCCTGGGCCTTCTCCTGATCCGTCGCGGGACGGCAGTCACGAGCCGGGTCGAAGATCCGCATCTGCCGCGCAAGCTCGGTGTAGTGCACCGGCTGCGGGAAGTTGCCGTACTTGGTCTCCTGGAAGATCGCCTCTTGCTCGTCGAGCTGGGAGCGCATGCGCGGCCCGAAGCGAAGCTGCTCGTTCACGGGCAGGACACCGTCGTCGATGGTCTCCAGCACGCGCCCGTACAGCGCCTTCATGGTGTACTGGTCGTAGGTGCCGAGGCCGGCGGTCTCGCCGAATCGCTCCCACTGGTACTCCATCGTGGAGGTGTTGGCGAAGTAGTGGATACCAGGGCGAGACTCGTTCGCCTGGCCCATCTCGTCGGGCGTCTCGCCGTCGAGGTATCGGGGACCCATGCAGGTGTCGGGGGCGTTGGGGTCCCGAACCTGTCCGTTGCAGGTGGCCGCCGCAGTGCCGTCGGCGGTTCGCAGCTGCCAGTACTGGGGCTGGTAGTTCGTGGCGTCCCAGGAGGAGGCGAACTGGTGGAGCATGCCGAGGGAGTGGCCCATCTCGTGGATGGCGATTCCCTTGTAAATCTCGACGACCAGCTCCTTGTAGATGGCCTCGCCGCGCTCGGTCGGCGTGAGATTGCCGTACTTGGCCTGGAAGTGCTTGGCCAGGCCGGGGATGTCGATGCTGCCCGCGAGGGGAGCCTCATGGTCGTGGAAACAAGCACCCTTGGCCTCGAGGCGGGTCCGCACGGTGTCCGCGAGGATGCGGAGCTTGCCGGGGTCCAGCATGCGCAGGGGCGAAGCCATGGGAACCTGCTCGGCATCGATCGAGCCGTTGGTGCCCATGGTGTTGCGAACCCAAGTGGGGCTCATGAGATCGCTCTCGAACTTGGTCCCGAGCAACGGGGCCACGAGAGCGTCGAACGCAGCGGAGTCCAAGGTCTCGGCCTCGGGGTCGAAGACCATCTGGGACTTCATCTTCGAATGAGACGCCATCTTCGCGGCCAAGGTCTGACCAGCCAGCGGCTTGATCCCGCCAAACTGCATCGCATTGGCCGCGTCCATCGACTTCGTGCGGCTCTCGATCTCCTCGGGCGTCAGCGCCATGGTCTTGCCGCCAGGCGTCACGATGTTCCGGTCGAAGTAGATGTCCTCCGGAACGCCCGTGATGAGGTCGTTCAGGGAGATATCACCCATCGTCACTTGCAGCACGTCGCGGGCGAAGGCCGCGGCGTAGCGGACCGAACGGCCCATCGTCAGAGCCGCAGCGCCCTTGATCTCACCCGTGAGGGGATCGCCGTTCCAGTTGGCGATACCACCGTAGGGGGCCTTGGAGTCGTAGGGCCAGTACACCAGCATGTTCTTGCGCAGGTCGCCCGTGCGCGCCTCGTAACCGACTTCGCCACACACTTCGTGGATGTCATAGACACGCACGGGGTTGTGGCAGAGCGTGACCACGGGGATGGGGTCGAGGGCCTTGTCCGTCAGCCAGCCGCCCATCGAGACCATCTCCTTGTCAGGGGAGAAGAACGCCCCGTGACAGGAGTTGCGATCCCCTTCCCCGGTACGACGGCACTCCACCTCTCGCGCGTAGGCGACGGCGTTGGCCATCATCTGGTTCCACGAGTAGACGATGTCCTCGTTGGCGCCGCGGTTGAGGGGGTAACCGTTCTCGTCGAGCGTGTCCTGGAACTCCTCGGGCATCAGGTCGTTGACCCAGTACCCGACGGTCTTGATCTGACGGTCACGGTACGGAATCGTGCACTTCTTCATGTGCACGTCGCACTGCGAGCCGCTGGAGCCGACGTAGCCGGTGGCACCGTTCTCGCATTGGTCGTCCGTACCGTTCTGATCGTTGTCGAACTTCGTGTCGCAGTAGGCCGCCTGATGGCTCTTCATCCAAACGTTGTGGACGTTGGCGAAGATGACCATGTTCTCGTCGGTGAACCGGTACCAGGGGTCGAAGCCCATGCGGGGGGCGGTGACGACGCCGACGGCGTAGCTGTTGCCGAGACCGCCGGGGTTGCCGACGACGTCCATGACGGCCTTGGAGTTCTCGAGGGGCTCGAAGTCGTTCTCGGGATCCACCTTCTGGAAGGAGAACCGGACCGTGGCTTCCTGGGCGTCACAGTCGTAGGTGGCAGTGCCGTTGAGCATGCCTTCCAGGTAGCAGCCCCAGAGGCTGAAGCCCCAGGGCGTCGGCGTCTCCGCCGCTTCGATGTAGAAGCGGTTGGTGATGTCGAAGTACCCGTCCTCGGCCTCGAAGTGCGGGGCGTCCTTGTGACGGGGATCGGTGACGTTGTAGACGAGCGGGCTGACGTGCACGTTGCCAAACGCCTTGGCGAAGAACATGTCCATCCACATCGGGTCGTTGACCTGGTTGGAGGACCAGTCCACACGCATGTACTGGCGCTGGTACCACGGACGGTCCGTGGTGTTCTCCTCGATGACGTTCATCTCCTCGCCGGTCTGGCCGTTGTAGCCCCGGCGGATGTCGAAGTGGGTCAGGATGCGGTAGATCGCGACCACTGCCCCGTCAGAGTCCGTGCCAGCGTAGGTTCCCGGGTCCCCAGGCTGCTCGAACAGCGGGTAGGACTTGCGGGCAATGAGCATGTTCTCGGTGACTTCCCAGCGAATCCGGTCGATGTGGGACCAGGTGCCCACACCGATCTCGCTCTGGGAAGCGGAACCGTCGATCACGTACCCACGCCAGTAGAACTCAGGGTCGTCCACGGGGTCCGACAGCTGGGCTCCGAGGAAGAATTGTTTGTCGAGTGCATTCGCCTGCACGCGGTTGATGGGCGCTTCTTGCTCCGCACAGCTAGTCAAGCCGACGAGCAACCCGAGCCCTACGCCGCAGCGAAGTCCTTTTCTGAAAATCTTGCGGGTCATCTTGCAAACTCCGTTGAACACGTTGCGCAGCGCATCATGTTCCTCAGTAGGGCCCCTGACCAAGGATGTGTCCGAGCTGGCGAACCGCGTCGAGCAATCCGACGTAGCGAGTCAGCTCTCCCATCTTCGAATCGAACGCATCGAGGGGCTGGGGTTGCCCCTGGGCGTCGAGGACGAGCGTCGGGCGGCCGTACTCGTCGAGCTCTGGGTTGCCCTGGGCATCCTTCTCGACCACGTACGAGAGCGCCACGAGCTGGTTGGCCCGCTGCAGCATCCGGGAGCTGATGCCACGGTCGACCGTGCGGCCGTCGATGTTCTCCGTACCGAAGCTACGGGCGATGTAGGTGAATCCCGACCCGGGGTGGTAGAACCGAACCTGCGTTTCCTGCTCGGGGAAGGCGACGTCCGAGATGTTGGCCTCCACGCCGTCGATCCAGATTCTCATCTTGTGGATGAGGGTCATGTCGGTGTTTTCTCGGGCGTACAGGGCCGAGAAGATGGCCGCGTACAGCTGCTGCATGTAGCCGAGGTTCGGGTACAGCACCTTGGCGCCGGCGGGGCGTGACGGGTCGGCCTTCTTCATGAGGTCGAACATGGAGGGGACGACGGGCTGCCCTGCCTGGACGTTGCCGGGAACCCACATGCCGATCGACTGCCAGTCTTCCGCGAGCATGCCGCCGAAGAGACGGTCGAAGGCCTCGGGCATGTCGCTGCGGAAGTTGAGCTTCACGCCGCGATCGTCGAGGTACACCTCGCGAGCAATCGTCGAGAGGGTCGGGCGGGAGTCGCAGAGAGCCAGGAACGCATAGGCCTTCTCCGCGTAGAACCCGGCGCGGGTCTCGTAGTCCTGGAATGCCCAGGATCCGCCAGCGTTCGGGCCGGCGTCATAAGCATCGTCCACGAAGCGGCCGTCGATGGTCTGCACCACGAAGTCGGCGCCCGGGTCGAACCCGTCGATGGCGTCGTACACGCCGGAGGGGTCCCCCGCGCGAGGCCGGTAGTCGCCCGGCTGGGGCGAAAGGACATAGGCGGCCAGGGCGTTGAAGATCTCCGTATTGGCCATCACGTCCGGGCGAGACCAGTTGTCGTCGCCGGAGAACAGGGTGTAGTAGGACTGCCCGAAGCTCAGCCAGCGCAGGTTGGTGTTGGCAATGGACCAGTGGTAAGAGCGGAGTCGCTCGAACAGGTCCATGGCGTACCCGGCAGCGCCCCAGCTGGGGGGAGACCCGCGGCGATGCCGGCGGAAGTACACGCTCGGGTAGTTGGCGTTGAAGTTACGGATCTCGTTGACGGTGACCTCGTAGGAGTCAGCGCCCGCGTCGATCATGTTGGTGTGCAAGTACGTAGGCTCGTAGTGCTCGCCGATGCGGTAGGACCAGCGGACCGTGTCGGGGTTTCCACCCTTGAGGTCCGGGCGGGTGTGCCACATCAGCAACGGCTCCTCCGCCTCCGCGTTGTAATCGCTCACAAAGTCGTACCAAGAGGCGTAGTCGCGCGGGTACGGCTGGCAGACCTGGCCGTGAACGACGCGCCACTTGGCCTTGGCCCTCTCCTCGTCCGTGGCGGGACGGCAGTCACGCCCTGGGTCGAAGATGTTCATGGCACGAGTCACCTTGGTGTAGTGCCAGCTGTGCATGAACGGGTCGGGGCCAAAGGGCTGGGAGCCGTCGTCGAAGGTCACCGAGTCATAGACGTAGTCGTTTTCGGCGAGGTGCGTGAACATGCGGGGCGCGAGGCGTCGCTGGTCGGTGACCTGTCCGCCGTCGCGAGGCATGACGTTGTTGTCGTAGGTCTCGAGGACCCGGCCGTAGATGGCCTTGGTCATGTGGTAGTCCCAGGTGCCGAGGCCGGCGGTCTCCGAGAAGCGCTCGGACTGGTACTCCATCGTAGAGGTGCCTGCGAAGTACTCGATCATGGGGCGGGGTTCGTTGCCGTAGCCCTGCTCGTCGAGGGTATGGGGGTCGAGGTAGCGGGGTCCCATGCAGCTGTCCGGCTGGTTGGGGTCCCGGGGCTGGCCGTCGCAGCTCTTCGAGGCGGTCCCGTCGGCGGTCCGCAGCTGCCAGTACTGAGGCATGTAGTTGGGGGCGTCCCAGGAGGAGGAGAACTGGTGGCGCATGCCGAGGGCGTGACCCATCTCGTGGAGCATGACGCCCTTGAAGCTCTCGAGCCTCAGCTCCTTGCGCATCTCGGCGATCCGCTGGTCGCGGGGCAGGCTGCCGAACTTCTGCATGAAGTAGTTGGCGAGGGGCGCGTTGATGACCTGGCCCATCTGGGCGGTCGCCTGCATCTCCGAGAAGCAGGCGCCGGCGCGAGCAAAGCGCTTCTCCATCTCTTGACGGAGCAACTGCATCTTGCTGGCGTCCATGCCGCGAAGCGGGGACGCGAGGTCCATGACCGAGTCGGTGAGCTGGGCCGTGGGGTCCAGCTTGGCGGCCTTGAGCCAGGCGGCATCCATCAGGTCATGCTCGAGGGTCGTGTTGCGCAGGGGCGCAACGAGCTGGTCGTTACGCAGGGCCTGCATTTTGCGCATGTCCTGGTCGGCCTTGAGCTCGAGCTTGGCACGGATGGCGGCCTTGGCAACTTCCACCTTGTCGTTCGAGATCCCGGCGGGGGCAGGGACGCCCGACTGCGCCAGGTTGTGGGTGTTGATGGCGTCGATCCGCTTCTGGATCTCTTCCTGCGACAGCGGCTCGGTCGGGAGCGGACCGCTCATGACCTTCGCGTACCGCCCATTCGAGGCGCCCGACATGTACTCGTCCAGCGTCATGTCGCCCATGGCGACGAGCAAGGTGTCGAGGATGCGGGACGCGCGGGACTCGACGTGCACGGTAAGAGAGGTGTTGCCGATGAGCTCTCCCGTGGTCGGGTCGGTGTGCAGGTCGGTGACGCCGCCGAAGGGGGAGTTGGTGGCCCAGGGCCAGTCGATCAGGAAGAACTTCCGCAGGTCGCCGGTGCGCGCCGTGTCGCCGGCCTTCCCGCACGTGGGGTCGTCGTAGCTGCGGACGGGGTTGTGGCAGAGGGTGAAGACCTTCGTCTCATCCTGGGGCCAGTCGATGAGCCAGCCGCCATAGCTGACCATCCGCTTGTCAGGGCGGAAGTACTGGTTATGGCACTGGTCCCGTTCGCCATCGCCCGTGCGACGGCATTCCGCGGAGCGGGCCATGGCGACGGCGGCAGTGAACATCTGGTCCCAAGAGTGGACCACGTCTTCGACGGCGCCCTTGTCGATGGGGTTGCCGTTGGCATCCAGAGTATCCTGGTATTCCACAGGCATTTCCTTGTTGACCCACCAACCGACGGTCTTCACCTTGCGGTCGCGGTAAGGAATCGTGCACCTGCCGGCTTTGCCTAGATAATCCTGAATGTATTGGATTTCTTCCGGGGTCCGGTTTTCGCGCTGGGCGGCGGCGACAGCGCCCTTGATCTCGTGGGACTTCCAGGAGAAGAAGGTGTCGCAACGGGAGCCCTTGGCCCCGACGTACCGCTCGCACTCGTCCGCGGTGCCGTCGTTGTTCGCGTCGGCCGTACTCATGCAGGCGATATCCACATGGGACTTTTCCCAGATGTTGATGGCGTGCATGGGGACGTGGTAGCCCTTGTCCGTGTACCCGTAGGCGGGGTCGTAGTCGGAGAGGGGGGCGCCCCACTGCACGGTCACGGACCAGCCAGCGGTAGCGAAGTTGTTGACGATGTCCTCGGAGGCTTTGCTGTTGATGAAGGGCTCGAAGTCGCGGTTCGGGTCGACCTTCCAGTAGGTCAGCCGGAGGTTCGCCGCCTGCATGTTGCAGTCGTTGATGTTCGTGCCCGAGATCATGCCGTACACGACGCAGGAAGGCAGCGAGCCCCAGGAGAAGTACATCTGCCCGGGCTCGACGAAGATCCGGTTCGTGATCTCGAGGTACCCTTCCTTCTCGTCGATGAAGGGGGCGTCCTCGCTGGTGGGGTCCGTGACCTGGTAGCGCATGGGGGTGATTTTGGGATCACCGAACCACTTGCTGAACAGCTCGTCGAGGTACATCGGGTTGGCGACCTCGTTGGTCGACCAGTCCACGCGGAAGTACTCGCGCTCGTACCAGGGCCGGTCCGAGCCGTTCTCTTCCGTGATGTTCAGCTCTTCGCCGGTGGCGGGGTTGTAGGACTTCCGGATGTCGAAGTGGCTCTCGATCCGGTAGGCGGCCACGACCGTGCCGTTCGGTTCGCCGCCGGGAACCCCCTTGTCATCGCGACCACGGCCAACCTGGTAGGCCTTGCGCACGAGGAGCAGGTTCTCGGTGAGCTCGAAGCGCACGCGGTCGACACCGGAACCGGTGCCGTAGAAGAACGCGGGCTGGTCGTAGGACGAGCCTACGGAATAGGCCCGCATGAAGAACTCCGGATCGTCGGAGCTGTCGTGAATGTTCTCCCCGAGGAAGAAGCTCTTCTTGAGCACATTGGGCTGCACCCTGTTGATGGGGTCGCGCTCCTGCGCGCATCCCACCGCGGCGAGGCCTAGCAGCAGCCCCAGAGCCACGCCTCCTACCTTCATGCGTCTATTCATCCCGCAACCTCCATTCATTGCTGGACGCTTATCCTTCTCGCTCCGTGATGCGTCGTGGTTTCACGGCGACCGCCGACAGGCCAACCGTTTCCGAATCCCACGCTACGCACACGCACATCCCTTGGACGCAACCATCTCTTACCTGGCAACGGACGAGGGACGGCAAGACTGACTGGCAACCTCTTTCCTCAGCACCCGGGGTCGACACACCGGGTCGCGAGGGGTGATAGCAAGAAGGATACCGGCCCACAAGCGAAAATATCCCCTGGGAAATCCTTTCCTCCCGCCCCGTCGCTACCCCTCTAACGCGACCGTCGTCAGCCAATTTACGGGCTCCCCCACGGACCTTCTTGAACACATTTCTGCTGACTGTGTGACTTGTCAACACAGGCGGAAAACTCACCCGCATCCGAGCGTCAGCTTTGCAACGCCTCGCCCCCCACCCCGCCGTTAGCCGAACAACACCCTGCCCCTGTCCCGAAAGCCAAATATCTATTGATTGTCGCTTCGTCTCTCTGCTAACAGATGCGGCGCGCTTCGTGCATTCTGCGGATGCACCGTTCAGTGCGCCCGGCGTCGCCCTCGGACGCGCCGGTCGACCCAGGGAGTCGGCGCTGCTGACCCGTCACGGCGTATGGAGATGCGAGCAATGCGGTCAATCAACACTCTGGCAACGCTTGGCGCCACTGCCCTCGCGTTGACCTTCGCGTCCGGTGCCCAAGCGCAACCCGGAGACTCCGGCCCCGCACCCGCCACGGCTCAGCCCGCGAGCCCCGGTGTGTCCCTCACCCTCGGCGGGTCGTCCACCACCCCCGCCCCCGGCCAGGACACCGGCGCCACCGAGTCCGAGGAAGAAAAGAAGGAAGCCGAGCCAGAGAAGCTCCCGTGGCGCGGCACCACCCTCACCTTCGACCAGTCCTTCACCACCCAGTCCGTCGCCATCGGCGACGACATGCAGAGCGACAACCCGGCCTACGAGATGATGCTCTCGTTCCGGCCTCGCTATTACTTCTACGACGACGGCACCCACAGCATCTACGCGAGCCTTCGCCTCGAAGCCTCCCGCGAGCTGACCAACTCGGACTACACCACGCGCGACCAGGAAACCCAACTCGGCAACACCACCCTCGACGCCATGTACGGCGCCAAGCTCTATGCCGAAGATGGCTTCACGACCTCGGTCGGCGTGGGCCCCCGCATCGTCTTCCCCACCAACAAGTACACCTACCGCGGCGGCAATCGGTTGCGCATCGGTGGCGGCGTCAAGGCCGCTCAGGGCGTCCCCCTGGCCGGCGAGGACGCCACCTGGTTCCCATCCGCCTCGTTCCAAACCAGCCTCTATTACTTGAAGCACGTCAACGCTTCGACGACCAGCACCAACGACGACTTCTCGCGCGAGCGCCAGGACGCGGGCGGACGCACCATCGTGTCCAACCAGTTCGGCGGCACCGCCAAGGTCAACCACGAGTTGACCCCGCTCATCGGCGCCGCCCTCGACGTCACCAGCAAGCTCCACCTGTCTGCCAACTACGTGTGGATCCTTCAGTGGGCGTACGGCTTCGAAGACACGAACGTCGATATCACCACGGGCTCCCTGACGCCCAGCCGCGTCGAAGACCCGCAGACCAACCGGGTCACCCCGTGGTTCCTCGCCGGCGTCGACTATGACGTCATCCCCGAGATCGGGATCGGCGCCGGCTACTACAACGCGACGGATCAGATCGGTCCGGACGGCACGCGTCGCAACCCCCTGTGGAGCCCCGAGGCGCGCTTCTTCTTCGACATCACCGCGAACCTCGACGAGATCTACACCACCGCCTCGGGCAATCGCAAAGACAGCGCCGCAAGCCGTGCGTTCACCCGCCAGCAGGCCCGCGTGAACAACCTCGGCTCCTGGTAGCCTCCTCACGCCGAGCGGGCAAGACGCCCGCCACCCCCCCCTCGCCAACCCCACCCGATCGTCCGGGGCACCGTGCGCTCCTCGCTCCCGCGCGTGGATCCGTTCCCCGGGCCCAGGCTCAACTTGGACAACCTCGCGCCGGTCGTGTACCGTTTCCATGTACCCACGTTTGCCATTACGGACAGGCCACGAGGCACATCGGATGCCCCTCAAGTTCCTCGGCCAAGACACAGGGCGCTTGCCCCGCATCGATCGCTACGAGCTCATCGCCGAGCTCGCCAGCGGAGGAATGGCTTCCGTGTACCTCGCCCGTCTCGTCGGCATGGGCGGCTTCGAACGCTTCTTCGCCATCAAGCGGCTCCACCCCCACCTCGGGAGCGAAGAAGGGTTCGTCAGCATGTTCCTCGACGAGGCTCGCATCGTCGCGGGCATCCGCCATCAGCACGTGGTGCCCGTCCTCGAGGTCGGCGCGTCCGAGCATGGCTATTACCTCGTGATGGAATACATCGAGGGAGAAACCCTCGGCGTCTTCCTCTCGCAAGGCGTCGACGGCGGCAACCCGATGCCCCCTGGCGCGGCCGTACGCATCGCCCTCGACAGCCTCGCCGGGCTCCACGCCGCCCATGAACACGTCGACCCCGATGGACGCCCCATCGGCTTGGTCCACCGGGACGTGTCCCCCCAGAACATCCTCGTCGACACCAACGGCGTCGCGAGGATCGCCGACTTCGGCGTCGCCCATGCCACATCGCGTCTCAGCACCACGCGCGCCGGTCAGCTCAAGGGCAAGGTCGCCTACATGGCGCCGGAGCAAGCGCGAGGTGAAGGCGTCTCCCCGCGGTCCGACGTGTTCGCCGCCGGCATCGTGCTGTGGGAGTGCTTGACCAGCCGACGCCTCTTTCTCGCAGAGAACGAAGCGGTCACGCTCAATCGCCTGATCTTCGAGCCCATCCCGCACCTTCGCGAGGTCAACCCGGCGATGCCCGAAGCCGTCGACCGCGTGCTCGCGCGCTCGCTCGAGCGCGACCCCGCGAAACGCTACGCGAGCGCCGCAGACATGGCGGACGAGCTCCAAGCTGCCGCCCGCGCAAGCCGCATGCTCGCCAGCGCGTCAGACGTGAAGACCTACGTTCGAAGCGTGATCGGCGTGGCCATGGAGCGACGACGTGCGTCGGTCCGCGATCACCTCTCCCGGATGATGGCAAACGAACCGCTCGGCGCGACCACGTCCGGCCATCTCGACCGTCCCGACCTCGGGCTCGTCAAGCCATCGGACTCGAGCGTGTCCTCCGCGGCCATGGCGGTCCCCGCTCCCACGTCCCACCCGTCTGCCCTCGAGGTCACCTCCCCTGCCGCAGCGTTCGAGCAACAGTCTGCGTCCACCAAGAGACTCGCGTTCTTCATCGCAGGAGGCGCAGGCGTGGGCGTGCTGGCCGTCGTGGCGACCCTCTTCGCCCTCGACGACGGCGCGCCCCAGTCACCGACAGGGCCCGCGACCGGCGCTTCGTCCACGCAGAGTCCAACGACAGCAATCGTCCCAGCTTCCGCCACCCCGCCCCCCCAACTGTCCGCGAGCGCAGTGGCGTCATCGAGCAGCGATCCCCGCGCAACGAGCACGAGCGCTGGCAAGCCCCATTCCACCGCAGCGCGCACGACTCCCGCCGCTACGAAGACGGAGCCGACAGCGACAGCGACAGCGACCGCCACTCCCCCAGCCACGACGTCGGAACCTCCGCCCGCCACCACACCGGATACCACGGCGCCGGACGACTTGAAGCGGAACCCGTATCGCTGATCTCGATCACGCGCGCACGTTCACGAACGACGCGTCGAGGAGGGAAGCACACGGACGCGCTCGATCGCGAAGGACACAACCGTGGTCTCTCGATCGGAACGAGAGCGGCTTGTCGCAAGGCCGATGGACGACGAAGCGGCGACTCCGGCTGGCGCGTGGAGCGAGGGCCTCTGATCATTCCAGGCAGGCACAGCACACTGCGGGGTCCGTGCTGCCGGGGTGGGCGCACCACCCGCCCGCCTTGCTGGCGCTCACGCAGGCCTGATGACAGTCGACAGCGGACGTGCAGGCTTCACACCCCTCCGTAGAGCACGCGCAGCACGTGCCCGGGTTCGTGCTGCCGGGCGCACCGCACACGCCGCTCGCATCCGCCCCGGCCTGCTGGCATGCCGACGAGCAAGACCAGCCCCACGTCGTACACCCCGAGCACCCACCGCCCGAAGGGATCGTCGCCCCCGACGGGTAAGCCACCGCGATCCGGTTGCGGTTCCACGTCGACACCGACGCTCCGCCGAACCACACGGCGCGAAGCTCTTCGCCTGCCACGTCCAGAAACGGCGTGACCTGCCCGTAGGCGTCGTACGCTGAGCCGCTGAGCCCGAACAGCTTGCCGCGATCGACCCAGCACGTGCCGTCGGCGCTCGTGGCCCAATAGGTGCCGTCCCCGGCTTCCCGCAGCATCACGTAGACACCCCCGACCTTCTTCACATCGACGGCGCCCGCATTGAGGAACACGGGGTTGCCAGCGTGACGCACGAACGTGATGCCGTCGGCGGAGGTGGCGTACCCCACGTGGCGCGATCCTGCGGCCGTGCCGTCGTACCACATGTGCGTGACGCCTCCTTCGACGAGCACGGAGGGCCTGCCGACCTTCTCCGCTTCCCAGGTGCCCGCGGCCCCTGGGCCAAGCACCTCGGCCACCTTCTGGAAGCCTTTCACGGAGCCAGACTCCGCGAGCCAGATCCGATCGTTCTCCGCCGTCGGCGCGTCGGTGTAGTACATCCGCCAAGTGCTGCCGACGCGAACCACGCTCGGGTCGTTGACGTGATTGGATCCTCCCGTCTCGAGCACGGGCTGCGGTGACGCGTCCGTCGGGTACTTCCTCCACTGGGCCCCATCCCTGGACCAAGCCACGAAGATCCGATCGTGCCCGTCACTCCCCTGTGCGCCGTACCACATCACGCGGACGCCGGAGACGTCGTGGATGTCCGGCGCGTACACGTTGTCGCTCCCGTGAAGCGACGCGCTGCTCGTCGGCACGAGCACGGGGTTGTGGCCCCAGACCGACAGACCGGAGGGCCAGCCGGTGGGCATGACGGGGTCACAGACGCACGCCCCTTGGTCGCACACCTGGCCTCCATCGCACGTGCCGCACAAGCCACTGCATCCGTCATCGCCACAAATCTTGCCGTCACAAGCGGGCGTGCACGCATCGGCCTCCGAGGGGGAATCCGCGGGTGCGTCCGACGACGCGTCTGACGGGCTCTCGGCGTCCCCGGGCCAGCTGCCGTCGGGGTCAGTGGGAGTATCGGTCGCGGTGTCGGTCGCGGTGTCGGTCGCGGCGTCGGTCGAAGCATCGGACCCGGGCAGGGGGGAGGCGTTCGTCGCGTCCTCGGAGGCTGCACAAGATGGCAGGGCGATCGCAAGGAGGAGATGGAGTGGGAGCGAGGAGCGATTCACGTGTCCATTGTTGCCCATTGGGCGTGGGAAGCAATGATGCAGGCGAGATGTGGCGAAGGTCCGGGCTCTGTCGGTCGATGGGCGTGTCCGACACTTCTCTTCGGGCGGAGGCGAAATGGGATAATCTCGCCGCCATGTCGACAGGAATCGCTTTGGACCAGCTTCGGCTCGTGGGTTTCAGCGGGACGAACAAGGTCATGGCGGGCGAGTTCTCGCGACTGGCGGGCAGAGCGACTCTCGCGACGAAGCTGCCGGAGCCGCGCAAGCAAGGTCTCGGCTCGCTTGTGTACCCGTTCGAGCCGCACGCGGCTGCCCTGGCGGTGCAGTACCATCGAACGAGCACGCGTGTGCTCTGGGATCTGTACGAGAGCCGCGCCGTGCGCCTCGAGCCCCTGTACGACGACTTGGTGGACCTCGTTCGACGAGACGAGCGCGGGTGGGGAATGCCGGGATACGGCATCAGTGTCGCCGCCCACGGCGTGGAGGAGTTCGCCGCGGGGGGACGGCAGATCGTGGGCACCGTGAAGAACGCTCTGATCGATGGGGCGGCGCAGCGGGGGATGGATCTGCATGTGGACCCAGACAACCCGGACATGTCCTTCGACGTTCGTCTGCGGGAGGGCGTGCTCTCCGTGTCGATCGATCTGGCGGGACGGCCCATGTCGCAGCGGGGGTATCGGCAAACGGGCGGTATCGCCCCGCTCAACGAGAGCCTGGCCGCGGTGCTGGTGATGCTGGCCCGACACCAGGCGCGCGCGGAACCCCTGATTGATCCGATGGCGGGCAGCGGGACGATCGCCATCGAGGCCGTCAGCATGGGACGTGCGAACCCGGTCTGGATTGCGCCGCGAAAGCCAGCATGCATGGGTTTGCCGTCGCTGCGTTCGCTCTTCATCGACAAGCCGCAGCCCCTCTTTGCCGACACCCAACCCTTCGCCATCGCGAACGAGCTGAAGGAGGAGGCCTTCGCCTCCTGCCAGGATCACGCGTCGCGCGCGGGCGTCGACCACCTCGTGCACGGGGTGCGGGGGGACTTCCGAGACCTCACGACCACCGCGGTGTACGAGGTCTGTCGCGATCACCAGATGAGCGCAGCCACAGGGTTGATCCTGAGCAATCCGCCCTACGGAGAGCGCCTCGACTCCCCCGAGTTGGTGACGCTCTACCGGGACCTTGGCCGCTGGTGTCGCCAGTTCCGCGGGTGGCGAGCCGCGTTTCTGATCGCGAACCCGGACTTCGAGCGCGCGTTCGGCGGCCGGCCACGGATCAAGAAGCCCCTCAGCAACGCACAGCTCCGCAGCACGTTCCTCCTTTACGATCTATGACCGGAGGCGGAGGTTCGGGGAGCTTCACGCAGCCCCTCAAGGCTGGACGATGTCCCACTTGGGCCGGGTGGCGGTCTTGACCAGCGCTTGCTCGTCGCCCACCACCGCGCTCTTCCCGCGCTCCCGACCGTCGAGGAAGTAGACGAAGTCCAGCTGGGGGGACTCCTTGCCACGGTCCGAACCGAAGGTGCGCACGAGCTCCGTGGGCGGCACCGCGCGACGCCCTGCCACGGTGATGAACGGGATTCGCAGCCCGGGCCCCTCGGGGGTCTTGGGTTCGTACGCTTTGACGACGAGCTCCGAGCACACGACCTGATCGTCGGTTCCGAAGTCGAAGTTGAAGTCGTAGGGGCGCCCGAAGAAGCCGAACGCCCGATCGAGGGCCGCTGCGATCTCGACGAGCGGGAGTCGCGGGCGCAGCGCTGCGACGTAGTCGGCGCCGCAGGAGTGCTCGAAGGAGGACACGACGACGCCCTCGCTGACCGCCTCGAGGATGGCGTGGGGGTGGCTTTGGGAGTCCTTCCCTTGAAGGGCGCTCCAGACGTTGGGGTGCTTCTTGGCGAGGTGTTCGCTGAACGAGCCGAAACGCGTCCGGGTGTCGGGGTCCCCGTCGAAGAGGGCGCTGATCTCGCCCGGGGTTCCGACGAACAGGGCCGCGTGGGGCCAGAACCCGGGAAGGCCCACGTTGGACAGATACCAGTTGCGCCGCTCCACGAGGACGTCCCCCGGTCTCATCGCCTTGCGCATCTCGGCGATCTGGGCGTCGGAGATCAACCGGCGATCCTGGTCCACCACGCGCGTGTCCCCCGCCCACCGGGCGACCTCCTTCTGCACGGGGAACCAGCGTTCGAAGGCTTCCTTCTGCAGGATCTCCCCCTTGTTGCGCACGACACTCACCACGCTCGCAGGTCCGAGAGCCTCCTTGGCCCGGCGAGCGCGCGAGTTCACGAGGGAGGCGAACGCGGCGTCGGACTTCTCCAGAGGTCGCTTGTTCCACAGGTGAAACCACCCGTCGCCGACTGGCACGTAGGACAGGTCCCTGGAGCGGACGAGCTTCTTGCGCAGCGCGCTGAAGGTGCCGGCCGGCAGACCGTAGTCGGGCATGGCCTCGTCGAACAAGCCTGGGGCAACCTCAGCGCTGCCCAGGGCTTTCACGAGAATCTGACCGGCCTCCACCTCGGCGCACAGCGCGACAAAGGTAAGCCCGAAGCTGGTGGCATGCAGTCGCGGGTGCGCCTTGTAGTCGATTCCCCAGAATCCACCGTAACGATGCTTGATGTCGTCCAGAGCCAGGAGCGGGTCGAGAACGTCGGCCCACAGGGTCCGGATGGCTTGCCGGTCCTCCAGCCGCAGCCCATCGATCGTCGCCGTCGTGAGCAACTCCTTGCGCGCTTCCACCTGCCCCATCGCCGCATCAAGCCGGTCCAGCGCCTGCCCCAACCGCTTGACGTCGGCCTGCGTCGCACGGTCCAGCTCCTCCGGACTCAGGTTCCAGAGAGCGCCGACCTGGCCGGGAACCCCCGGCGCGAACGGGTATCCCGACTCCTCGGGATCACGCTCCCAGAATAGCCAAACTCCGCCAGCCGCCAAGACCAACGCTGCCACGCCTGCCACGATCGGACGGACCACACGTCTTGCCATCGCGACAGTATAGCCAAGGGGCGCGTTCTGGCGGAAAACGATCGAGCGTGTCATCCTTGGGCGCGACCGCAACGTTCACGCGTGCTGCCCCACGCCGGCACAGGATGGGGCTTGAAGGGGACGCCATGAAGATGTTCGCGCTAGGTACACCGTTGGTCCTGGGCTTCTTTTTGGCTTGCGGGGGCCCCCCGCAGCCCGAAACGCCCGCGGCCGAACCCGCGGCCGAACCCGCGGCATCCGAACCAGACCCGGTCGAAGGTGAAGCGACTGAAACAACGGAGAGCGCTGAGCCAGAAGAGGAAGGCAACGAAGTCCAGCCGACGATGCCGCCCCTGGAGCCAGAGCGCCCGCCGTGCCACACGCTCGAGAAGTCGCGGTGCAGCGTCATGCAGGGCTGCAAGTGGTACGAGAAGGCAGGCAAGGGCGAATGCATGGATGAGTGACAACGCCTGCCCCTTGGCCTCACCTTGACTATCAGACCACGGCCGGTACCGTAGAGCGTTCCTCGGAGTCAACGATCCCAGACGTGACCTTGGGGAGACGACGCATGGAACCCACGGACCACCGAACAGATCAACCGGACACGGACCTCGTGTGCGGGGTCGACATCGGTGCGTCTGCCACGAAGCTCGTCTTGTTGACACGCACGGGGAACGTGGTGTCCCGGGTGGTGCGCCCATCGGGTGTGGACTACCGCGCCACCGCTCGCGCTTGCCTGCAGGAGGGCCTCGAGAGCGCGGGGGTCGGAGCCTACGTCACGCATACCGTATCGACCGGCTACGGGCGTCGGAACGTCGACTTCTCCGGCCGCTCCGTCACCGAGATCCATTGTCACGGCGTGGGCAGCTTTCATCTTGCGGGGGGACCCGCCACCGTGATCGACATCGGGGGTCAGGACAACAAGGTGATCCGCATCGACGCCCAAGGCAAGCGCGTGGACTTCCGGATGAACCGCAAGTGCGCAGCGGGAACAGGGGCCTTTCTGGAGGAGATCGCGATGCGGCTGGACTTGCCGCTGGCGCGGCTCGACGAGTTGGCGAGGGCAGCGAAGGAAGCGGCGCGGCTCAGCAGCTTCTGCACGGTGTTCGCGAAGACCGAGGTGTTGGCCCACCTGCGCGCGGGTGTGCCCGTGGAGAACATCGTCCGGGGAGCGTACGAGTCGGTCGTGAGCCGAGCGCTGGAGATGGCGCCGCTCGAGGGGCGGGTGGTGCTGACGGGCGGCGTGGTCGCGCATCATCCGACCGTGGCGTTGCTCTTGTCGGAGCGCGTCGGCATGGACGTGTTCGTGCCACCCCATGCGCAACACGTTGGCGCGCTCGGGGCGGCCTTGTTGGCGCTCCAGGACGCCTCGAACCCCTCTGATTCACCATCACCCACACCCGAAGGAGCCATCCTGCAACCCGCAGGCAAGGAGATTCCATGAGACTACGGTCGAACACACGCGCGCAGCTGGGAGTCCTCGTTTTCGTCTTGCTCGGATGCTCGAGCTCCTCGGACCGACCTCAGCACGGCGACGCGGGGGTGGATTCGTCCGGCGATGCCAAGACGGACGGTGCGACCAACTGCTCTCCCATCGATGGCACCGTGTTCGCCGTGGACACCCTCTACTTCGGCGACATGGACTGGGACGGATACATCGACGCGTCCGCATGGATGCTCTTCGGCTCCGACCTGGACGGCCTCACCTCCGATGCGACGTCGACCGACCTCTGCCAACCGGCCGGAGGCGCGCTCCCCGAACAGGTCTATCCCGACGGTGACGAGGGAGTCGACAACGCGTTCGGAAAGACCGTCGTACCGTTGCTCTCCTCGGTCAGTCCAAACTTCTCCGAGCGGGTAAACGACGCTGTCGCGAACGGGCTGTACACGTGGCTGTTCAAGCTCGACCCGTTCGGACCGAACCATGCGTCGGTTTCGACGAAGGTCTTTGCTACGGACGCCCTCCCGTCCGCCCCCATGTTCGACGGGTCCGACTGCTGGCCGGTGTCACGAGCGAGCCTGAAGGACGTCTCCGATGTCGAGTCCGCGAAGATCTCTTTTCCCGGAGGCAAGCTGGTGGCCAACCGGCTCAGCACCGGGTCCCCTGGCGACTTCCAGCTCATGGTGCCGATCGCCGGCACCGTCCTGCGGCTGACGGCCCACCACGCCAAGGTCGCGATCGATTTCGAAGACGACCCGGACGTGTTGACGCGTGGAACGGTCTCGGGCGTGGTCGATACCGAGGAGTTCATCGAGGAAGCGCGAGACGTGCTGGGCTTTCTCGACCCTACCATGTGCTCGGGATCCACGTTCGATGCGATGGCGTCCTCGATCCGGCGGGCATCGGACATCATGAAAGACGGGACGCAGGACCCCTCGTCAACGTGCGATGGGATCAGCGTCGGCATCGGCTTCACGATGATCAGGGCGGGGGTCAGCGGGGTCGGCCCCGCCACGGACGCGGGCTCGGATCCCTGTCCCTGACGTCACCGCATGGGCTGCTGGTACTGGGCGTAAGCGGCCTGGTACGCGGCAGCCGCTTCGGACGGCAGCTGTTGCGGCGCCTTGATCCCGATCGGCTCCCCACCTCGGGCGAGATAGCGACGGTAGAACTGCCAGCGCAGGTGAACGGCGGCCATGGTGACCAGCGCGATGGCCGGGTACATGCCGACGATGCACATCAGATAACCGACGAAGAAGGCGACCACGGAGAGCATGCCGAACAGCAGGTTCGACACCAGCACCGTGAGCCAGGTCTTGCCGAGGAACCGCACGAGGTAGCCGGGGGACAGGGAGCTTCCGAGGTCTTCCGAAAGCTCCGCGCGAACCTGGGCCGCGTGCACGGCCACCCCCATCAGGGCGAGGAGGATCGCGCCCACCAGGCTCACAGCGCCCCAGACCAGGACCATGACGAGCGGCTCGTTGACGGCTGCGCCCAAGGCCGCACCCAGCACGACAGCGACGGCGATCACGCCGTAGGTCAGCAGGATCATGGGCAGGACCACGATCATGGTCACGAAGAACGGTGCGATGCCTCGGCCCATGTAGTGCATCAGGTCGCTGAACTCGAGGCGAGGGATGGGGCTGGGGTGCCGGCGTGCGAGTCGCTGGTGGATCTCGGCATGCCACCCGTGGTTCGCGATCGATCCCACGAACGGGATGAACATGAACACGGTGCTGACGAGCAAGTTGTTCCCCCAGTTGGCGTCGGAGAACGGGAAGCGGATCGCGTCGAGCACGCTCACGCGGTCCCCCGGGTCGGGAGCCGGGTCCGGGCTGGGCACTGGTGCCTGCCAGGCGGGTGCTGGTTGCGGAGCGGGTGGGGTCCAGGCGGGGGGCTGCATGTGTCCCCCACTGTAGCCTGCGCGCGGGGGCGTGGGTACCCGCTGATGCTGGCTCGGACCCGACGAAGGTCAGCAGTCAAGTGTCTCCGAACCAGAGGGGAGCGCTGACCAGCCAGAGATTGTCGTTCGAGGGAACCTCAGGGCCGCGGGTTGCGACGACAACAATCCACTTCACCCCCAACGTGTCGAGGGTCGGGCGCCACCGTTGTTCCTTGCCGTCCACCAGCGTCGTGTCCGCTTGCGCTGCGGACGCTGCGGGGCTCGCGAACGCGCTCTTCTGGTTGGTGAAGAGACGGAAGTGCCACTGCTTCTGGGAGGCGTTGACGATGATCTCGAGTCGGAGCGGGTCAGTCTAGAGGGGACAGCTAAAGGGGCACCGGCCCCGGCAGAAGTACGCCCTTGGTCGGGCTTCCCAGGATCGCGTGCTCCGCAGGCCGGACCTCGATCGGATCGATGCACACGCCTCGATCGGCAAACGTCACCTCCGCCGTCTTCTTCTGTCGGTAGACCATCCAGGTCGCACCCGACCCGTCGCGCACGATCGACGAGGCTCCAGGCGCGATCACCTTCTTCGCCAGATTGGTCGTCAGGTTGCTGTCCGATCCGAACAGCACGCCTCTCTGCACGTACGGTCCGGTGACGGACTTGGAGGTTGCATAGGCGATCGCGTACGTGGGTCGGTCGCCCTGGCCCCTCGAAAAGAGCAGGTAGTACAGGTTGCCCTGGCGCCACAGCTGGGGGTGCTCGACGATGCTGAGCGAGTCGGGGACGTCCTGGGACTCGATCAGCGTGGTGGCTGAGCCACCGAACGCGGTCGGGGTCGCAAGGGGCCTGATCCGCAACTCGGAGCCCGTGCCGAAAACACCCCGTCGCTTGAAGACCAAATACAACGCGTCGGTCACCGGGTCCTGGTACGGGCTCGGGTCGATAAACGCGTAGTCGTCGTCGAGCAGGACCTTGCGTCCGGTGCCCCCATGGAAGTCGGCGGGGTCGTCGCTCTCGATGACGACGATGTCCTTGTTTCCGACCTCCGGGTGGGCTCCGCCCGACATCACGTTGACGTAGTACAGGTAGTACTTGCCCCCGTAGGAAAGGACCTCGGGTGCCCAGAGACCGATGGTCTGATTGCCACCGTAGGCCTCGTCGACGTTGTTGAACACCTCACCGAGGGAGGTCCAATTCACCAGGTCGGTGGAGGTGAATCCAAGCACGCGTCCGCCCACCGCTTGTCCGTCCTTTCGTACCTGATCGGGCAGGTACAGGTAGTAGGCAGACCCGAAGCGGTTACAGTCGGGGTCCCCCGACTCGTCGAGCACGACATTCTTGTAGAACAGCGGGCCGGCATCCGGCGCTTCTGCAGCGTCCCCGTCCGAGGCAACGTCCTCCGAGACATCGTCCTCCGAGGCATCGTCGGGTGCATCTCCGGCGGTCGCGTCGGGCTCCCCGGTGTGACTGTCCGCCTCGCCGGAATCGCTCCCATCGCCCTGCGCACCATCCGGGAACTGCCCGTCCGCTGCGTGCGCGTCGGACGGCCACTCGTGCGGAGCTTGCTCGTCCGTCGACGAGCCCGAACAGGCGACCAGGAGCATGGCGCCGACCGCGAGCCATGGTCGAAGAAAGGAGCGGCGTGCATTCGAGCGGTGCCCGTGGACGGCGCTGTTCGGCACCAAACGACCTTTCACCTCCAGAGTGGGTCGATCGCTCGCAGCGAGCGCGTGGGAGTCCATCGGGAAATCAGTTCGCATGGCAACCCCAGACAAGGAGCAATCACCATGCCACGCCCGACGTTTCGCGGCGAGTCGCGTCTCGCGGACAAGTCATGATCGGACGCGGCGCGACGACAACGCTCGAGAGAGCCCGGACTGCGCAGTGAGATCCATGGGATCCTATCGCCTCGAGGTCAGCAAGCCCGTGCCCTCGCATGGGTCGGCCTTGCCGTGCTGTGAGCGTGGCCGAACGAGGCAAGAAGCCTTGTGACCTGGGTGAATCTGCGGCATGCGAAGGGCCATGACCAAGTCCATCCTCCTGACCGGCTCTACCGGACTCGTGGGCTCGGCCATGACGACCGCGCTGCGGAAGCTGAAGTTCGACGTCACCCCCTACGACCTGCGCGAGCGGGAAGTGACAGTCCCACAGGACGTGTGCGACCCGATCACTCTCGCACGCGCGATGTCCGGGTGCTGTGGGGTCATCCACCTGGCGGCGGTCTCTCGTGTGGTCTGGGGCGAGCAAGACCCAGCCGCTTGCATGACCACCAACGCGGAGGGCACGCGCAACGTGGTCGCCGCGGCATCTGCCTCGCCTTCTCGTCCCTGGCTCGTGCTGGCGAGCAGCCGCGAGGTCTACGGCCAGGCAGACTCCCTCCCAGCCACCGAAGAGGCTCCCCTGCGCCCCATGAACGTCTACGCCAGGTCGAAGGTGATGGCCGAACGGCACCTTCAGGAGGCCCGCACGCAGGGCGTGCGTACTGCCATTCTGCGTCTGTCCAACGTCTACGGCAGCATCTCGGACCACGCGGACCGGGTCATTCCTGCCTTCGTCTCGACCGCCCTCTGGGGAGGACGCCTCCGACTCGACGGGGCCGGACACACGTTCGACTTCACGCACATCGACGACACCGTGGACGGCATCGTGAGGACGGTGCTCGCCCTCGAAGCCGGCGAGGACGAGCTTCCCGCGATCCACCTGGTCACCGGTGTACCCACCACGCTGCAAGAGCTGGCAAACTTGGTGATCGAACTCACGGACACCGCCGTCCCCATCGATCACGCGCCTCCCCGCAACTACGATGTGTCACGCTTCTGGGGCAACCCCGCACGAGCCCGGAGCGTCCTGTCCTGGGAGCCACGGGTCCCGCTGCGCACAGGGCTCGAACGCCTGATCGCCGACCATCGCACAAGACCTCAGGAGCACGTCTCCCCAGCCCACGCGTAGCGCGAGCCGTCCAGATAGAGATTCTGTCCGTCGAACTGGACACCGTGCACCTTGTTCGTACCGTCCGAGTAGTTGAGATACAGCTTGCCCCCACCCACCTCGTAGTTGCCGTCGTAGGTCATGCTTCCAGAGTAGGGGTTGTAGGAGATGTCTTTGAAGTAGTTGTTGCCGTCGAACCAGAGCTGGAAGGTGATGTCGCCGTTCAAGGCCCAACAGCCACGGATCGATGCCGCCGTGACGTCGCCCCCCCCGCTGCCCCCTGTCCCCGCAGTTCCCCCTGTGCCCCCGGTTCCGGTCGCTGCCGGGTAGCACACCGTGATGCCAGGGTCACCCTGGCAGCTGTAGCCAGGCCTGCAGTCCAGGTCGCCTCCACACGCACGCAGACAAATGTTCGCCTCCCCATCCGCATAGCAATAGGCCCCTTGGCCACAGTCCGGGTGACTCGAACACACCTTCGAGCAGTACCCGTTCGGGACGTCTGCGCCGGTGATGCAAGTGAGCCCCGCCTGGCAGGTGCCGCAGGACGAGCCGACGGTCCCATCCGCCAGCTCTTGCTGGCCAGACGCACCGCCCGTCGCGCTTCCTCCCGCAGCGGTCGATGCCCCGCTGCCACCGCTCCCCGAGGTGCCCCAGCCCACCGTGCCCCCCGCGTTCTGGTTGTCGCCGTCGTCGCTGTCAGCCGTGCACGCCAGCAGCCCCAACGCAACGATTCCCGCTGCGAACCATTGACCGTATCGCATGATCCCCTCCTCCCAGGTTCCCGCACCGGTCCATGAGGCTATCGCACGATCGGTCGATGCACAACTCGACGAGAAAGCAAGCGCAGATGGGGAACGAGGCTACCCATCGCCCGGGGACCGCCCCATGTCGCTGGCATGTGCACGAGCTTCTTGATGGCTGCGATCTACGACCGCTTCATGCAAGCGGGGGAGGATGCGTGCGTGGGCTCGTGGAGGCAAGAGTTGCTCGACGAAGCGCGCGGGCGCGTCCTCGAGATCGGGGCCGGGACGGGCCTCAACCTGCCGCGCTACGGGGCGTCCCTGTCCGAAATCGTCTTGTGCGAGCCCGACGCCAACATGCGGCGCAAGCTGGAAGACCGCCTGCGCGCCGTGCGCCCTTCCGTGCCGGTCGCGATCGTCGAGGCCGAGGCCGAGCGGCTCCCCTTCTCCGACGGCTCCTTCGACACGGTCGTATCCACCCTGGTGCTCTGTTCGGTAAAGGATCCCGCACAGACCCTGCGCGAGGTCCGGCGGGTGCTTCGTCCGCGGGGCCGCTTGCTCTTCCTCGAGCACGTCGCGGACGACGACCCCGGCCGGGAGGCATGGCAACGTCGCATCGAGCCGGTGTGGAAGCGAGTGGCTGGCAATTGTCACTTGCGGCGACGGACGTGCGTGTCGATGCGCGAAGCAGGCTTTCGATTTGAGCGGCTCGAGCGGGAGCGCATGACCAAGGCCCTTCCTTTCGTGCGAAGCACGGTCCGGGGTCGCGCGGTGGTCGACGCGATCACTCCGCACCTTCGCGTGGCTGAGATGCCTTGAACCGTGCCGCGTCATGCCTGCGGTGCACGAGCTGGGGCTCCTTTACCGGCGGTCCCCTTTGATGGAGACTTGTGGACGGGAGATCACACCATGACCGACGACGAAGACGAGTACAAACGCACGGTCGAGCGGGAAGCTCGCATGGGTCGAACCTTTTCGCTGGCGGACGCGGTCGGGCGAGAAGGCGGAGGGTTCTTCCGCGGCGCGTCCCCCGTGCCCAGGTTGCAGCAGGTGCAGGCGGAGCTGTCCCGGTTCGTGTCCGACTACGTTCGCGACGCCAGCGGCGCGCTTCGGGCCGTGTTGGTCCGGCAGATCATGACGCATGACACGATCGTGGCCGAGCACTTCGACGAGCCCCTTGCCGCGCTCGAGGTCATCCTGAATCGGGTCCTCGACAATGACGCGAGGTACTACGAGCTCGTGCGGGAGGTGGACGCAGAATGGGGACGCTTGATGCTCGAGCGCCCCTGCTTTCAGGAGCCGGGGGAACCGGCAGACGAGGACGATGAGTACACGCACGACTCCGTGCGCGCCGAGTTGCTGTCGTTGCGCGACCTCGTGCGTGGGCAGCGCGGATGATGGCGCGCATCGTGATCGACACGAACGTACTGATCTCCGCCCTGTTGAACGTCGGGCGGGTTCCCGACCTCGTGATCGAAACCATCGTGCGCCAACGGCACGCCGTTCTCTACGATCATCGGGTTCTTCGAGAATACCGATCGGTCATGGCGCGCCCGAAGTTCACGTTCGCTCCGGAGCACGTCGAACGAAAGGTGGCGTCGTTGCTCGAGGTGGGGTCGGACGTGGGCGAGGTCGAAGTGTGGCCGGGAGCCATGGTCGACGAAAAGGATCGGATGTTCGTGGAGGTGGCGCTGACGGGCAGAGCGGATGTTGTGCTGACGGGCAACGGAAAGCACTACCCGAGGGACCTGGGCTTCGACGTGATGGGACCGACGGAGCTCCTCGGTGTGCTGGAACGGACCTTCTGAGCACCCTCACTGGGTTTCGACGATGCCCCTTACGAAGTCGTCGTACAGGGTCCTCGTAGGCAGGTCCCACTGCAGGGCGATGCGCCTGCGCGTGGACATCACCTCGGCGCCCGTGCGGGGATCCACCCCCGCTTGATCGAAGTTCTCCCACATCGCGCCGATGCCGCGTTTCTGCCACGACGGCAGCTCATTGAAGTTGGTCCCGTTCTGGAATAGCAACTCGTTGGCGGCAGCGACCGATACTCCCTTCAACCTCGTCGTCGCCTCGTGGTCGTCGAGCCCCTGGTGCCGCAAGAGCCAATAGCAGTGACCGTTGAGGGCGTTGCGATGGGCATCCTCGTACCGCCACCGGAAGTAGTCGACGACGTCGTCGGTACGGGGCAGCTGGGAGATCCGGCAATCGAAGGCGCCCAAGGCACCGAAGGCGAGGGAGAACTTCGCACTGGCCTCGCCAGCGAGCACGGAGAGCAGCTTCCTCAGCTTGCGCCCGAACAGCGCCTCGTCTCGCCGCATCAGCAGGGACATCTCGTCGCTCTGCGTGTAGCCGTACAGGACTGAAAATCCGCAGCTCATCACGTGTTCGAGCGTGGCGACCATGCAATCGCGGAAACGCTCGTCGTAGGGGGCTTGCAGCGCGTAGGCCACGCGGGTCAGGTGAGAGAAGGAGCGCCCGTCGATGCGCGCGACCATGTGCATGCCCGGCAGGACACAGTGATCGTGCGCGGTCTCGTAGACGCGCATCCGGCGGTCGAGCTGTTCGAACTTCATGCGGGGTCGACGTTAGGCCACGGCCGATCGCTGGGCAATCGTCTGCTTCCCAGCGGAAGCGGTTTCGCCGGCAGTTCCCCTCCGAGCCCCGAAGATTGGTATTCTGACTCGCATCATGAGCACCCCGTGGGAGGACGACGTGTGGACCCTGCTCGACCGGGAGCATCGCAGTTCCCTGCCGGAGGAGCCCACGACGATCGACGCGCTCGACGATCTTCTGGTCAGGCTTCGCCTCGAGGCGCGCGAGTGATCTTTCCTCTCGCGCCCTGCACGATCTTCCTGACGCTGGCGGGCAGCCAGGCGCACGGCACGGCGGGTGAAGGCTCCGACATCGACCTGCGCGGCGTTTGTGTCGCACCGCTCGATGTTCGATTGTCGCTGGTTCGAGCCTTCGAGCAGCACGAGGGGGCGCTGCCTGAGGACCTCGCGGACGCGGTCTTGCCCCGCCTGCGAGCCCACCCGACCGCCAGTCGCGCGCTCGCGGTCAAGACCGAGTGCGTGATCTTCGACGTCGCCAAGCTCGTGGGTCTCTGCGTGTCGGCCAACCCCAATGCGCTCGAGATCCTCTTCTCGGACGAAGCGGACTGGGTGCTGGCGTCTCCCGCGTGGAGGCCCTTGCATGCCAAACGGCACGTCTTCCTGACGAAGAAGGTCCAGCACACGTTCCTTGGCTACGCGATGGCGCAGCTCAAGAAGATCAAGTCGCACAGGTCGTGGTTGCTCCACCCTCCTTCGCACAAGCCGACCCGGGAGGACTTCGGGCTGCCCGCGACCGGGGGCACCTTGAGCCACGACGACCGGGACCGGATCGAGCAAGCCATTGCGAACAAGGTCCGAAGCTGGGGCATCGACAGCATCGAGCTTCCAAGACCGGTACGGGTCGCCCTGCAGGACCGCATGGAAGCGTTTTGGAAGGAAGTGGCGACGGCAGGAGACGAGGATCTCGAGGACCGCATGCGCGCGGTGGCCACGCACGCTTTGCAGCTGCCGCCGGACGTGGCGGCAGCGCTGCAGGCAGAGAAGAAGTACCGCGCAGCGCTGCGGCACTGGGAGGCCTACGAAGCATGGAAGTCGCAACGCAACCCGGCCCGGGCACAGCTCGAACGCAAGCACGGGTACGACACGAAGCACGCGATGCACCTCGTCCGTCTCATGCGCATGGGCCTCGAGGCACTGCGCACAGGCGACCTGCTCGTACGCAGACCGGACGCGCAGGAGCTCGTGGCGATCCGCAACGGGGCCCTGTCTTTCGACGAGCTGCTCGCGGAGGCTGCCAGCCTGCGTGAGGAGATGGACGATGCCGCCGGGCGCTCGCGGCTGCCAGACGAGGTCAATCCCGACGTGGCGGACCGGGTCCTGTTCGAGATGATCACCCAAGCACGGGCCTAGTCCTAGTGCTGCGTGCCCGAAGTCGCTACCGGGTTGAGGCCCGGCTACGACAATGGGCGGATGACGGACATCAACTAGGCCCAAATCAAGCACTGTTCGAAGAACGTGCTTGGGTTTGGGGCTTTCCGAGCCGAAGGCGAGGTGTTTTGGGGTGAGCCGCGGTGAGCGCGGCGAGGGGGCTTTGCGAAAGCCCCCTCAGAAGAATCTAGACCCAAAGCAGCGCGAAGCGCTTGATTTGGGTCTAGGGGAGACAGGAGTGCAGCACGGGTTCCCACTCCCTGTGCTGCATTCGATCCTACCTGGGTATCATTGCTTCCCAGTGGTCGGGCGGAAGGTGGGGCGTAACAACGGCGGGTTCCTGCACACGCTGTTACGCAGTCGGGCGTAACGGTCGGCGACGGGTTGCGGGAGTCCCCCCGGCCCCCTCGCCATTTCCCGGGCCCGCACCGTTCCGACACCCCCGGGCTTGGGGTCGCGGTGTTACGGTAACCGTAACCATCCGAAGTTACACTGCATTCTACGCGCGTGTGGCACGAGCAGTGCAACGTCTGGGATCAACCAACTACCGATGCACGAGACCTGAAGTCCGTCATCCGAAGGAGAAGCACCATGATGATTCGAATCAACCGATTCCTTCGCGACAACGCCGGCGCCAACCTCGTGGAGTACATCATCCTGGTGGGCGTCATCGCCTTGGTGGCCATCGCTGGGTTCAAGATCTTTGGTGAGAAGGTCGACAAGAAGGTGCAGGACCAGGCCAACAAGGTCGAGCAGATCGGCAACTGACGCGCCCCCTTGGTCGACCGGCGGAGGACCACGGCAAAGCAGGGCGACAAGCGCTGGGAGGTCTCGAGATGGAACTGATGATCGTACTGGGCGTCTTGTTGTTGACGAGCGTGTTCGGCCTGACGGTCTGAGCCGCGCCACCAAGGTCGAGCACCGCTCCTACCTCCGCATCACCTCGGAAGAAGGACGAATCCGCCCGTCGACGACCTTTCCTTTCTGGAACAGCTCGACCGAGGGATGACCTGCCACAGGGTAACCCCGCGCGAAAATCTCGTACGACCCGGCCGCCGTGTCCATGCGCACCTCGTACTGGAAATACACAGGCGAATCCGGCGCAAATCGCAGGCAGTCCCACCCCCCCTGACGCCAGGCCTCCGGGGGCACCGCGACGGGTGCTTTCTCGAGCGATGACAGGCTCGCGGGTGTCGGCCCCATGCTGGGACACAGGGACGCGGGCTCCCGCTCGGACGCGACGGAGAGCAGCATCGAGATCATCTTGATGTGGTTGATCGCCTCGCTTTCGATCATGCGTGCCTTGTAGATGAGCAAGTCCCGACGGATGAGCTCGGTGCAGCGCGGGACGTCCACGCCGGGTGCTTGGATGCCTGCTTCGAGCGTGGCGAGCAAGACCTCGGTGCGGGAGCGTCCGGATCGGTCCGTCTTCACGGCCGAGGCGAGCGCCTTCGAGAGCCCCGCGCATTTCGTCTCCGCTTCCTCGGCCTCCTCGTCCGTCAAGGCGGTGAGCCCATCGGGCAGGCTGTCGGCCGCGAACACTGGCTCCCGTGCGGGCCGTGGCGCTTCGTCCGCTCCCACGACGGCCGCGGGCTCCGTCGCCGGCTCACCCCCAGGCGATGGTGCGCGGGCGCTGGACTGGGGGCTTGCCGGACCCGGCGCCGGAGCCGTGGCGGCCCCCGGACTGCAGCCAAGACTCGCCAACAGCCCCAGAATCATCGTCGTTCGGTAGGTCATATTCTTGCTCCACAAGCTGCTATCTATCACGGGTTCGGTACGTCGTCGCAGGCCGCGGTGCCACGCAACGCCTTTTGCTCCTCCCCGTGGGAGAAGCCCCCTGCCATGCGGCACTCCACGTCCAAGGAGTCACCATTGGCGCAAGCGCGCAGCACGAGGTCGCGACCGCGCTCCGGGTCCTTCTTCACGTTCCAGGCGGGCTTGCCGGTCAGGTACGCGTCGCCAAGCAGGTAACAGTCGGTGGACACCCAGGCCTCGCACCCCCGCTCCAACATGACCCGCGCCCTCGTAGGGTCCCGAAGGTCCCGTGCGCGCGCCTCGAGCTCAGACGCACGCGCGTCGTCCCGTGCAACCCACTGACCCTGGCGCACTTTCTGCGCCAGGAAACGGCACGCGTCCGCCACCCCCATCGAACACGCCACGTCGAGGCGCGCCGCTGCCACGCCCGGGTCCTGAGGCACGACGCCCTTCCTCGCATAGGCGAATGCCACCTGGTTGCAAGAAGCGACATCCCCGTGCATGCGGCACCCGCTCGCCGCCCAGGCGATGCCCCTGTCTTCGAGGTCGGCCGCCTTCTGCGCGTCCTTGGGGACACCGCGCCCCTCCCTCAGGCGCTCCGCCCCCTCGTGGCAGCCTAGCCCAAAGGCATTGGCACACGTCGTCTCGAACAACTCCGCAGCGCGCTGCGGGTCCTTCGCCACACCGCGGCCATCGGCGAGACGCTGCGCCACCTGCAAGCACGCATCGAAGGCTCCCTGCTCGCACGCAGACGCGAAGATCTCCGTGGCACGCGCATCGTCCTTGGGCACACCAACGCCGGACGCCAAGCGCTCTGCGTAGGGCAAGCAGGCTCGCGCCGAGGGCAGCCCCCCTGCCAGGGCCGCGGCGCAAGCCCCCTCACAAACTCTCTCGAAAAGCTGCGCCGCCCGTATCGGGTCCTTCGCCACCCCCGACCCGCTCTCGTACGCGCGAGCCAGCGAGTCGCAAGCATCCAGAACGCCTCCCTCGCACGCGCGCTGATGCAACGCCACCGCGCGCGTCAGGTCCCCGGGAATCAACCCACTCTCATACCTGATCACGGACGCAACGGCTGAGCACGCCTCGAGGTCCCCGAGGTCGCAAGCTCGCTCCACGAAACGCGCGTAGCACCCTCGGCTCACCGCCACACCGCGCCCCTCGTTGTAGGCTGTTGCGACCTGCGCGCAGGCCTGCGCTTTCCCGCCCTCGCACTCCCGGGTTGCTTCAAGAAGTACTTGCCGCACGTCTTTCTCGACCACCACGGCCGGTCCAGCATCCCTCGCCACGATCCCCGCGTCGGGCGGAGACGACCCTGCCTCCGGGAGAACCGGTGGCGGTATCGCCCCGGGAACCGTGGCCGAAGGCGGTTGCCCACAACCCAACGTCAGGCACGCAGCAACGATGCTCCACCACGGCGTACTGTTCGTTGCCTTCATGAGACAGTCGTACTCGATGTCGCCGGGCGATGTCGATGGGGCCGATCGAGGCGCCGTGAATCCACGAACCACCCTAGCCCCAAATCATGCGCCCCCGCTTTCGCCGAAGAGCGCTTTTTTAGGGGGCTTTCGAAAAGCCCCCTCGCCGCGCTCACCGCGGTTCACCCCAAAACGCCTCGCCTTCAGCTCGGATAGCCCCAAACCCAAGCACGTTCTTCGAACAGTGCTTGAATTGGGCCTAGCTTGACTCAACCCGGAATCGTCCACGGCGACAAGGCGTCAACCTTCACCCTGACGACGTCGGCTTCGCAGGCGATTCTCCGCACAGCGAAGCCACGACCACCGGGAGTTCTCCCAACAGGCCGGACAGGGGAATCGCCCGTTCGGATGCGGTGATGGTCCGCCCCGCAATGGCGTCGGCCCATCTCCTATCACCAAGCTCCGGCGGCAGGAGCACCTTCGTGGCGCCCCAGGATTCCGCTTCGGCAAGATGGCATTCTCCGCCACACAATGCCACGTGCAGCCGGGAGACGGCAACCAGCACGACGTCGGCGTCGAGTTGCCGGAGGAACACCACCGCATGGGATCTCCGCGGCCCAACGACCTCCAACGGCACATACTCACCTTGTCGAAACAGTGACGCATGCGCCCGACGCAGCCCCAGCACGCGCAACAGCACATGCATCTTGACCCGTCCGTCGGCGCCGGCCCCGAGCAGGTCGCGGACGAGCGCGGTGGACGGCTCCGTGGCCCTGAGCCTTTGTGCAAGCTGGCGACGCAAGCCATAGTCGACGGGGCGTCGGTTGTCCGGGTCGACGAGGCCCAGGTCCCACAGCTCGGACCCCTGGTAGAGGTCAGGAACGCCCGGGCAGGTGAGCTTGAGCACGAGCTGGGACAGCGAGTTGAGTATGCCGAAGAAGGCAATGCGCCCCGCGAAGCGTTGTAGGTCGGGCAGGAAGTCCCGCGACGTCTGGGGCGTGAGGACGGCCTCGGTGAAGGATTGCACCGCACGGTCGTAAGCAGCGTCCGGACGGACCCAGCTCGTGTGGACCTTGGCCTCCTTGGTCGCCTTTGCCATGTAGCCCGCGACCCGCGCGCGCAGACTCTCCCAGACCGGCCCGTCCTCGTGCGGAGAGGCAGCGATCGCCTCGAATGGCAGCGCGCCCACCAGCGTCTGGTACAGCAGGTACTCGTCGTTCCGGTCCGGCGCCGCCGCTCCGGCGACCGACGTCCGGTGGGCTTCATTCCAGCACGCCCACCGCGCGACCGTCTCCGACCACTCCCGCGGAATCTCGCTCAAGACGTCGATGCGCGCGCGAACGTCTTCGCCCCGCTTCGTGTCGTGGGTGGAGGTCGTGAGCAACCCGTGGGGGTGCGAGCGAGCGAAAGCCACGTTGTGAGCGTGAAAGGAGCCGACATCGACGCCGAAGCGGCTGGGGTGCCCCCCGACCTCGTTGAGGGACACAAGCCGGTTGTACACGTAGAAGACCGTGTCCTCGACGCCTTTGGCCATGACTGGCCCCGTGATTTGCTGGAACTTGCGCACCCAAGCGATCAGCTTCTGCTGCTCTTCTGACCGAAAATCCTCCAGGTTCTCGAGCAGCAACGTGTCTCGCAAGAAGGCGAAGACCTCGTCGGGCATGCTCGGGTTGCGCTTCTTGGCCTTCCCGATCGCCTCTTCCACGTACCGGCGGTCCCGATCGGTGATCTGCCCGGGGGCGGTCACGTAGGTGCGATAGACGTCGAGCGCTGCAATGTACTCGCGCACCACCGCGGTCAGGGAGCCGAGAGTGAAGTCGCGGTACCGCCGGTCGCGGGCCGCGATGCGCTCCAGCTGGTGACTCAGCACGGAGATCTCGCTGACCATGGCGTTCTCCATCGTAGCGATTTTCCCCTGCAGCACGAGCTCCGGGAAGGGTTCGACGCACCCGGTGAACACCTCGTAGGTCTCGTCCATCGCCGCCTCGCTCGACGCGTCGACGAACAACCCGTTCGCGATCGCCGCGAACTCGTAGCCCGTGGTGCCCGCAGCCGCCCAGTCGTCGGGGATCTCCTCGCCATCGCCCAAGATCTTCTCGGCGACCACGAAGAGAGGCTGTACGAGACGCGGGTCCGTTCCCCCGTGTGCCGCGACGTGGGCGGTCACGACGCGCACGACCCGGGCGCGAAGCGCTTCGTCGTCGGGCACGACGGTGCCCTCTTTCGCGAGATGTCGACGCGCCCGCTGCACGAGGTACTCCCGCTGCAGCTCTTGCAGGTAGTGCCCTGGGTCGCTGAGGCCGTCGATATGGTCGATCCGCAGACCTTCCACCACGCCGTCGCACAGGAGCCGGAACACAAGCTCGTGCGTCCGCCTGAACACGTCGGGATCCTCGGTGCGGATAGCGGCCAGATCGTTGATGTCGAAGAAGCGGCGGTAGTTGATTTCCTCGGCTGCGACGCGCCAATAGGCGGGTCGATAGGCCTGTGCTTCCAAGAGCGCGTCGAGCAAGTCGAAGGAGTGCGGCTCGCCCACCCTCCCGTTGAAGGCGACAAGGGTCGCGGCCAAGGCTTGTCGAACGGGAGCGCTCCCATCGCACAGCCGCGCGAGCCGCAGCTTCGCGATCTCCTTTTCGCGGTTCCGCTCCGCCAGCTTCTCCGGGTCGCACTCGGTGCGCAAGGGCAAGTACCCCAGCGCGGTGATGATGCTCTGCAGCTCCATGACGTCCGCGTGAGCCCTGCCCAAACCCACCGCCTCCAGAGAGTACTTCAGGATGGACACGTAGGTTCGGGGAGCTATCGGCAACGTGGCCTGGTAATGCCGGATGGAAAAGGCCCCGTCCTCGTACGTGAGATTGAGCTTGCCCGCCTCGAGCACCCTGCCGTACTGGTCCTCGAGGATCGGAATCAGAACCTTGTCCGCCAGCTCAGGCTTGACGGGCGCCCACTCGATGTCGAAGAAGTGCGCAAAGGGGGAGCTGGCGCCGTTCTCCAGCACGTCCATCCACCACGTGTTGGCCGCGTCACCGATCCCCATGTGGTTCGGGACCGTGTCGAGCAGGATGCCGAGCCCCCGCCCTCGAAGGGCCTCGCTCATGGCGAAAAACCCTTCCTCCCCGCCGAGCACCTCGCTGACGTGCCCATGGTGGCAAACGTCGTAGCCGTGCGTGGATCCCGACCGTGCCCTGAAGATAGGCGATAGATAGCAGTGCGTCACCCCCAGCAGGGCGAAGTAGTCCGCAAGGTCCCGCACGGCCGCGAAGCCCAGCGAAGGCCCCAGCTGCAGGCGGTACGTCGCGGCCGGCAAAGACGGCTCCCGCAGACACGACTTGACTGCAGCCGCCAGCGTGGCGCTGCCGGTCTCCTGCTCGAGGTCACGCATGCTCAACCCCAGCTTTCTGCCAATCTCAAGGTACCGTTGCATGTGGAGGCGACTGCCCCGGTCGCCTTCCTCGGCGCGCTCGAGCAGCTCGAGAAGCGCCGTGCGAGCGGCGCGGTGAAACACGTTCTGGACGCGAAACAGGCTTGCTTCGAAGGGAAGCTCCGCGAGCACCTCCGCCACGTTCGCCACGTCCGCCAAACGCTCCGCGTCGAGGGCGTCCCCACGCAGCCGATCGAGACACCCCAAGGCGTTCTTCTCCCACGCAAGGCCGAGCTCCGCTGGGTCCAACTCCACCTCGCAGCGCTTCGCCTCCTCCAAGATCGCGCGGACGGTGTCCGCTCGCGTCGAGGGACCGGACAGCTCCTTCCTCAAGTTCGCGTGAATGACGAACTCGCTCGCCGCCTTCAACACCGGCGGGAGCGGCGCACTCATGGACGAGAGCGCTCGCATCAAACCCGCCCGCCTGTCATAGACTTGCCTGAGCTGCGCCTCGTCCTCGGCCAGCGCCCCGTGCAGAACCTCGCCCAGAAACGTACGCCGCTCGTCGAGAAACAGGGACGAGATGGACAGTGGAAGCTTGTCGAACCAGGCATCCAGAGAGCGCAGAATCGTCGCCGTGTCGCCGGTCCCAGCGGCCGCGTCAAAGGATTTGAGCAACTCGTCCCAGGACGCTTCGTCCGCGACCTCCCGCACCCCAGCATTGACGTGTTGATGACCGAAGTGCATCGCCGCAAACGCAAGGTCCGACGACTCCGTCGTGAGGCGCGACAGGAACGTCGCCCTGCCCACAAACACGGCCGCATTGCCCCCTCGATGACGGCGCAGGTCCCGAGGCCAGACGTCGTAACAGTAGGCGGAGTTCGCCACGGGGCGTCGAGCCAGCAGGGACATGATCGCATAATGGGCGGCGACGTCGCCCAGCTCGAGTGTTGCGGGGCGGATCCGAGCCGCGTACGTCGCGGCGCCATCCCCCCTCGACGGGAATTCGCGGTGAGCGTCTCGAAGGCGCTCCAGAAAGTCGTCTTCCAGGTCGACCCCCATGGCCTTGCGTGTCAATTGCATGGCCCTCGCCGCATGGTTCATCGCCTGGGTGGCCTCCAAGCTCGACGGGTCGTCGGCGAGCCATCCGCAGCTCGTGAACATCAGGATCGCGTGTCGCTGCGCCTCGAGCAGCTGCAGCGCACAAACCCGATCCGGATAGGAGAGCTCCTTGCGAGCCTCGGAGGCGAAGAAGGCAGTGAGCGCTTGCTCGGTCCGGTCGATGATCAGGTCCACGTAGCGGTCCCGGGCGCGCCGTGAGTCGTGAAACAGCCGTCCCGCCCGGTCCTCGAAGAGCACGGTCATTCGGTCGTGCAGGGCGTCCATGGCAACCCGCAGGGGGCCTCGCCTCCGCGGGGAGCCCAGAGCATGTTGGCAATCGCCCTCTGCGACCCAGCGCCCCAGACCTTGGGCACAGCTCCAGGAGGTCCCCTCGGCGATCTTCACCTCCACCCGGGGGGGAAAGGACGCCAGGTATTCCCCGTAGTTGGTCAGTTGCACGACTGCGTCCTTTTCGATCCCCTCCAGGGCAAAGGCCAGGGCCATCTCGCCCCTTCGATGGTGGTGGCCGTAGACCTCCCCGTCGGTCGCCACGTGAACCAACGCAGGCCCGTCCCGACCGTCAAACCCCGTGAGCAGGTGGTCCTTGAACCGGGACCCGTCGTGGAGGAGGTTCTCGAATGCAATGCTCGCCGTGAGCGCGTCGTCCAAGAAGAACACCGACATGCTCCGGCCCGACGGCAAGGAGATCGCATAGGGGATCCGGGGGTCGACCCGTTCGCTGGACATGTCGCTCCCATCGCCCCCGGAGACGGAGCGCACGCCGAGTGCCTGCGCGGGCGCGAGGAGGGTGAAGGAGAGACCAAAATCCGCCAGCGCCTCGAGGGAGTCCATGTCGACGGCGAGCTCCGGCAGCCAAGCCCCCTCGGGGGCCCGCCCGAACCTTCTCTCGAAGTCCGTCACCGCCCAGGCGAGCTGGGTACGCTTGTCACGCGGGGTCGCGAGGGGCATGACAACGTGGCTGTAGGGCGTGACAAGGGCCGACCCGTGCCCGGAGAATCGCTCGCAAGTCTCCACGTCTGCCGCAAGGATTGCCTCGTACGTCTCCGGGGAATGCTCTTCCAACCATCGGAGCAGCGTCGGCGCGAAGTCGAAGCTGATTCGCGCGTAGTTGTTTACGATCCGTGCGATGGCGCCGGTATCGTCCAGAATGCGCGCGAACGCGTTCGGTGCGTAGCACTGGGCGGTCACCCGTTCGGTCCAGTCGTGATGGGGATAGGCGGAATCCTGCAAGACGATCCGGTCGAGCCAGGGGTCGTCGCGAGTCGGCTGGTGGAAGTGCCCGTGGATGCAGAGATGGTGACTCATGCGTCCCCCCGCACGGGCAGCCCGAACAGAGAGGGTCGCTGATGGGATAGTGGGTCCGCTGGCACGGGTCACCTCGGTCTTGAGGACACCTCGCGAGCGCGAGGCGAGCGGATCTCGTCCCGTTCCCAGGCCCCCCAAGCGAAGCGAAGAGTGTAGCGCGAGGGCGCGGGCCGGTCAAACGCGGCCGCACCGCCCAGATCCGGAGCCATCGGAGTTGGCCGCAGAGAGCCGCTGCAAGCGGCAGATGGGCTCACGCAATCAACCGCCTGATGCTCCGCGCCAGCTCGTCGCCATCGAACGTCTTCTGGATCCATCCGTCCGCATTCGCTTCCCCGGCAAGCTTACGAAGGTCGTCCGTATCCGCAGAAGAAAACAATACGAGGCGGGCACGACGCGAACCGGCGTTGCGACGAATGATCGAGAGCAACTGATCCCCACGCAGGGCTGGCATGAACACATCGACAAGCACGACATCGGGATCGAAGGAGCGCACGACCGAAGAGACACCGATCGGTCCTTCCACCGTACGGACGTCGAAGCCACGCTTGGTGAGCAGCCTTGCCAGCAACGAGAGTTGCTTGGCGTCGTCGTCCACAGCGAGCACGCGGACGGCCTCGTTCCGGCACGACGCCTCGTTCATGTTGCACCTCCGTCTGGGGAGCGTATCACGGGCGGGAGAGGAAGGGGCCGTTGCGCGGGGTGAGCCTGGGTGAACCTGTGAGGACGGATGTCTTCGTTTGAACGCGTCCGAGGAAGGATCTGCAACATCTCCCCCCTACGGGAGATCGGGCGGACCCGACCGGGTCAGCGTCGCCAGTCGGTCGATCCTTTCCACTCGGTCCCAGACCACGAGGTCACCGCGACAGAACGCTCGAACGCGGTGCCAAGGGACGTCCCCGCCGGAAGCGAACGCGGCGAAAGGCACTTCGACAAGCCCCGTGACACGGTCCTCATAGCGAATCGTAAATGTGCTTGGGTCCAGGCGAGGATTCCACCGGATGCTGTCGTAGGCCGCCTTCGCGTTTCGCATGAGCACGAGCCCGCATGATACCCGATCGGGGCGCGCGCTTCAGAGACGCGACTTGCCGTCCGTCGCGGGAGGCGTTTCCGACCGGAACAACCCCATGCTCGCCTGTCGCTCCGCCAACACCTTGGCAGCTGGCGTGAAGTCGCTCGTCGCGGACGTGAACTCCACAGCCGTGTCGTATCGCCAGGGTGTGTCCGGAGGCTGGTGGCGCCCGACCCGGACCACCCGTGCCGCCGTCTTGTGCGGCTCCCCTCCCGGAGCGTCGATGAACATCTCGAGCAATAGCTCGTCTCCCGGCACGAGCTTCGCCGACGTCAGGAACAATCCGCCCGACGCGCTCAAGTCGCGGCACACGCAGAGTTGCCGGTCCGCCAACAACGAGTCGACCGTCGCCGGAAAGCACGCGCGGAAGCGCGAGGCTCGTCGGCGCTCGCTGGGCTCCGACGGTGAGTCACGATCGTGGTCTATGCGTACCATGGCGTCCCCCTTGATGTCGTGGCATTCCATACCTGTACCCACATCAAGTATGCGACACGATCGGGGCTTGTCAAACCCGTTCTCCGAGGCTGCTTCTGCGGGCCGCGCGAATCCGTCCCGCACGTGCTGCAGACAGGCACCTTCGCAGGTGCAGCCCACGGCAACTCAGCCGACCGTGATGCCGCCGCCCCGCGCTGCGGGTCGAACCCAGACGCGAAGGAAGGCGTGAAGGGACGCAGTGGGGTCAGGTTCCCGACCGCGGATTGCGAAACGGGGGACCGTGACCACCATCGCCACCGACGAGCTCTGAAAGGTGGCCCGCACGAGCACAGGGATGTGCAAGCCAAAGCCAGGATCTTCGTCGGCGTCAGTCATGGGCTCGGAAGGATAACCCGGGTGCTTCGAACGTGCATCGTCTGCCCTCTGGTGTTCGGCCATGCTGCGCTGGATCTGCGCGGTCCTCCGATGCTAGGGTTCGCCGGTGTCTCGTCGCAGCTTCTTCGTTTCGCGGGCGGTCCCCATCGCTGCGGTCTTCGCCCTTCAAGGCTGCGCCCTGCTGTTGTCGCTGGACGAGTTCGAGGAGAGCGACGAGGGGACGAACGAGCCAGCTCCCCTGGTGTTCAACATCATTCTTCGCCAGACCGTGATGGATTGCGTCGGGTGCGGCATCTGGTTCGACTGGCAGGGCTCTCAGGACAACAAGCCAAAGCTCGTGGTGGAATTCGAGCACGCCGGTGCCAAGCAAGCGAACACCTATCAGCATGGGCCGGACGGGATGGATAACGCCCACGGGTTCTACCTGAGTGCCGACGGGGATTGGGCCAAGCACGCGATCCTCGTGAAGCTGGGTCCGCAACGAACTGGCCTCTTCCGCGCGGACATCAGCGACATTCCCCGGGCAGCAACGATCTCGAAGGCTACCCTGTACCTTCACATCAACACGAACGAAGGCTTCGCGGACGGTGACAACACGAGTGTCCTGGCAGTCCACGAATGCAACCGGGCGTGGGACTGGGACCATGCGACTTGGACGCACTACGACGATGGGGCGTTGTGGGACCAGCCAGGAGGTGACTTCGGTCCCTTCGTGAGGCAGATCCGAGCCAAGGAGGACCTGCGCGATCGCGGTTTCAGCCGCTCCAACCCGAATGCGGACTTCGACTTCACTTCGTACGTAGTCCAGCTGCAGACTGCCCGGTAGCGCCGCACGACGGATTCCCGGAGCGGCCGCGACGACCCGACCCACGGAAGGCGTGATGCTCACCCTCCTGCCACGTCCACGCGCCACAGGTTAGGCCCCATCGCGCCCATGCGGGTCTCCACACCGAGGAACGCGCGGACGACCTCCGCTTGCGTCCTTGCGTGCTGCGACGGCTCGACGGTCCGAAACGAGCCTCCGCCGGCGAGAGCGAAGGGGAGAAGCAGTTGGTCGGCCAGGTGCTGACCGACGGCAGCCCCCGACGCGAGGTACGCGGTGACCTCGTCTGCCAGACGGCCGGCCACGGTCTCGGCGCGGACGCCCCGCTCTCCGAACCCTGCGAACACCTCCGTCACATGCCGGCTCTCGATCTCCGCGAGGACCACGTTGCCAGGCCCGTCGGCATCCAGGACCCGCTCGTGCCGCAAACACGACCGGTCCCAGCCGAGGCGCTCGGAGAGCACGCGAAGCTCGCGGTCCGCGATGGCCTTGGGCAACGAAGCGACCCTGGCCACAGCCCGGTACGCCACCGTCTCACCGCGCTCGTCGAGGTCGATACGTCGCAGTGCCGATGGCTGCACCTCGAGCCGGAACCTCCCTCCGCCTGCGGGGTAGAACCCCGGGCGGTCGAGCGTCGCAACCACGCGGGGTCCCATCCTTCGAAGGATGGGCAAGTAGGTCCGTTCGAGGAAGTCGAAGGGCGGAGCGTGGGTGTTGTGCGTTCCCCCCTCGAGGGCAAGACGCGAGGGCGCGGGTGCCAGCATCAGCGCCGGCAGCACCGTCTGCGCCACCAGCGTCGCGCTGCCTGCCGTCCCGACCGAGAAGGTGAACGTACCTCCGAGAACCCGACCGGGGCGAAACGTGATCTCCCGCGAGCCCACCACGGCACCGGTCACCTCCGCCTGCCCGACCTGCTGGGCCGCAAGCACCGCGGTCAGGTGCTGCCGCATCAACCCCGGCTTGGGGCGGCGCGCCCGCACGTTCGTCAACCGAAACGCCTGATTCGTGATCAGCGACAAGGCGAGCGACGTGCGGAGCACCTGCCCGCCGCCTTCTCCCTGGGATCCGTCGATCGTCAACATGGCTACCCCTTCACGCAGACCACCTGCCGCAGCGTATGGAGGACCTCGACGAGGTCACGCTGCGCATGCATCACCTGATCGATCGGCTTGTAGGCCGCCGGGGTCTCGTCGATGACGTCGGCGTCCTTGCGGCACTCGATGCCTGCGGTCGCTGCCACGTGCTCGTCGACCGTGAAGCGTCGCTTGGCCTCGGAGCGTGACATGAGCCGGCCCGCGCCGTGCGAGCAGCTATCGAAACTCTCGGGGTTCCCGAGCCCGCTCACGATGTACGACCGCGCGCCCATGCTCCCAGGAATGATCCCGAGATCTCCGAGCCGCGCGCGCACCGCACCCTTTCGCGTCACCCACACGTTCTGCCCGTAGTGATGCTCGCAGTCGACGTAGTTGTGGTGACAGTTCACCACCAGAAGGTCGGCTTCGAACCCGGGCACCAGCCCGGTGCCGCGGATCGCGTCCACGACCGCCTGCATCATGAGCTCACGGTTCACCCGCGCGAACTCTTGCGCCCACGTCACGGCGGCCATGTAGTCGTCGAAGGGCTGGGTGCCCTCGGGCAAGTAAGCCAGATCCGCGTCCGGCAGGTCGATGAACCACTGGCGCATGTGCTGCTTTGCCAGGTCGATGAAGTGGGTCCCGATGCGGTTTCCCACACCGCGGGAGCCGCTGTGCAGCACCATCCACACGTGGTCTTGTTCGTCGAGACAGACCTCGATGAAGTGGTTGCCGGTCCCGAGGGTTCCGAGATGCGAGGCCTGGGGGCCGCGGCCGATTCGCGGGTGCCGGGCCACGATCTGTTGGTACGCCGGTTCGAGCCGAGACCAAGCCTCCCGGTGTGCGCGAGGCAGGTTGGACCAGGCACCCCGGTCATTGCGACCCCCGTTGTCCGTTCGTCCGTGGGGCACGGCAGCTTCGATGGCATGCCGCAGGGCGCGAGCGTCTTCGGGCAGGTCGCCCGCGGTCAGGCTGGTGCGACGGGCCATCATGCCACACCCGATGTCGACACCAACGGCCGCGGGGACGACGGCACGACGGGTGGGGATGACGCTCCCGACGGTCGCTCCCTTGCCTTGGTGCACGTCGGGCATGACGGCCACCCACTTGTGGAGGAAGGGCAAGGAAGCGAGCTTCTCGAGTTGCGTGCGCGCTTCGGGCTCGAAGGGCACGCCCACGGTCCAGGACTTGATGGGCACGCCGCCGTTGGGTTGGAAGACCTCGTAGGTCCGCTCGGTCTTGGTGGCTGACATGATGGTCTCTGGAGAGCATCTCGCGTGCCACGACTTCGCCCCCATTGCACGAGGGCAGGTGGCGAGAACGTGAAGGAGGGAGCCTCTCTCCTCTTATCCTGGCGTATCGATCAGAATACGCCCTGGAGGAGGGGAGAGTTGCCTACCGATAGGGGGCGCCGGACCGGGGCTCGATCCCCAGATGCGTGGTGACACTGACCTCTCGAAGCGGTCCGAGCGGATGCCTCGAGATCACGAAGCAGTACACGACCCTCCCTTCGTGCTCCGGAACCCACCGCAGGTCAGCCTCCTGCGGTCGCGGCTCTCCGGGGAGCAAGGCCGGGTCAGCCCCCCGGGTCGCGAAGACGATCCCCGTGTCGAAGTCGAAGAGCACGCCGGCCGACCCGGCAGCGACCCACCCGGTGGACTTTGCGAAGCGCTCGGCACGGTAGGTTCGCACGCGATGGCCCACGGGCACGGAGGCAAGAAAGGGCAGCGTCAAGTTGTGCATGATGCCGATGGTACCGCCATTGTCCATCGCCGGTCAGGGGCAGCCACACCCCATGCTCAGGGAAACACCGTGGGATACCCCGCCGTCTCCCATGCGTTCATCCCTCCCTGCACGTTGAACACACACGTGTGCCCCTGATCGACCAGGAACGTGGCGGCAGGCAAGCTGCGCGCCCCCGAACGGCAAAGGACGTACGTCGGATGGCCCGTGGGCAGCGTCGCGTGCTCGCTCTTCAGCACGCCGCTCGTCCATGGCATTTGCAGCGCTCCCTCGATGACCCCTGACGCGGTCTCGTGCGGCTCCCTCACGTCCAGCACGCTGAGCTCTTCCCCTGCGAGGAGCTTGTCTCGAAGCTCGTGCACGGTCGCCGTCTGCAACGTGACGGCCAGCTCGATAGGACAGACGTAGGCAGAGAGAGCGTCGAGCGTCTCCCCCCCACCGTCGGCACCGTCGGGGAGAGCGGCTTCTTCGGACGCGACCTCGGGTCCCGCGTCGAGCCCCGGCACATCCTCGAGCCCCGCCTCGCCCCCCGTTTCCAGCAGCACAGCGTCGACCGCCGCATCCGCCTCGGGGCCGGACCCCGCGTCGTCGCCCGCACCACACCCGAGAAGGGTGAGCGCCACAAGGAACCAGGCTCGAGGTCTCATAAACTCCTCCTAAAGCAGTAGGAGTTTAACTAGCGCATGCGTGGACGGCCGTCGAGAGGCCATCCCCCCGGGGACCCGAGCGGCTCACATCAGGACGACGCCGAGGATGTTGGCGGGGGCGAGGTGCCGCTCCGTCTTCTTCAGGCTGTCGGCCGTGGTCTTTCCCGCTCGTGCGGTGAGCATGACGCCATCGGTCGTGTCCTCGATCACGTTGACGTCGGCGGACCCGAGGGCGGAAGGGCAATCGACGATGATGTGTTTGTACCCGGAGGCACGGAGTTGGTCCATCGCGAGCTTGAGACCTGGGGCGCTCATACGCCACTGGCCGACGGAGGCGGGGTCGACGGCGAGCACGTGGAGGTTGTGGAAGAAGGCGGCGACGACTTCCCAAGGGGAGAGGGGGCTTTTGAGGTGGGTGGCCATTTGGCGACCGAAGCAGGAGGGGGCAGTGAAGCCGAGGGCCGCGGCGAGGTTGGGGAAGCGCAAGTTGGCCTCGACGAGCAGGACCTTTTCGCGCCCGTGTTCGGCAAGGGCCATGGCGAGGTTGATGGCGCAGGTGGTTTTGCCTTCGAACCGGTCGGGGCTGGTGATGGCGATGGTGGACGGGTTGTTGGCCTCGCGCAGGCGGTGGCGCAGAACGCGAAAGCTTGCGGCCACGGGAGAGTCCGCGTCCTTGATGAAGGGCAGGTTGTAGGCACCGGGCGGTGGGTCCACGACGGTGGCGACGACTTGCACGTAGCCGGCGCGCACGGCGCTCTCGGCGCGGGGTGGCGGCGCGGGCTCGCTGGCTTGCCTCTGGACGTTGGACGACAAGGATGTGTTTGGCGGCATGGCAGGGGCTCGCTCCACGGTGCCTGCGTTGTCGAGGGATTGGCCCACGCGTGTGGGCTCGTCGTCGGCGACGTTGAGGGAGCCGACGAGGGTGGCTTCCAGGGCGGCCTGGGCGGGGTCACGCGGGGGTCTCCACCCGGGGGGGCGACGTTGTTTGGGCGACTCGTGTGGCGCGTTTTGGTCCCAGCCACCGGGGGACTGGGAGTAGCTGGGCTGAGGTGGGCGACCTTGCGGCTGATCAGCCATGGGCTTTGCCCTTTCGCGGGGTGCTGGGAACCACGTGAAGGATGGGACCCAGCTCGAGCTTCTTGAGGTCTCGCTCCTCGTACACGCGGTCGTCGAGCAGGGCGAGACCGAACGCGGCGGTGGCGCCGAGCATCAGGACGATGAAGGCGGCGACGGCGCCGGTTCGCTTCGCGCCTCGTCGGGAAGGTCGTTTGGGCTTGTAGGCCTCGTCGACGATGACCATCTGGCTGGCCTGTCCGGAGGCTTCGACGGTGGCGACCATGGTGGCGCGGAACAGGCGAGTTTGGATCTGCTCGTGCTGCTCGCGCGCCTCGTTGAGCTCGCGATTGAGGCTGGCCCACTGGGTTTCGAGGGTGACGACGCGGCTGCTTTCGCCGGTGTTGTCTTCGACGGTGGGGGTCTGTCCGCGCTTGGCGTTGGCGATGGCGGCTTCGACGCGACCGAGCTGGACCTTCAGCTCTTCACGACGTTCTTCGGGAGTGGAGGCGGGTGCCTCGATGGCGGGGGCGGATGCGGGCCGAGCCGCCGCCTTGGCTTGGTTGAGGCGAGCGAGAGCCGCACGCACCTTGTTCTGGGCTTCGACGACGTCGGGGTGCTGCTGGGTGTACTTGGACTGTTTGTCCTGCAGGTCCCGGCGTGCATCCGCGAGGGCGGCCTCCGCGGACGCGATCGCCTCTGCAGCCTTCGGGTCGAGGGAGGGTCCCATGAAAGCCGACACGGGCTGGGGGTCGGGAGACGCAAGCTGGGAGCGCAAGCGTCGGGCCTGGCGTTCGAGCGCATCGACGCCTGTGTCGACGGTCGCGCTGGTTCGGGCGGCTGCGCGCACGGAAGCGCCTGCCGCGCTTGCCGAGGTCGCCGCGTCCTGGGCGAACTCGGGGTGATCGGCGAGAAACTCGGCGAGCTTCTGCTCCTTCTGCGAGAGGTCGGCGGCCATGCGCTTCTGCTCCGCTTCGAGGAATTGCTTGGTGGCCTGCGCTTGCTCGGTCCGGTACTGACGATTCTGCTCGACGAGCGAATCGGACAGGGCTTTGGTCACCTCGAAGACCACGTCTGGGTCCTCGGCCTGGTACACGATACGGAACGTCTCGTTCTCCCGCACGCGGCAGTCGATCTTCGCGCGGAACTCCTCGACCGCATCGATCATCCCCCGGCCGCTGACCGTGTCGGGATACAGGTTGTGAACCTTGATGATCTGTTCGAGGTTGGTGCGAGACAGCAGCATCTCGCGAAGCCGCATCCCGATCTGCCGGCGCGATTCCATAGCGTACTGTTGCGCCCCAAGCAGGTTCTCCGTTTGGATCACCTCCTGGTACAGCACGAGGGTCTCGGATACGTACACGGGTGGCATCGCCTTGGGCACGGCGACGGCCGCGATCACCCCGATGACGATGGCGCCCACCATCACAGGCCAGCGCCGAAGGGTGCGTCGCAGCAGGGAGATGACGACGCGGATGACATCACGAGGGGCGAGCATCGCCTTGTCGGACTTCTTCTCGATCACGATGCACCTGTTCGCTGTCGAAGGCGGTCGTTGAGCGTTGCTTGGCGGTAGCCAGGGAAGGGCGGGACGTGGCCGAAAGGCTCGAGGCCGAGCCGCCGGAGGTCGTCGGCGTCATAGACGCGCAGGTCGTAGGCGGCCACGCCGGTGCCCGCGATGGGCAGCAAGATGAGGAAGGCGAAGATGCCGAGAACGACCAGGCGGGTGGTGTCGGAGATCACGATACGCGGGACGCGTCCCGGGTCGATGATCTCGAAACGCAGGCCCAGCTCCTTGCCCTCGACCTCGGTTCGCAAGCCGAGGTTCGAGACGGCTGTGCTGGCGAGGGCCTTCTGGTCCTCGAGGCTCTGGATGCGCTTGCGGAGGCTGATGATTCGCACGGCAAGGCTTGGTGCCTCACCGGGTGGGGCAATGCTCATCTCGTAGGAGAGACGGGACTCCTCCATGCGGGCAGCGATCAGGGCGCCATCCAGCGCCGACGCGTTGTATCGCATGGACTCAAGGGCAACCTCCGTCGACGCCCGGCGCGACTTGGTTTCCTGCTCGGCCATGATGTTCGCGAGGGCGCGGGCGACCTCGATGGATGTCTCCGGCTCCGCGTGGGAGTAGCTCAAGGCGATGCGGGCCGAGCGCGGCGGGGCGTCCGGGTCGCGCTCGATCTGGAAGTAGTTTCGAAGGACCTTGACGTCGAGCACATCGCGCATCTCGTCGAGGGCGATGAGCGGGTCGAGCTTCCGCATGCTCGGGTACAGGTCGTACTTCTCCATGACCTCGATGAGGCGGCTGCGCGACAGCGCCACCTCCCAGAGGTACTCCTGAAGCTGAGCGCTGGTGGGAGGGGCCGAGTTGGGGTCGAAGTGGCCTTCGATCACGCGAAGCGTGACGGTGGATTGAAAGGTGCGCTCGCGGCGAGCTTGCCGGACGACGACGAGTCCCGTGAGCACGAGGGCGACGAGCAGGGTGGAGAGCCATCGTGCGCGGACGCGCCGACGGATGCGTGCCAATTCGGCTCGCACCTCCTTCCATCCGAACTCGTCGTCGGTCCAGTCGTGGCTCATGGGTCTATCAGGTTCTCGATGTCACGTTGGTGGACCGCCGGCCGGGCGGGCCCCGTGCGTGCCGCGCACATCGTCCCACGACCTGCGTCCCGTGCAAAGCGCCGTCCGCGGGGGCCGTGCCGGTCGGAAGTCCCGCGGCGAGCCGGGAGCGGGAAACGCGGTTCCTTGGGCTTGCGTCAGACGATGTTGAAGACGCGGTCGAGCCGCAAGACCTGGAAGATCGAACGGGGCTGTCCCTGCACCCCGACGACCTCGAAGGCCCCCCCTGCGGCACGAACTTGCTTGAAGAGCGAGACGATCGCCCCGACGCCAGAGCTGTCGATGAGGCGGAGCCCTGACAGATCGAGCACGACCTTGTGGGGGCGTTCCTGGGCGAGGGCCTCGAAGCTCGGGCGCAGATCCGGCGCCGTCATCGAGTCGAGCTGGCCCTTGATCTCGACCCGGACGACGTCACCTTCCACGGTCTTGCTGAACATCATGATCGAATTGCTCCACGGTGGGAGGGTTCCCCCGACAACGCCCTCAGGTTGCCACTGTTTGCGGCCGCATGCACCGTCATTCCGACCCCGTTGCGCCCTTGCCCCGCGGCTCGAACCGCTTGACCATGCGCAGACAGTTCGGGCTACCCGGCTCGTACGTGAGCTCGTCCACGAACGCCCGGATGATGAACAGCCCCATCCCCGACTCGGGAAGCTCCCCCAGGTCCGGCTCGGGAGCATCATCCGGGTGGAAGCTGTGCCCGAAATCCTTGACGTCGATCACGAGGCGGTCTTCGTGGGTGGTGACCTCGAAGATGATGTCCCCCATGGGCAGGTCCTCGTACCCATGAAGAGCCACGTTGTTGAAGGCCTCCCCCACGGCACTCACGGCCTCGTGGGTGAACTCTTCCTCCAAAGCGGTCTGCTTGTCGCCGTCGGATACGCGAACGAGCTTGCACGCCGTAGTCACGACACGGGTAGCAAGCTCTCGGTATTCGAGCGCGCCGGGTACCCTCAGGACGATCACGGCTTCCTCCGTATCGGGGGGGTGGGCTCGGGTCCGCTTCCCCGGCGTGCAACCAAACCGAGCTGGAAGCGAGCTCGGTGGACACTACAGGAGGGGGGAATGCTGGTCATGAGACGCGAAACTCTCGCCAATCCTTCGACGCTGCCACGAGACCGCGCGAAGGGGTGTTGCCGTCGGGAACTCAAGGGTACGATGGAACCTCCAACGCAGTCAAAGTAACAGGCCCCCCATTCCGCACCCCGGGTGCGGCGAAGGCACAACAGGAGCACACCGATGCCCCCGCGTTCCGTCCTGGTGACCAAGCGACTCATCGACGTGGTCGCCGCTACCATCGGACTCGGCATGACCTTGCCGCTGTATCCCGCCATTGCCGTCGCCATCAAGCTCGACTCCAGCGGACCCATCTTCTTCAAGCAGACCCGCGCCGGACGCCTCATCCCCCGGCTCCCGAGCGAGGAGGACCTCACCCCACGCTGCGAGACCTTCACCCTCGTCAAGTTTCGAACGATGGGCGTCGATGCCGAGAAAAAGACCGGCGCCGTGCTGGCCCAGAAGAACGACCCTCGAGTCACGCGCGTCGGCAGGTTCCTCCGCAAGACCCGCCTCGACGAGCTTCCGCAGCTGTGGAACGTGCTGCGCGGTGACATGAGCCTGGTGGGACCGCGTCCCGAGCGACCGGAGCTGCTCGTCAACTTCGCCCTCGCCATTCCGTTTTTCGAGGAGCGGATGCGCGACGTCAAGCCCGGGCTCACGGGCATGGCGCAAGTGTCCCTCGGGTACACGGGGGCGATCCCGGATGACAGCGTGCTCGCCGCATTTCGCGAGACGCTGCAGAACCCCTTTGGGCTCGAGGAAGCGGAAGGGGCACTGGCGGACGACCTGCGGGCGAAGCTGCTGTTCGACGTGGCCTACACGGCTTCTCTCGAGGATTTTCGTAGCTTTCTGGAGACGGAGCTGTCGGTCATCCTCAAGACGCCGATCGTCATGATCAAGTCGTCAGGTCACTGATCAAACCTTGCCGCGCGTGTACAGGAAGATCGTGGCGATGATCCAGACGGACCCGACGGTGACACCGGCGATGTCCTTCCAACCGAAGGGGACGCGCCATTCGGGCAGGTGTCCCTTGACGGCCATGTAGAAGGACCCGGTGAGCCCGATAAAGAGCCACAGGATGTAGTGATAGTTGAAGGACAGGAAGAAGACGCCGATCGCCATGCCGGCCATGGACGCGAGCAGGGCGATGGCCCAGATGCGAGCGACCTCGGCGCCGGGGACGTGCTCGAGGTCGTACATGGCGACCCACGGGATCTTGACGGAAAGCCAGATGATGCAGACCCACACGACGGTGCCGATGAGGCCCAGCTCACCGGCGGCCAGCACGTAGGAGTTGTGGGCGGTGAGGAAGTGGTGCTGGGTGAACTGGCCGAAGCCCACGCCGAACAGCGGGTCCATGCGGAACATGTAGACGCCGGCGTACCAGCACTCGAGGCGCTCGAGGGACGACTCGCTCGCCTCGTCGCCGCCGCGACCGCCCAGGGCGAGGACGGGCAGCGCACCGAGGGCGCCGAGCACAGCCCCCTTCCAGCCATACTTTTTCATGAAGTAGATGCCGACGACGGCGAGGAACACGAGCTGGCCGCCGCGCGACTTGGAGAACAGCACGGTCAGCGCGATGAGCAACAAGGACACGAGGAGCAGGGCGAGCCTGCCCGGGGTCTTGCGACGCTGGTAGAAGGCGAAGGCAATGGGCAGGGCAGCGGCGACGACGAGGGAGACCTCGTTGGGGTCTTGGAGCAAGCCGAGGTATCGGACACGGTCGCCGATGGCGGTGGTGCCCAGCAGGCCTGCCCTCTCGCACCGGTAGGAGTAGCCTGGCTCCGCCTGCGGACCGTAGCATTGCTCGGGTCGCTCGCAGGTTCGGCCGTCCGCCACCCCTGTGGACAACCTCCCCTCGTGGGGCGAAAGGGCGATGCACTGGCGCTCCGCAAGCCCCTGATGGACGCAGATCGCGCACACGAAAAGGGAGCAAGCCAGCACCGTGGCCGCCAGGATCTCGAACATCTTGAAGGTGCGAACGCCGTGCGCGACCACGTAGAAGAGGATGAGCGCGACCGTCAGCCGCAACGCCTCCCCCATCAGCTCCCCAGGTGCCTTGACCACCCCCGTGATGATGCACCACACGAAAAACAACCCCGACCAGAACAGCTGGGGGGCAGGCCGTACGTCCGAGAACCCCAGGCGAACGTCGACGGCGTAGCCGAAAACGGCAAGCCCGAACGCCATGTACAGCATCGGGATCCCCTGCAGCACCTCGATGAACTCGAACGGCCTCACGAAGATGAGGAACACAAGTCCGAGGATTCCTGGCAGAATGAACATCGGTCCTTCCATCTGGGGCGCAGGTGGCCTAAGCCTCGTGCGCGATGGTCATGCGAAGACTACTGATTCTCACCACCCTGGTCGCATCGTTGGCGGCTTGCAGCCCGCCGCCGTCCAACTACCCCTATGAAAAAGAGCCCGACCCACGACGGAGCGAGTACGTCATCGGCGTCGCCGATCGACTGAGCATCCGCGTGTGGAAGAACCCGGAGCTCAACACCGACATCGAGGTGCGACCCGATGGTACCATCACCATGCCCCTGCTGGGGGATGTCAGGGCCGTCGACATCACACCCACCGAGCTGAAAAAGGAAATCGGCAAGGCCCTCTCCCAGTACATCAAGGAAGCGGGCGCCGTCGTTACCGTCGCGGTGACCGAGGTCAATGCCTACAAGGTCACCGTCAGCGGCAACGTCCTGCAGCCAGGCGTGTACTCGTCGCGGCAGTTCCTCACGGTCGCGGATGCGGTGGCCCTTGCGGGCGGCCCCAACCGGTTCGCCAAGGTCAACGAGGTCGTGCTCATCCGGCCCAACCCCAAGGGCGGCGTCCGGCGCATCCCCGTCGACTACGAAGCCATTCAGAAGGGGGAGCAACTGCGCCAGAACCTCGTTCTGGTCCGCGGAGACACGCTCTTCTTCCCGTGACCCTTGGCTCGGGTCCCGACCGCTTCGCGCAGCGCGCCGTGGGCTTCGTGTGTGCGACGTCATGACCGCCTGACCATCGGGGGAGGCGGCAGGGCGTAGTCGCGGTACGCGTTCGGGTCGCCCGACTTGCCGTCCATCGCCGCCAGCGCAATGTTCACCATCTCGCGCGCCGTCACGTAATGCAGACGGTGCCGGATGCCGTCGTTGTAGTGCGCACACAGCTCGCGGTGCATCTCGAAGCCACCACGGCCGAGCAACGATGCGGCCTGCCCCTCCGGGGCGCCGTGCGTGTGCACCTTGAGGAAGACCCACTCGGGACGCCCCTGCACGTGGATGTTCTGATCCACCCAGGTGCGGATGCGCGCCGGGGTCCCCGGGTCCTTGGCGGTGAGAGAGCTGGCCTCGATGCGAACGCCCAGGGAACCCGGACGCCGCACCAGGGCTGATGGACCTTGCACGAGCAGGATCCGGTCGTGGTACCGGTGGCCGACGCGCGCGCGCTCGCCCCATTCGTAGGCGCGTTTGCGTGCGGTGTCGCCGACTGGCCAGTAGATGCGGTTGACGATGTTGGGCTGGGTGACATCCGGGGCGCTGGGGAAGGTGAAGTCCGCGTAGCAGCCCGTGTCGAAGAGGATGGGCAGCTCGTTGTCGACACCGCATCGACGACCGTCGGGGCGACCGTTGGCGAGGGTCCAATTGCCATGAATGAAGCCGTAACGAAGGCGACCATCGGGCTGCCGCGAGAGGTGGCCTCGCTTGGCGTAGATGTCCAGGTACGACAGCACCTCCTTGCGGAAGCTGTCCTCGGTCGCGTCGTCGTGGTGCAGGTGCAGCTCCACCTCCCCGTAACCACCCTGGATCAAGGACTCGAGGCGGTCGAAAAAGGCGGGGCGATACTCTTCTCCCGGGAAGAAGAAAGTGTGCTGCGGCGGCTTGCCGTCCGCGTCGCGGAAGACTGAAGCCAGCAGCGGGTATCCTTCCTGCCACGCACGCACGCGCTGCTCTCCCACGTCCTCGGTCGGCTGACTCCACAGCGGCTCGTAGTGGTCGCACAGGGCGAAGAGGATGTGCCGCAGTCCCCGGACCCGTGGCTGTCGCGAACGCTGCCAGACGTCCTGCGCATAGCCCGGAAGCCAGGTATGAAGGTTCTTGCTTCGAAGCCGTTGCAGCATGGTTCGGTTGTATCGGATCGGTCGATGGAAGGCGATCCTCCGTGTGGGCTCCACCCGCTCTTTGTCGTGCGTTCTAACCCACCAGGATGACCCCCAGGATCTTGGTCGCCGGGATGTCCTGGTGAAGCCGAAGGATCTCGTGCTCGCGGGTCAAGCCAGGGTGCCCGACCAACAGCACGCCGTCGATGGTGTCGAGCATCCCCCAGTGCTCTCCCACCTTCTCAAAACCGGTCAGGTCCACCAGCATGTGCGTGAACCCCTGGGTCTCGTGCATCAGCAGGCGGTCCAGGCCATCAAGTCGCATGGCCTCCGAGGTCTCGACCGGCGTCATGATCGCCAGGAAGCTCTCGAGCCACGTCGTCCGATACCCCGACTTCTTCGACCGCTCGTCCTTCGACGACGTGACCCCCTGCAACGCAGGCCATCGCGTGTTCGCGTCGACCACGGCCACCGCCCCCTCGCACGCGTCGGCCAGTGCGAACGCGAGCTGGACGGCCAACGGCGCCACGGCCACGTCCGGCCCTGTCGGCAACAACCCCACCACCGTGCGCCCCGCTTCTCGAACGCGGCGTGCGATCCGGTACAGCTCCGCGTAGAGATCGGGCGAACCTTCCGGGTCGAGCCGAGGGATACCAACCGCCTTCAAGAGATCTTCCGGGTCTGACACGCTCCCCATTTTAGTCGATCGGAACCACCGATGGGCGTGGTAAGGCTCTGTCATGTCCGTTCGTCGAATCGCCGCTGCCAGCGTAGCGCTCATGGTCATGGGGACCGGCGCATCCGCTCGCGCGCAGTCCGACACGACCCTGCACGCCGTCGGCTCGGTGGGGCTCGGATACACGGACAACATGTTCGGTACGCCGACGGACCCCGCCCCCGGTCAACCGGGACCGGTCGGCGTGTGGATGCTGGAGCTATCGCCCGGCCTGGCGGTCATCCACGACAGCCCGCGGGCGCTGCACATGTTCACCTACGCGCACCCGTTCACCGTCTACCTGGGACACTCGGACGCGACCCAGCAGTCGGACGTGGGCGCATGGCGCGGCCTGTTCACCCTGTCTCCCCAGGACGAGCTCATCCTTGGCCTCTCCGCGGAGCGAAGCAACACGAGGCTCGGCAACCTCAACGCGGGAGCCGACCAGACCACCGCGGCGTCCCAGCTCACCGGCGACAACGTGCTGCTCCAGGCCCGCCTCTCCCAAGCTTACTCCCACGAGTATTCCGGGCAGTGGCGCATGACCCAGAGCTCGGGTGTGGGCGCCGTCATCCCCCTTGACGTTCCCACGCCACAACCCATCCGCTATGAGGTTCTGTTCGCCGGCGGCCCTGAGTACACCACCGGGCGCAACGCCTACGGCGTCACCGGCGAGGCCACCTACTTCCTCGTTTCAGAGGTGGACGAAGGAGGCCTGTACGTCGAGTCCGCCGCCCAAATCGTCCTCTCTGGCGTCTTTCGGTGGCGCCACGACCTCACCGAAACCTGGTCCACCGAGCTGAACGGCGGGCTCGCCGGGGCCATGCGTGCCGACCCGGTGCGCGGCGGCGTGTGGGGCCCCATCGGCCTCGCTGCCGTTCGCTACGCCAGCGAAGGCTACGATGCCGGCCTCGTCGTACATCGCAGCCTCGGCCCCGACCTGCTCACCGCACGCACCGTCATGGCCGACCACGTCCTGCTCTCCGGCGGCGTCCCCATCGACCAGGAAAACCACATCGTCCTGCGCACGGGCACCGGCTACTCCCACAGTCGTTCCCTCGAGGTCCAGGAGTCCGGCTTCCTCGTCGTCGCCCCCTTCGCTACCCCCGCGTCCACCGACGACGCCCGCCTCGTCACCACGTTCGATACCTTCGTGCTCGACGCATCCGTGGGCTGGTATCCCGAGGACCTTCCCTACGTCGAGTTTCGCTACCAGCACCTCGAGCAGATCGGGGAGGAGTCCCAGATCGCTCCGGCTGCCACGTTCCGTCGGAACATGGGCATGCTCTCGGTGGGCATGATGTGGCCTTCCCGCGAGACACCGCGCGTCCCAGAGCGAGAGCCGACGCGGGTCGATGACGGGGATCAGGACTCGCGCATCATCGGCGCGCAGACCGACGGGTTGCCGCGCGGCCGCGGGGCACGCCCGCGCAACGACTGAGGGTGGGCTCGAAGCGGACGGTTGTGAGGACGAACCGCGCGAGGGGTCGACGCTTCATTCGGCCGAGGAGGCCGGCGGTGCGACTTCGGGTCGCTCCTCGAGCACCACGTCGAAAGCACAGGCATGCTTCAAGAAGACCTGATGGCGAAGGTTCTGGTTCTTGAGCACGCAGGTCGGCACCACCCCCTGGTCCGGGTCTCCCGTAGGTGAAGCGAGCTCGATCCGACCGCCCGGCAACAACGAAGCGGAGAAGTGGGCCTTGCCCCCGGGCACGACGATGCACGGGTCGATGACCTTCTGGATCGCCTTGTGCGCGGCGCCGGTGTGCATCCACTTGGCGTCGGGGCAATCCCTCACCACGGCGGAGGCATGCATCAGCGAGATGGGAGGCGCGGCGGGCGCAACCGCACTCGAGGACGCCGCCTCGGGGCTGGCGGGAGTCTCGGTGTCGCCACGATGCTTGGAGCAAGCGACAACCGAGACGGTCACGGAAAGCCAGGCGCCCGCAATCCACCAGACGACGCTTCTCATTCGACAAGCCTAGCACCGCGGCCCGCGAGGTACGTCAGGGCGAGAGCGAATTCATCGTTCGAACACGGCGGGTTGTCCTCGTATCCCCATCCGGATCATGGGCGTGGGGCGGGGAGAAGGCGAGATGCGGCTATGCGGAGCGTGACCGTTGGCGCCGTTGCCGCCGCAGAACAAGCAGCAACCCCACGGCCAACCCGAACCAGGCCTCCGTTCGGTCGACGTGTCCGGGCAAGTGACATCCGCAACGTCCGCCTCCCCCACCTGGGCGTGACGGTCCCAGGGCGGGGCCGAGGGCAGGAGAACCGGGGGCAGGAGAAGCGGGGGCCAGCGACGCCACCCTCGTCTTGGGTGGTTCGGCTTCGGCGAAATCGAAGCCGCCTTCGTACGCGCCGATGTCCAGCTTCCCGTCCGAAGCGCGGTTCAGCACGCGCGCGCCGACCGAGCGACGGGGAGGTTGAAAGCCGAGGTCGCTGCGGGGGTTGGGGAAGGCGAACGAGGGCGGGCTCGTCAGCGTGGTCATCGGAGCCGCCGCGTCTCGCAGTGGGCTGCCTGTCGCAGGCCGCAGGTCCAGCTCGGAAAGGTTCTCGAACATCGGGTCCGATCCGAGCAGCGTCCCTTGCCACCCCGACGGGACCGACGTCGACCCCTTCGGCAGCCAGTTGTTCGCACCGCCGATGATCTCGCGACCGGTCGACCACTTCGCGTCGGAGGTTCGCACCACCGTCACGGGCCCGCCCCCCCGCGCGAACAGCACGTTGTTGTGCATCTCGATGCTCTCGATCCCGTCGAAGAGCCGGAACACGGCGCGGTTTTCTGCCTCGAGCAGGAACGTGTTGTGCACGAACCGGTACCGCCCGTTCGTCTCTCCGGTTCCGTCGCCCCCGACGCGAACCGAGTACGCGTCATTGGTCTTGCGAAAGACGTTGCCGATGACCTCGGAGTCCTCGCGCTTGAGCGCGGGGTCGGCGCCGTCGGGCCCGATCAGCTCCAGCTCGTGGTAGCGCGCTCCCTCGATCCAGTTGAAGTAGATCTCGTTGCGTTCCGCACGGCTCTTGACGTTGTTGCCCCCGTTGCCGTCGTGCACGTAGCAGAACTGCATACGGAAGACGGAGCCCGGATGGGCTCGCTCGTCCGTGGCCATGTAGATGGGATGACGTTTGTCCCCTTCGCCACAGCGGTAGATCTCGCTCGCCTCGAGCAGCATGGAGCCGGACCCTTCGTCGGCGCCTAGGATCCCGTGGGCGGGGCAGTCCCGTACGACAACGGAGCGCAGGGTGATGTCGTGGGCTCGGTGGAAGAAGCAGCGGAAGGCTCCGCCAGTGATTTCCAGGTTCTCGAAGACGTAGTGGTTGCCCGCCGCTTCGATCGTGTCGCGTCCGCCCTGCACGATCGGTCGGCGACCTCCCACCGAAATGCCCCGAATGACGATCGGCTTGTCGGGCGTGCCATGTCGCTCGAACAACACACTGCCGTACGCGGCGCCTCCCTTGACCTCGACCACGTCCCCTGGCGAGAGCTCACCCGCCACATCCTGCAGCGAGGCATACTTCTCCCCCGCGCCAACGCGGTACGTCTCCGCCTTCGCGATCCCGGAAGCGAGCAGCAGCGCGCAAACGACCGCGCCCGTCCCCACCCTAGCGACCAAAAAGCCGTCGCGTTCGGGCCACTTCGACATAGAGCTTCTCATGAGCGCTCACCATGGCTTGCAGGCTGAACTGCGTCTCGAACCGGGTGCGGTTCACGTCGCGTGCGTTCCGACGGAACGCGTCGTCCTGACACGTTTTCAGGAGCGCTTGGGCAAGCGCGCTCGCGTCCCGCGGCGGAACGATGAACCCGTTGACACCATGGTCCACGACCTCCGGGTTGCCTCCCACCCGCGTGGCCACAACCGGCTTGCCCATGGCCAGCGCCTCCAGCAGCGCGAGAGGAAGACCTTCCCACAACGACGACAGCACGTAGACGTCGAGGGCGGAGATGACGCGGGGCATGTCGGAGCGATATCCGAGAAACCGGAAGCGGTCGCCGAGCCCGAGGCCGGAAGCAGTTCGCTCCAGTTCCGCGCGAAGGGGTCCTTCCCCCGCGAGCACGAAGCGCGCGCGAGGCTCCTTCGCAATCACCTCCCGCGCCGCCTCGAGCAGGTACGGGAGCCCCTTCTGCTTGGACAGCACGACGCCCGCCCCGATCAGAATCTCGCCCGGACCGACGCCGAGCTCCGCGCGCACGTCGGCACCATCGGCCAACGCGAACTTGGACCCGTCGATGCCGTTGTGCACGACGCGAACCGGACCGGGGGGACGCACTTTGCGGGTCAGCGTCCTCTTCAGGTCGTGCGAGACGGCGACGACGTGGTCCGCGAGGCGTATGTAGAAGACGAACTTCCGGCGGGTACCCGCCGAGGCGCTGTAGATCTGGTTGTGCTCCGTGTACACGATGGTGGGTCGCCGCAGGCCGAGGCGCGCCGAGATGCCTCCGTAGACGAGGGGGCCCATGTTGTGGGCGTGCACGACCGAGACGTTGCGACGAACGAAGAAGGAACGCATGCGAGATAGCACGCCGGGGTCGAAGGTGCCTACCGGGGTGTGCCTGGACCGGGACTTGTCGAGGACCAGGCACGCGCTGTCGTCGAGCTCGAGGCGATCGAAGAGCGTCCCGCGACCGTCGACACACACCAAGGAGAGGTCGAACCGATCACGATCGATGTGGTTGACGAGGTCGATGACGACCTTCTCCAGCCCGCCAACGTTGAAGTTGTTGACGACGAAGCAGACGTTGACCTTGTCCTCCATGGTGTTCCGATCCGAGGTATGCGTCCTTGCGGTCAGATGTCCAGCTCCCCATCGTGCATGAACCATCCGGAGGGATCGTACACGGGGTCGCGCAATGCGTCGGGTTGGTCCTTGGCCACGAAGGCGATGAGCTTTCGTGTGCCGGCTCGCTTGACGAACTGAAGCGCGCGCAGGGACGCGAGGAAGCGCTCGTCTCCGGCGAAGTTGATGCACACGGACTCGTGGCCGCGGCGTCGCATGAGGCGGCAGAACGACAGGAGCAACGCCTCCATGCCGGGGTAACCGCCCTCGGCGAGGAGGTCGGCCACGTAGACACGGTCTTGCCGGACGGTGAAAATGACGTAGCCGTGCACGCGGGAGCCGTCGTGGTTCTGGGAGGTGAACACGCGATAGTGCTCGGTGGTGTGCTGGATGTACCGCCAGTTCAGAAACGCGGCGGTTCGCACGCCGCACACGGGGAACTGGTCCTTGCACCGCTCCCAGAGGTCGTCGAAAGCTTGGTCCGGGAGGTGGTCGAAGGCTGTCGTCTTGCGGAGCCTACGGGAAGAGGCGAGACGCAGGTCGTTGACGGCCAACAGGGAGTTGGCGAAGGGAGCGACCAGATGGGCCGTGAGGGGATGCAGGAAGGCGGAGAGCTTGCGGGCGGTTCGCAAGGGCTTCACCCAGATCGTGGACTCGCAGACCGTCTTGAAGCGAAGGCGGGGGAAGATCGGGGCGGCCCCCTTGTTGGGGTAGCCGAAGAGGAAGTCGAGTCCTCGCTGGCGGTGGGCGTCCGCGATCGCGCGCTGCACCATAACGGCGGGACCGGCCACCCGGTGGGCCTTGAGGGTCACGAAGTCGGCCAGAACCCCGGCCTTGAGCAGCTGACCTCCCACCACCACGTCGCGGGGGTACACCGACGCGGACCCCACGATCTCGCCCGACTCCACGTGCTGAACGACGTACGTGAGGGCCGGTCCGGCAGGGTTTCTTTCGTACAACCAGGTCCAACGCTTGCCGCGCACTGCCGCGATGCGACGGTCGCTCATGCTCTCCGCCCAGAGGCGCTCGAGCGGTTCCCGGTGGTGATCCTGCGCAGCTAGGGCCTGGTAGGTCATGGTTCCTGGGAAGGCCGTACCATTGCCGGCCTCCGGGGAACAGGGCCAGGACGGTTGTGGGGCGGCCCGGAGGGCTCGTTCGGACGCGACGAGTGTCCTGGGGAGTGCTAGATCGGGGCCTATGAGACGCAGACTTCCCTCCCTGTTGTGCGTGGCTGCCTTGCTGCTGGCGGCGTGCGGATCGGACGACGACGGCGGCGAAGGTTCCGGGGGAACCGGAGGCAGCGCGCCGGACGCGGGGGCCGACACGGCGGCCGACACGGCGGCCGATACCTCCGTCGATGCCGGGACGGACGCGCAAGACGATGCGCTCCCGGATGGGACCTCCGACGTCGCGGAGGACGCCGCCACAGACGCGGGGAATTCGGACGCACCGGTGGACGTCGCGATCGACGTGCCTATCGATGTCGACTTCGACGTACCGTTTGACGTGCCGTTCGACATCCCCATGGATGTGCCGCTCGACATCCCGCTCGACATCCCGTTCGACGTGCCGCTCGACATCGCTCTCGATGTTCCGCTGGATGTACCGTTCGACGCGTCGGGGCGGCCCCCGGGGCAGTGCAAGGCGGACGGCGACTGCTCGGGCCCGATGGCCAGTTGTTCCATGAGCGCGCCCGGGGGAATCTGTCTCGGCTGCGGATCGGCCACGGACTGTGGCAACCCGCTCGAGTTCGAGTGCACCGGCGCCGGATCGTGTCGGGCCTTCTGCGAAGGCGACGAGGATTGCCCTTGGGGCTTGCGATGTGGCTCCAACGGCGCGTGCCAGCTGATCAGCTGCAGCTCGAGCTGCCCAACCCCCTACGTCTGCACCGGCGGCTTGTGCCGTCGTCCCCAATGCTCCTCCACGCCTCCCGCGTGCCCGACGGGCATGGCGTGCGGACAGGACAGCTACTGCGTAGAGAACTAAGGGGCCGACAAAGAAAAGAGCGCCCCACCAGCCCGGCGCTGCACCCATCCCCTCTTCGTGGCTCCCGGGTTACCGCTGCGTGCTGGACCTGCTCTTTCGGGCGCATTCGTCAACTCATTACCGTGTGTTTGGACGCATCGGCTCGGCATGAACGAGGATGCCGGTGCCTGGCACATCCGGTACACTCCCTCGACTAACGTTTCCTTGGAGGAGCCATGCGCGTTGCCAGATTCGTCCTTGCCACTGTGGGTGTATCGACCCTTGCTTGTTCGACGAGCGGTCCCTTGCCGGAGGAGCGGCAGACCCGCGAGCAGGCAATCTACTACGGAAGCTTGGACACCACCCATCAGGCGGTCGTGTCTCTGACGGCGGGAGGGGGCAGGTGCACGGGCACCATCGTTCACGTCAACGGGAGCAACGGGTACGTGCTCACGGCGGCGCACTGTCTCGTGAGCTGGGGAACCCAGACGTACCCGCCGAACCAGGTCAGCGTCGAGCTGGGCAACAACTACGATTCGCCGACGGCCACGTACACCGCGGCAGCGGTGAAGGTCCATCCGCTGTATGACGGCGACGACGGGAGCGCGAACGACTTCGGCATGATTCGATTCACGGGGGCGACAAGCAGCACGCCTGTCATTCCGGCGATGGCGCCTGCCCAGGACACCCTCGCGGTGGGCACCCAGGTCGACCTCGTTGGGTACGGGCAGACGGAGTCGAGCTACAACAACTCGCAGCGGCGCCACATCGTCAAGCCGATCGCAGACCTGAATTCGGCGTGGTTGATTTTCGACCAGACCGGCACGTCCGGTGGGACTTGTTCGGGAGACAGTGGCGGCCCTGCCCTGTCCCTCGGCACGGCGCGTGTCGCAGGCGTCACGTCCTTCGGAACGGGCGGCACGTGCACGGAGGACGGCTACAGCGGGCGTGTCTCGACCGTATACGACTCCTTCATCAAGCCCTTCATCGACGGGACGACGGGACAGATCAGCTGCGCCGAGTGCCAGAACTCGGTGACAGCGGGCAACGGAGCGTGCATCGCGACGATCAACGCCTGCTACTCCAACACGAGCTGCAACAACTTCATCAACTGCATCAACAACTGCACGACGACGGCCTGTCAGAACCAGTGCGCCCAGAGCAACCCCACGGGGGCGGACCTGTACATGGCGATCCTCGACTGCATGTGCGACGAATGCCAGCCGTCGTGCGCGAACGACCCGATGTGCGTGGAGCCGCAGTGTGGCTTCGACCTCAACGACGCGACCTGCGGCGGGTGCTCGGACTCCAAGTGCTGCGCACAGGAGCAAGCTTGTGCTGACAACGCGGCGTGCGTGACGTGCGTGTCGACAACGACGCCGCCGTCGACGTGCACTTCGAACACGCAGCTCAACAACTGGGATCAGTGTTTGACGACGAACTGCGCCACGGAGTGCGGCATCTCGACGACGGGTTGCGGGTTCACGTCGGGGGACGTGGCGTGCCAGACGTGCTTCGAGGGCGAGTGTTGCGACGAAGCGAAGGCGTGTGCGGCGGACGCGACGTGCGTGTCGTGCGTGACCAGCGCGACGCCGCCAGCGGGGTGTGACACGAATGCGTTGGCGCAGGGTTTCGATGGGTGTCTCAGCGACAAGTGCGCCGCGGAGTGTGGTGGCGGCACCGGAGGAACGGGAGGCATGGGCGGGGTGTCCGGCTCGGGAGGTGCGGGAGGCACGGGAGGCACCTCGGGCACGGGAGGCACCGCGGGCACGGGCGGTGATGCGGGTACCGGGGGCGTGGGTGGAGGGTCGGCGGGGACGGCAGGGTCCGGTGGCTCCGCGGGCACAGCGGGCGTGGGAGCCGAGGGCGGTTCTGCTGGGACGGCGGGTTCAGGCGGCGGTCCTTCGGGCACCGGCGGCACCACGACCCCGCCTAGCGACGAAGAAGACAGCGGCGGCTGCGGTTGCTCCACCGTCGGCCACGACACCCCGACCAAGGCCTGGCTCCTTCTCGGCCTCGCCCTCGCGTTCTCTCGGCGGCTTCGTCGTCGACGCGCCGCCTGATTTCCTCACATGATCCATCGCGCCGGTGACCGCCGGCGCGGGTTGGGCATCAGGACTCGTTCGAAGCAGGGTCACGCGGGGCGAGCCGTTCGGGCTCGGTCCAGTCGGGGCTTCGCAGGAAGTGAATCAGTCCGGCGCCGAACCCCGCGCCGTGCGCCACGTGCAGGACGGGGAAGATGGCCCAAACGGCGGGGATGGCAGACAGGCCTGCCTTGCGTCCCACGCGCACGGCCTCGACCGCGGTCAACAGCCCGTAGGAACCGAAGTACAAGGGTGCGAGCAATTGCAGGGGTGGCGCGACCAGAACGAGGGCCCCGGTAGCGACCATGAGGAAGGGAATCGCGGGACGCGGCGTGGGAAAGGAGCGATGTTTGACGAGCGTGCGGGCCCGCCCCTTTCCGTACTTGAAGTACTGCTTCGCAAGCCCGCGGAAGGAGTCCCTTGGGTAGTAGTAGGCGATGATCTCCTTGCTCAGGAAGATCTTGCCCCCCGCCTCCAGGATGCGCTGGTTCAGCTCCGCGTCCTCGTTCACCACCGCCCTGGGGTCGTACATCCCGATGGTCTCGAAGATGCGCCTCGGAAACGTGCCGCCCCACACCGTGTCCACGAACCCTTCCTCCCCCTCCGTGCGGTAGCGCGATCCCCCCACCCCCAGAGGACTGTCCAGCGCTGCGCACACTGCACGCTGAAACCAGCCTCGAGAACGCGTCTTGGCTCCCCCGCCCACGTTGTCCGCTCCCGTGCGGACCAGCACCTCGATGCACTTGCGCACGTAGTCCGACGCGTAGTCCGCATGCGCGTCGAATCGGACCAGCACATCGCCCTTCGCGGCCTTGATGATCTCGTTCATCCCCGCCGCTTGGATCTTGCCAGGGTTGTGAAGCACCCTCACCCGCGGGTCCTCCTCCGACAACCGCGCGAGAATCTCCAGCGTACGGTCCGTGCTGCCTCCGTCGGCAACCAGCACCTCGAATCGGTCCGACGGGTAGTCCTGCTCCAGCGCCCCGCGCACCAGCGCCTCGATGAAGCCCTCCTCGTTGAGGCAAGGCACACCGACGGTCACGAACGGAAGGTCCGACATGGCGCGCAGATTACCATCTTGTCTTGTGTGAGTAAATGTATCCAAACCTCGATTGACGCGTTGGTCGCCCGTGTTACGTTCCATCGTCATCGAGCACTGCACCAAGGAACGTGTCCCATGAAGAAGAAAGTAGCCATCGCGGCTGTCGCACTCGTGCTCGTGCTGGGAACGCTCCTGCTGCCTGTGGGCGGCGAGGCGCGCTCCGCCACGGGCGACAAGGAGAAGGGCATGGATCTGTCATCCGAACCCGCCACCAAGCCCGCACAACCCTTGCGGCTGCTGTTCATCCATCACTCCGTGGGCGGGCAGTTGCTTGCGGACCCGGGCCCCGACCAAGAGCTATCGCCCAGCATTCACGTCACCCACCCCAACGGCGGAGGGCTGCGCAAAGCCCTCGAGGCCGAGGGCTACGAGGTCAACGAAGCCTCCTACGGCAGCGTCGTGGGCGACAAGACCGACCTGTTCGACTGGCTGCCCAAGTTCCAGCGCGACATGGACAAAGTCCTGCGCGTGACCTTCAACGACCGGATGTACACGGGCGACGAAAAGAACCGCATCGTGATGTTCAAGTCATGCTACCCGAACAGCCGATTCGTGGACATGGGCGAGGCGCCCGGCACCCCTGGCGGTCCCACTCTCACGGTCTGGAACGCGAAGGCCACGCTCACCGCCCTTCTCGAAGAGTTCAAGAAGCACCCGGACACGCTGTTCGTGTACCTCACCGCGCCCCCGAACGCACCGAAGTACGGCGCCGAGCCACTCGTGAAGGTGGTGGCCCGCAAGGCAATGGGAAAGCCTACCACCGACGAGACGATGGCCTCCCAGGCGTCGCTCTCGCGCGTGTTCAACAACTGGGTCAAGTCTCCGGAAGGCTGGCTCAAGGACTATCCGCTCCGGAACGTGGTGGCCTTCGACTTCTATGACGAGCTCACCGACGGGGGGGCGTCCAACTTCTTGCGGTATCCGACGGGCAAGGGAGACGACAGCCACCCGGCGCGACCAGGGCAGCAGAAGGCGACTGCCGCGTTCGTACCCTTCCTGAATCGGGCGGTCCACCGGGCGGGTCTGGTGCCGTAGCGTCCGAGTATCCGAACAAGGCCTTGCACAAAAGTCCCGTTTCGGTGCAATCTTCCCGTGTGATGAGCTCGACACTCCCGACACGAGGACTGCCATGTCGACGACCCGGCTGAGTGTCGTCGCGCGCACGGACGTCGGCCGAGTGCGCAACAACAACGAGGATTCGTTCACCGTAGCGGACTTGGACACGGGGGAGCGGATTGACGACGCCAAGGCGATGATGTCGATGGACGTCCGGGAGCGCGGAGTGCTTCTGGTCGTGTCGGACGGCATGGGAGGGCATGCGGCGGGAGAGGTCGCCAGCGCACTCGTGGTGGACTCCTTGCGGGGTTCCCTGGGGGAGACGGAAGACAACTCGGAGTCGATGCAGCGGTTGATCGAGCAGGCCGTGCAGCGCGCCAATGCGGACGTGTTCGAGGCGGCGCGAGCGACTGCCCGGGAGGGCATGGGAGCCACGCTCACGGCGGTGCTCGTGCACCAAAGGGAGGCCTACATCGCGGAGGTGGGCGATTCGCGGGCCTACGTGCTTCGCCGGGGCAGGCTCCGTCAGATGACCAAGGACCAGAGCTTCGTCCAGATCTTGCTCGACTCCGGGGCCATCACGTCCGACCAAGCGAAGAACTTCGTCCAGAAGAACTGGATTGTGCAAGCCATGGGCCTGGAGAGCAACGTGCACGTGGCCATCGGTCGGCTGCACCTTCGGGACGGAGACCGCTTGCTGATCTGCTCGGACGGGCTCTACTCCCTCGTGGAGGAAGACGAGCTCGCCGAGATCCTTGCGAAGGAAGATCTGACCGAAGCGTGCAGCCGGATGATCGAGCTGGCGAACGAGCGTGGGGGGACGGACAACGTCACGGCCATCGTCGCCAACGTCGAGGGCCAGGGGTTGCCCTTTGCGGGACACGACGAGTCCGTGACCCAGACGTTCGAGGTGCTGCAGGACTTCGCGGGCGTGAAGATCCTGGACCCCACGCGCGGGGACACGATCAACAAGCCCTCGTCCAAGCCGCCCCCTGTGAAGGACAGGACCGAGGGCAAGGAGCGCGAGTCCGGCATTCCGACGGTCCGACCGCCCGCTGCAGGGCCTGTCGAGCCTGCGAAGTCGGGAGGGATGGCCTGGGTCATCGTCTTGATGGCGATCGCTCTCGCGGCGGCCGGATACTGGTTCTTCGGCCGGTAGGGGTCCTAAACTCACCTCCCCAACGCGGCCCGCACAGCTTCCAGGTACGCAGGCAGCAACAGCCTATCGATGGCCTCGAGGCGCGCGCTCATGTCTGGCGGGGCATGTCCCCGCGCCATGCTCTGCTGCTGCAGCATGCGAATCACGCGATGGCCCGGCACCTGCTGCGTACACGATTCCGAGCAGCGCCCGCACCCGAGGCACAGCCACAGCGACGGGGACCGCAGCACAGCATCTTCCTGTCCCAGGTTCACCAGGCGAAACAGTCGCACGGGGTCGAACACCGCGCGGTCGTGGGTGATCGGACAGACGGTCGTGCACGCCCCGCATGTCATGCAAGCAGAGAGCCCCCACGCCGCGCCGTCCTGCTCATCGCCAAGCGCCACGACACCCGCTCGCTCGGGCAGCGGCTGGCTCGCCCATCGCGACCACTCCAGCGCCATGCCCTCCGCGGCGTCCCCACGCAGCACGGCGTCCGCCATGTGCCACCGCGCGCGCTGCAGGCTCGACCGCAGCCCCGACAGGGCTTCGTCCACCGACGAGGACCAGCCGTCCTGGCACATGCACTCTTGGCGCAGCAGACGAATCATGTTCGACGGCGCGACGGAGACGGGACAGGCCGACGCACACCGATTGCACTGCAGGCAATACCACAGCTCCGACGCATGCAGCAGCGGCTCGACGACACCCAGGGCCGCCAACCTCAGCAGCTTCAGCGGCGTGAGCTGGCCTGTCCCGGCTTGCACCGGGCACACGGAACGGCACGCATGGCAGCTCAAGCAGTGCTCGTAACCCGCTTGTACCGCAGCGGCCAGCGGCTCCCCGGGTCGAGGTCGGGTCATCGCATCCTCCCCTGCGGCACGTTCAGAAGAGCAGCCTCGAGCTGCGCCATGACCTGCTTCTCCCCGAGACCTTCCAACCGCGTAGCCCCATTCGGACAGGCCGCACCGCAGGCTCCGCACGCCCGGCACGCCACGGGATCCACCACGATGCGATCCTCCGACGCGTCCAGCCTGCGCGCTTCGTAGCCGCAAGCCTGCACGCACGCACCGCAGCGTGCGCACAGCGCATGTCGAACGTTTGCGACGGTATAGGGCGTTGTGCGGGGAGGCCGGGACAACCTCTCATAGGCTCGCTGGGCCGCAGCTTCCGCCTGCACCAGGACCTCCCCGGCAAGCTGGGGAGAGTGCGCGATACCGGCCGCGTAGACGCCGTCCACACCAAGGTCCACGGGGCGCCACTTCGCATCCGCCTCCCGCAAGAATCCGTACCGATCCCGTTCGACACCGAATACCCGCGCCAGCTCCGCAGCCGACTCCGACGGCTCGAGGGCGGTACTCAGTACGACCCAGTCCGCCGAAATGCGCAGGTCCTGCCCCAGGATCGGGTCCGCCACCGTCACGACAGGTCGTCCATCGACGACCTGCACGCTTGGTCTTCGGGAGACGTCATAGGAGGTGAAGACCACTCCCTCCTTGCGAGCTCGCGTGTAGTGTTGCTCCCATGGGCCCCACGTCATCATGTCCCGGTACAGGACGAACACCCTGGCTCGCGGGTGCGCACGTTGGACGCGCCGGGCGTTGCGGAGCGCTCGCACGCAGCACACCCGGCTGCAGTACGCGTGGGCGCCCTCCTGCCGGGAGTCCACGCACTGGATCATGACCACCGCACTCGGGTCTCCGAGCTCCCCTGCTTCCAGCCCCGACTCGAGTTCGGTCTGGGTCACCACGCGCTCGCGGGAACCATGCCCATACGAGGTAGTGTTCGCCGCCCTTCCCCCCGTGGCCAGAATCGTGGCGCCGTGAGCAATGACATCCGCCGCCCCCGACCCCGACCGCACCACGGTGTTCCACCCTTCGAGCGTCCGCGCGCTCGCGACGACCGTCGCACCGAGACGCACTGTCACGCCCGCGGAGGCCAGGACTTTGCTGCGCAGTCCTGCCACGTAGTCTGTTACCTCCGAAGCCCCACCACCGTTCTTTGCACCAAAGTGCCCACCCAGCTCGTCGCGGGCCTCCACCAGGACGACTTCCACGCCACGGTCGCACAGGGACAGCGCGGCTCGCATCCCCGCCAGCCCGCCTCCCACCACGAGCACGCGCGCACGCAGCGGACGGCTTGCCATGTCGGCGTCTCGCGCGGGCTCCACCGCCTCCAACGCGGCCACGGCCATCCGAAGGGCCACGACAGACTCCCCCGTAGACACCACCCGCACGAACGCCGGGTCCACCCCCTCTTCGATGGCCAGCCGCTCGAGGGTACGACGCTGCGCGTGGGGCCGGCAGGCGCCAAGCACCACGCGACGATGGCGAGTCGAGCGCAGCAGCGCGCGAAGGGCATCCGCCCCCGCCGGCAAACACGGCGACTCCACCGTTCGAACCTCCACGCAGAGACCTGCCACCATCTCGGGGCTCACGGTGTCGCAGCCCTCGGCGTGCAAGTGGCAACGGCAAGACACCACCAACGTCTTCGCCTTCTCGTCGACCTCGCGACGTGGGGGCGAAGGCGCGGGTCCGACCGAGCGGCCAAGCCCAACCAGGAGCCTGCAGACTTCGCCTGCCGTGGCCGTGGCGCCGACAACGGACGACGCGATGTCCGCCGGTCCGGTCACGGAGCCGCATAGAAACACACCACGGGCCGCTTTTGTGTGGCAGTCCGGGGCGAGCAGGGAGGGCCCATCCGAGCCGAGGTTCCACCCGAGCCGCCCGGCCAGGTCCACCACGTCCGAACTTCGCTTCTGGCCCGTCGAAAGCACCACCAGGTCCGCGTGCAGGTCGACGATGGTACCGGTCGCTTCGTCCAAGGTTCGAATACGGACTCCGCCATCCGCCGCGGGGGAAAGGTCGCGGACCCGGGATCGCACGAAGCGCGTGCCGGCGCGGCGGGTCGCGGCGAGGTTGTCCTCCCACGCCTTCCCACTGCCCCGCAAGTCCATGTAGAACACCGTCGTCTCGATCTCGCCCCCACCGATGGCCCCCGTGAGCCGCGCTTGCTTGAGGGCAAACATGCAGCAAACGTTGGAGCACAGGTCGCGGTCGTGCTTCGCGTCCCGGGACCCGACGCACTGCAGCCAGGCCACGTGCCGGACCGGATTGCCGGCGTGAACCAGGGTCTTGGACCTGGGGCCGGCGAGACCGAGGATACGCTCGAACTGCAGCGCGGTGACGACACGGTCGGAGGTTGGAAGGTAGTCCAGGCCCGGCGCTCCCGGCGCGATCAGGGCATTTCCCGCGGCAAGGACGATGGCGTCCGCGTCGATTTCGCCCGTCTCTTCCGGCGCCTCGAGGTGAATGGCGTCGACGGGGCAGACATCCGCGCAGGCCCCACAGCGCGTGCATGCGACGACATCGATGGTCAGGGTATCTGGCAGTCCGAGGGGCGTGGGGCGATGGATGGCTTTGCGACGTGTCAGCCCGTGGTTGAACTCGTCGGGGACGGAGACGGGACAGACATCGACGCAAGGGGCCGGGCAGTCTCCACACCGCGCCGCATCCAGCCATCGACCGAGGCGCCGGATCTCGACGTGGAAGCTTCCGGGTTCCCCTTGCACCTGCTCGACGCGTGTGTGCGGGAGCACGCGAATCCGGTCGTGAACGAGGCCCTTTCGCAGGCAAAACCGCGCAGAGTCGACGGTCCCGACCTCGGGGAGCAGGCGGCACATGCCGCAGTGGTCGGTGGGGAACTGGTGGTCGAGTTTCGTCAGGATCCCGCCGATCGCAGGGGATGAGTCGACCAGGGTGACGTCGCAGCCGAGGGCTGCGAGGTCGAGGGACGTGCGTATTCCGGCGACGCCGGCGCCGGCCACGAGGACCTTGCCGGCGTTGCCGTGAGCGCTGGCGCTAGGCGTCCTGTCCGGTGGCATCGCCAAGCTCGTCCTCCTGGAAGGTGGCCATGGGTTGCTTGTCCTCGTACGCGCGACCTGGCACGTAGCCGAAGCGGGCTTGGGTGGCGACGGCAGTGGAGCGGAACATCTCCATGACGTCGATTCCGTTCGGGCAGGCGCTGCTGCACTGGCCGCACCCCACGCACAAGGTGCTCATGTGAACCATGCGAGTAAGGTGGTAGAAGAGGGTGTCCGTGGGCATGCGAACCGACCCGCGCTTTCCGGCCCAGGCGAGGTACTTGGTGCTGTCGTGGCGGAAGAGGTCCGTCGAGAACACGCACTCGCGGCAGTAGCACAGCGGGCACGCCACGCGGCAGTTGTAGCAGTTGATGCAGGCGGCGGTGGCCGCCACGAGCCCGTCGACGGTGCGGGTGCGGGCGCGATGGGCAGCCAGGAGCGCGTCGCGGTAGGCCATGCGTTCGGCAACGAGGGTGTCGATCGATGGGTTCCGGCTCATCGGCTCTGGGGCGGTGGGAAGGAGCAAGGAGTCGAGCACGGCGTCCCCGGCGGGCGTTGCCCCTTCGACGAGGACTTCGGTGAAGGGGTCTTGTCCCAGGAGGCAGAAACGCAAATCGACATTCGGGGCGACGGGGTACTCGCACGCTCTGCAGGCGCGGGCGATGGTGAACCCGTGGAGGGGTTCTGCGCGGGGGGTGTGGCGGAGAAAGACGCTGGCGACATCTTCGTAGAGGTCGGCGAGGGCGAGGTAGTCGCGGTTCTCGAAGCGGCCAAGACAATCGAGACCGATGAGGAGCAGGTTGTCGCGAGTGCCCTGGTTGAGCTTGGTCCTTTCGACGAAGGCGCGGACTTCGCAGCTGCGCAGGACAGCGGCGATGGGAGCGCCCGTGGGTTTCTGGGTGAGCGAGGAAACGAGGGTGCCGGCGTTGGTCCAGGCAACGGGGGCGAGGGGTTCGGCGTACTCGAGGTCCCGCGGGTCCGAGACGAGGGTCTGCATGACGACGGCGCTGGGGGCTTGCCGGGTGGGCACGAGCACGGCGCGGACGATGCCTTCGTCCAGGAGTCGGGCGAGCAGGCAACGCAGGGCGTGCGTGGGGGATCCGTCGGTAGGAACGGTGGCGAACCGGGTCATGACGATGCTCCGATGCGGGTCATGAGACCTTCCTGTGTGCCAGAGAGCACGGGCCCAGGGTGCGGAGTCGCTGCGTCATGTCGTCGACGATTTCGGCGAACTGCACGCCTTCGGAGGCGGCAATCCACCGTAGCCACAGGCGTTCTTGCTCGATGCCGTACTGGCCGAGGATCTCGTGGAGCAAGGCGACCCGTCTTCGGGCCTTGAGGTTACCGTTGAGGTAGTGGCAGTCGCCCGGCCAGCAGCCGCCGACGAGGACGCCGTCGGCCCCTTCGAGGAAGCTTTTTAGCACGTACTTGGGGTCGACCATGCCGCTGCACATGACGCGTACGATCCGCAGGTTCGGCGGGTACGCTTGGCGGGAGGTGCCCGCGAGGTCGGCGGCGGTGAATGTGCACCAGTTGCAGAGGAACCCGACGATGGTCGGCTCGAAGGGGGGAGTGGTCATCGGAGGGCCTCCGAAGCGAGAAGGCCTTCGAGCTCGAGGAAGACCTGATCATCGCGGAAGTGGCTAACCTTGGCGGCGCCGCTCGGGCAGTGGGCGGCACAGCTCCCGCACCCCTTGCAGAGGGCGGGGTTCACGCGAGACACCTGACGTTGCGTATCCACTTCGATGCTGCCATAGGGGCAGAGTGCCGCGCACACGCCGCAGCCGATGCACACGTCGGGATCGATGGACGAGGTGATGGGCGAGACCTGGACCTGGCGGGACGAGATGAGGGCCTGAGCCATGCTCGCGGCGGCCTTCGCCTGGGCCACGGAATCGGGGATGTCCTTGGGGCTCTGGCATGCCCCCGCCACGAAGACCCCGGCGGTGGCGGTCGACACGGGCTCGAGCTTGGGGTGCTCTTCCAGAAAGAACCCGTCCTGCCCCGTCGTGATGCCGAACAGCCGCGCTACCTGTGGCGTGTCGCTCCTGGGCTCCATGGCCGTGCAGAGCACGACCATCTCCACGGGGACTCTCAGCAAACGTTGCGCCAATGTATCCTCGGCAATGACCTCGAGGGTACCCGGCGCCTCCTCGGGGTCGGCACAAGCCCGCACCCGAGAGGCCTTGCCCCGGATCATGCGCACCCCCTCGGCCTGCGTGCGCACCAGGAACTCTTCGTACCCCTTCCCGAAGCACCGCATGTCGATGTAGAAGTTGTACACCTCCACGTCGTGGCCGACCCGGTCCTTGAGCAGGTGCGCATACTTCAGGGCGTACATGCAGCACGTCCGGCTGCAGTAGGCGTGGTACTTCTTGTCCCGGCTTCCGATGCAATGCAGGATCGCCACCCGACGGGGCGCCTGCCCCCACCCTGCCCCGTCCCGAAGCAAGATCTTCCCCGCCGTCGGCCCGGTCGCGTTGCACAACCGCTCGAACTCGAGGCTCGTCACCACGTTCGGCAACGTACCATAGCCGTACTCCCCCATCGGCGACGGGTCCATCACGTCGAATCCTGTCGCCACCACGATGGCCCCCACGTCGATCGGCACCACCTCGTCCTTCTGCGTGTGGTCGATGGCCTTCGCCTCGCAACGGTCCACGCACAGCATGCACTCGCTGCAGGATCCGCAAGCGACGCAGCGGGAGGCCTCACCCCGGGCCCCTGCCTCCTCCAACGCGCACTCCACCTCTTCGAACCCCGCCCGGTCCGAAGGATGACGCAACTTCAAATGTGCTCTCGCCTCGCGGCTCGGGTGCGCGGGCAAGGGATTCCACGACGTTCCCGCAGGTCTCGCCGGCCGACCCTCCGTGACGTCCACGCCCCGCAGGTACCGGTCGATCGACAGCGCCGCCTGCCGGCCGTCGGCTACGGCTTGCACCACGATCGATGGCCCCGAGCTCAACTCGCCCCCGGCGAACAACCCCGGACGAGCCGTGGCGAACGTCACCGGGTCCGCCCGGAGATATCCCCGGGCGTCCAGCGGGATGTCCCGACTGCCCCGCGCCCACCCCGGATTCGGGCGCTGCCCGATCGCGAGCAACACCCCGTCGCAGGACGTCGTCTGGACCTCGCTCTCGTCATAGGCAGGAGAGAACCGACCGGCGGCGTCGAAGACACGCACGCAGCGACGCAAGTCGATGCCGCACACCTTGCCCTCGCGCACCCGAAGACGCCGCGGTCCCCACGCGTTCTGAATCTCGATTCCTTCGTCGAGAGCCCCGCGCACCTCCTCCGACCAAGCAGGCATGGAGTCGGCAGGTTCCAGGCAGAAGACGGTCACCTTGGCGCCGAGGCGCCGGGCGGTGCGGGCCGCGTCCATCGCCACCGCTCCCCCTCCAATGACGGCCACGTCGGAGCCGGGGCAGGCTCTGCCCCCCAAACTGACCTCTCTGAGGAAGGCAAGCGCGTGACGGACGCCTGCCGCGTCTTCCCCCTCGATTCCGAGGGCGACGCCCTGGTGATTGCCCACGGCGGCGAACACGGCACGGAACCCTCCCTCGAAGAGACCGTCGACCGTTTCCCCCTCGCCAATCGGGCGGCCCAGGCGGATGTCCACACCGAGCCTCTCGATGTAGCGGATCTCGCGGTCCAGGACGTCCGACGGAAGGCGGTAGTCGGGGATGCCCGTGCGCATCATGCCACCCGCCACGGGGAGGGCTTCGAAGACCGTGACGTGATACCCCATGCGAGCGAGGAAGTAGGCGGCAGAGAGGCCCGCGGGCCCCGCGCCGATCACGGCCACCCTGTCCCCCTCCGGCTTCTTCTCGACCACCGGAAGCGGCAGCGTCTCCCAATCCACCTGGTCCGTCGCAAAACGCTTGAGCGCGCGAATGGCCAACGGCTCGTCGATCTCCCGGCGGCGGCAATCCGCTTCACAAGGGGCGGGGCAGACGCGCCCGAGGGTACCTGGGAAGGGCAAGCGCTCGAGCATCAGTTGGGTGGCGCGCAGGTATTCTCCCTGCTTGATGAGGGCGATGTAGCCTTGCACGTTGGTGCCGGCGGGGCAGGTCTGGACGCAGGGGGCGCGGTCGCTCTTGTCGATGAGGAAGGTGATGGGCACGGCCTGGGGAAAGGGCCGGAAGATCGCGTGACGCAGCCGTGTGCCGGCATCCCACTCGCTGGGCTTGTCCACCGGACACACCGAGGCGCAGTCCCCGCATCCGGTGCAGCGGGAGGCATCGACGAACCGGGCCTTCTTGCGGACGCGGACCTTGTAGTTGCCTACGAAGCCGGAGACGGACTCGACTTCGGCGTGGGTCATGAGGTGGATGTTGCGGTGCTGTCCGACGGAGACCATTTTGGGGGTCCCGATGCAAGCGGCGCAGTCGAGGGTGGGGAAAGTCTTGTCGTACTGGAGCATGTGCCCACCGAGGGTGGGCTCCTTTTCGACGAGGTGGACGCGGTGCCCTCCGGCGGCGATGTCCAGGGCGGCTTGCATCCCTGCGATTCCGCCGCCGACGACGAGGGCCGCGGGGGTGACGGGGAAGGTGGCGGGGGATAGAGACTTCTGGCCGGTCACGCGGTGCACCCCAGCGACGGACAGGGCGATCGCCTTGCGGGTGGCCTCGTCTTCGTCCGGGTGGACCCAGGAGACGTGCTCGCGCACGCAGACGTGGTGAAAAGCTCTGTAAGGGTTCAACCCGGCGCGGGCGGTGGCGGCGCGGAACGTGTTCTCGTGCATGCGAGGCGAGCAGGAGGCGACGACGATGCGGGTCAATCCGTGCTCGGCGACATCGCGCTCGATGAGGTCCTGCCCGGGGTCGGAGCACATGAAGATGTACTCCCGGGACACGGCCACGCCAGGCAAGGTTGCGACATAGGCGGCCACGTCCCCGCATCGGACCTTGGAGGCGATGTTGATGCCGCAGTGGCAGATGTAGAAGCCGACGCGCTCGGTCACGGGGCCTCCCCTCCCGGACCGCTCGGGCCCGCGGGGATCGAACGGCTGAGTAGCTCTGCCGCGTCCAGCACTTCCAACTCGCCTTCGAGGCCCGTGGCTTTGATGGCATCCTCGAACATGAGCACGCAATAGGGGCACGCGGTGACGAGGATGCTGGCTCCCGTCGCGATGGCTTCCCGCACCCGGTGGACGGAGAATCGCTGCTCGGGAAGCATCTCCAGGAACATACCGCCCCCGCCGCCCCCGCAGCAGAGGCTCTCCTCACGGCTCCGCGGCATCTCCCGAAACTCCACACCGGGAATGGCGCCGATCAGGTGTCGGGGGGCGTCGTACACTCCAGCGTAGCGACCGAGGTAGCAGGGGTCGTGGTAGGTGACCACGGCGGACACCGGGGTGGGCACGAGCCTGCCTTCCTGCACGAGCCGCCAGAGGACTTGCGTGGCGTGCTCCGCCTCCACCCCCGGCACGGCTCGAAGCACGTCAAGGCAGTGGGGAGAGCTGGTGAACACCCGCTTGACCCCGTGGGCCCGGAAAGCCTGTAGGTTGCTTAGCGAAAGGTCGTCGAACACGTCGGGAGCGCCGACCTTGCGAGCCTGATCGCCACAGCACGAGAGTTCTTCCTTCAGGGTGCCGAAGCGGTAGCCGGCCAGGGAGAGCAGCGAGGCCAGGGCGCGAGCGGCGCGACGATGGCGGGGGTCGTAGACCTGGGTACAGCACGGGAAGAGCAGGCTTTCGCAGTCCGAGGTGAAGAGGGGCGCACCGACGACCGCGGGCCAGTCGGTGCGGTCCGTCCGGTCCCCTTCCCAGGGATTTCCCTGGGTACGGAGGCTCGCCAGGGGGACGGTGAGACCTCGAGGCGCGGCCCCGGACTGCTGCAGGACGGTCCGGGCGGACTGCATGATACCGGTGATGTCGAGGCCCCTGGGGCAGCGCTGCACGCACGCACGGCAGGTCACGCACCGCCAGACGGCCTCCGCCTCCCAGCCTTCGAGCCCCAGGGACATCTCCCGAAAAACCCTGCGGGGACTGAACGCTTCCACCAGGGGCCAGGGGCATACTCCCGTACACGTGCCGCATTGCATGCAAGCGTGCAGGTCATGGCCCCCTGCCTCCTCGATGAGCGAGGCAATCTCGAGCAGAGGCGTCTCCGCCGTCATGCTTTGCCTCCTGAAGCGTGCCCAAGGCAGCTTCGAACGGCGCCCCAGGCGGTGGCGATGGCGAGACCCGAACCGCACTTCATGCGCATCCAGTCCTGGTGAGCGAGGATGGAACCCGCCGCGTGGAGGGTAGAGAATGCTGCGCTACCCGCCGGGCCACGAGGCCGAAAACCCTCGTCGACCTGCAGACCAGCCTGATTGACCTCGTGACCCCGGGGGTCGAACAGGTCCTTCCGATGCCAGTCCACCCGGCTCCCCGGCTGGTGCACCGGAAGATCGAACAGGGCCTCACGCACACGGTGGCGGTCTGCGACCAAGCCCCCGCCCAGGAACCGCCCCGAGGCCAGGAGCACGCATCGCGCGCGAACGACAACGCGGGATTCGGCGTCCCCGGCGTGCAGGAGAAAGCCCCCTTCCGGGTCCACCTGCGCACGGGTCACCCTGTCCGCTAGGGCCGTCACACCGTGCTTCCGAAGGCATGACTCGAACGCGAGGCGGACGCGCAAACCCGGCACGGACACGGGCGTCGACGGCACCTCGAACACGCTGAGGCCGAGCCTTCGTTCGAGGTCCGCGAGGGCCTCCAAGGGCTTCTCGAACCCCAGGATAGGGGGCAGTCCGACGGCCCTGGACTCGCCTACATGGGCCGCGACGACTTCGGCCAGCCGCTCCCGGCACGCGGGCACATCCAGGCGGCGCGCGAGGTGCTCGGGGCTGAGCTCGGAGAGGCCTTCGGCCCCCGGGAAGCGAACACGCACGCTGCGCAGGTCCGGCCAGGCGGGGGAGGCATTCACGACGATCTGCCGCGCGCAGTAGTCCTTGGTCCCTTCGAAGTCGACGAGCAGGCAAGGGACGCGGTCCCGCAGGGCAGCCACGCCGGCCCACATCGTTGTTGGGAGGCAATACGTGCGCTTGCGCGTCCCCAGGGAGGTGATTACATCGCTGTTCGCCTCGGGAGCGTGAACGTAGGAGTACCCCGCTTGGTCGAAGGCGTCGAGGAGGACGTCGAATGCGGTTCGCAGATCCTGCTCGGAGACGAGGGTGTAGGGGTGATGGGGGAGGTCGGACGCGAGCGCGCGAACGGCCTCCCAGGGGTTCTCGACCCGCGTGCCTTGGTCGACGGGGTGAACGCCGAGGAGGTCGAACAGGCCGGAAGCGTAGGCCCAGGCCCCGACAGGGCCGAGGACGGCCACGGACAGGCCTTGCTGGGAAGCGAAGAGTGCAGCGCATTGACCGGCCATGCCGGCGCCGACGACGGCGAGGTCGACGGGGAAGGACGGAGCGTGGAGCTGGGTCATGGGCGCTCGAGCTCCAGTCCCAACAGGGCGCAGTGCATGGCTTCCTGGAGCTCTGCCTGGCGGAGCTGGGTGTCCCAGAGGATGGCGCGCTCCCCTTTCCACCGCTCGAGGAGGAAGGCCCGCAGGTCGTCCAGCCCCTCGGGGGCGTCGACGGTTCGTTGCTGGTAGAGGTGAGCGAGCACGCGAAGGCTGCAGAACGAGCCCTGGCATGCGCCTTTGCCCACGCGGCTGCGCAGGCCGATGTCCCGCAAGGTGGGAACGCGGGAAGCGTGACGAAGGCCCTCGACGATGCGGTCGACGGCGCTCTGGGGCACCATCTCGCACTCACAGAGGAACAGGTCCCCGGGGTCGGCAGCGTCCGCCCACACGCGGGGGGAGCGCCCGGGCACGGTCCACACGGAGCTTTCGGGGAGCGGTTCGACGGTCGTCCGGCACGGCTCGGTCACGCCCAGGTGATCGCAGACGACATCGGCTGCTTTCTCTGCCATCTGCCGGAAGGTGGTGAGTTTGCCGCCCGTGACGGTGACGAAGTTGTGCACGCCATGGGTTCGGTGATCAAACAGGGAGAGGTCGCGGCTCACGGCACGGTCGTCGCTGGCGGAGCCCTGTTGGACGAGCGGGCGCACACCTGCGTAGGCGCGCAGGATCCGTGCGGTGGCCAGCGCGGGGACGAGGATGCTCGCCTCGCTCACGATGGTATCCACCTCCGGGATGGTGGGAGCGATGTCATCGAGGCTGTCGACCCGCAGGGACGTCGTGCCGAGAACGGACACGGTACCGCCCGGAACGATGATGTCGGCGTTGGAGGGCTTGCGAAGGCGATTGACCACCCGCTGGGTGACGCGCCTCTGGGTGATGAGCAGCGTCCCTTTGGAGTATAGGATCTCGAGGGTGATACCGGCCAGGGCGGCGACTTGCCCGGACCACGCCCCCGCGGCATTCACCACTTCGTCGGCCACGATGGATCGCTCCTGTCCCGAGCGCATGTCCACGACGCGGGTGCCGGTGATGCGTCCGTCGCGCAGGTCGAAGCCCACGACGCGGGTCTGGGTGAGGAGGGCGGAGCCGAGGGAACATGCGTGAGCCATGTTCTCGAGGGAGAGCTTGAAGGGGTCGACCGTGGCGTCGGGGACCTCGTAAGCGGCAATCATCTTCGGCGAGACGGCGGGCTCGAGGGCGCGGGCTTCCGCGAGGTCCAGGGCGCCGGTCGGGATGCCGCAGCGCGCGCACAGGTCGGGGAAGTCGGCGATGTATCGCTCGTCATCGCCCTCGACCGCCACGAAGAGGCCGTTGGTGTCTTCGACGCAGTGCGGGCCGAGCCGGCGGAGGATTTGCCCTTCCTCGTAGCAGTGTCTCGCGCTCTCGGGGTCGCCCGCGACGTAGCGAGCGCCGCTGTGGAGCAGGCCGTGGTTGGCGCCGGACGCGCCAGCGTTGAGGTCTCCCTGGTCGACGAGGATGGACGGGACGCCGCGGAGGGCGAGGTCGCGTGCGAGGCCGGTTCCGGTGGCGCCGCCGCCGATGACGAGGACCCGGGTCGACAGGGGGGTCATGGCTTCGGGCTGCCTGTTCTCGGCGCCGCGGCCCGGGCTGTTCTTGGGATTGGGCTCGGCCGGCTCGGGCTCGTTGGACTCACGGGTCGCTGGGCGAGGCAGACCTTTGTCACGGTGCGTCATGATGCGACCCGAACGAGGATGGTGTCAAGGCTCGGATCGTCCTGCGAGCTGCATTTTCCTGGGAAACAGAGCGTGACGGGAAGGGTCGGGACGAGTCGCTCGTTGGGGTCCAACCAGAGGGAGCGTCCTGACGAGCGTCGTGGGCCGGTGATGCGACGCTCAGGATCTGGGACATCGCCCCGGGGCTGATGCTGCCCGGCCCACGTTCCTTTCCTCAGGGCAAGTTCTCAAACAGGTAGCGACTCTCGGGCTCGGTGACCCGGATCCCGAGCTCGTCGCTCAGAATGTCTCTCAGCTGTTCCGCCCCGCGAATCGCCTGCTTTTCCCCGCCGTTCTTGCTCAGAACCCAGTACTCGCGATTGCGCAGCGATCGGACTTCGTGTTCCAGGATCCTCGAGACAACAAGGTTGTTGACGAACGTGGCGCCAGGATGCTTGTGCGAATAGAAGTGTCCCACCTCGCAGTCCGCCTGGCCGTAGCGGGCCAGTTCGAACCGATACAGGGAGAAGAACGCGCCGTCCTTCAGTGTCTGCAGGTGAAATTCGCCTGTACGAGGTTCGGCCACCCTGAATACGCTATCGGCATCGCGCGATGCATCCGTCGACATGCGCACCGGGATCCTCGGTGCCATCGGGCCGAATCCGACATCAGCGACGTATCGCTCGCCATCCAATTCGACCATCGTGATTCGGTGGGTCAGACCCGGATGCGTATCCTGGTTGTAGATCACCCGTGCAAGATAGAGCTTCACCGCGAACCCGAGCTCTTCCAACACTTCATAGAGCAATCCGTTCTGCTCGAAGCAGTAGCCGCCGCGCGATTGAACCACGATTCGTCGATACAACGATTCGAGGTCCAGCGGCAGCTCCTCACCAAGCCGAGGTCCAACACTGGAGAAGGAAAAGGTCGCCACGTGGCGACGCGTGATCTCGCTCAAGAACGACAGGTCAGGGCTGCGTCGCTGTAGTCCTAGCGATTGGATGTACCGAGCAACGATCTCTGAGCGTTCCACTTCGTATTCTCCGACGATTCTGGGGCAGTGCAATGGGGCGCATCGTAGCGCGGGAGCGCGCCGACGCAAAGGCGTCACGGGGGGGAGCCCGGGGAAGCGGACACGTGTTCGCCGTGTTCCGGTCCAGGTGTCCGCCGGACGGGGTTCGGCGAGCGGACAGAGCCGAAATCGTCGGGAAATGCAAGGGGGTGCCCGGTGGCACGAACTTCGCTCCTGGCGGGAGGGACGGGCTCGAGAGCCCCTACACGCAAGGAGAAGAGTCATGCAACTCGTGGAACGCGCGAAGGACATCATGGTCAGCACCGGGTCCGAATGGGTGCTCTGGCTGCTGCTCGCCCTGAGCATCGGGTCCATCGCGGTCATCATCGAGCGGGTGTTGCAGCTTCGTGCGCTGCGCGTGGACATCGAGGAGCTGCGCGACGCGCTGCAGAAGGCCCTGCGCGAAGGGGGCTTTGCGAGGGCGCGGGAGGCGATGCGGCCCTATGCCCACCCGGCGGCCAAGGTGGTATTGCGGGGAATGCGTTTGGACGAGGATGAGACCTCTCCGAAGCAAGCCGACGAGGCAATGACGGCGGAGGGCATCGCGCAGCGTCGACGGCTCGAGAAGCGCTTCAACTTCCTGGCGACCCTTGGGGCGAATGCCCCCTTCATCGGCCTGTTTGGCACCGTGGTGGGCGTGTTGCAGGCCTTCGAGCACTTGGGCGCCGCCACGGCCGCGGAGACCGCCTCGACCATGGCGCCCCAGGCCGTGATGTCCAGCATTGCCGAGGCCCTCGTCGCCACCGCTGTGGGTCTGGCAGTCGCCATTCCCGCCGTGTTCGCCTACAACATGTTCCAGCGCACGGTCAAGTCGGCCATCGACGACGCCCAGATTCTGTCACTCGAGCTTCTGTCGTACCTGAGCGGTGCGGGGGCGCGGCGCCACGCCAAGGGTGCACGAGTGGAACAAGAGGAAGAAGGCAGTGCCCGGATCTCGATGGTGGGCAATGGCCCGGCGTCCAAGAGTCCCCTGAGCCTCGAGTGCCCAGCCTAGCGGACCCAAAGGGCAATCGACTCCCTACCACGAGGAGAACACCATGGCTGCCAGCATGAACCCCACCGACGACGGCGTCTTCTCCGGCATCAACGTCACCCCTCTGGTCGACATCATCCTGGTCCTGCTCATCGTCTTCATGGTCACGGCGAAGCTCATCGTGTCCAACACCTTGCCGATGGATCTGCCCAAGGCCGCCACGGGCTCCGAGCAGCAAGTGGTCTTCGTCGTGTCCCTCGGGGCCGACGGGGCAACCAAGGTGGACACAAAGGACGTGGAGTCGGACGACTCGGTTCTCGGGCTGGCCCGGACGGCGCGCACGCAGCACCCGGACGTGCGAGCCGTGATTCACGCGGACGGTTCGGTCCCGCATCGTCGCGTGGTGCGGGTGATGGACTTGTTGAAGCAAGGTGGCATTGGCAAGATCGCGTTCGGCGTGGACCCGGTCGCGGCCGAGGCCGCGGCTGCAGGAAACTGAGGTATCCCATGGCACGTCGCTATTCTCCGGAGCTGGTGCTGGGTCTGGTGGGGAGCATGGCAGTGCATGCGTTGTGGTTCGTGGGGGAGGCGAGCGCGTCGGGCGCTGGGGCTGTGTCCAGCCAAGAGGTGGAGGTCACTTTCGACGTGCCGCTACCGGAACCTGAGCCCGTCGCGGAACCGGAACCGGAACCGGAGCCCGAGCCGGACGCAAAGGAATCGCCGTCGCCGGGCGCGACGCCTCCCGCGAACACCGCCGCAAAGGCTGAGCCGACTACCGCGTTGCCGTCGGCGGCCAAGGCGGGTCAGACCCTCACGGCCCCGGAGCCGGAGGGTCCCAGCGAGCCGAGCATGGCGGACTTCACGTTGATCCAGGGCGAGGGCGGTGCGTACGTCGGTGGGACGACGGCAGCCAAGGGAGAGTCGGAGACAGCGGTCCGGGGTCGTGCCCGCAACGGGCCGCCGGTCGTCGCCACGGCGGCTCGGGTGGCGACGAAGGCCCCAACGACGACGACGACGGGACCGGATCGGTCGCGCCCGGCGCGCCCTGCCCGCGGGGCGTGGAGCTGCTCTCACCTGTTTCCCTCCGACCCCGGTGCGCCCAACGCGGCGAGCGTGATGATCGTGGTGACGGTGCGTCCGGACGGCTCTCCGAAGGCGATCCAGGTCACGAGCGACCCGGGCTTCGGGTTCGGTGGGGCCGCGCGGGCGTGCGCCCTGGGACAATCCTACCTACCCGCACTGGACCGCAGTGGGGCGCCCATCCTGTCGGTCACGCCGCCCATCGCGGTGCGCTTCTCGCGGTGATCCTACATCCTCGAGAGCGTGAGCTTGGCGGATGCGGAAGCGGAGAGGCGTTCCTTGCCGGGGACGGTGCATCGGACGGTGATGCCGCCCTCGGCGCGGTTCTCGATGCGAATCCGGCCCCCGTGCGCCTCGAGCACTTCGCGACTCAGGGCGAGCCCGAGGCCGGTGCCTCGCTCTTTCGTCGAGTAGAACGGGAGCAGTGCACTGCGAAGCACTTCCTCGCTCATGCCACTGCCCCGGTCGGACACCACGAAGGTCGTGGAGCCGTCCTCGGCGGCCAAGACCTCGAGCGTGATGGTTCCCTCGGCGGACCCCGACTCCTCGGCATTCTTCAGCAGATTGATCAGCACCTGCTCGATCTGGGTGACGTCGAAGAAGCCTTTGCCGGTGCCAGGGCCGGACACATGGGCGAACGGCGCCAGCTCCCGAAGCCGGTCGACGAAAATGGGCAGGTCGACGAAGTCCGTTCGTGGCTTCGGCAGGCGTGCGAACTTCGCGTAGCCTGCCACGAACTCCTGCAAGTGCTTGGCGCGGTCACCGATGGTGTCGAACACGCGCTCCAGACGAGGCTCCGGCTCCCGCTGCTGGGCGATCATCCGCGCCGTGTGCACGAGCGAAGAGATCGGCGCCAGGGAGTTGTTGAGCTCGTGGCTGATGACCCGAATCATCTTCTTCCAGACGTCGACCTCTTGCCTTCGCAGCTCGCGGGTCATGTGACGCACCATGACGAGCACGTGCTCCTCCGCTTCGATGTCGAAGTGGCGTTTGGCCAGGTGGTACGTCTCCGTTTCCTGCTGGGCTTCCACGGAGAACAGGGCGTCCTCCCGTCCGAGCACGGCCTCGCGGAAGGGCGCCGGCGCGTCCGCGAGCATGCCGAGGAAGTTGTGACCTGCAAGCTCTTTGCCTTCGAAGAACAGCTCCCGCGCGGTCTGGTTCGAATACAGGATCCTGCCTCCTCCGTCGAGCAGCAGAATGGCCATCGGCGCCGCGTCGATGATCGTCCGAAGCAGCCGCTCGCGCTGGTCCACGTCGGTCTTTTCTGCGCGAAGCAGCTCTCCCAGGGCGTTGAACTCCGCGGCCATCCCCTCCGCAAGGGCATCTTCGGGGACGCTCACCCGAGCGTCGAAATCTCGTGTCGCGAACCGCCGCAAGCCCGATCGCACTTGGTCGATGGTCGCGAGTTGCTGGCCCGTGGCGAGAAGAAACACCGCCATGCCGGCGACGAGCGCCAGCACGATGGCCGCGCCATAGGCAATGCCCGCCGCATCGACGGCACGACCGATGGCGACCGAGATGGCCGCGACGACCACCACCACGGTCGCCGTGGCTGTCATGATTCTCGCGCGCAAGACGTCGCATTGTCCTCTCGGTTCGGCCGCCAAGGCAAGCCCGGACAGCAAGGTGCGTCGTCTGGGAGCCACCCGGCGCGCCGTCACGGCTTCCCTTTCGTGTCGCGGTGCCGTACCCCACCGGGGCTGGAATCGAACCTCGTCCCCATGTAGGCTGCCGTCCCAAGGAGATCGATCCGTCATGTCCAAGGTCCTCGTCGTCGACGATCAGCGGTCCGTATGCACCGCTCTCGAGCTGCTCTTCGAGGTCCACGGCCTTTCCACGGTCGTTGCGACCTCGCCCGAGGAGGCCCTCGACGCGGTGGCGAACGAAGACGTGGGCGTCATCGTGCAGGACATGAACTTCACGCGGGACACCACCTCCGGCAACGAGGGGGCTTCGCTGATGCGTGCGCTGCGGAAGCTCGACCCGGACGTGCCCATCATCCTGATGACGGCGTACACGTCGCTGGAGATGGCGGTCCAGCTGATCAAGGAGGGGGCGAACGACTACATCGCCAAGCCGTGGGACGACGAGAAGCTCGTGACGACGGTGAAGAACCTGATGCGGATGCAGCAGCTTCAGCTCGAGCGGTTGCGCGAGGTGTCGCGAGCGCAGCGTGCGCGGGTGGAGTTGGCGCGGGTGTACGATCTGTGTGGCATCGTGTACGCGAGCGCGAAGATGCATGCGGTTCTGACGTTGGCGGTGAAGGTCGCGCCCGCGGACGCGCCGGTGCTCATCACGGGTCCGAACGGTTCCGGCAAGGAGAAGATCGCCGAGGTGCTGCAGGCCAACAGCCGTCGGAAGGGCAAGCCCTTCGTGCGCGTGAACGCGGGTGGGTTGCCGGACAACTTGCTGGAAGCGGAGCTGTTCGGGGCGGAAGCCGGGGCCTACACCGGCGCGAGCAAGACCCGCATCGGGCGCTTCGAGCAGGCCGACGGGGGCACGCTCTTTCTCGACGAGATCGGCAACCTGTCCCCGAGCGGACAGATGAAGCTGCTTCGCGTCCTGCAGACCGGGGAGTTCCAGCGGCTGGGCAGCAGCGCGAACCGTCGCGCGGACGTGCGGATCGTGAGCGCCACGAACACCAACCTGCCGGCGGCGATCGCGCGAGGGGACTTCCGGGAGGACCTGTTCTTCCGACTGAACGTGATCGAGATCGCGGTCCCGCCCCTGCGAGACCGGACCGAGGACATTCTACCCCTCGCGGAGCACTTCCTTCGCGCGCACGAGCAGCAGGGAGAGCCGGGCACTGTCGACCTGTCCGAGGAAGCCCGCCAGGCTCTGCTCGACCACGAGTGGCCCGGCAACGTCCGGGAGCTCGAGAATCGCATCCAGCGGGCCATGCTCGTTCGCAAGGACGCCACCGTCGTAGCAGAAGACCTCGGGCTCGACGCATCCGTCGTTCCACCATCCTCTTCCTCCACCCCGCGTTCTTCCTCCCCCTCTATCCCGCCGGCGGGGCACGACGCCGAGCGCGCGGAGGTCGAGCAAGCGATCATCGACGCGAAGGGAGTGATATCCCGCGCCGCCGCTCGCCTCGGCCTCAGCCGCCAAGCCCTGTACCGTCGCATGGAACGGCTCGGCATCGAGCTGGAACGAAGGCCCAAGGGCTGAGGTAGGGACATGCGTATGCGCAGCGGAGGAATCGTCGGCCTCTTGGTGCTTGCGATGCTCGGCACGGCCTGCAAGTCCGGTCCGACCTGTGAGGACCTGGCGAAGCGCAACGCGTCGTGCTCCGACGCCTTCGTGCACGAGGCGAAGCGTCGTACGCGGGAGACCATGGCGGGGCGTCTGGCCGCGCTGTCCGAGGAGGACCGGAAGCGAGCGGAGGCCAGAATGGAGGCCTCTTTCGAGAGTGCGGCCCGGGACGTGCGAGAGACGGTGGAGAGTGACGAATTCCTTCGCGAGTGCAAGGCGGACTGGGACAACCCGTCGAAGATACCGCCTGCGTTGAAGAAGGAGCTCGCGCGGTGCATGGGCCTGTCGGACTGTGCGGCGTACGCGGCGTGCTTCATGGATTCCGCGTCGTTGTCGCCTTGAGCGCCCCACAACATGGGAGAGTCCGGTCGAGCGCGAGCGCGAGCAGGGGTACGAGACAGGTGTCCGCAAGCGGACAGGCGGACAGGCGGACAACGCTCATCGGACCGGGAAGCGATGCCTTCGCGCGCATTTGCGACCGATTCGCCATGGCACGCCTGGTGCTTAGGGGACAGACGCGAACGGTCTGCCTGTCCGGGTGAGCATGAGGTTCCCCGGGGCGCCCGCTCGCCAAGGCGAATCCCATGCAAAGCCCTACGATGCAGCGCCTCGCACCCGCCTTTGCCACAGCCTGGCTGTGCCTGATCGGCGCCGGAGAGGCAGGAGCCCAACCCACCGCCGCACCCGAAGCGGATGCCGGAGAGTCGGCTGCCCCCGCGCTCCAACCCCCGAAGCTGATCGAGTTCGTGGAAGCGCCCTACCCCCCCGGCGCGAAGGCCGAGGGGATCACGGGGCAAGTGGTCCTCCAGATTGACATCGACGGCGAGGGCAAGGTGGTCGCGGTGCAAGTCCAGCAGCCCGCGGGCCACGGGTTCGACGAGGCGGCGATGGAAGCGGCGCGCCGGTTCGTGTTCGTGCCCGCGCAGCGGGAAGGCAAAGCGATCCCGTCGCGGATCCTCTATGCTTACAAGTTCGAGATGAAGGAGGTGCGGCCACCTCCGGGCCAGACTCCTCCCCCACCCACGACGGGGCAACTCGGAGGCACGGTGCTCCTGCAGGAGGGCGACGCACCGATGCCCGGGGCGAAGGTGGTCATCACGGACGCGGCAGGCCACCGAACCGAGGTGGTGGCCGATGGAAACGGGCGGTGGCTGATGCAGGGGATCTTACCCGGGGTCTATCACGTAGGCATCACGGTGGAGGGCTTTCAGGCGCTCGAGGGAGAAGAGAAGGTGGCAGCGGGCGAGGCCATCGACGTGGTCTATCGTCTCACGCCCGAGGGCGGCCCTCTGGAAGTCACGGTGCGGGGCGCGCGCCCGGATCGCGAGATCACCAAGCGATCGATCGCACGACAGGAGCTGGAGCGGGTACCAGGAACGAGCGGGGACGCCCTGCGCGCGGTGCAGGCGATGCCCGGTGTGGCCCGGACGGGGGCTTTCGACGGCCTCATTGCGGTGCGGGGGTCCGAGCCCGCCGGTACGGGGGTGTTCATCGACGGGACCTGGGTGCCTTACGTCTATCACTTTGGTGGGTTGTCGTCGACGGTGCCCTCGGAGATGATCGAGCGATTGGACTTCTACCCTGGGAACTTCAGCGCGCGCTATGGCCGTCTGTCAGGGGGTGTGATCGACGTGGCGACGCGTGGGATCGCGGAGGACGGTCGCTACCACGGATTGGCGCAGGTGGACCTGATCGACGCGCGGGTGCTGGCGGAGGGGCCCATCCCCGGGCTCGACGACTGGTCGTTCGTCGTGGGGGGAAGGCGGAGCCACCTAGACGCATGGCTTCCTTCGTTGCTGGAGGCGGCGGACATCGGTGTGCGGACGGCGCCGGTGTATCACGACTACCAGGCCTTCGTGGAGCACAAGAAGGGGGATCGGTCCCGGCTGCGGGTGGGGTTCTTCGGGGCCGACGACCGGATTGCACTGTCGTTTCCGTCGGGGTTCGAGGCGGACCCGGGGTTCGCGTCGGGGTTCGAGGAGAGCAGTGGATTCTGGCGGCTGCAGGGCAGTTACGAGAACCAGGTCACGGACGACCTGAATCTGTCTCTGGTGGCGGCGTACGGGCTGGACAGGTACCAGGGCACGGTGGGGGCGCTGCGCTTCGACAACGCATTCCGATCGCTCACCGTGAGGGGTCAGGTGGACTACGAGATAGCGGACTGGTTGAAGGTCCGTGGCGGCCCGGACATCCTCTACTACCCCTACGAGGTGGACATCCGGGCGCCGCAGCCTCCCTTGCCGGGGGAACCGGACCCTGGCCCCTACTCGAACCGGCCAGTCATGGCACTGGTGGACGACGGGGTCTTCAGCGCTCCCGCCGCCTGGGCCGAGATGGAGGTCCGTCCGGTGGAGGCGCTCCAACTGCTGCTGGGCGGCCGGGTCGACTACTTCAACCTGAACGAGGACTGGGACGTCAGCCCGCGCCTGAACGCGCGGTACGACATCCACAGCGAGTTCCCGCGAACGACGGTGAAGACGGGCGTGGGGATCTTCCATCAGATGCCGGACCCGGTCTACGTCATCAAGGTGTTCGGTACGCCTACGGTGCAGTCCAGCCGATCCACGCACTACTCCGTGGGCGTCGAACAGGAGCTGACGGAGTTCTTCGAGGGGTCGGTGGAAGGGTTCTACAAGGACCTGGACGAGCAGATCGTCCGCGTGGCCCAGGACGACGGTTCCGAGGGGTACGAGAACGTGGGGACGGGAAAGGTGTACGGGCTCGAGGCGTTGTTGCGGTATCGGTTCGACGGGCGGCTCTTCGGGTGGCTGGCCTACACGCTCTCGCGCTCGACGCGGACCGAGGGGCCTGGGGAGCCGGAGCGGCTGTTCGAGTACGATCAGACCCACAACCTCACCGTGCTGGCGAGCTACTTGCTCGGGCGTGGCTGGACGGTGGGGTCGAAGTTCCGGTACACGTCGGGCACGCTGCACACTCCTTGCGAAGGGGGCGTGCTGAACGCCGCGGCGGGGTCCTATGCGTGCCGGTCGGGCGAGCCCTTCAGCGAGCGATTGCCGGCGTTCCACCAGCTGGACGTCCGGGTCGACAAGAAGTGGACGTTCGACGCGTGGGCCTTGACGGCCTATCTGGACCTGCAGAACGTCTACAACCGCGCCAACCCCCAGGGGGTGGAATACAGCTACAACTATGCCCAGAGCACGACCTATGCTGGATTACCGATCCTGCCGAACCTCGGCGTGCGGGGAGAGTTCTGATGAGATACTTTCGCAGACTAGCCATGGCGATTCTGGTCCCCACGCTGCTCGTGCCGGTTGCGTGCGACGAGCAGGACCTGGACGTGTTCTCGGAGGTGAGAACGCTGCGGGTGCTGGGGGTTCGGGCGGACCTGCCGTATGCCTCGCCGGGGGACCGGCCGAGCCTGGACATGCTCTTGCACGATGGAGCCCCCGGGGCGTTGCAGCCCGACGGGACCGCGCGCGAGGTGCGCGTGGTGTGGGTCGAGGGGTGCGTCAACCCTCCCGGGGACATGTACTACCTGTGCTATCCGGCGTTGCACGCGGTGGTGGATCACGTGAGCGACGAGGATCTGGCCTTCAACAGGGTACCGGAAGGGGTGCCGATGGGCTTCGGGCTGAACTATCGCGCAACGATCCCGACGGATGTCATCTCGTCGAAGCCGGAGGACCCGGAGCTTGTGTATCCTTACGGCCTGTCCTACGTGTTCTTCGCGGCGTGTGCGGGGGACCTGCGCAAGCTGCCGGAGGCGGACCGTGCGGAGGACTTCCCGCTGGGGTGTTTCCGGACTGGATCGAGCGAGCGGCTCGGGGACCAGGACTTCCTCTACGGCTACTTCCCGATCTATGCGTTCGAGACCCTGCGCAACGCGAACCCCGAGATCGCGGGGGTGCTGTTCGGGCCGGGGGCGACAGGGACGCCGTGCACCGACAGCGGCTCTTGCGCGGCCGGGGAGGTGTGCAGCAAGGCGGGGTACTGCATCGCAACCGTGCCCCGCTGCGTGGAAGAGGACGAGGAGGACTGCCCCGGGATCCAGTTCAAGCCCCTGGTGGAGGCGTCGACGCTGGAGCGCGCGACGATGGCCAAGGTGCCCGAGCAGGACGCGCCGATCGAGAACACGTGGGTGATGTACCATTCGACGGCGGGGTCATGGAAGGCGGGGTCCCGGATGATTCACGACCCGGACATGGGGTTCCAATCCGACTACGAGGGATATTGGCGAGCGCCGAGGACGGGGGACCGGGAGGTTCGTGTCTGGGCGGTGGTGCGGGACAACCGCGGCGGCGTCAGCTGGGTGCACAGGGACGTATGGGTGGAGTAGACGGGCGGCACTGAGCTCTAACGGCCAAACTGGTGAACAGGGGACGCGGAACCGGGAACTCTGAAGGGTGCAGACACCACTTTGCACAGGTACCCTTGGGGGGGAACTGGTGACCCGGGAACCGGGAGATGGGAATGGAGAAGTTGGCTTGGTACGCGGGCCCCAGGTGTCCTTCGGAAACTTCCCAATCAGTCGCATCACGCCGACGCTATGACAACAACCGTTGTGCAATATCGTTGCCCTTCATCGTTCTACCTTCCAGCCATGAACCAAGCCCCATTCATCCGGTTCTCGGATGGCCGCTCACCCGTTCTCTGCCCCATTCATCCTTCCCGGTTCTCGGATGGCCGCTCACCCGTTCTCTGCCCCATTCATCCTTCCCGGTTCCCGGTTCCCGGCTCACCAGTTCTCTTTGGCCGGACCTTCCCTACTTCCTCCGTCCGGGCCAGGTCTCCGACCGATCCCAGAACCGGTCCTCGCGGCCTCCGTAGTAACCGCACAAAACCGTATCCATCACAACAGACGTGCGCAGCGCCGTTTCCCCTGTACTGGGGCACTCGCTCCGCCCGAGCAGCGCGTCGACGATGCTCCGAACCAGGGGCTGCTGGATGTGCTCGGGGTTGGCGACCTCGATCGTCTCCACGCTCGTCCCGCGCGTGACGTGGATGGGAGTCTCTCCGAAGACGGAAAGGCGGACGTGGCCCTCGGTGCCCGCGATTTCGAGACCATCCTCGCGCTTTTGCTGCGCGAAGTTCCAGGACGCCACCCCCGGGACACCGTCCCCTACACAGAACGTCATCGCCACGGTGTCCTCGACGTCGTGGTCGGACGCCACGTTGCGCGCCATACCGCAAATCTCGTGGAGGGGGCCGAGCAGGAAGTCGATGATGTCCAGGGCATGGCAGCCGAGGTCGAGAAACAGTCCCCCGCCCGATTGCGCGGCATCCAGCCGCCAGGGCAGAGGGGTTGTGGGCTTGCGGTGCGACGCGGAGCCATAGTGGTAGCGGACCCCGGTCACCCTCCCCACCGCTCCGGCGGCCAGCAGCGCGGCCACCTGCGTGAAGCGCGGCAACTTGCGGCGGTAATAGGCGACGAACAGCGGGACGCCCGCCCGGCCGAAGGCGTCCACCATGTCTTCGCACTCGGGAGCGTGGCGAGCCATCGGCTTTTCTACGTAGGCAGGCTTCCCGGCACCAGCCACCTTCCGCGCAATCTCGGCGTGGGACCCGACGGGCGTGGCCACATATACCGCGTCGACCTCAGGGTCGCGAAGCAGCGCGTCCACGTCGTCGTACCACCGCGCCACGCCGTGACGCTTGGCGTACTGCCGCGCGAGGGCGCCATCGCGTCGCATGACGGCCACGAGCTTGCTCCCTCGCACCTTTCGAAACGCGGGGCCGCTCTTCACCTCCGTGACGTCCCCGCAGCCGACGATGCCCCAGCGAATGACGCGTCCTTCCGCTTCCATGCTCATGAGGAAGCGATAGCAGGTCGGCGCGGCATCTGGTATGGGTGCACGACGCTGCGGCGCCTTGGGCTGCGCCGGAGTGCGGAGGCTCCCTGTGAACGCAACCCTTCTCGTCCCGACGTCTCGCCATGCGACGCTGCGTGCGGCCTTCGCCGCCCTGACCCTTTCCCTCGGCGCCCTGCCCTTCTTGCCCTCGTGCGGGAGCACCTGCAACGTGGTCTCCGCGGGCGATGGCAGCGTCCCCCTGGAGCCTGGCAGCCCCTGGCCGAAGTTCCGCGCGAACGCACGCCAGAACGGGCGAGCGAACGTCACGCCCTCCACCCAAGGAGGCCTGCTCTGGACCTTCCCCACGGGCAAGGGAATCTTCAGCACCCCCGTGGTGGCGGCGGACGGTACCCTCTACGTCGGCTCCGCCGATCGCACCTTCTACGCCCTGCACCCCGACGGCACCCTGCGATGGTCGGTGCCCACGGGAGAGATCATCGACTCTTCGGCCCTGCTGGACGACAAGGGCCGCGTGTACTTCGGCTCGGGTGACGGGCACCTGTACGCCCGCGATGCCGCGACCGGCGAGGAGGTCTGGACCTTTGCCGCGGACGATCCCTCGGTGAGCAGCGCCCTCATCAACTGGTTCGAAGGCAACGTCGCCATCGGCCCCGACGGGACCCTGTACGTGCCGAACGACAACTTCTTCGTCTACGCGATCGACCGGGACACAGCGCAAGTGAAGTGGAAGATGCGCTTCTACGACCAGACGTGGTCCCTGCCGGCCGTGAACCCGGTCACCGGCAACGTCTACATCGGCAACAACAACATGCTCGAGGCGCTCGGCCCCAACACGTTCGCCTACAGCCCTACCGGCGAGAGGTTGTGGGACGCGAGGTCCAATGGCACCGTGGCGGCGAGCCCGATGCTGACCCACGACGGCAAGGTGATCGTGGGGGGGTTCGACGGGTTCCTGCGCGCCTACGACGAGCTCTCGGGAGAGCCCCTGTGGACCTTCGGGACGCGAGACCACATCTACGCGAGCCCGGGACAGCTACCCGACGGGACGATCGTGCAGCCGTCGGCGGACGGCACCATCTACGGGCTGGACCCCGCGGACGGGTCGAAGCGGTGGGCGTTCGACACGCTGGAGGCGGTGCGCTCCTCGCCCGCGATCGACGCCGACGGGAACGTCTACGTGGGCTCGGGGCAAGGGCGGCTGTTCGTGCTGAACCCGGACGGGACGTTGCGATGGTCGATGCAGCTCATCGAGGAGGAGCGCAACGACCTGAACGCGTCGCCGGCGCTGGGCAAGGAAGCGATCTACATCGCCGGGGAGAGCGGCGAGATCTTCAGCGTGCCCTTCGATTACTGCTTGCGGACGGAAGGGGCGAGCGACCCGCGGTGCATCGCGGGCGCTGGAGAGGACTTGCCGTCGGACGGGGCGAAGCTGCTGTACACGACGCAGCTCGGGTCGCCGGTCGAGACGGCGCCGGGGGTGATCGACGCGAACCAGACGCTCGCGTTCTCGCTATACGTGAGAGAGGCGGGGGATACGGTGCTGGCGTTGCTGGATTCGGAAAACCTCGTAGTGACGGCGGAGCCTGCGGCGGACCTGCGGGTGGAGGTGTCGGGGGACCGTCGTTTCCTGACGGCGTATCCGACAGCGTCCTGGACCGGCGACCCGTCGGGGCAGGTGACGGTGCGGGTGAGCGGGCAGTACCTGGTGAATCCCGACCGGAAGGGGTTGAAGTTTTCGGGGGGCACGGTGGGGGGAACGTTCGAGGAGCGCTTCACGTTCGACCTGCGCGCGCCGGAGACGGCAGCGCCGGCGATGCAGATCCCGTCGGCCCCAGGGGAGCCGTCGAGTGTGTGGGAGATCTACCGGCTCGCGGCGCCCTTGCCGACGATCATGCCGAGCTACAACCAGATTGGCTTCGACTCCTTGCACTTCTTGCTCGGGGTGGTGGAGGGGACGCCGGACCGGTTCATCGGGTGGGTGGCGGGGGGCAAGCTCGCGCCGGACGAGAACCGGACAGTCATCGACCCGTCGACCAAGGCGCTTTTTCCGCTGGAGATGCGGTACGAGGGAGGGTTGCTGACGGCGGTCAACGAGGGAGGGTTCGGGGTGGAGGCGATGAGCGCCACGCTATCGTTCAATCTCTTCCGGCTGACCGCGCGGCTCGACGGCACGGGGACGACGGTGGAGACGCCTCGTCTTCTGGTGAGCACGACGTGCTCGTCGATTGAGCTGTACGGGCCCTTCCTTCAGACGCTGGGGCTGTGCAACGCGCAGACGGACGTGCTGAGCGTGTTCGGGGCTGCGCTGCTTCGCCGGCACGAGACGGGGACCCAGCAGGCGCCGTCGGGGGTGGGAGACGTGGCGTTTTCAAGGCAGGAGGGGAAGGTGGAGGCGACGGTGACCGGGTCGGGCGTGAAGGTGGAAGAGCACAGCCTGGGGTTGCTGCTCGTGGACGCGTCGACGGGCAAGCCGCTTTCGCTGGACTATGGGCTGGCGACGTCGCGGGAGGCGGCGGCGGACGGGACGGTGACGAAGGTGGCGTTGAAGGTGGAAGAGATGCCGGAGACGGTGCGGGTGTGGCTGATGGTGGATACGACTCCCGCGGCGGTCGGGGAGATTTGAGGCAGGCGGTCATGGCCGTGAATGGAGTGCTTTCGGCGCTGCACGAGCGGAGCCGGGCCATACGAACGTATTCGGCAATGTCGTGCCTCTTGTTCGGCTGCTCCGCGGCAAAGCCTGGCCCGCATCATCACGTCCATGTGGTTGCCAACGACGTGGCAAGCGAGCAACAGCCTTCGCGTGAGCCAGTCGAGCCCCCGGTGGGAGACGTGAACACCCCCGAGATGAAGGTCTACCGGCTGCAAAACTTCCTACCTGGGCAGGCAACGGAAGCTCAAGAATCAATCGGGGGCTTCCCGGTCGTCGAAGAGGCCACAGTAGCCGATCCCAGTTTGCGGAACGAAGTCATTGCCGTCTTCGGCAACAAGGAGAACTTCAACGACAAGGAAAGCGATTGCTTCTACCCGGAGCTCGCGTTTTCGTTTCCTCCGACGTTGGCCGAAGGCCTGGTGGACACGCAACGGCCGCCCCCGGATGGAGCGTCGCTGACCATTCTGGTTTCCCTTGCCTGTAACCGTGTCAAGGCGCTGGGGTTCACCTGGCCCCACGCTGGGAGCGGCCTGGACGACGAGACGGCCGCGAGGCTGGCTGTGATCGTGAAGGGTCTTTTCCAGAATCTTTGACGCTTACTGGTCCTAAATCGCGCTGCTCTGGGGCTACTGCGGCGTGCCCCAGCTCCGTACACACCCTTCTGTGCCTTCTGCGACCTCTGTGGTCCTCCGGAGTGTGATCCCGCCTCCTCGCCGCGCTCAACGCGGCTCACCACGGCTCGGCCTGAATCGGCATTGCGTCTATGAGATAGAGTCTGCCGTCGGGGCTACGGACGAGGAAGGGGCTCGAGGGGAAGGAGGAGCCCCGGGGGAGGGACAGCTCCTCGGGGGTTGCGGCCCGCACGGACCCTGGGGTGACACGCCAGGACGCGAGTGCGGAGGGCGGGACGGGACGGAGGGTGCCCGTGTCGACGACCCACACGGCGTCCGAGGGGGGCGTGCCGGCGCCGGGGGGCGAGGGCTCGCGGACCCACGCCGGGGCTTCGGGCAGGTCGGGCCCTACGACGTAATCGGACACCTCGGCGAAGGTCATCGGTGCGGCGTCCTCCACGAGGGTCAACTGCCACGCACTCAGGCTGTCGAGGGAGAGAAGAGCGCGTCGGACTCCTTCGCTCGGGCCGAGGGGAGGCGCCGGGGGACCGCACCGGAACAGGGCGCCACTGCCCTCCAGGGTGGCGTCGATCCCCCCTTGGGAATCCACGGCAACGGCGTGGGCGCTATGGGCTTTGCCGTCGCGCAGGCCCAGGGGGACGGGCAAAATGAAGTCGTAAGGACAGGGACGACCGGGTTCGCACTGCTTTGGGTCCTTCGGCGAGGCGCGCGTCACGACGCGGGTGGCCTGCTGCGACCCGGGCGGCCCGCCGAAGAAGACATGAATGCGAGGGGGAACGTCCGGCTCGTCGGGGTCCAGGGCCCATCCGGAGATACCGTCGCACCGGACGGGATCGAGGCGGCCGGCGGGGGGGCGATTGCTGTCGAGGATGCAGGGGCCGGTGGCCTTCTCGAGGACGACGTCAGCACCGTAGTAGAACTTGAGGATGTCGAGGTAGGACCAGCCACTGGTGGCAAGGCACCGCGACCCCCACTGGGAGAGGCAACCCCGGTTCTGGTGGTTGGAGGGGTGAACGAGGCCGAGGGGGCTCTGGCGGACATCGCTGCCGGAGAGGGCCCAGTTGTGGGTGACGAAGCGCTCGGTGTAGTGGTCGGTGCTGCCGCGGCAGGCGGGGGGGTCCTGGCGGGCGCCCGCAACGAAGAACGAGCAGAGGGTGGAACCCTTGTAGGTGAGAATCTGCCCGGAGGTCTCCACGACGGCCTGCACGTGCTCGCGGGTGGGAGAGCCGGGGCAGGAGTACACCTGATCGACTTCGCCATCGCGGATGGCGCCTGCGGTTTCGAGCTTGTAGTAGAGATAGGAGCGAGCGGCCACGGCCTGGGCCTGGAGGGAGGCGTAGGGGGCGCCGCCGTTCTCGCACTGGACGACGTGGGGCAGATAGTCGGTTTCGATGTCGACGAGGCCGAGGTCGACGACGTAGGCCTGACAGAAGGCCTCGAACGGTTTGCGGGGGCGCTTGGGGAAAGGGTCGGTGGACGAATTGCAGGCGAGGAGACACGAAGCGAGGACGGCGGGCGTGGCGCCGAGGGGGAGACGGGTGCGCGACCTCACGCGGCGAGGGTAGTACATATTGGGGCGGGTTCGAAGAGAACTGGTGACCCGGGGGCTGGGAGGGGCATCGCTCCTGCGGGGGGCGGGCATCGTTCCTACGGGGCTGATCAGCATCGCCTCCGTCAATTCACGACAGGATCGTCCCCCGTTCCCCCTTCCCGGCTCCCCACTCCCGGCTCACCAGTTTCTCTTCTCACTCGTCGAGATACCCACGCATCGTCGCCAGCCCTTCGGCCAGGTTCTGCTCGGCATCCGGGTGCTTGGCCTGGTAGCGCTGAAACTCTCCCAGCAACACCTTCGCCTCCGCCTCGGAGAGCGAGACCTGGGCGAGGGGAAAGAAGTTCTCGTTCTCGGAGCGGAGGTGTCCCCGCAGCGTCCGCACGTACTCCGTGAGGTTGCGGTGCACCGCCTTGATCGCGTCTTCCTTCCCGCGCTCGTAGCCGGCAAGGGCGGAGGAGACGGCGCCAAGCAGGTCCCGGCATTGCTCGTGCTGAAAGCGGTGTCGCTCGATGTGGCCGTCCAGGTCCCCGTTGTGCTTCTGGGCGAGGGCGCCGAAGAGCACGTGCTCTTCCTTGAAGTGGTGGGCCTGGTCGGCGTACTGCCGCGCCTGCTGCAGCCCGGCCTCGAAGAACGCCCGGGGCGGCAAGCGATTGTCGATGATGCGGTCCGCTCCCGCCTGCAGGATGGAAAGTAGCTCAGCGATCCGCTTGTGCTCCTCCACCAGAATCTTGATGACTTCCAAGGCTGCCTCCTGATCTCGTCCACGGAGCACGTCGCGCGCCCACTCGCTCTGAACAGAGCTTGCGTTGCGCAGCGAACTGCGTCAACCCGCGTCCGCGGAGGCGGGGTGACCGGTGTGAAAACGCACCCGTTTCCCGTCCCCGTTGAGATCGTCCGCAGACCGGACAACGGGGGGAAGTCCTCGCACCCCGGCCCCTTGCTGTCCCTCGGTCCCCGTTGGTATGGTTACCTCCACCATCATGACGGCCACCGTGGATCCCGATCGGCTCGTCGGGGGCAGATATGCCCTCGAAAAGCTCATTGGGGAAGGCGGTACGGGCGAGGTCTGGCGCGCCAGGCACGTGACGCTGCGGTCCCCGGTCGCCATCAAGCTCCTGCACGGCTCGGCCGCCTTCAAGGAATCCACCCGCAAACGGTTCCTCACCGAAGCCCGCGTCGCCGCCCAGCTCAGCACCCGCCACGCCGTGAAGGTCTTCGACTTCGGCGTCACCGAGCAAGGCCGACCGTATCTCATCATGGAGTTACTCGACGGCGAGACGCTGGCGCACCGCCTCGAGCGAGAGCACGTCCTCTCCCCCTACGCCACCGCAAGGATCTTGCGCCTCGCGTCACGCGCCCTCGACGCAGCGCATGCACTCGGCGTGGTGCACCGCGACTTCAAGCCCGAGAACATCTTCCTCGTCCGCACCGAGGAAGAGGAGGAGGAAGACGTCAAGGTCGTGGACTTCGGCGTCGCCAAGCTGGTGGGCGGGCTGGACGACCCAGACGTGGAGGACACCGCGCCGGTATCCACCCGGCAGCTCGAGAGGTCGTTCACTGGGTTCACCCGAACGGGTAGGTCTGTCGGCACGCCCTGCTACATGGCGCCGGAGCAAGCGAAGCCCCACGCGGAGGTAGGCCCGGCCGCCGACGTCTGGGCCGTGGGGGTGGTGGCCTATGAATGCCTCACGGGCACCCGGCCCTTCTTCGCCCAGGACATCCCGTCGCTGTTCGATCGGATCGAGCACTGCACGTACACGCCTGCGAAAGAGCGCAACCCGGCCCTGCCCGACGCCTTCGACGAGTGGTTCCGAAGAACCTGCGCGCCCGACCCGCGAAAGCGATTTCCGAACGCATCCGCCGCCACCCTGGCGCTGATCGACGTGCTCGAGATTCAGAGCACGATCACGATGGGCGACCCTGAATCGTCTCACGCTGTGCTGCTGCGCGGCCCGCAGTCGCTCCCGACGCCGCGTCTTCCGAGGGAGCTATCGTTGACGCCAGGGGCCTCGAGCACGCCGGAGACGTCCGAACGTCGGCGCTCCCACAAGCCGGCTATGTTGGGCGTGGCGGCCGTGCTCGCCCTGGGCGTCGTGGCGGGCGCCTGGCTGCACCTGCAAGCACCGTCGACGCCAACCACTCCCTCCGCGACCTCCGAGCCGTCCATGACCGCGACCGACGCGGCCCTCGCGCAGAACCCCGTCGTGGAGGCGGCAATTGCGGCCGCGTCTGCTTCAGCGTCGTCGGCGCCTCCGCCCTCCGCGACACCGACGGCAACCACCACGACAACGGCGCCGCGCACGAAGCCGAGCGCCGACGCCACAGGAGGCAAGGTGCGCGTCGACGGGCCTGCGACGGGCGACCCCGTGCCGCCACCTGCGAAGGAAGCGACGAAGCCGCCGGAGACGTCGCCGCCTCGCACCACCACACCCGCCTCTCCCTTCGAGCTACCGGACCTCGGTTTGTGAACCATGCGACATCCTGCTGCGCGCTTGTTTTTGGTCTTGTTGCTCGGGCAGAGCGTGGGCATGGCGCAGGAGGAAGAGGCGACGGGGGTAGCCGAGGTGGCCGAGGACGCCAGCCGCGTGGAGGCGAGGAGGCTGGCGTCGCTGGGGGATCAGGCTTTCACGATCGGGCGGTGTGACAAGGCGATACCGCTGTGGGAGCAGGCCAACGGGGTGTTCTACGCGCCGACGATCCTGTTCCGGATCGCGCGGTGCCAGGCGCTTCAGGGCAAGGTCGTGGACGCCACCAAGACGCTGGAGGCGATGGTGGGGGGCCCCGTGCAACCGGACGAGCCACCGGCGTTTGCGACGGCGCGGCAGCAGGCGGCGAAGGAGCTTCCCAACCTACGTGCGCGCATTGGAAGGCTGCGCGTGGAGGTGGACACGCGGGGGCTCGCGGTCGTCCCGGCGGTCTGGGTGGACATGAAGTTGTTGCCTGAAGGCGTGCGGAGCGTGGAGGTGGACCCGGGCGAGCACGTGGTTCGCGTGGATGCGAGGGACGATCGCTGGGAGGCCACCGTCGAGGCGGAAGAGGGCAAGGAGCGGGTGGTGCGTGTGGCGCTCGGGGAGGTGCAGCGACCGCTGCCTCCTCGCACGCAGCGCACGGTGGGGTTGGTGATTGGTGGGGTCGGGTTGGCGGCGCTGGCGACGGGAGGCTACTTCGGGTACTCCGCCTCGAGCACGTCGACGGAGCTCGACGGGGTTTGTGGGGCGAACCGGAAGGCTTGTCCGCCGGACCGCCAGGACGACATCGATCGGGTCAAGACGCACGCGCTGGTGGCTGACTTCACGCTGGGTGCGGGAGCGACGCTGCTTGCCGCGGGGGCCATTGTGGTGCTTACGGAGAAGGTGCCGGAGCGAGAGACGCCGCGGGTCGAGTTCTACTCGGCCGGGCTGGGCGGAGGCCTTCGTGGGTCGTTCTGACGGTCAGGCGAGCCGTTGCGCGGGGGCGCTCGGCTTGCTGGTCCTGGCGACGGGGTGCGAGCGGTTCACGCACGCGGGGGAGTACGAGGTTCTGTACCCGGAGCCCTTCGAGGGGTTTTGCACGGCGTGTCCGGAGGAAACCGGGCTGCGCCACGCGCCGTGTCCGGTAGCGAGCAGCGCGGCGGACAAGCCCGAGCTCTTCGTGTACGTGTGGAGGTACTACGAGCTGGGGTTCGACCCGGAGGCCTGGCAGGGGCCGGAGGCGGACGCGTTCGACCTCGGTTTCGATCTGGATTGCTCGAGTCGCCAGCCCACGGGCCGGCCCGCGCTTTGCCAGCCACGCACGCTCGAAGACCAGTCCGAAGGCACGCCGTGGATCCCGCTCCCCCACGGCATCGACAACGCGCTGGCGCAACGGATCCTGGGGCCGTTGTACCTCAAGGCGCAGGCGTTAGGACAGGACGCCGCGCTGGACAAGGGGATCAACGAGTCCATCGCCAAGGGCGGGTCCTCCGTGCTCATCGCGGTCGAGAACTGGAACGGGACGCCGAACGACCCGAAGGTCACGGCACGCATCGTCTCGGTCGCGGGCATTTCGGAGGCGAACGGGGGCCCACCGCGATGGGACGGCAACGACCTGTGGGACGCGCTCAGCGACGGAGCGGACCCGGAGTCGTCGTTCGGAGCTCCGGGCACGACGTTCAAGAGCAACGACGCCTATGTGGCGAGGGGCACCCTGGTCCTCGACCTGCGGTCCCTTGGGGTCGCGGACCTGACGGTGGTCAACAACGGCGCCCGCCTGGACATGCCGTTGCACGAATTCGCCGTCGTGGGCGACATCACGGAGACGGAGCTGCGCAACGTGTCGGTCGTGGGAAAGTGGTCTTACGCGGACATGAAAAGAACGAGCTCGGACATGGCGGACTTCCTTGCGGGGTGTGATCCGCTCAAGACCGCCTACCTCGTGAGCGTGTTTCCCGACCTCATGGACACGGCGCCGGACGTGCCGCTCGAACGCGGGGGCTCCACAAACCTGCCGTGCGACGCGATGTCCATCGGTTACGGCGGGGAAGCCTTCCGCGCGAAGCTGGGGGGCTTCCGCCCCGTGTCGTCGTTGCCCAGCGGGTGCTCACCATGACGCGTTTGCGCTGGGTCCTTGCGATCGGTCTGGCACCGTGGTGGTCGTCGTGCACGGCGACCACGCACGCGGACGACTACGAGGTGCTGGTGCCACCGGAGGACGAGCGGCTCTGCGCGCGCTGCCCGGGGCGTCCCGACCTTCGTCACGTGCCATGCCCGCCGGATTCCGCTGATGACGCGCCCCACGAGGTGATTGTCTTCGCGATGCGGACCCTCGAGCTCGGTACGAACGCATCTACGTGGAGTGCCGGGTACAACGTGGGCCTCGACCAGGATTGCTCCAGCCGGCCCGGAGGCAAGCCCATTCAGTGCGCCGCGCGCAACCCCTTGTCGGTCTTCGAGCGGCTCGCTGGCGGTGTGGACAACGCCCTCGCCACCCAGGTTTTCTACCCGCTCATCCAGCTCGAGGGAACGAACCCTCAGACGCTGATCAACGACTCTCTGGAGCACGGCATCGGCGGAGTGCTGCTCGTCGTCGACAGTTGGAACGGGCTCCCGGACGACGAACAGGTCACGGTGCGTTTGGTCCCAGCCCTGACCACGGTCGGGGGGGCCCCTGCCTGGGACGGCACGGATCGATGGATTGCCTACGCGGACCGATACGACCCCGCGTTGCCGGGGATGAAGGTTCCCGACACGGACATCAAGACCTCGACGGCGTACGTGACCGGCGGCACGCTCGTGTGGGACGCGCGATCGCTGCGGACATTTCGGCTTCCCTTCGGCGCGGGGGGCGCAGTCGTGGACCTCGGACTCGCGAATGTCGTCGTGACGGGGAGGATCATGGGTGCAGCGGCGCCGCGCTTGCTCACCGACAGCGTGCTTTCAGGGGTGTGGAGCTCCTTCCTGGCGTCCCGGCTCGGCGTGCAACTCGCGGAGATGATCACCCAGTGCGACTTGTGTGAAACCAAACGCGTCACGCCTGTCATCGAGAACCTCATCTACGAGGCGCCCGACATGCTACTTCCCTCGTCCGAGGGCGCCGCCACATGCGACGCCATCTCGGTCGGATTCTTGGGAAGTTATGTCGAAACCGCAGGGATCGAGAAGCTTCAGGCGACAAGCACCCTGCCCAAGTCCTGCGCCGGCGCCGAACCCTGCTCGCGGTGACGCAAGGCGGTCCCACGATCGACGATGCGTCGTCCCGTGCTACCGTCGAATCGTCATGAACGTCCGGATTCACTTTCACGGCGCCATCGACCGACGCGGCCTCGAGCAAGACCATGTCGCGACATGCCCCACGGGAGCCACTGTCGAGCAGGTCCTTCGCCACCTCGGGTACCCCTCGACCCAGCTCCGCTCGATCGTGCCGCTGAGGGAAGGCAACCGGGTCCCCATGAGCCACGTCCTGCAGGACGAGGACACCCTCGACATCCTCGCCCCCGCGGGTGGCGGCTGAGCACTATTTGGGAACAGAAATGCGAACACGGAACCGCAGGCTCCGTGATCACCCTACGCGACACGCTAGCGTTCGCATTCGCATGCCGTGTTCCTCTTCCCCGTTCCTAGATGTGCTCGGCAGAAGAATCAATCCGTCGCCGTCGCCGTCGCCGATCCGGCCTCGCTTGCTTCTCGGTCAAAGGATCGAGACTTCCGCCAGGCACATCTAGTTTTCCTGACGGATCAATGTGATTCCGTCTGGTGCGCGCGGTCGTCCCCCACCATCACCGCCTGCGTCCACGCGTACGTCCCGTCGTCGCTCTCGACCACGGCGCGCACGTACCCGTCGGCCCCAGCCGTCGGAAAGCAGGCGTCGGTTCCCTCTGTGCGCGCGAGGACTTGCCCGCCGCGCCCCACGAACCTCGTCAGGTAGGACCTGCCCTCCCGCGGCTCGATGCGCAGGTGAACGTTCAGCTCCGTGAGCTCCAGCTCCGCCAGCTGCACGCCGCTCGACACGTAGAAGTCCCCCTCGGCAAACGCTTGGCGGATCGCGTCGACCGTTCTCTCGGCGCGAACCATCACCCACACGCGGTCCCCCACCAGCGGGTTCTTGCCCTGCATGCGAAGGGTGGCAGCATCCGCGAAGTGGTGGGCATCATCCCCGCCCATCGCGATCACACGGTGCCCCCGATCCAGCATGGCGTCCCACAGCGCCTCCCCTTGCTGGATGGCCGCGATCGAACCGGCCCTGTCGTGATCGATCACCCCCGCACTGAAGAACTCCACGAACCGAACCCCGCGCCCGATCAACTCGTCGAGGAACTCCGCGTCCACCGCGTAATGGTACGTGGGGTGATTGAGCACCAGCAGACCGTCGAGATCCTCCGCACGGTCCAGCTGCACCTGCAACGCTTCCATGCGCTGTCGCCGAAACGGGAGGTTGAAGTGACGCCCACGCGTCGCGTCGCGCATCGGGTTGAGGAACAACACGTTCGTGTGGAACACGCAGAGGTAGCCGGGACGCGGAGGAGGATCGCACGCGGTCGCGTTGTACGTCAGCTCCACGCCCGGGATCGTGAGCATGCCGGACGGGTGCTCCTTTGGGATGGTGATGTGGTTGTGATCCGTGATGGATACGAAGTCGTATCCGCGCTTCGCGTAGAACGAGAGCACGTCGTCGACGGGCGTGGCCGCGTCGAAGGAACGCTCCGAGTGAACGTGGAGTTGCCCTTTGAGAAACGGCACGGGATCGGCCGGCGAATGTCCCTTGCAGGGCTCGAGCTTCGGCTCGCCGACAGGCGGGTCGACGACGACGGGGACCGATGCAGCCACGGGTTCGGGTACGGTCCGCGCCTCGACGGGAACGCGCTGGACGGGCACGGAGGGGTTCTCGCTCGGGACCGTCGCGGGTGCACAGCCGATAAGGAGAAAAAGAGCGAAACCCAAAGTCCGCATCGTCAATGTTAGGCATCCTGCTCCCCGGGCAGGGTTGGCGCAAGTTCCCAGCCTGCGGGTTTCGTAACGTTGCGCGCGTGGAACGTGGGTTGGCGCACGCGTTGGCAACTTGTATCGAGGTGTTGATGGGGGTGGTTGACATCCGCGCCGGTCTCTCAGCACAAGCGAGGCACGGAGGGACACCACAGCTCGCGCGTGCAACGTGTTCTTTGGACTCGCTTGGCTCCTGGCGATGGGGTGTGGTTCCGATCCTGCTGCGACCACGGATTGCTGGGGAGGCAACGACAAGGGCCAGGTTGGCGACGATTCCACGCAGGACCGGGCCGAGCCCGTCGCCGTGGCGTATTGAGGGGTGGCCGTGGCCATCGTAGCTCGTGCTTTTCGGTCCCTGGTCTTCTACGATGCCCTGCCGTGCGAGCGCTTCTTCTCACCTGTGTGCTGCTGCTGAACCTTGGCCTCGCGGGGTGTGGGAAGGGCGCGTCCGATCAGGACGGGGCGAACCAGGCGGAACCGTCGAGCCCAAAGTCGCGGGTGGACGCGTGCATCCTCACGGATGGGTGCCGCGACCACGGCAAGTGCACGGAGCAAGAAGCGCGTTGCGTGGTAGGAAGCGACAGGGACTGCCACCAGTCGCGGGACTGCGTCCGGTCCGGTCTGTGCCGCAAAGTCGACAGCGTGTGCAAGGCCAGCACGGACGAGGACTGCAAGACGACGCGAGGCTGTCGCGAGAACGGGCGATGCAGTGCACGGAACGGGGCCTGCGTAGCGGCCGCGACCAAGGACTGCGCGGGTTCGACGGAGTGCCCGCGGCTCGGGCTGTGCGACCCGGAAGGGGGCGCGTGCGTGGCAGCCACGGACGCAAGCTGCAAGCCGTCGACGATGTGCGTGGAGAAAGGGAAGTGCCGGGCCGTGGGGGGTGAGTGCGTGGCCACGGCGGACGAAGACTGCGCGGTGTCGGCCGATTGCCTCGAGTACGGGCAGTGCAAGCTCGTGAACGGACAGTGCATGGCGGCCGAGAGCGCGACATGCCGCACGTCGAAGCGTTGTGCGTTCCTCGGACTGTGCACGGCACGCGAAGGGTCGTGCGTGGCGGCGGCAGACGACGATTGCCGGTCCCAGGAGATCTGCCGTTACCACGGTCGATGCACGGCGCGCGACGGGCGCTGCGAAGGTGGGGACCACGAATCGTGCCGCGCGGCGGAGGTGTGCCGTCGCTTCGGGCGGTGCGCGGCGCGAGGGGATGCGTGCGTGGTGGAGGGGGAGAAAGCGTGCCGGGAGCTTGACGCCTGCAAGCGCTTTGGCTGGTGCACGAACGTGGATGGGACATGCCGGGCCACGAGCGAGCAAGACTGTGCGAGCTCCGAGGGGTGCGAGCTCGACGGCCGGTGCAGGTTGCGGGAAGGCGTATGCGTGCACTAAGGATGAGGTGATTCTTGAAGTTCCCGTTTGAGTCCTGTCTTCGATCACCGGTTCCGGGCTCCTCAGTTCCGTTCGGTCGGTTGCCACTTGCGCTTCCGTTTCTCCTCGCGCTGGCCTCACCGCAAGCGCTGCGCGCGGACGAGCCGAGCCGTCTCCCCGCAGTCGACGCGCGCGTCGTGAAGGGTATCGACAAACCGCAGCGAGTCATCGTGGCGCTGCAGGACCCCGGGGACTTCTCTCGCATGCCCGCCGCGCCGGAGCGTGCGGTCACGTCGCAGCCACACGGGCGGTCCTTGCGTGCCGCTGTCTTCGAGCAGCGCAAGGCCGAAGTTCTCCAAGCGCTCCGAGCCGTCCCGGGGGACGCTCCACGCGTGGTGCACGACCTTCGCCCGCTGGGCATGATGGTCCTCGAGGTGACGTCGGGTCACATGGCACGCCTCGGCACCTTGGACGATGTCGCCCGGGTATGGCCCGACGTCCCCCTCGAAGCCCAGCTCGACACGTCCCTGCCCTACGTGCAGGCCCCAGCGTTCCACCAGAGCCACGCGGGCGGCGCCGGGACCGCGGTGGCGGTGATCGACACCCCCGTGCGCGCCAACCTTCCCGCCTTCGGCTCTTGCCCGTCGCCTGGCTCCCCGGGATGCCCCGTGAAGCTCCAGCTCAACTTCGCCAGCTCCTCTCTCGAGGACCTCATGGCGCGAGAAGATCAGATCGGCATCGGCTCCCACGGCTCGAACGTGGCCGCCGTCGTCCTGGGCATGGCCCCGGACACCAGCATCCTGAGCCTCAACGTGTTTCACAACGACCCGGCAACCGGCGGCGTGATAGCCAACCTCTCAGACACCCTGGCAGCCATGGCGTGGGTTGCGGACAACGCACACGCCTACGGGATCGTCGCGGTCAACACGTCGCTCGGCACCTACCGCACCGACCCGGGGGCCTGCAACGACTCCGCGAGCTTTGGTCCCGTGCGCACCCTGCACCGTGACCACGGCGTGCTGACCGTGACCGTATCGGGCAACGACGCGCTCTCGAACGCGGTGCGCGACCCAGGATGCGTGTCGAGCGCGATCGCAGTCGGTGCGCTGTTCGACCAGGACAAGTCTTGGTACAGCGACCCGGACTGCAGCCAGGACCAGCCCCGGGCGGGACAGCTCGCGTGCTTCTCGAACCTCAACGGTCTCGTGGACATCGTGGCCCCCGGGGTCGACGTGAGCGCTGGCGGCTACACGATGACAGGCACGTCCCAGGCGGCCCCCCACGTGGCCGGCGCCATCGCTGCGTGGCAGTCCTTCCACCTCGCGAACGACGGGGAATTCCGATCGGCCGCCTGGATGCAGCGCAATCTCCTCGCCAACAGCACCTCGCCCCTCGTCCACCTCGATTCGCGAAGCTTCTCGCAGCTGCGGATGGGACAGAGGGTGGATTGGGCCTACGCCCACGGCTTCGGCTGGTGGTACGAGGAGCTACCAGACAACGCCATCCCAGGCTCGAACCCCGGACTGACCGAGACGCTGACCATCGACTCCCAGCCATGGAACGCGCAGGGAGCCTATCTCTACCTGGAAGTCGTGCACCCGTATCCCGAGGACGTGCAAGTGACCTTGACGTCGCCGGCGGGCACGCAGGCTTCCTTCCGTCTGCCCTACGGGCAAGCGAACTTCACGGGGCTCGTGGGGAGGACCGTGTTCCCCGGGGTTTTTGGCCCCATCGCGGGCGCTCCTGCCAACGGCACCTGGACACTGTCCTTGCGAGACACCCAGGGCAACGCGACTGGCCACTACCTGCAGGGCGCTCTTTACCTGGTACGGGAGGGCTGTACATCGCAGTGTGAAGGCCAGGGATGCGGAGATGACCGGTGCGGCGGGCGGTGCGGAAGCGTGTGCGTGATCGACGGAAGCTGCGAGCTCGAGGGTCCTTCTGCCAACAACCCCTGCGTGGCGTGCCTGCCCGCGGTGCAAGCAGGCGCGTGGACAACATTGAACGGGGATGCGTGTGATTCGGGGCAGGTTTGCTCCGGACCGGGAACGTGCCAGATGGGGCAGTGCGTGTCGGAGCCCATGGCTTGTCTGACGCCGGGCGTCTGCGAAGGACAAGGTGATTGTGACCCGTCGACCGGAACTTGCGTCTATGCGCCCTTGGCCGACGGAACCACCTGCGATGACGGGGATGGGTGCACGGAGGGGGACACGTGCCACGAAGGCCAATGCGACGGCGTGAACGTCTGCGGTTCCGGGGGAGGCGGGGGAGACGGGGGAGGCTCGGGCGGTCCGGCGGACGAAGTGCCGGTGCAGCCAGGTGCGGGGGGCAGTCCCGAGGCCACGGAGAGCAGCGGTTGTGGTTGCCGAAGCGCGACGACAGGCGCCTCGGGGCGTGGCGCGTTGTGGTTTGTGGTCGTGCTGCTCGTGTGGGCCCGACGCCGGACGCCGCGAGCCGCCGTCACCAGCGCGTGACGCTCCCCAACCCCACGCCACCGGACGGCTGAGTTCCCACGACCAGAGCGGTCCCTTCGCTTCCCTCGTCGGTCGACGACAACCACAAGTAGGCGCCCACCCCGGTGAGCACGAGGCCCGCGCCCATCAGCACGTTCGCACGCATCGCGTCCTTGCGCGCGTCCTCGTTCAGGCCCACGCCGACCGGGTCCGTGCACTCGCTGCCGGGGCAGGACTCGTGAGCGTCCGCGTTCCGTCCGAGGGCCCGGACTCCGTAGTATCCGCCGACGGATAGAGCGAGCACCCCGAGCCCCCCTACCAGATAGGCCACAGTGGGCCCGGAGCGTCCCTCGTCTGTCGCAGTCGGTTCACGCGGCGCCGCGGGAGGGGCCGAAGGGGGTACAGCTACGGGCGTCACGGGGGCCGCAGGTTGCTCGGCCACCAGCGCCTCGAGAGGCGGCACCTCCACCACCTGCCTCGCCCCGCTCGCCCCGAGCGCCACGTCACGAGACCAGGTCCGCCTGCCAGGCGCTCTCGCCTCGACCTTGTGCGGCCCCGGGTCCGTGGGAAGCTCACGCGACCACGCCACCCGCGGCAGCACCACACCATCCAGAAGCAACTCGAGCCCCTCTTGCGAAGCCGCAGCCGGCACCGACACGGTCAACCGCGACAGCTTCGGCTCGAGCTGCGCGATGTGACTCATGGCCCGCTCCACACGGTCCGAACGCCCGTCGCGTCGCGCGGACGCCAGGGCCTCGTTGAACTTCACCCAAGCGCTCGCTGTCTTTCCCAGCTGCTCGTAGCAAAGAGCCAGTAGCAGAACCGTGCCACCCGCCGGGTCGATCTCGTGACTCTCGGCCAGCTTCGGACAGGCTTCCGCGAAGTTCCCCTGCTCCATCAGTTTCCGGCCGTCCTGAAAGAGCGACTCCGACAGCGCTTCCTGCCCAAGCCCCTGCGCCCCCGCAGGACCAGCCACCACAAGGGCCGCTGCCAAACACCACGCGCTTCGAATTCTCAACCCCATGCGGTCACCGTCGTGTGTCCACGGTCTCGTCCACGAGCTTGGGCGGACGAGCGTCTTCCTTCGGCTTCGCCGTCGACGGGCTCGTGACGGTCCGCGTCGATGGAGGAGCCGGTCTGTGCGTGGCCGCGGCGGACGTCACGGCAGCCGCTTCAGGCGCATCTTCCTCCCGCGCATCGGAGGGGCGCGCGGCAGCATCCTTGTCGTCGACGACCGAAGGGCTGGGGGACGAACTGGCGGGAGCGTCCACACTCGGCAGGCCCAAGGGCACATCGCTAGCGCTCGTGGGCAGGTCCGGCCCCATCGTGGGCTGGCGAGCGGACCATCCGTACCAGACCGCGATGCCGAACGCGCACGACAGCGCGAGTCCTGCGAGTCCCAGCTTCCAAGGATGGGACTTCTTCTTCGCGTGGGAGGCGGTGGATTCGGAGCGCAGGGTATGGGCGGTCGCAGACGGCGGCTCCGACAGGTCGACGGCCGAACGGGGCAGGTTCTGGGAGGAGTCGGCGCGGGGCGTAATGGCCCAGGGCGACTGCTCGCGGGCCTTGGCCCCCTGCAAACGAAGAATGCGAACGACCGAGATCTTCGCGTTCTCGGGGGCGAACGGCTCGAGGGCGGTAGCCAACTCGGCCATGGTCTGGTAGCGGTCCGCCGGCTCCTTCTCGAGGCATCGGTTCACCGCAGCCACGAGCTTCGGAGGCAAGTCCGCCCTGCGCATACCGAGGGGGGGTGGATCCGAACCGATGACCCCAGCCACCACCCCCGTCAGGCTCTCGGAGTGAAACGGCGTGAAGCCGCACAGCATCTCGTAGAGCACCACGCCGAGGGACCAGATGTCGGACCGACAGTCCACGGTCTTGGTGTTGCGGATCTGCTCCGGAGACATGTACAGCGGCGAACCGAGCAACGCCGACGTCTTGGTCAAGTCCTGCGGACCGACCCCGGCATGCACGTCGACGGATGCCTTTGCGATGCCGAAGTCCAAGACCTTGATGAGGGGGCTGCCATCGGGATGGGTGGTCAAGAACAGGTTCGAAGGCTTGATGTCCCGGTGGACGAACCCGAGCGTGTGGGCTTCCGCGAGGGCCACGCCCGCTTGCAGCACGAGCTCCAAGGTGTGCTCCACCGGCGGCGGCCCTTCGGTCCGGAGCATCTCCTGCAAGTCTTTGCCGTCGAGGTACTCCATCACCATGTAGGGAGCACCATCCGGCAGCACCCCGGTGTCGATCACCCGGCTGACGTGCTCGGTCTTGAGCTTCGACGCCGCCTGCGCCTCACGGCAGAACCTCGCCACGTCCACCACGTTCCGTGCGGCCCGGGGCAGCAGAAACTTGATGGCGACCCGCTCATCGAGCGGGATGTGCTTCGCCGCGACCACAACCCCCACCCCGCCGGACCCAATCATGCGCTCGATGAGATACTTCCCATCGATGGTGTCACCCGGCCGCACCGGCGATTGGTCCTTTTCCCCTTCCATCACAGCGTCTTTGCAGGTTACTCGCGCGGGATGCGCGTGTCCAGTTGACGGACGCGAAGGAATTTCGGCCTGCACCACCCGCCCGTCGCGTGTACGATTCCATGGAATTCCCGTCGAACGAGGGGTTGCCATGATCCGATCCAGCTCGCTTACCGTCTTGATCGTTGCGCCTAGCCTACTCTGCTCCGCCTGCTCCTGCAGCGAGGACGGCGGGGGCTCCGCCACACCGCCCCCCGGCTCGGACGCCGGAACCGACGCCTCCGGGGACGCCTCCCACGACGCCTCCAACGACGGCGTCGACCCGTTCGACACCAGCAAGCCGGACAGCGACGGGGACTGCCCCGGCGGGTGCGACGAAGGCGAGATCTGCTCCCACGGCCAGTGCGTTCCCGCCTCGGCGTGCACCGACGACAACGACTGCAAGAACGACAGCTACTGCGAACCGGGCACGGGCTGCGTGCCCTGGGGTACACCGCCCGGCAAGACCCACGACCCCAACTGCGTCTACGTCATCCCCGCCGGCCAGTTCGCCCCCACCGTCCGGTGCGAGTTCTCGACCGCGCCCGCAGGCGACCCCTTCCCGCAGCACCTCGACGTGCAAGCCACCCCCGTCGTGGTCAACTTCAACCAACCGCCCACGAGCGGTCCCCCCAGCATCGTGGCCCCCTTCACCGCCACGGTTCCCGCCAACTACACCGAGGGGCTGGGCGTGCTTCGCGTCCTGCGAGGAACCGACTGCTCGGTCGAAGCGGTCCTTGGGGGCACGGACCTCGACGGTGATTCCGTGGTGGACTGGGTAGCCTCTCCGGCAACGCCCGCCCTCGGGGACCTCGACGGCGACGGAGTGGCCGAGATCGTGACGTACGGCGGCGATGGAACCTTGCTCGCCTTCACGCGCAAGGCAGGGACCTGGTCCCTGCTCTGGAAGGGGCGCCACACCACTGGCGGCACGGTATTCGTCGACACGCTCTACAACTGGACGCCCGACCGATCCAGCAACTGGGCCGGACCGTCCATCCACGACTTGGATGACGATGGCGTGCCGGAGATCATCCGCGAGGGATACGTGTTCTCCGCGCAGGGCGTCCTGCTATCCGGGCTGCCCGCCGGGTATGCCGCCGTCTCGGTCGGCCAGAACCCCGTGCTCGCCAACCTCGACGACGACCCGGACATCGAGTTCACCAACGGTCAATACGTCTGGGCGTGGTCCGGCGGCCAGTGGGTGCAGGAGAGCTACTTCCCAGGCGCCACCCCCTCGGCCCCCGGCTATGTGGCCGTCGCGGACTTTGGACCCTACGGCGCGGGAGCCGCCACGCTTCCCGAGATCGCCGTGGTGCGAGGAGGCTACGCGATGGTCTACGCGACGGACGGGACCCTGGCGATGGATGCGATCGCGATCCCCGGGGGCGGCGGCGGAAACCCCACGATCGCAGACTACGACGGCGACGGACTGCCGGAGTTGGGTGTCGCAGGGGCCGACTACTACACGGTGTTCGACATCGACTGCACCGCCACCTCAAGGACCGGGGGCGCATGTGTATCCGCGGGCCAAGAGGCCTGTGACCACGTGCCGGGCGGTCCTTGCCCCGCCGGCATGCTCTGGTCTCGAAAGACCCAGGACCACTCCTCCAATATCACCGGCTCCTCGGTGTTCGACTTCGAGGCCGACGGCAAGGCCGAGGTGGTCTACGCCGACGAGTGCTTCGTGCGGGTGTACGACGGCACCACCGGCGACGTGCTGTTCAGCCAGTATCGCTCTTCTTGCACGTGGTTCGAGAACCCCGTGGTCGCGGACGTGGATGGCAACTTCCGCGCCGATCTCGTCGTTCCCTCCAACCTGGCCTGCTCGCAAGGAGGCGCGGGCATGACGTGCGGCGACCTCAACGCCGACGGCGTCGACCCGCAGTTCGCAGGACTGCGTTGCGAAGACGGCGCGGACTGCGTGTCCGGCGTCTGCGATGCCGGCCTCTGCCGCTGCACCGCCACCGCGCAATGCTGCTCCGCCCAGGACGACGCCCAGTGCCTCGAGATGGGCTACTCGTGCGTCGCCCCTCCGGCTTCCATCGGTGGAGACAACACCTGCCGCGCGGCCCACCCGCACGGCGTCACCGGCATCCGCGTCTACTCCGACGCCCAGGATCGATGGGTCCGGTCGCGCACCATCTGGAACCAACACGCCTACGCCGTCACGCACGTCCACGAGGACGGCACGATCCCCGCAACCTCCGCGTGGCTCGACAACTGGGAGCAACCCGAGCTCAACAACTTCCGGCAGAACGTCCCCGGCACGCCCAACGGACAATCCACCGCCGACCCCACCGCCGGCGCAGCCCAGTTCAACGCTTGCGGCGGCGGCAAGGCCATCCTCAACGTCGCCATCTGCAACCGCGGCGCAGATGCCATGGGCGCGGGAATCTCCGTCGGGTTCTACGACGACTCCGAGCTCGTGTGCGAGACCGAGACCACCCAGGCGCTTCAACCCGGCGAGTGCGAGACCGTGTCGTGCACCTGGGACACTCCCCCCACGACTGCCGCCACTGCGACGGACATCACCGTGGTCGCCAACAACGACAACTCCTTGACCGAGTGCAAGGACGGCAACAACGAGGGAACCATTTCGGGGGTATTCTGCGACAAGCTGCGGTGACACCCACTACTGCGTGATGCGCAGGACCGAACGCAGCCCGTATTGCGACGACGGGGGAATCATTCGCTTCCCCTCCGGCGCCGTCACCTCGTAGGAGGCATCCTGGAAGGTGACGGTCGTCTCCCGCACGTCTTGCTGTGCGAACCCGCGCCCCAAAAGATGTGTGGTCCACGCGTCGGCGACCGGCAGGTCCGCGGGGTCCACGCTGGCGAGCACGGGGTTGCCGAGGCACTGGGTGCACGAGGGCACGTAGTCCACCGGAACGAGCGGCGTCAGGGCGCCAAGCAGGGTCTCGTGCACCTCGAGGCTCTGGGCAGCCAAGACTCGCGTAGAGCCCTCGAAGTGGTCGGGACCGGCGTACGTGGTGCTGGCGAGCACAGCGCGTGCCCCCGACGCCCCGGACTGCTCCCCGATCAGATCCAACACCCGCTCCGCCTGCAGGAGTTGCTCGGCCACCCACCGCGCGTCGCCCTCGCTCGCTCCCCCGTAGTGACCCACGTAAGGAAACACGATCCCCGAGACGGGCAGAGTCAAGTCACCGCAGTACAGATCCAGGGGCACCCCATTGGGCAAATCGACCGGAACCTGCAGCAGGCCGTGCATCCACCCGGTCGACGGCAACCTCCACCCCTTGGCCTCCCCCAGCGGAAGCCTGGACAACACGGCCAGCCCCAGGGAACCGCGGTAGGCGTAGCGTGCGAGAGGATCCGTGGCGCACGCCTCGCGCACCGCCTCGGTCGTCTCCTCCCCCGCCATCTGCGTCAACGCGCACAGCCAGCACGCCTGCGCATCAGCCCCGCCGAGAACCAGGAGCGCCGCCTTGTCCATGCACTTGTCCGAAACGCAGTCCGCCCCCTCGTTGCCGTCGTCGATGAACACGTGCCCGTTCCCGTCGTCCTTCGCGCAATACTGATCGACGCAGTCCATGAGGTCGTTGAGCTGGGTCTGCAGGGCTCCGGCGCAGGCCGCGACAGTGTAGGGCTCCGGCACCACGCCTTGCTGGTCCGACAGGTCAGCGTCCGTCACCTCGACCTGGTGCGAGAACACCCTGTACGGATATTCTTCCTCCGTGGCCTCGAGCAGGGCGTCCAGGTTCTCCGGGGACCGCATCTCGTTGACGCAAATGATGTCCGATTCGGCTTTCTTGATGGCGTCGATCACCGGCGCGATCCGACTGCGGTACAGCGGCGTGTACAGGTCCGTGAGCTGCGTGCTGTATACCTCAACGGATACATCCGCCGGGTTTCCGCACGCGGCCAGGATCCCATCGCCGGTGACCCCCTCGTCACACGACCACAGGGCGGGCGGGAACCGCGAATCCCCCGCCTTTCCGACGGCGAACAACGTATGCGAGCTGCTGAGAGCGAAGCGCAAGGCCAGGGTCACCAGCGCGTCCGTCGTCTGCGGCCGTGCGATCCCAAACCGCACCGTCCCGCCGGCAAACGAGTAGATCAAGTAGCCGTTGGCGTCGATGCTCCCCACGGCAGAGCTACCCGCGGCAGACGCGGCGCCGTACCCGACGTCGCGAAACACGGACGTGAGCACCGTCGCAGGAAGACGACTGCTGTCCGTGGCCCCACAATCCAACTTGTCGTGCCCCTTCAGCGCGTTAACGAACCTCATCTGCGTGCGGTTGAATGCAGGCTGGCTCTCCGGCAAAGCTCGAAGCTCCACCCCTGCCAGCGCCCCCGCGATCCCCATCAGCGTCATCACCTGGTTCTCGACCACCACGACGCCCTGAAGCTCCGCGCGCGCATCCACGCACCCCTGCGCATCCCCATCCACCATGCGCACGTCGTACGCCCCCGAGGCCACCCGGAACGCCATCGTCACGTCCTTGTAGCCCAACCCCGCCGGACACCCGCCACCCCCGGAGGCCAGAACGGGCCGAATCCCCTCCCACGACGCCGTCGCCGACGGCTTGACGCAGAAGTCGAACGCATCGTCCGCGGGAACGAACACCCCAAGCCGCAGGAAGGCGTCGCCCTCGGCGGGCAGCACACACGTTCCAGGGGCATCGGGCCCCGCGTCCTCGGTGCCCCCGTCAGCCTGGGCCTGCACCAGCGTGATCTTCTCGATGCCACCGATGAGCTCGCACCCGGTCACGAAGGGGAGAAGAGACAAGACGATGGCGAGGGAGGAGGTGCGCACGGGGCAAGGGTCTCGCAATGGGGGAGAAGGGTCAACCCTGACACTCGCCGGACCTCCAGCTCTCTCGCAGCACCCGCATGGCGTTGCCCCCCAGAATCCGCTCGATGTCTGCCTGCGAGAACCCGGTCGCCCTGCAGTGCAGTTCCAACCATGGCAGCCCCTGGGATGCGGTGTCCTCGCCCATGGGCGGGCAGGGTAGTCGGTCCGGGGAGGGGCTCGAAGAAAGTGACACTTCACTCCGGCCTGCGCCCCTCGACGATCGACCAGTACGAATACGAATGGACGCGACGCAGGTCGCGAAACCCGGCGTCGGCCAGCAGATCGAAGAGAGTCCCCTCGGTGAACTGCTGCCCGCGGTGGTTCATGTGCATCAGCAGGTGGAACAAGGCCGTGAAGGTCGGGGCCCAGCCGCCGGGCTCGAGCAGCGCCTCGTGCACGAAGACGAGCCCGCCCGGGGGAAGCACCGAGAACACCTTGCGAAGCAGCTCGCGACAGGTCTCCAAAGGCCAGTCGTGCAGCACGTTGGACAGCCACGCCGCGTCCGCATCCTCGGGCCACGGGTCGCGAAAGAAGTTGCCGGGATGATACTCCACCCTGGACCCTGACTCGACCTCCCGAAGGATTGAACGGGAGGCCTCACAGACCGGCGGTAGGTCCAGCACGGTCGCACGCGCCGTAGGCTGGTGCGCGATCAACGCGGCGGCAAAGACGCCCGAGCCGCCCCCCACGTCCAGCAGGTGACGAACGCCCACCAGCGCCCCGCTGCGCGCAGCTGCCAACGACGGCGTGAAGGTCATGGAGTGCATCACCCGCGTGAACCGGGCAGCGGCTCCCGCGTCGAGATCTCCCTCGCGCCACCCGTCGGTGAACGCCCGCTCGCCGTCGTCGATCGGAGCCCACCGGCCCTCGAGCGTGTCGACGATGCGCTGGTGCTGTTCCCAGTCGCGGTGCCTGTCGAACTCGCGACCCCGGTAGGCGGGCGTTCGTTTGACCCAGAACGCGCGCGCGAAGTCCGTGAGCTCGAACGTGCCCCCGCGCACGGTCAGGCCACGCAGCCCGACAAGCGCCCGAGAGACGGCAAGCACCGCGTCGGGTTCGAGCCGCAAGACCTCGGCGATCTGCTCGGCCGTGCGTCCCCGCTCCACCAGGGCAACGAAGAGACCGACCTCGTCGGCCGCACTGAAAGCACATGCCCCGAAGTCCTGGATCCACAGATCGAGAAAGGCTCGGTCGTGCGCTTCATCGACGACGGGCAGCTGGTGGAGATCGATCATGGCTTGACTCGACCTACCCGTTCGAGCGCCAGGGGGCAAAGGGTCCGAAGTTCCCTCGTGCTCAACGACGGACCTCCCTGGCTTCCCTCCTGTCTTCGCTGGTGCCGTCGCCAAGCTGACCGCGCGCGTTGCGCCCCCAGCAGAGCACCTTCCCGCCCTTCTCGAGCGCACACGTGTGCCACTCGCCCACTGCGACATCGACGGCGCCGTAGACCCCCTCGACACCGTCCGGTCCGGTCCGACCCAGCTGACCGAAGCGGTCGTCTCCCCAGCACAGGACATGACCCCCCGTGTCCACGATGCAAGCGTGGTAGACGCCAGCACGTACGAGAACGGCGGGTTGTGACGGAGGCGTTCCCTTGTCGGACCCGAAGCAGGAGACCGTGCCCGAGGCGTCGACGGCGCACGCAAAGGCACTCCCGACGGAGAAGTCTTTGGTGTTCTCGAGCAACGGCGGCGCTGCGAGGGCCTTGTCCATGGGCTCAAGGTGGACGACGCTCCCGCCCCAGCACGTGAGTTTGCCGCCTCCGCGCAGGGTACACGTCAGCATGTCCCCCACGGAGATCGCCTCTACGCCCGAGAGTCCGGCTACGGGCTTCTCGTCCCGAGGCAACGACTGACGGTCGGCGAAGAGGCAGGTCACGGTGCCGTCCTTCTTGCGAAAGCACACCTGCGGCATCGCGGCGACACCGAGCGACACGTCCGCGGCGTCAGCCACGCCGATCGCAGCCGCCACGAGGGGTGGGGCGGGCCCCCGCTGGTTACCCGTGCGGTCGGTCCAGCAGTACGCGCTACCCGCGCGATCGACCGCGCACCCGGTTGACGAAGCGACATCGAGTGCGACCGCGTCCTTGATGCCCGCAACCGCGGTCGGGCGAGTCCGGGTGGGCGCCGGGAGGTCGTTCGCCGACATGATCGTGGAAGTGAACGCGTCGTCGCCCCAGCAAAGGACGTTCCCACCCCGCGTCCGGGCGCAGGTCAGGTCCCGCGCCGCCGCGATTTGCACGATCGGGTCCCCCGTGTTCGAGGAACCACGGTCCTCGGAACCCGACCGCGAGCATGCGAAGAGCGAAAACGGAACGGCGACCATCAGAAGCGGGTAGCGCATGACGAAACGCTACTCCTTGGAGCCGGCGGCAGGCCACCATCCGAACGGGAGCGACCCGCGAAAGACGTGCGTGTCAGGATCGTGGACAGCCTCGCGAGGTCTCGAGACCTCCCCGTTTCACTGGCTCAGTGAAAACCGAAGGCTCGAGACCTCCCCGTTTCACTGGCTCAGTCAGCATCGCCGGGTCGCGCCAGCATAGCGTGCGAGGTCGCACAGAATTCACCCGACGGCGTCGCGGGTGCTATGCCACCCTTCGTGGTGCGCCGAATCGCGATCTGGCTGGCCGTACTTGCGTGTGACCGTCCGGCCCCGGTGGCGGAGCCGGTCGCTTCGTCCGACCGACCGGTCGCCTCCTCCCCAGCCTCTGCGACGCCTGCGCTCGTACCGTCGCACCCACCCAAGCCCGCACGCTCTTGCGTTCCGGGCCCAACCCAAGCAGGGCCAAGTCTGCTGACGCGTGCCCAGGTCGCGCGCGCCTCGAACGAGGGCGACCCGGCGTTTCTTCGGAAGGCCGCGACCGCCCTGGGAGCGTCCACCGACGCGAGCCTCGAGGAAGCTGTCCAGCGTATCGCTTGGTTTCAGCGCGCGGCGCAGGCGTCCGTCCCGGGGCTTTCGGCCGACGGCATCTTGGATGCGAAGACCCGAAGCGCGTGGGAGAGAGCGTTTCCCTCGGTGGCAGGAGAACCCGAGGCATCCTTGCCTCCCGCCTGTTGGCTGCGCTGGCCGGGATCCACGCCCGAACAGCGAGCGTTCATGATGCGCGTGTACGACGTGCAACGCTGGCGTGCGGCGCAGAAGAGGCAGCCAGTCTCCGTGGTCGGAGGCATCGCCCCGATCGAGGACGAGAGTACGGCGCAAACGGACGCGGCAGAAGCGTGTCGCGGCTTGCTCGCTGCAGCCCGCGCGGCCAAGCCTCCGCGGGGGAACCTGCAGGTGGTCTTCGGCTATCGTTCCCCCGAGACCCAGCTGGAGATCTGGGAGTACCACTTCCCCTCGCGCTATCGGGAAACGGCGCGGCAGCGGGAGGGCCTTCCGGGCGGAGAGCATGGTCCGGAGGCGGTGCTGCTGCTCGCCACACTCTACGCGGGACGGACGGCGTCGCCGGGGTACAGCCTTCACAATCAGGGAACCGCGATCGACTTCGCCTGCGTCACGAACAAGGGCGCCTTCGTGGGCCCGACGGGCACGTACCTTTCGGCCTGGAAAGGGTCGTGGTGCTTCCGCTGGCTCGAACGGCACGCCCGCACGTTCGGGTTTGCCCAGAACCGCACCATCGACGAGCCGTGGCACTGGGAGTTCGAGGGGCGGCCCTGAACCAGGTCCCACCGGGTTGAGGGTCGACCACGACAATGGACGGATGACGGACATCAACTAGGAACTGAGAACACGGAACACGGAACAGAGAACCAGGAACGGGCGGAGCCAGGGGCAACACGCGCACCCAACTCCGTACACACCCTTCTGTGCATTCTGCGACCTCTGTGGTTCTCCGGAGTGTCTCCTCGCCCACTCCATCCTCGATAGATCACCCCGGTTCCGGGCATTCGACCTTCCGTGTTCGCATTCCTGTGTTCGCGGTTCCTAGTTCTTTCGCACCCATGATGCAGCCTCCGGCAGTCTCCGCGCTCCCTTCATCCGCGATAGATCGCCCCCCCCGTTCGGTGTAGGCTCGCCCACCGCGAAAGGGAGCTCACGGTCATGCAACAGGCCATTCCTCTGCTTCACGACTTTCTCATCCACACCGCCGCCCGCCTCGCCGACAAGGTCGCCCTCGTCTGCGACAAGCAGCGCTACACGTACGCCGACCTCGACGCGCGCTCCAACGCCCTCGCCCACACCCTCGCGCGAAGCGGCGTCGCCCGCGGCGATCGCGTCGTCATCTTCGCCGACAACAGCATCGAGTGCGTGGTCGCCTTCTGGGCCGTGCTCAAGGCCAACGCCGTCGTCACCGTGGTCAACCCCCTCACCAAGGGCGACAAGCTGCGCTACTTGCTCGACGACTGCCGCGCCACTGCCCTCATCGCCGACGGGATCCTCTCGCGCGTGTTCGCCCCCATCGCGGCGGACTCCAAGTACCTCAAAGCCCTCATCGTGGCAGGAAAGCCCCTGTCCCCCCTCGACAGGGGCCCCACGATCATGAGCTTCGACGAGGCCGTCGCCTCGGGCGACACGCACGCGCCCCCCCCGCGCACGTGCATCGACATCGACCTGGCCGCGATCATCTACACGTCGGGCAGCACGGGAGACCCGAAGGGCGTGATGCTCACCCACCGCAACATGCTCACGGCGGGCCTCTCGGTCTCGACCTACCTCGGCATGCGAGAGGACGACGTGGTGCTCTGCGTGCTCCCGCTTTCCTTCGACTACGGGCTGTACCAGATGCTCATGACCTTCCGCGTGGGGGCGCGCATGGTGCTCGAGCGGTCCTTCACGTACCCGGCGCAGGTGCTCAAGACCATGGTGGAGGAGAAGGTCACGGGCTTCCCGGGCGTACCGACCATCTTCGCGATCCTCAGCGAGAACAAAAACCTTCGCGAGTACGACTTCTCGTCGATCCGCTACGTGACCAACACGGCGGCGGCGTTGCCGGTCAAGCACATCGAGATGTTGCTCGACCTGTTCCCGAAGGCGCGCATCTTCTCGATGTACGGTCTGACCGAGTGCAAGCGCTGCACGTACCTACCCCCCGAGGACATCCACCGCAAGATGACGAGCGTGGGCATCGCGATCCCGAACACGGAGATGTGGATCGTGGACGAGCAGGACCGCAAGGTGGGCCCGAACGAGGTGGGCCAACTCGTGATCCGCGGCGCCACGGTGATGCGCGGCTACTGGGAGAAGCCCGAGCAGACGGCCAAGAAGCTCAAGCCTGGCCCCTTGCCCGGGGAGTACGTCCTGTACACGGGCGACTACTGCAAGATGGACGAGGAAGGGTACCTGTACTTCGTAGGCCGCATGGACGACGTGATCAAGTCCCGGGGCGAGAAGGTGGCGCCGAAGGAAGTGGAGAACGCGCTGGTGCACATCCCCGGGGTCAAGGAGGTCGCGGTCATTGGCGTGCCGGACGAGATCTTCGGGCAGGCGATCAAGGCGTTCGTGGTGCCGGAGATGGGGGCGGAGCTGACCCAGAAGCTCATCCTGACGGAGGCCAAGGCGCGGCTCGAGGCCTTCATGGTGCCCAAGTACATCGAGATCGTGCCCGACTTGCCCAAGACCACCACCGGCAAGATCAAGAAGACGGACTTGCGATGAGACGCGCGTTCTGGTTTGCGGTTGAGGGGCGGCGAGCCCTCGTGATAGCGTCTCAACCCTTCTGGAGGGAGCCGTGAAGGTTCTCTGGGTCAAGAGCGAGCTTCTGCATCCGGTCGACAAGGGCGGGAAGATCCGAACGTTCGAGATGCTGCGGCATCTGATGCGCGGGCACGACGTCACGTACCTGTGCCTGTCGAGCCCCACGGACGCACCGGACGCCAGGGAGCGAGCCAGCGAGTATTGCCACCACCTCGAGACGGTTCCCTGGAGCGAGCCGAAGCGATTTTCCCCTGGATTTTACGTCGAACTCGCCAAGAACCTCGCCTCACCCCTGCCCTACGTGATCCAGAAGTACAAGCAGCCCGAGATGCGCAGGCTCATCGCACAGGCCGACCGGCGAGGCGCCTACGACGTGGTCGTGTGTGACTTCCTCACGCCGAGCGCGAACGTGCCGCGCAAGCTGCGTGCTGCCACGGTGCTGTTCGAGCACAACGTGGAGACGGTGCTGTGGGAGCGCACCTACCGCAACGAGAAGAACCCGGTGAAGAAGGGCTACTTCCTCGGCCAGTACCTGAAGATGCGCGCCTACGAGCACGTGCTGTGCAAGCGGTACGACGCGGTGGCGGCGGTGTCCGAGCAGGATGCGGACGTGATTCGCGAGCGGTTCGGTGTGCGCGACGTCTTCGCGGTCCCCACCGGGGTTGACTTCGACTTCTTCAGCCCGATGGCCGAGGACGCTCCGGGCAAGCTCCCGCGAGACGCTCATGACCTCGTGTTCACCGGGTCGATGGACTGGATGCCCAACGAGGACGCCATCCTGTACTTCGCGGACGAGATCCTTCCGCGCATCGCGTCGCGGGTTCCCGACGTCAAGGTCACCGTGGTGGGGCGCAACCCGACCCCCAAGCTCCAGGCCCTCGCCAAGCGCGAGCCGAAGATCGTGCTGACGGGACGCGTCGACGACGTGCGCCCGTTCATCGACCGGTCCGCGGTGTACATCGTCCCGATCCGTGTCGGGGGCGGCACCCGCATCAAGATCTACGAGGCCATGGGCATGGCCCGGGCGGTCGTGTCCACGACCATCGGGGCCGAGGGGCTTCCCCTCGAGAATGGCAAGGAGATCGTGCTCGCCGACGACCCGGGGTGCTTCGCGGACGAGGTCGTCCGCTTGATGAACGACGACCCTGCCCGGGAGCAAATCGAGCGCGATTCCCGCAAGGCCGTGGTCGAACGCTTTGGCTGGGACGGGGCCACAAAAGCCCTCGTCCGCATCATGGAGCGGGCGCGCGACAAGCATGCGCAAACGCATCACCGCAAGGAGACAAGATGAAGATCTCGGTTCTCGGGCTCGGCTACGTGGGATGCGTCTCGGCTGCGTGCTTCGCGAAGCGCGGGCACGATGTCTTGGGCGCCGACGTCAACCAGGTCAAGGTCGACATCATCACCAACGGCAAGAGCCCCATCGTCGAACCCGGCATCGAGGAGTTCATCTCCGAAGCCGTGAAGGCGGGCAACCTGCGCGCCTCTACCGACGCCACCGCCGCCGTCCTCGCCACCGACGTCTCCCTCGTGTGCGTCGGCACCCCAGGACAACACAACGGCAGCCTCGACCTGACCTACATCCGCCGCGTCTGCGAGCACATCGGCGAGGCGCTGGCGAAGAAGTCCTCCTACCACGTGGTCGCCATGCGGAGCACCATGCTCCCCGGTACCATCCACGAGACCGTCATCCCCACCCTCGAGAAGCACTCCGGCAAGAAGGCGGGCAAGGACTTCGGCGTCGTCATCAACCCCGAATTTCTCCGCGAAGGCACCTCGATCTTCGACTTCGACAACCCGCCCTTCACCCTCATCGGCGCAGACGACGAGGCGGCTGCCGCTCCCCTCAAGGAGCTGTACTCCCACCTCACCGCCCCCCTGTACGTCGTCCGCGTGCGCGAAGCCGAGATGGTCAAGTACGCCTGCAACTCCTTCCACGCCGTCAAGGTCGTCTTCGCCAACGAGATCGGCAACATCTGCAAGAAGATCGGCGTCGACAGCCACCCCGTCATGGAAGCCTTCTGTAAGGACACCAAGCTCAACCTCTCCCCCTACTACCTGAAACCCGGCTTCGCCTTCGGCGGCTCCTGCTTGCCCAAAGACGTCCGCGCCATCGCCTACAAGGCCAAGAGCGTCGACGTCGAGACGCCCCTGCTCAGCTCCCTCAACCTCTCCAACCGCGTCCAGGTCGAGATCGCCGCAGACATGGTCCTGCAGTCCGGCAAAAAGAACGTCGGCGTCCTCGGCATGAGCTTCAAGAGCGGCACCGACGACCTTCGCGAGAGCCCCATGGTCAGCCTCATCGAGACCCTCATCGGCAAGGGCGTCAAGCTGTCCATCTATGACCGCGACGTCGAGCTCGCCCGCCTGTTCGGCGCCAACAAGGGCTACATCGAAAAGGAAATCCCGCACATCTCCTCCCTGATGCGCTCGAACCTCTCCGACGTCGTCACCGGCGCCGAGGTCATCATCGTGAGCAAGAAGGAGAAGGAGTACGTCGAGGCACTCCGCAACGTCGGCCCCGAGGTCAAGGTCATCGACCTCGTTCGCTTGCCGGGCATCGAGCATCTCGCCGGGTACGACGGCATCTGCTGGTGATCGCGAGCGTGAGCCGGCCCCTTCACGTGGCGCATGCGGTCCTGTCCCTGGACGTGGGCGGGCTGGAGCGCATCGTGCTGGATCTCGTGCGCATCGGTGTCCGTCGTGGGGACCGGGTGAGCGTGATCTGTCTGGAGAAGGAAGGCGGGCTCGCCGACATGGCCCGGGAGGCAGGCGCCACGATTCACTGCCTCCACAAGCCGCCAGGTAGGCGCCCTGAGATCCTGCCCACCGCCGCGTCGCTCCTCGGGTCCTTGCGTCCCCATGTGATTCACACCCACCAGATCGGACCGGCCTGGTACCTCGGCCAGGTCGCGGGATCGTTCCGCATCCCCCTGGTGCACACCGAGCACGGGGACCCCTTCGCCCGGGCGGCCCGGGCCTGGAACATCGCCAAGCTCCGGCTGTTCTACCACCAGACCTCGCGGTGGCTCGGCCGCTTCTGCTGCGTGTCCCCCGAGATCGCCACCACCATGCGCCTGTTTCGCACCGTGCCCAGCCACCTGCTGGACGTGGTCCTCAACGGCATTCGAACCGACGAACCCCAGGGGATGCCGTCGCCCGACCAGGTGCGAGAGCAGTGGTCCATTCCAAGGCATGCCTCCGTGATCGGAACGGTCGGCCGCCTGGACGAGGTGAAGCGGCAGGACCTATTGCTGGAAGCCTTCGCGCAGGTCGCCCGGGACGAGCCGGGCTGCCACTTGCTCCTCGTCGGCGATGGGCCAGAGCGAGGCAAGCTCGAGCAGCAAGCAAGATCGCTAGGGCTGGGGGACAGAATCCACCTCACGGGGTTCCAGAGCCAACCCGAGGCGTACTATCGCGCCATGGATGTGTTCGCCCTGACGAGCCGGTCCGAAGGGCTGCCCGTTTCCTTGCTCGAGGCCTGGTGCGCGGGAAAACCCGCCGTGTGCACCGCGGTGGGCGGGCTGCCCAACGTGGTCACCCACGGCATCCACGGCCGCTTGGTCCCGTCAGGAAACGTGGACGCCATCGCCGGTGCGCTGCGATGGTGCCTCCGAAAACCGGACAAGGCCAGGCAGATGGGGGAGCGGGGACGAGCCAAAGTTCTCGAGCACTACTCGCTCGATCGCATGGCAGACGCCTACCGAGAACGGTACGAACGCGTGCTCGCCGTCGAGCCCGACCGAGGAGATCCGTGATGCGGATCCTTGCCATCACCAACCTGTACCCGAACCCCTACCAGCCGCACCGCGCCACCTTCAAGCGGCACCAGTTGCGCATCCTCGGTACGCGAGTCCCCGTCGAGGTCATCGCCCCCATCGCATGGATGGACGAGCTGCAAGCGCGACGCTCCGGCAAGGGCCCCCTGCCCTCCGACCGCCGGGTCAACCTCGATGGTCTCAACGTCTTTCACCCTCGCTACTACTACACACCGCGCATCGCACGACGGCTTTACGCCAGGTTCTACCAGCAGTCGATCGCACCCACGTTCTACCGCGAGGTCGCGATCTTCCGCCCCGACATCGTCTTCGGCTCCTGGGCCTACCCCGACGGCTTGGCGGTAGTTCGCCTGGCAAGGTCGGTCCACTTGCCCGTCGTCCTGCAAGTGCACGGCTCGGACGTGAAGCTCGTCGATCAGTTTCCGTCGCGGCGCCGTGGGACCATCCAGGCGCTTACCGGAGCCGACGGCATCCTCGCGGTCAGCCAGGACCTGGCAGAGTCCGTCGCGAAGCTCGGCGTGAGCCCCGGCAAAATTCGGGTGGTGTACGACGGCATCGACTTGGCGCACTTCCGCCCAGGGGACAAGGCCATGGCGCGGTCGTTCGTCGGCGTCCCCGACACGGACGAACCCGTGCTCTTGTTCATCGGGAACCTGCTCCCCGTGAAGGCCGTCGACATTCTGCTGCCGGCCGTCGCCAAGGTCATCGCGGACGGCACACCCGTGAGGCTTTACCTGGTCGGGGACGGACCGCTGCGCGAGCAATTGAAGCAGCAGGCGGCCAACCTCGGTCTTGGGGAAAGGGCGCAGTTCCTCGGCTCCATCGACCAGTACCGTCTGCCGCAGTGGTACCAAGCCGCGGACCTGTTCGTGCTGCCGAGCCGATCCGAAGGCGTGCCCAATGTCCTGCTCGAGGCCTCTGCGTGCAACCTGCCATGGGTCGCCTCCCGGGTAGGTGGCATTCCCGAGATCATGGGCCGGGGCAAGGGCCTGCTCGTGACGCCCGAGAAGGTCGACGAGCTGGCCGATGGCATCAAGACGTGGCTCGAGAAGTGCTGTCCTCCGCCCGGCGCCCATCGCAAGAAGCGCTTGTCCATACCGCCCTGCTTCGTGCCCCCCAGGACCCGCGAGCAAGCCGTCGGCGAGGTCCTCGAGTTCCTCTCCCAGTTCGTCACCAACCCCACCCGCATCACGCAACCCCAACGCTAGTGTCGCCATGAACGAGAAACCTTCGAGCCGCGGCCTCTCCTCCGTACTGCGCCACGTCAAGCCATACGCCAAGGAGCTCATCTTCCATTCCGTCGCTCCCAACGACACGAACCGTTGGCTCTTCGAGTTGGCCTTCGACACGCACTGGTCCGCCCGTGAAGCCTACGAGTGGGCCCGCCGCTCCCTCGTGGCCACGCCCCTGTTCCTGTCCAAGTGCGCCGTCTACGGAGAGAGGATCTCCGTAGACCGCATCCCCTACATCACGGCCTGTCCGCGCATCGAGCTGGGCAGCGACATCCGCATCTCCGGCGAGATCGCCATCAAGGGCAACTCCAAGCGGTCGCCCGTGCTCAAGATCGGCAACGGGGTGTTCCTCGGTCACTGGACCACCTTCGCGGTGGCCGATCGCATCGAGGTCGGGGACTTCGTCGCCATCGGCGGCAACACCTACATCGCCGATACCGAAGGCCACTCTCACTACAACCCCCAGCAGCCGATCTGGACCGTGCCCGCGTCCGACGACGACATCGGGCCGGTCATCATCGAGGACAACGTGCAGATCTCCCGGGACTGCATGATCCTCAAGGGGGTACGGATCGGGGCGCGCTCGGTCATCGGCGCGGGCAGCGTGGTGCGCACCAACATTCCTCCGGACTCGGTCGTGATGGGCAACCCGGCGCGGGTGGTCAAGCGCATGACGCCAGCCGAATCGGAGAAGGCCCGAACGCCGCCCTCGACTTGACGCAGACCTGCCGCAAGACCAAGGCTCTGAAGCAATGAAGCTCGACAGCATCGACCTGGCGGCGATCGCGAAGGACTTCGGGACGCCATATTACCTGTACGACCTCGACCAGGCCCTGACGCACCTGCGACGGTTGAAGGCCGGCTTGCCCGAAGGCGTGGACGTGTTCTTTGCCATGAAGGCCAACGCGAACCCCGACGTGTTGCGCGCGTTTCTCGGCCAGGTGGCGGGGCTCGACGTGTCCTCCGCGGGGGAGATCGAGATGGCGGTGGCCGCGGGGCACGACCCGGCGGCGATGAGCTTTGCCGGCCCGGGAAAGACCGAGCACGACCTGCGGATCGCGATCGACAGGCAAGTGCGTTTGCTGAGCATCGAGTCGCCCACGGAGCTCCGGCGCGCCTCCAAGGTCGCCACGGAGCTCGGCAAGACCGCCACCATCTCCCTGCGCATCAATCCCCAGTTCACGCCCAAGGAATTCACCATGAAGATGGGGGGCACTCCCTCCCAGTTCGGCACCGCCGAGGAGGACGCTCCCCCCCTGTTCGAGGAAGCCAAGAAGACCAAGGGCGTGCGCCTCGACGGCATCCACATCTTCTCCGGCACCCAGTGCCTCGAGATCAGTGGCATCGTCGAAAACATCCGCCAGACCCTGTCGATCGCCAGCCGCTTGAGCGAGCAGCACGACCTGAGACCGTCGCACGTCAACCTCGGCGGCGGGTTCGGTGTGCCGTACTTCGCCGGGCAAGAGGAGATCGACGTGGACACGCTGGCTTCGGAGGTCGGCCAGGCGTTGCGCCAGGCGCGAGCGGACTACCCACGGCTTCAGGACACGCGGTTCATCCTCGAGCTCGGGCGTTTCCTCATCGGAACCTTCGGCATCTACGTGTCACGTGTGGTGGATGTGAAGCAGACCCGCGGCAAGCGTTTCGTGGTGCTCGACGGCGGGATGCACCACTGCTTCCCCGCCACCGGGTTCTTCGGCCAGCTCGTCAAGAAGAACTACCCGGTGGTGAACCTGTCGCGCACGGAGGCCGAGCCGCTGGCGCAAGAGCTGGTGGGTCCCCTGTGCACGCCCATGGATTCCATGGCGCGCAACATCACCCTGCCCCGCCTCGAGATCGACGATCTCGTGGGGATTCTCAGCGCCGGGGCCTACTGTTACTCTGCGAGCCCACTGTTGTTCCTCGGGCACGAAACCCCTGCGGAGATCGTCCTGTTCGACGGCCTCTGCAAGGTGTCCCGCGCGAGGAAGGCGGCGGCCGACATCGTCTGATCCCTGGAAATCAAAGCCATGAGCACCCTCGACCAGATCCGTACCTTCATTCTCACGACCTTCATGGACGGCGGGGACCCTGAGTCCCTGCAGAACGACACCTCCCTCGAGAGAGCTCACATCGTGGACTCCGCGGGCATGCTCGAGATCATCCTCTTCATCGAGGACAACTTCGGCTTCTCCGTGGACAACGACGACGCCACGCCGGAGAATTTCGACACGATCGACGCGATGACGGCGTACATCGAGCGCAAGCGGGCCGAGCTCGGGTTGTGAGGGCCCGTCACGGGGGCGCGGCCAGGCCCACACGACCGGATGTCGGGAGGGGTGCAACGTCATGATCCGCAGGCTGTCGGTCTCGAACTACCGCTGTCTCGACAAGGATGTCGTCATCGCCCTCGGCCGATTCACTGCACTCGTCGGTCCCAATGGGTCAGGAAAGAGCAATGTGATCGACGTCCTGAGCTTTCTTCGGGACTCCATGGTGATGGGGTTGAGCGGCGCCATCACCCATCGCAATGGAATCGGCTCGATCCGCAGATGGAGCAGTGGGCGCCCGTTCAACGTGATGGTCCACGTCGATGTGGATCTGAGCGGGGGCGCAGCCTCGTACGGGTTCGAGTTGGCTGGAGACAAGCAGGAAGAGTATCGGGTGAAATGGGAAGAGGCGTCTGTGACCTCAAACACCGTGGTGGAGCGGTTCCGGGTCGAGGCAGGACGTTGGTCAGGCCCCTCCGGTTTACAGCCTCAGGTGAGCGACACAACCTTAGCTCTTCCCGCGGTGGGGGGAGACGAGCGATTTCGGGAGCTTCTGGAGACCCTCCGTCGCACCACCGTGTACTCAATCTTCCCCGACACGCTTCGACAACCACAGAAGTACAGCCCCGAGAAGCCCATGATGCGCCACGGCGAGAACTGGGTTTCCATCCTGCAGGATCAGCCGATCGAGACATGGAAGCCGGAGCTGGTCTCGGCGCTCCACAAGCTGGCCGGCGATGTCGAGGACGTCAGGGTGCAGAAGGCCGCCGGGTACTTGATCGCCCAGTTCCTCCACACGTCCAGCCCGCGCAAGAAGTGGTTCAACGCAGACCAGGAGTCGGATGGGACGTTGCGCGTAGCGGGAATGCTATCGGCGCTCCTCCAGGACCCGTCACTCCCTGTCGTGGGCATCGAAGAGCCGGAGCTTACCGTGCATCCAGGGGCGATCCCCCTGCTCATCGATTTCATCAACCAAGCCACGCGCCGGAGCCAGGTCATCATCACGACGCACAGCCCCGAACTCCTCGACCGTGTTGAGGCGGCCGACGTTCGGGTGGTGGAGCGCCGGGACGGCGTGACGACCGTGGCGAAGATGCGGCCCGAGCAGCACGCCCATGTTCGAGATGGCCTGATGTCGCTCGGGGAGTTGATGGTAACGGAGGGGCTACAGCAGGAACTCCCATGGTCCGAGGAGAACGAGCCGTGAAGAAGGGCTACGTTCTCGTCGAAGGCCACGGCGAGATTGGTGCAGCGCATAACCTCATCGCAAGACTCGCCATCGACCTAGAACTCCCCCTCACTTGGGCTCAACCCGTTCGGTGGAAGAACCTTCACTTGCGACGCGGCGTGGAGAAAGGGGTCGAATTCATCCGCGCGAAGCAGGATGCCGGGGCACTTCTTCTTCTGCGAGATGAAGACGATTCGTGTCCACGGTCGAAGGGGCCCGAGATTGCTTCGTGGATCAGGGAAAGGAACCCGTCGACTCCCACGGCCATCGTTCTGCTTCACCCGGAGTTCGAGGTTCTGTTTCTCCCTTGCCTTGAGGCTATATCGGGCAAACCCATCGACGGAAGGCAGGGGTTGCTCGCCGGAACGCGGTGGGATGGCGCGACCTGGGAAACCCGGCGTGGCGTGAAGGAGTGGCTGACCGAGCACATGCCCCCGGGACGCGCTTACAAACCCACCCTCGATCAGCTTCCGTTGACGCGAATGATCGACATCTCCGCGCTCAGACGGGCTTGCGTTCCTTGCTTCGGCACCTTGGAGCGCGCGCTTGCGTTCCTCGGCGGGAGCCTCGACAGCAAAGGGGTGTACCCCCCGATTCGCACGTGAACCTGTTCAGACGCTGGCCCGCCGACCCCTGCCGACCCGAACCAGCAACGAGAGCCCCAGCGCGACCAACGCAAGCAGGCCCCCGCTCTTGCCGCTGCCGGCATGCCGGCACCCGCACCCACCGTCATCGTCGTTGCCGCTCGCCCAGAAGGCGCCCCCGGTGCTCGCGCCGGCTCCGCCTCCCGTGGTCCCGCCCGCGCCCGCGGTGGAGCCGCCCGCACCTGCCGCGGAGCCTCCCGTGCCGCCCGTTCCGGCAACCCCGCCAGACCCGGCCCCGCCAGCCCCACCCGTCGCGCCGCTGTATCCGCCGGTACCACCTGACCCAGCAACACCTCCCGTGCCACCTGATCCGGCGATGCCACCCATCCCCCCGAACCCACCCCCGCCATTGGCCGCACACCCCGCCGACACAGAGTTGCCGTACGCTCCCATGTCCACACGTCCGCCGTTGGGGTCCGGCTCCCGGTCGTACGCACCGGAAGGGTCGCCAGCGTTCACGCACGGGCTGGTCACGGAATCGAAAACGCACGCCTTCGTGGCAGGGTCCCACCTCCCCGCCTCATTCTTGAGTTGATAGAACCCCGCGGCCGGGTTCGCGAACAGCGGGTCCACGCTCAGGTTCCCCTCCCCCGAGAGGCTGTCACGGCTGTTCGTGTACCGCACCGTGAGCGAGTTGCCCGGCTCCACCGTCACGTCCTCCGCCCCGTTGTCCCAGAATATGCTGCTCTCTACCGTCACCTGCGACGCTTGCTCCAGCAGCAGTGCGTTGCCGCCTCCACTGCTGCAGTCGTGCCCCGCTACGGTCACATTGATGAGCGTGGCCTGCGACCCGTTCTGCTCGTCCGCCCCGTCGACGTACACCGCACCGCCATCGTCGCTGCATGCGTTGTCCGCCACGAGCACGTTGCGGATCGTGGCCTGGGCGCCATCGTCCACGAACACGCCGCTGCCCTTGGTGGGGGCGTAGTTACCGATGACCTCGGTGTCGGCGATGGTGGCGTGTGTGCCAGAGTTGAACACGATGATGCCGCCTCCCCAGCCGTAGCCAACCCCTTCCCCCACACGGTTGTTTCGCACGAGGCAGCCGAGGATCTCGACCGTGCCGGTGGCATAGATCCCACCGCCGTGGTCCCCGTGGGACACGTTGTCCTCCACCAGGCTGCGCACGATCCGGAAGCTGGCCTTGCGTGCCGCGATGCCGCTGCCCCGCTCCCCCACGTTTCCGCGAATGACGCTGTCCTCCACCACGAGAACCGTCTCGGCGCGGATGCCGCCCCCGAACACCGACGGGCTCCCGTTGTTCTCGATGAGCGACCGACGAATGGTGAGGGTCGCGTCGAGCTCGGGATAGCCCTCGGCGGTGATTCCGTTGCCGCCGCCTCGGATCGCCAGGCCGTCGACGGTGGTCTGCACGGTGCCGGAGACGCTCAACACGGCGGAACCGGAAGAGCCTTGCAGAGCGGTAGGGTGGGCGATGGGGTCGGCGGCCGCGAAGTCGCCGGAGCCGCCACTCTCGTAGGTGGATTGGGGAGCCCCCGGGTAACCGCCTTCGAAGGAGAGGCCCTTGTTGCTAACGCTGACGCTCTCCGGGTAGGTGCCGGTCGCGATTTTGATGCGGTCGCCCCCCTGCGCCGCGGACACCGCCTCCTGCACGGTGCGGTACGGACGCGCCGCGCTTCCGTCCTGAGAGCCGGGGTTGCGCGCGTCCACGTGCAGGTCGCCCGCCTGGACGGAGGTGCAAGCGAGCAGGAATGCCGTCACCGACGCGAAAGAAAGGGAAGCTCTCATCAAGAAGGAATCTAGCCCCGGGCTCAGGTGCCGTCGAGGCCCGCGTCCTTGCGACGCCCGCGCAGCGCCGCCCAGGACAGAAGCGCGCCACCCAGCAGCCAACCCACGTGGCCCCCTGCCGACCCCGGCGCCTCGCAACCGCATCGCCCTCGCGCGGCCCCGGACCGCGAAGGTCCGAGAGAAGGCGCGCCCGAACCCGGTGCGGCGGCCACCTCGGTGAGAGACTGCTGCGAGGCACACCCCGCGAGGGGCGAGTTACCGTAGGCGCCCATGTCCACTCGCCCGCCGTTCGGCTGCGGCTCCCGATCGTGCGCCCCCGCCGGGTCCCCCGTGTCCACGCACGGACTGGTGACGTCGTCCTTCACGCAAGCCTTGCGCGCGGGGTCCCATCGCCCCGCCTTGTTCTTGAGCCGGTAGTCCCCGTCCTCCGGGGAAGCGAACAGTGGGTCCGTGCTCAGGTTACCCGTCCCCGGGAGCTTCTCTCGCGCGTTGGAGTACCGAACCGTCAGCGTGTTGCCGGGCTGCACGCTGGTGTCGCGCGGCCCGTTGTTCCAGAAGATGCTGCTCACGACATCCAGCGTCGAAGCCCGCTCCATCACGACGGCATTGCCATAGCCTGTGTCGCCGCAATCGTGTCCTGCCACGGTCACGTTCACCAGCCAAGCCTTGGAGCCCTTCTGCTCGGTGGCGCCGTCGACGTAGAGCGCGCCCCCTTCCTTGGAACAGCGGTTGCTGACGATGATCACGTTGCGCAGGGTGGCCTCGGCGCCATCGTCCACAAACACGCCACTGCCCTTGGTGGGGGAGAAGTTGCCGCGAACCTCGGTGTCTGCGACGGTGGCCTTGGTGCCTTCATTGAAGAACATGAGTCCGCCGCCCCATCCATAGCCGGCCGTCTTGCCCACGGTGTTGTCGCGAACCAGGCACCCCACGACCTCGACGGGTCCGGCGGCGTACAGGCCTCCGCCATGGTCCCCGTGGGAGGTGTTGCCCTCGATGACGGTGCGCAGGATGATCGCGCGGGCAGGGCCGGAGGCGATGCCCGAGCCGCGGTCGCCGAGGTTGCCCCGCACCACGCTGTCTTCCACGAGAAGTTCGGACTTGGCCCGGATGCCGCCGCCCACGACGGAGGGGTTGCCATTGCCTTCGATACGCGAGCGCCGAACGATGAGCCGGGCCTTCTCCTCGGGGTAGGCTGAGGACTCGACGCCGCTCTTGCCGCCCTTGAGCACGAGGCCGTCGAGGGTTGTTTCGATGGTGCCGTCCGCGAAGACGACGGGAGCATCGGCGTTTCCGCGGACCTCCGATTCGTGCTTGGACGGGTCGCTCTTGGAGAAGTCGCCGGGGCTTCCCGCGGCGTAGGCCTCGGCGGTGGCGCCCACGAACCCGCCTTCGATGGTCAGGTCTTTCTTGAGGTGCAGGTTCTCCGTGTACGAGCCGGCGGCCACCTTGATGTGATCTCTGGCCCCCGCGGCCTTCACCGCCGCTCCGAGGGTCCGATAGGGCCCGGTCGGACTGCCGTTCTCCTTGCCCGCATTGCGCGCGTCGACGTGGATGTCCGCAGCTTGCGCAGCCGTGGTCACGAGCACCGACGACACCCCCCAGAAGGCCATTCGGCCGATCCGTCGTTTCATCGGGGAGAGCCTAACGCCGCACAGGAAAGGTCGCAATCGCGAGAGCAAGTCGGCTATACAGCCATCCATGGCTTCCCAAGCCAGCATCATCCGAAAGACCGTGGGGGGGGCCGCCTGGACGGTCTTCACCAGCATTGGCTCGCGCCTCATCGGGGCGGTGGGGACCATCGTGGTCACCTACTTCATCTCCCCGGAGATCGCGGGCGAAGTGAAGGTCGCCTACATCCTCGTGGTGCTCTCGCACGAGTTCACCACGTTCGGCATCGGCCAGTTCGTGGCTGCGAAGCCGAAGGAAAGCCCCGACGTCGTGTGGCACGCCACCGTGCTTCACCTGGCCATCGGTATCCCGGCCATTCTGGCGTCCATTCCGGTCGCCTATGTGTGGTCCGCGTTCTTCAACTTGCCCGGGTTGATGGCCTACGTGCCAGGGTTGGTGGTCGCGGTTCTGTTCGAACGCCTCCACATCATCCCGGAGCGGGTGCTCACGCGCGAGCTGAACTTCCGGCCGGTCGGCCTCGCCCGTGGCCTGGCCGAGGTGCTGTACACGGTGGCGGTCATCGGACTCGCGATGGTGTGGACCCGCGTCGGCTTCGCCCCCGAGACCATCGGCCTGACCATGGTGTACGCGAACATCGCGAAGTACGCGTTCATGTTCAGCTACAACGCCTGGTCGTCGAATCGGAAGGTGTGGCTCACCCCCGCCAAGTGGTCCTGGGCGACTGCTCGCGCCATCTTCCGCTTCGGTATCCCGATCTCGATCGCGGGCCTGTCCTCGTACGCGTCCCGCAACGTCGACACCCTCGTCTTCGCCAAGCTGTTCGGCCCCGCCGCCACCGGCGCCTACGACAAGGCCTACAACCTCGCCGACATCCCCGCCGTCCAGGTCGGCGAGCAGATCGGCGACGTCCTGCTTCCGTCGTTCGCGCAAATGGAGGAGAGCGAGCGGCGAAAGGCACTCATTCGGTCCACGGCCCTGCTGTCGGTGATCATTTTCCCCCTGGCCACAGGCCTCGGCGCCACCGCCGACACCCTCATCAAGACGATCCTCCCCGAGGAGTGGTGGTCCGTCGGCCCCATGCTCGCCATCCTCTCGGGGCTGGCCGTGGTGCGACCGGTCGGCTGGACGATCATGAGCTATCTGCAGGCGTGCGACCGGCCTCGCACCGTCATGATCATCGGCATCATGAAGGTGGTGGTTCTTCTCGCCTCCGTGGCCCTGTTCGGACAGATGGGACCGCTCTGGGCCTGCGTGGGCGTGAGCGTGGGCTTCCTCTTCCACGCCTTCGCCGGCATGTGGGTCATCCGGCGCAAGGACGCCATCCCCCTGATGGACTTCGCACGCGCGTGCACGCCCCCGCTCGTGGCGTGCTTGCCTATGGTCGGGGCGGTCCTGGGCGCACGCTGGCTCTGGACGAACTACGGCGTGGATGTGCGAGGCCTAGGCTTCCTCGTCGAGGTCCTCGCCGGCGCCATCGTGTACATTCCTGCCGCCATGCTCCTGGCTCACGAGACCTCCGTGGACCTGATCTTCCTCGTAAAGGACCAGATCCGGGCCCGTCGAGGAGGCTCGGCGAGCGAGCCGCCGCCCAGCGCCTCAGAGTGAGAGCTGGAACAGCATGGTGACCTGTCGGTCGTCGGGGCGGTCCTTGTCCACGCCGGGATAGAAGTCGAAGGACGTGACCCAGGCCACCGGTCCGAAGGCGGCCGTGGCTTGAAGCCGCAAGCCGAACTCCTTGTCCGGCTTCCACCGATAGGGCATGCCTACCCCCGCACCGAGCGACGGGATGACGAACACCCAGGGAGTCGCCGCCTCGACCATGGGGGTAACCACAAGCTCGTCGCCGAAGTTCGTGTCCGCGCTGAGCGAGTAGAGCAGCCAGTCGGGCTCGCTGACCTCCCAGCCGAACCGCATGCGAAAGCCCCCCGCGTCCCCGAGCACGCCACCGATGCCCGCGATGGGACCGCCCGGGTGGAAGTTGGCGCGCGGCAGCTCGAAGCTGACAAGCAGCGACGACATGTCTCGCGCGTCGGTCGTGAAACGGATCTCGGATCGGTCGTCCGTGATCGGACGAGCACCGCTCGCCCCGGGGGCATGCACGCTGGCTTCCCAAGCGTCCGGATAGCGCACGATCACGTCAATCGGCCCCACCGACCCCCAGGTCTGGATCGGCGCGACGAAGTACTCGAAGGTGTACAGACCGCTCCGATAGTCGGGTCGAAGAAGCATGTGCCGTGCATCTCGCGCCGGTATGAGGATGTACCCGTGCGGCTCCCAGTACTCGCCTGGGGTGAGACGACCGCGAGCCGTGAGCTCACGGACCGCCCCGGGGGCCACCTCGAGGTCGACGCCGCGAACCGGCCCCGTCACCAGGCCCTCCATGCGCGACCGGTCGCTGTCTCCGGGGTCAGCGGCGGGTTCGACCGCGTCGGGGTGCCCAGGAGGAGGCTGCGCGTAGGTCGGCTGATCGACGGGCGGTGGGTCGACGGGCGCGGGGGCCGGCGGTGGGAGCAACTGCTTCTCGGGCCCGCTCAGCTCCCGATCGGCCCTCTTGCCGTCGAGGAAGATCGTCACGTCCTCCACACGCTCGCTCAGAAAGCCGGGCGTCACCCACAAGGTCTGGGTCGTGGGGTTGCGCACGCGGTAGGTCGCTTCGAACTGACAACTTGGCTCGCCGGCGCGCTCGACGCACTCGATCAGCAATCGCTCGCCGTCGATGACGAGGGGAGTCTTGGTGGACGGCTCGGCGCCGTGCAGGATGGAGGGATTGTGCTGGGGGGCCGCGATGTTGGCGGCGGCGGGGAAGACCGCAACCCCGACGAGGAGAACCAGCCGTGCCGAGAGCCACGATCTGCGCATGGGCACTGCGTCCCATGACGCCGTGGGGGTGTCAACGTCACGTGTCTTTGGGAGCAACCACAGAAGGCACAGAAGCCACAGAAGGGGGTGGAATGGAGGGATTGGCCGCCCGGCCCCAAACCATGCCAGACCACGCCTTTGGACGTTCTATCGGACGAAACGCAGCCCTTCGCTTCAGGGCGAGGGCGGGAGACCGAGATAGACGATGTGCCCGGCCCGGACGAGGACAGTGACCCTGGCAGTCCTGCCCACGTCGACCGATGTGGCGGTGACCGTGACCAGACCCGGCGGGACGTTGATGAACCCGGCCTCACCCGACGACGACGTCTCGCCGAGGGTGCTCGAGGGGAGGTTGTTGTTGATGTAGTACTGAACCGTCTTCGGGCTGAGGGTATCGATCGTGAGGGACACGCCCGCCGTCGGCTTCCCCTCGCAATCGATCGCGAGCCCGAAGACGTGGCCCAGTTCGGGATCGAGCTCCGTCTTGAGAATCAACGCGATCGGTGCTGCCTCGTTCTGGTAGACGAGGTGCATGGGCTCGAGCTCCATGATGTCGTCGGGCAAGGCCATCCCTTCCGCCGGCGGCGGGAGAAGCGGCGAGATCGACGGGACGAGGTCCGGGTAGTCCTCCGTGGGCTCGATCAACAGGTAGCCGTCGAATCCCTTGAAGAGGTCAAGAACGGCCACCCCACGCTCATCCGAGACGGCGGACGAGAAGGGCGAGGCACATTCGAGGTCGAGCATCGCGCAAGACCTGACCTCCAGGTTCTTGAGGGGAGTGTCGCCGAAAAGCCTCAACATACGTATGGGGAAGGTGATCGGCTGGGTGGAGTCCGCGGCAGTCCACTTGATGTTCCCCACGCAACCCCACTTGGGATCGAGAGCAGCGTCGGGAGCTGAGTCCGTCGCCGCATCCGTCGCCGCATCCGTCGCCGCGTCGGCCTCGGATTCCTCGACACACATGCTCGCCTGACAGGTCGCGTTCGCGAGCCCAGCGGCACGGCAGTCCGCGTCTGTCGAACACTGTTGGCCCTTGGCTTCCAGGATGACAGAGCAGGCGGGCAGGGCGAATCCGACGAGGATCAAGCCGAGTCCCGGGGTCGACGCGAGCGGGTTCTTCATCGTTCCATCCTCGATTGAGCACCAGGCAACGTACAACGTATCCGGTCCATGGATGCCTCGTTCACGGTCGTGGTTGCTGCGGCAACCCAACAATCCGCTCACACGGCGTACCGGCTCCTAACGCGGTCGGTACCATGGTAGGGTTGGTTTACCGAGGAACAGCCATGGGATCAGCAAACCGACGCCAGTCCACGAGACCAGAGTCACGGTGGGCCACACGGACCGCAGCCGTTCTCGGTCTGCTGCTATGTACTCGTTGCTCCGCGCTGCTCGAAGCCAAGGACTCGCAGTGCAGCACAGATGCCGATTGCACGGCCGCGGGCTTCCTCGACACGAAGTGCAGCGACGGCGCGTGCGTACCACTAGGCTCGACGGGCGGCGCTGGCGGCGCCGGCGGCACGAGCGGGAGCGGCGGGACAGGGGGCGAAATCGACGCGGGAGGTCCGTGGGGTTGCGTCGGCAACGTCGTGTGGCCCGAACCAGACCCCTCCGTGCCCGCCAGCGCATCCATCCGCGTCGTCAAGCTCATCGGTCAGACGCCGTTTCCGGGGCTCAAGGTCAAGATCTGCCCGTCGCTCGACATCGCGTGCGAGACCCCGCTCAACGAGGTCACGTCAGACGAGACCGGGCTACTGACGATCCCGGTGTACAAGGGATTCCAGGGGCACATGCTCGCCTCGCCGCCCGCTTCCTTCCCCGAAATGTTCCCGCTCGTGCTGTACCTGCTTCCTCCCCCTCAAGAGGAGGAGACAGAGCTGCGCAACGGAACCATCAACGTCACCAGCAACGCGGAGATGACCACGATCACCTCGGTTGCGGGCAAGACCATCGAGCCCGGAACCGGACACCTGTTCATCACGGCCAACGACTGCCTTGGTCAGAGGGCCGCAGGCGTCTCCTTCAAGACCGACATCGTCTCGCCAACGACAGGCACGTTCTACGTGGGCGACAACGGCCTGCCGAGTCAAACGCTCGCGTCCACGGCGAATCGCGGGGAAGGCGCCATCATCAACGTTCCCACTGGCTTCGTCACCCTCACGGCCGTGTCCGACGAAGCCGGCAAGATCGCACAGTTCACCGTGGTCGTGGTGGCCGACCACATCATCGGCGTGCCCGTCGTCCCCTCGCCGCTGTAAGCGCCAAACGCCCGCTGCTCGCACGCGTTGCGAGATTCGATGCGCGCGTCCGTCCAGTCCGTTTCAGAACGTGCCCGACACGACTGCGCCTCCGGGCGCCAGACCTACTTGCGTCGATGGCTCGCTCGGCCCGTCTGCAGCAAAGTAGATCGTCAGTCCCCCCGCGAGAACCGTCGCACCTAGCAAGATGTCCGTGGCAAGAGCGTAGTTGTCCATCCGCTGCTGGCTGTCCTCCAGGTCCGACCGCGTCGTCCCCAGCGTCGTCGCCTGGTCCTCGTTGTCATTCTTCGCGCTCAGAGCAAGGTAGCCCGTGACGCCGGAACCGACGGCGAACGCCCCGGTCAAACCGAGACTCACCCAGAACGGGGTGCCCATACCCTGCTCGGGTTTCGGCGCCTTGGGGGTGACCGGAGCAGGCTCGGTCGCCTTCGGCGCCGCCACCTCCCTCAAGACCACCTCGAGTTGACGGGCGTCACCGCCTGCGAGGTCCACCATGCGCGTCTCCGGCACGTACCCCTCGCGCGCCACCACGATCTTGTGACGTCCCGTCGACAAAGTCAGTGGCTTCGCAAGAGGCGACCTGCCGACAGTCACATCGTCGACGGAGATCGTGCTACCCGGAACGCTCACGGTCAGTTCGACCCTCGCGATGCGGCCGGCCAGCTTCCTTATCTCAGCCTCGACGTCGCTCTTTTGCTGGTCCGTGAGGTCAGCGCCACCTTCGGACGAGAACCGTTCGAAGGCGGTGAGTGCAGCCGCGTAGTCCTGCAACTCGAGGTAGGCCTGCCCGATGTTGAAGAGCACCTTGTAGTTCGGTGCGATGCTGTAGGCGCGCTCGAACTCGATGATGGCCGCGCGGTAATTGCCTTCGCGGTACAGCTCCACACCGCGCAAGAAGTGCTCCCGGGCTTGATCGACCGGGGCGTCCGCGGCGTTCTCCGGCGTTGCCTGCGCTCGCGCCTCAGCAACGACCGCCATCCACATCACCGCTGCCAACAGGGCGTACGAACGTCTCATGGTTCTCCGTCTCTCTCAGGAGTTGCTTGGACCGCGTCAACGACCATAGGGATCCGCCTCGATGATGGGGCGCGCCTCTTTCTTCGTCCCGGGACCCAGAGGATCGCCGGTCGCGGGAGCAGTCGGTGCCGTGCTGGCCGGCTTCGACGGCTCTGCCTTCGGCTCCGGCGCAACCCGGGACGCCCGCCACCCCGTGCTCGCTTTCGTAGTCGCAGCCGCCGGCTCGACAGACGCTTCCGCCACCGTCGCAGGCTCAGGCGCAGGCACGGCAGCCGGGTCGGGCTCCGGAGGCTTCGCCGAAGCAGCATGCGCAACAGGAGAACTCCCGGACTCGGCCACGGCCGCCGGTGGCGCCGCGTTCGGTGGAGGGTCCCACCAAGAAGAAGACGTCACCGCCACGCCCACCGCCGCCAACACCACGACCGATATCCCCACGACCAACATGGCGGACTTGCTCCGCCGTCGCGACGACTCTCCCGTCGCCGATACGACGGTCGGAGGGCTCTCCACCGCCGAACCCCTCGAACCGTGCGACCCGGTCATCTGGAGGCTGGGCAGGGACGAGCTATCTATCTCGTCGGCATGCGCCTTGTTGATGTGTTCCTCGATCAGCTTTCGAATCCGCTCGCGCTCGTCCTCGAACTGGTCGGACACGTAGGCGCCAAGCGCCTCGAGCGTCGCCGTCGACGGGATATGCTTGTCGATCTCGGCCTTCATCTCCGCCGCCGTCTGGTAACGGTCCTCTGGGTTGAAGGCCATCGCCTTCCGGCAGATGTCCGCGAGCTCCGGCGCGGCTCCGTCGACGGCAACCTGGAGCGCCGGGTCCGTACCCGAGATCCTCGCCCCCGAAATCTCGATGTCCGAGCGCCCCGACGAGATCTTCTTCTGCGAAAGCGCCTCCCAAAGCATCACACCCACGCCGAACAGGTCCGCCCGGCGGTCGATTGGCTCCCCGATCATCACCTCCGGAGCCACGTACGCGAGCTTGCCCTTCACCACGCCGGTCTCCGTCCTGGACAAGGCACCTCTCGCCTTCGCCACGCCGAAGTCCAGCAGCTTGACCTGCCCGTCGTAACAGAGAAACACGTTCTGTGGACTGACGTCTCGATGAACCATGTTCATCGCCAGCCCGTCATAGTCCTTCAGCTCATGCGCATGATGCAAAGCATCCAGCACCGTCGAGATGCACCGAAGGTGCAGATCCAGCGGGAAGTCCTTCCACTCCTTCAGGGGGCGAACCCGGCTCAGCGGCTGCCCCTGCAGGTACTCCATGACCAGGTAGCAAGCCTCCCCTTCCTGCACCACGTCGTAGGTGTGCACGATCGCGGGATGCTGAAGCTTCGCCGAGAGGCGCGCTTCGTCCAGGAACATGTTCACGAAGTCGGGGTCGTCCGCCAACTCCGCCCGCAACTCCTTGAGCACGAGCAGCTTGTTGAAACCTGCAGGCCCCGAGGCCACCGCGAGAGACACCGTCGCCATGCCCCCATGACCCAGCTTGGCGATCCTCTTGTACTTCATCGGTCGTCCCTCATCCGAGCCTCCCACCGCTTGCCTCTACCCATCATCGACCAATAACGACACGGTGGGAACATCGCCGGTGGGTCTCCCTGCGGATTGCTAGCGAGCGTCTTGAGCGCTCGGGATCCTCTGATGCTCAGCCCCCTGGCAGGGTTGTGCCAACCCGTGAACTACCTTCGCACCACCCCCGACCCGCCTGCAGCTCCCAGCGGAACCTGCGGCCGACAACCGCCTTCTACCTCCGCACCACCTCGAACAACTCCCGGCGCGCCTCCGTCCATGCCGCACCCTCCGTCGGCCACGACACCTTCCCCCCCTTCGCCTCCCTGAGCGACCTTGGCACCATCCGCGCCACCACCCGGTCCGCCGCCGCCCGATCCACACCCCTCGCCAACTGCAAGTACCCCGCGTCACTGATGCCACGCCGCCACTGCTTCAACCGGATCGACGGAATCACCCCCTCGAACCCCAGCGACCGATACCCCTCCACCACCTGCGTTCCAGGGTACACCAGCACCCCGTCGCCGTTGCAGTGGTCTCCGTGCGCGTTGTGGAACGTCTCGGCCGTGACCAGCGGGTCATAGGGCCCATGCCCGCCCCGGTTGCCGTCGGTCCAGAACACCGACTCCCAGTAAAACCACCGCTCAATGTCGTGTTTCTGCTGGATCCAGCCGTTGGCCCGCAACGAGGCATGCCACGCGTCCGTGAGAAAGGAACCGGTGTGCGGAAGCTCGCCGTTGTAGATCCACACGCGCTTGCCCGACGACCGCGCCGCATCGACCAACGCGGGGTCGTAGGCCGACGCGATCATCATCACCAAGTCCACCCCTTGCTTGGCCGGTGGCTCCGAGCACGTGTGCCCCACCCGCAAAGAAGCGAGCATTTTGTCCCCGCTGCCGTCGAGCAGCTTGCGCCAACCCGGACCCACAGCGCTGTCGCACTGCTCGTCCGCAGCGTACAGGAAGATGTCCCGCTTGCCCGGCTCGTCCCGAATACCGAGGGTTGCGAGCGCCTCGAGGGTCCTGCGGATCGTCCCGAGCTTGTCCACCAACGGCTCGCCGTAGCCACCGTAGGAGCCGAGCGCGACGACGCTCGCCCCCTTGCCCTCGCCCGGACCTTCGTACCCGTGCTCGCGCGTGTACAGCTGCCCCGTGTGCGCCCCACGGTAGGCCAGAACGTCACTCTCCTCCATGAGAGGAAGCACGGTCGATAGGTGATGTCTGTGCATGAGCTGAAGGAGGTGGTCCACCGCCTTGCGACTCCCCATGCGGCTGGCGATGCCCCGGTCAGGCTCCACGTACACCATGGTCGCGACCGCGGCGTGGGGCAGCGCGACCGGCCCCACCTCCAGCTCCACGGCGATATCCGCAAGCGGACCCTTCGGGGTGCGCACGTCGACGTTTCCCCTGTACACGCCGGCGGGAAGGCCTTTCGATGGCAGGGTGACGTCCACCCAGACGACGCGGTGCTCCCCGGGACTGACCGTCATCGGATAGTCCGCCCACGCGGGCGCGAGCTCGACCGGGATGAGAGGGTCGGGAACGGTCCCCCCGCGCGACGGGTCCTCTGGCATCGAAGAGACCTTCCATCCAAGGGACTCGCCCTTCGTCTTGCCGCCGGAGCGCTGCGACATCGCGAGCTCGTGGACGACAAACCGCTCGATCGGACGGAACAACGCGGGGCCGTCCTCGTTCTTCACCGTCGCGGGACCGGATAGCGCGGGCAGGTCGACCGTAACCCCATCGATACGCTCCTTGGCGGCGGTGACGACGACCTGGAAGGCGATCGTTTCGCCAGGCAGGCCGAACAGGCGCACCGGTTGGCCCGGCTTCCATACGGCGTTGCGCTCCCCGGTCATCCAGGGCACGGCGCCCGCCTTGCGCGCCACACGTTCGCCGTCGTCCACGACCCACACGACCTGTCCCTCGACGGGCTTGACCACGGGGGGCGCGGGCTCGTCGCCGGCTTTGTTCTTTCGGCATGCGGTGAGCGCGAGCGCCAGCAGGCACGATGTGATGAGCACACGTCGGGTCAACGGGTTCCCTCCAGGTTCGCTTCTTGTTGTTTAGGACGGGCTGCCGCCCGCGGCAACAGGCGCCGGACGCCCCGAACCAAGCTGCCCGCGCTTGGGCAACGGGCAACCGAGGAACTCAGTTGTCGTCGTGCCGGTCGCCGTGGTCCCGCTTCTCGTCGTGCTCGCCATCCTTCTCGTGGTCGCTCTCTGACTCCCCCAGCCTCCAACCGACGCCGGGAAGGACGACGACACCCGTTGCCGGGTCGTAGCCGGCAAGGCCAAGCCCGATCGTCCCGCCGGCAAGGACCAGCAAGAGCACGGCAGCTCCCCACGCGGAGCGCGTCGCGTCCGCCTTCGTCGCAATCGCCTTCTTGCCGTCGATCATGCTCAGCACGATGTCGTCTCGATAGCGAAGGGTATGCACGATCACGCCGGCAATGTGCACGACCGCTACCACCAGCAACGCAACGACGAAGACCTCGTGCACCTCCTCGAACGCTTCTCCGCCCCCGGTTGTCATCAGCACGCCCGTCGCTCCGATCCCGAGCAACAGCAGCAAGATCGCGAGCGTGGCGTAGCTCGTGGCCGGGTTGTGACCCACACGGGGCGAGCCTCGTCCCGTCGCGACACCGGACAGGTAGGAGACCAGTGCGCGCGGGCTCCAGTCGAAGGCTGCAAAGCGCGCATGACAGGTCCCGACGATGCCCCAGGCGACACGAAACAGGACGACCACCACAAGGAGCAGGCCGAGCACCATGTGCAGGGAGAACAGGGGGCCATCATCACTCGTCTCGGCAATGGCGTAGGCGCCCGAGAAGCCAACGATGAACAGCAAGTGAGCCAGACGAACTGGTGCGTCCCAGACAAGGTGACGACTGCGCGAAGGGTTCTGCTGCTCGTTCATGCTTCGGCCTCCGTGGGCATGGAACTCTCGGGCTCCTTCGGTTCTAGGTGGACCATGGTTCGCGCGCGAGGGACGACGGCACCCACCGCACGCTCGATGTTGTCCGCGATGTGGTGCGCCATGGCTAGCTCGAGGTCGGGCGCTACGAGCACCGTGACGTCGACGTAACGGTCGGGCCCGCTTCTTCGGACGCGCGTCTCCCCGACAGCCGAAACCCCTAGGACGTGAGCGGCAGCCCGCACGGCCTCGACCTCCTTCGGGTCCACGGCGTCGAGAAGGTCGTCCACCGAACGTCGGGCAAGACGCAAGCTGACCACGAAGACGATGGCCGCGACACCGAGCGCGGCCACCGCATCCGCACTGCTCAGCCACGGGATGCCGAGAGGCTGCGCAAGCTTCACCCCCACCAACCCCAAGAGCACCACCGCGGAGGACCAGACGTCGGTCGAAAAGTGCAACGCGTCGGCTTCCAAAGCCTGGCTGTCGTACTTGCGTGCCACGCGCATGAGCGCTCGAGACCGCGACACGTCCACGACGATGGACAGCACCACGACACCGAATGCCCAGACGGAAGCATCCACCGTAGCGGAATGCTCCGACGTGAGTCGTTGCACCGCCTCGTGGACGATCCAGACGCACGTGCCCAACAAGAGGACGGTTTCGAAGAGAGCGGACAGGTTCTCGACCTTGCCGTGCCCGTAGGTGTGATTCCGGTCCGCCGGGACGCCGGCCATGCGGACCGCCCAGACGGTCACCCCGGCGGCGACGAGGTCCAGCCCCGAGTGAGCGGCTTCGGAGAGGATTCCGAGGCTGTTGGTGCTGAACCCCACGACCAGCTTCGTCGAGGTCAGGAGAACCGCGGCGATCACACTGGAGATCGCAACCGCCCGCTTCTCTCGGTTCATCAACGCATGGTCTTCTTCACGCATTCGTCGTCCTCCGGGGGGGATAGCGTCGCCCGCGAACCGACGAAATGCGAACCGCCCGCGGGATTCCTGTCCCGCAGGCCGTGCCTGCTGCCCAACATGCATGGGCCCGGCTGCGCCCGCCTACGCGGGCCGCCTGATCAGAGCCGCGCAAACGTGACACGCGTCGCCTAGACGGTCAAGTAGCGAAGCGAGCCAACCCGGAGGAGGGACCTCACGATCCGTCCCACCCCGCCAAGCGCGCCATCAACCACCAGAACGCGCGTCCCTTCCGATAGCAGTTGAAGCAGTGCGTGTGATTCCACGATTCGCACTCCTGACACTGCTGCCCGCATGCACCGCAAGACGAGCTGCCGGGGCACGAATGCGTGGCGCACCACGACGTGCACCACTCACACGCGTCGGTGCCGCTCGGGTGATAGGTCCCGTCAGGGGCGTGCAAGTCAAGGCTCTCAAAGTCGAGGAGGACCTTGCCGTTGGCCACGCAGTAGTCCCGGATCTGCTTGTTTCGTTGCATCGCGGGAGGCGTCGGCACGGAGTGCTGCCAGGTCTGCGCGGGACCTGTGGTGTACACGAACGTGACCCCCGGATAGTCCGCCTCGAGCTGCTCCATGCGAGCTAGATAACTGCTAGCGACGAAGGACTCGGTGACCTCGTCGATGCCGCTGCTCCAGGCCCACATCACCACATTGCGGTCGTTGCTCGCGCTGTTCAGACGATTGCGAACGATCGGCTCCCAGTCCACGCCGTTGCGGATCTCGAGCACCGTGTCGTAGTTCTCCTGAAGAAACGTCGAGGTGAAAGCATAGGTCGACCCCTCCAGGCTGTGGATCATCCGCATCCCGTTGAGGACTTGCTCGCCGTGAGAGAGGTGGCCATAGAACACACGAAGGTCCTGCTTCGCGGCGCTGACGTACGACGCGGGGATCGACTCGAAGGCATTCGCGGCGAGATGATTGGCGACGAGGGCTCCGCCCGTGGAGCCTCCCGTGCCTCCGGTGCTCGCGCCCCCCGTGCCTCCGGTGCTCGCGCCCCCCGTGCCTCCGGTGCTCGCGCCCCCCGTGCCTCCGGTGCTCGCGCCCCCCGTGCCTCCGGTGCTCGAGCCTCCCGTGCTCGAGCCTCCCGCGCCTCCGG
>Ga0209575_10000034_pt1 | contig 186308 bp, 131 predicted proteins | sample Medcelwee11metaG_FD_187172 | JGI IMG/M metagenome (GOLD analysis project Ga0209575, IMG submission 187172) | Freshwater pond sediment microbial communities from the University of Edinburgh, under environmental carbon perturbations - Medium... | ecosystem: Environmental > Aquatic > Freshwater... | reverse complement strand
GAAGCGAGACGTGGAGCGAGCGCCCCGCCGTGACGCGGGAGGTCCGAAGCGAGACGTGGAGCGAACGCCCCGCCGTGACGCGGGAGGCCCGAAGCGAGACGTGGAGCGAACGCCCCGCCGTGACGCGGGAGGCCCGAAGCGAGACGTGGAGCGAACGCCCCGCCGAGAAGCGGAGCGAGGCCCGAAGCGAGACGTGGAGCGAACGCCCCGCCGTGACGCGGAGCGGGACGCTGAAAGGTCCGATCGTCCGCGCGGAAAACCATCAGGCCACCCGTCGGGTCCTCGCAAGCCGTCAGGCTCTCACAAGCCGTCGGGTCCTCGCAAGCCGTCGGGTTCTCGCAAGCCGTCCAGCAAGCGGTGACCGTCGCTCACTCCATTCGCTTGGCGTCGACGGGGTCCTGCCATCTTTCGGGCAGGCCCCATCGCTGATCGAACATCCCGCCTGCCAGCAGCGAGGCTGAGCCGAGCACCATCTGGCCTCGCGCTCCTGCCACGCGCTCATCGTAGACCACGAAGTCCGGCAGCATGCGCGGCAAGGACAAGGCACGAAGCGTCCCTGGCACATCTGGCGCTGCCAGCACGATCACGTACTGGCTGGGATGCAGCGGGTTGGGGTAGACGAACAGCATTCCGAGCTCCTTGCCCTCGATCCGGTGCGTTCCCACCAACACCTGCCTGCCCTCCATCCGCAGGGGAAGCCGGTCCGCGATCCGCGCCACGTAGGCGTTTGACTGGGACGAACCCACGAGAAACAAGGCATGGGTCGATGCCAAGGACGCGTCGACGTCCACGTCCGCGACGATAGGCCACCTCGCTTCCACGCCGAAGGGAGGGGCTGCCAGCGCGCGGGCCACATGCAAGTTCGCCTCGGTCAACCCTGGTTGCTGGGTTCCCACCACGAACACGAGAGGTTCGAGGAACGCATCGCGAATGGGGCCCGATAGCGCTCGTCGTTTGCGTAGTCCTGCTTCTGTCGGTGCCCCCGCTTCCCAGCCTTCCCCCGAACGACGCATAGCCACAGGGACCCCGGGCGGGAAGACGATGTCCTTCCCATCGATGCCAACCGTCAAGGACGCACTCGCGCTCAGGCGATTGGCCGGCCGGTCCAGCGCGAGGGCGCGCACACCGTCGGTCTGCACTTCGATCCGACCGTCGGTCACCCGGGCGTGCACGCGACCCCAACCGAGGTGTTGCTCCAGTTCCTTCACGTGGACCCACGCGTGATCGGCGTAGCGGAGCGACGGCGTCTTGAGGACGACGTCTGCGGGCTCACGGTTCCTCTTGTGCTGCGCCAACCAGCGATACGCTTTGAAGCCTTCGTAGGTTTGCTGCCACACGTTGTGTCCCACGTTGGGGTGCTCTGCGAACACCGGGTATCCCAAGTCCTGGTACCGGTCGATGAGCACTCCCGAGTTTTCGACGGGCTTGTCCTGCTTGCCGTGGACCACGTACAGGGGCAGGTGTTTCCCGCGTTCTGCCCAGGAAACATTGGACCAGAAGGAAGCGAGCGCCTTCTCCCACGCGCGTAGCTCACGGTTGGCCATGTCGTTGCGCAAGGCGTAGCTATGGTACCCGCACAACGGTGCGGCAGCCGCGAACTGATCCGCGTAGCGCAAGCCGATCGCTGCTGCGCCGGTGCCCCCCATCGACAGGCCCGTCACGTACACTCGATCCTCGTCGATCGGATACGTTCGCTTCATCCAGTCCACCACGTGCATCACGTCGACTTCCCCGAACTCTCGGTACGAGATGTTGCCAAAGCCGCTCGGCGAAACGACGAACGCGTCGAGCGAGGGGAGGTCTCCGACGTGCCGGTCTTCCCAAGGGGCGCGACGCCACGGGTGGTCCTGTCCGAAGAAGATGCGGACCATCTGCAGGGGAAGGCCGTTGAGACCATGCAGCACGACGACGAGCGGATAGGTCTTGCCCTCCACAAGCGAGGGCGGCACGTACACTCCGAAGGGCCGATTCTTGCCGTCCAGCGGGCTTGGATAGGCGAGCCGCATCGCGCCTCGAACCTGTCGCCATGCTTCTCCGCCGTCGAGCACCTGGCGGGCGAACGTCTCCGAAGCCGTCGCCTCCTGAACGGTGGCTGTCAGGTCGTCGTCTCCCGAGGAAAGAAAGTCGGTGAGGCGGTCACGGGACAGCTCGAGTGTGGCTCGGACGACGCCTCCGTCATGGCCGGGGACTGCTACGCCTTTTGTGAAGCGCAACGCGTCGTCCAGGATGCCGAGCGCACGACGCACGACCGGGTGACCATGCCGTCGCGCGCGCGCTTCCTGTTTTCCAACCCGCAGACGGAGCTCGATCGGAACCTCCTGCTGGCCTTGCATGAGCCGGCTCGCGGGGATGGCGGGAAGGCGAGCCTCCAGGGCATGCACACGGTGCGCGCTGGTGGGCACGTCCCCCAGCGCTACATCGAACAACGGGGCTTCGTCGGGCGAGTCGGGGTTCGTTACCGCCGTTGCCGTGACGGGCAGTCGGATGTCAGCCGGCAAGCCTCCCTCGGCTCGGACCCGCACGAACGGCTCGTATCGATCCGCGAACGTCGAGAGGCCCACGTCGACCTCCACGAGCATCGACATGTCTACCTGGTCGGCTGCCACGCCGGGAAGGACGAGCTGAACCGACCGCGGCGGGCCGCAGTCCGACGCGCCGAGCAACCTTGCTGCGAACTTCCATTCTCCCGATCGCTGTCGCAGACGAATCAGCAGCGGGTGGTCGCCCGGCGACAGGTCGAACTCCACCGCGTCGTCGTCGTGCAGCGCGGGGCGCCAGAGATCCTTGTCCAGCAAGACGCGGTCATCGACGGTCACGCGCACGCCGTCGTCGGTTCCGAGGATCAGAACCACCCGGGTTGGGGCTGTTGCGCGCAGGATCCCGGCGAACAGAGCGAAGGCGTTGGGTTGAGCGCGAAGCGCTTGCTGCAAGTCGAATCGTCCGCTTCGGGCTTGCAGCAAGCCGAGGGTACGTCCCGGCATCACGCTGGCGCCTTGTGCGACCTGGATGCCGCCAGTGCCTGCGTCGGTCTGGGCGGTGAAGCGCAGGTTCGCCTCGGTGCCGAACAGGGGGCCGGCGGCCAGCCAGATTCCCAGTCCTCCATGGGGACCAGGGCGAATCACTACGTCCGCGATCGAAGGGCCTGCTCGCAGCACCACCGCCAGCACGACCGCAAGGGCCAGCAAGCGGCGCACTGGGATACGCAGGCCGTGACGTGTCCAGATCACATGTACCCTCGCTTCAGAGAGCCTGGGCGAGCACGCGCGGACCGTCCTGGAACATGACTTCGATCTTGTTCGCGTCGATGACGCGTACGACGTACCCGTCTCCGAACTTGAAGTGGTGCAGCAAGGCATTGGCCTCGAAGTTGCCCTTGGGCGTGTACTTCGTGAACTCGTCCGCCATCTTGCCGGCGATTCGCCCCTGCCAGGTCTTCTCCCGGCTCGCTTCCTCCGCCGCTGCTGCCGCCATGCGCGCTCCCACCGTCCGTGGGGCAGCAGTCCTCTCTCGCGGCGTCGACGAGGCTGTCGGACGCACGCGCTTGTCCGCGGCGCGATCCTCCATCGGTCGCCGGTACTTGTGGTGCGACTTGCAGGACTCGCACTCCACGGTGACCGGAACGCCCGCGACCATCGCGATGATCCGGTGATTGAGGTCCATTTTACACTTGGTACAGTAGGAGACGACTTCGCCTCCGGCCGTCAGCTTGCGACTCGCCATGCAGATGACTCGATTTGCAGAGGAAAGGACCGACTACAGCGACGGTCTCGGGATGTAGGTTGTGACATCTCGCCGCTGCGGGCAATCACAACGTGCGCTTCTTGGACGATCGCCCCCCGCGGTTCGTCGCCTTCTTCTGTTTCGGATCCTCCCTCATCGTTACTTCCGACTGCACCTCTGGCTTCGGAAACAAGCGTTCGGATGAATCGTTCGGCACGAACCGTATCTCGGTCTTGATTTCGAAGGATAGCTTGGTCAGTGCCCGGGTCAGCTCGTCCGCGACGTTGGTGTGCTCCAGGAAGTCTCGGATCTCTCCGGCCACCACGCGGTAGAGCCCGTTCTTCGTCTCGTCGATCTGCGCGAGCAGGTAATTGCCCATTTCCTTGGGCACTCGCAGCTCCTGCACGAAGTGGCGCAGGTTCTCGGGTTGCTCCGAGAGCTTCACGACCCCTGCATCCACGACGCGCTTGATCAACTCGGGCAACAGCCGCTCCGCGAAACGCCTTCGAACGGCCTCCCGATCGGAATCGTCAAGCGGGTCTTCTTCGTCGTCGGGAATCATGGATCAGGTGTACCCATCCTGCGTCACCCGGTCAATCGCCGCAGACGGTGAACACCAGCGGCATGCGTTGCTCACGTTGTGCCATTTGGCCTACGGTCGCGCCATGGTCCTGCTTCGTGGTGACTCGGCCAAGCGCTTTGCGACGGTGCTCGCGGCCTTCGCGGTCGCCGGGTGCCAACGCGACCCCAGCCCGCAACCCCTTGCCGATGCGGGAGCGACCGTCTCCCCTCGCACCCTTGAGACGGCTCCGCGAGAACCCGAGCCACGCCTCGATTCCCTTTCGGACGCCGCGCGCAACCCGTCCCCCCCCGACCACCCCTATGTCGGATCGACCTGGGCCTCCTGCGCCCACGGCTTTCGCACGTCGAACCAGCCCCAGCGCGACGTGACGCGCCTGTCCCTGCTTTGTGCTCCCTACCATGGCATGCGTCGCTTTGGCCGAACCTGGCTCGGTCACGTGGGCGACGCCTCGCCGGGAACCTTCGAAGCTCGGCTCGCTGCCTCCCAGTGCGCTCGCGTGTTCGTCACCGTGGGTGACGACGTTCGCGCCCTGCGCGTGTCTGTCCTCGATTCTAAGGAAGCCATCATCGGCGTTGCCGAGTCAGCGTCCTCCTTCGCCGTTGTGAACGAGGACGGCGCCTTCTGTGTCGACCGAACGGGGGACTACCGGATTCGCATCGAGGTCGGAAGCGGATCCGGGCCTGCTGCCGCAGAGCTGTGGACGCTTCCCCCGAGATGAAACCCTGCGTTCAGACGTCGAGGATGATCCACGTTGGCGACCCGTAGTCGCTTCCGATCACCACGGTCTGCAAGCTCGGCATCCCCGGTCTGTCGACGACGGCTTGTAGGCTGGTGTGCAGGTGTCCGCTGATCACCGCGCGCACCTTCGGGAACCGGGCGATCATCCGACCCGTTCGAAGGTTCCCGAAGTAGGCGTTGGCCACGCTCCACGCATGGTTGTTCGGGTTGCGGAGCATCTGTTGCTCGAAGACAGGCACATGGGTGGTGACGACCACGCGACGGATGGCTGGGTCCCCCTCGAGCCCTTCGAGCGTCGCGCACAGGTTCAAACGCAGGATGTCGGCGACCTCGGGGTCGGACCACGGCCAATCCACCCAGAGGGCGTCATTGCTGACGCGCGGCTTCGCGTCTTCGAAGTAGCCGGCGTCCAGCCCGAGGGAGGGCTCTGCCGCGGAGTAGTCGTACCAGGCCATGCTCCCGACGATGGCTGTGCCGCCGACCACGATCGAGTCGCGCTCGAGCCATCGGCATCCTCGCTGCCGGCTCACGGCAGGCAAGACTTCTTCCATCAGTGATCGGCTGTCGTAGCTCGCGTCTCGCCACACGTCGTGGTTTCCCGCCACCACGCCGACGGGGACGCCACAGCCGGCGAACAGATCCAGGCACTGGGAGTAGTTGCGCAGCGGGTGACCGATGTCTCCGGCCACCACGATGGCATCGGGACGGCTGGCGATCATTGCCTCCACGAGCGACCGGACCTTCGACGGCGCCGTCAGGTAGCCCTGGGTGTCGAAGTGCAGGTCCGAAGTGGCGGCGATGCGTGCCATGTGCAAGGTTCGCTCGTGCTCGGACGCTTGGCGCGTCCACGGAAGGCGAAGTCAACATGGCCTCAATCGACGCGCGAAGCCAAGTCCTTTGGAGCGAAATGGGCTTGCAGGTCATGAACCAGAACGCGCCAACGGACTGCCTCGTCGTGGGGCCGAAAGCGTGAGCCCGGCAGCCGCTCACGTGCTGCGGGCGCCGACGGTCCGCGCGCTACGCGACAGCTTGCTCGGCTGGTTCGACCATCATGCGCGGGATCTGCCTTGGCGTGTGGAGCCGCGTGACCCCTACGCCGTGTGGGTCAGCGAGATCATGCTCCAGCAGACCCGGGTCGCCACGGTGATTCCCTACTTCGAGCGATTCATGGGGCGATTCCCGACCCTGAAGTCGCTCGCTCTGGCGCCGGAGGACGACGTGCTCGCGGCGTGGAGCGGACTCGGCTACTACCGTCGCGCTCGCGCCATGCATGCCGCAGCCAAGCAGATCGTGGAGGGCGGGCATCCGTCCTTGCCTGGCGATCACGCCGCGCTCCTTCGACTATCCGGGATCGGACAGTACACCGCCGCGGCGATCGCCAGCATCGCGTTCGGCCAATTGGTGGCCGTGGTCGATGGCAACGTGGTGCGTGTGCTCTCGCGCCTCACCGACGATGGCGAGCCTATGGACACCGCCTCCGCCCGCCGGCGGATCCAGAGCCTGGCGGACCGGTTGATCGACCCAGATCGACCGGGCCCGTTCAACGAAGCCATGATGGAGCTGGGCGCCGTGGTGTGCACGCCGCGCTCTCCCTCGTGCGGTGATTGCCCCTGGCAGAAGCGGTGCCTCGGCTTGCGCGCAGGACGGGCCGAGCAGCTTCCCGTTCTCCTCGGCCGGGATGCCTCCCCTCGCGTCGCCCTCGAGGCCTTCGTACTTCTCGACCAAGACCGTGTCCTGCTGTGCCGACGTCGCGCCAAGGGACTCTTTGGCGGGCTGTGGGAACCGCCCATGTCCGATGCCGGTCGGGAGGGCGTGCGCATGATGGAAGACCTCGTCGGGCGCAAAGGCCATCGCGTCAAGGACAAGGTCGTTCACGTCCTGACCCATCGCGTTCTCGAAGTGCGTGTGACCCGCTGGCTCGTCGAGCGCAATCGCGTGGCAGACGGCGTGCCGTTTTCCGAGGTCTATGAGCAGGCGCGCTGGGTGGGGGACGACGAGAGACGTACGCTGGGCATGTCCTCGCTTGCAGGCAAGGTACTCACGCACGCGGGGATGAAGTGGAACGACGAGGCTACTTGACCGCGCAGGCCATGTTGCAGGCGAGGTCCCCTGGCGGGCAATTGCACTTGTTGGCCGGGGGCTTCTTCGTGGGGGCGGGTTCGGTGGCCCCTCCGGTCGAACCGGGCTTCGTGGTTGCGCCGGTCGTTCCGCCGGTCTTCGCGGGACCGGTGCGCGGTCCCGTCGGTCGCGCGGTCGTTGCTGGGGCGGACGCTGCACCCGTGGCCGGAGCCGCGGCCGCAGACGAGCTCGTGTCCGTGGGCATGGGCACAGGAATCGTGGGCTGAGCCACCTCCGTCGTGGTTGCGACGGGGAGGGGCGCTGGGGGAGGAGGCTCCCTGGTGAGCACCACGACGACTGCCACGACCGCGGAGAGGATGCCGACAGCGCCGATGGCGATCCCGATGATGATCGGGGCGTTGCTCCTGGTGGGAGGGGGATCCGACGCCTTGAGCTGGTTGAGGTTGGGATCCATGATCGGCGTGCCGAGCAGCGGGGCCGAGTCCAGGATCCCGCCGACGGGTGCTGCGAGTGCGGGCTGGGGCGCGCCAGCGTCCTTCTCGGCCAGAGCGCGAAGGTCGATCAAACCCGAGTCGTCGCCTCCGGTGTTCGGGTCCGAGCTGGACGAGGTCGACGCAGCGGCGGAGGTGAGCGCGCTCAGGGAGAAGAGAACGGAGGACTCGTCCCGCGCCCCGGTGGGCTTGTTCGACATGGCTGGGCTGACGTGGGGCGCGCTGGTGGCGACGTCGTCATCGCTGCCCGCCATGGCCTGGGTGCTGAACAGGTCGGGCTTTTTCTCGTAGCTGGTCTGGACCGCGGCGGAGGGGCCGGGGCCGAACAAGGGCGCGGGTGCTGCGGCGGGAGCGGACGCTGCCCCGAACAGGGATGGCGCAGGTGCTGGCGCAGCCGGTGCGGGCGCTGGAACCACGGGAGCCGGAGCCGCCGCGACCGGGGCAGGTGTGGCCGTCGCCACCGGGGCCGGGGTCGCCGTGACCATGGGAGCTGGCGCGGCGGCAGGTTGGCCCGTCGCTGCCTTGTCCACTGCTTCCGAAGCCGCGCTGATCGCGTCGATGATCGTCGGCACTTCGCCCAGTGGCATCCAGTCCGGCTGTCCCTCGGACCACACGAAGGTGTCGCCGGTGATGACGCCGGAGTTGTAGGCCGCCACGATGTCTGCGAGACCCATGTCCCGCTGATCGCCTTCGGCTACGAGCACCGAAAACTGAGCGTCACCGCCGCCGCCGGCATCGGCCGGGCTCCCCGCCGCGGCCGCTTCGCTCATCACGCCCTGCTCGTTGACATGGATCGTCAACCCGCATTTTCGGCAGCGTACCTTGACGGTCCGGCCCTGGACCTTCTCGTCTGCGATCTTGTAGCTGGACTGGCAAGAGGGGCAGGAGATTCTCATTGCTTGCGACCACCTGGCAAACCACGCGCGGGAGAGGACGATGTGCCGACTCGCGGTGGGGGAACGAGGCCTCTGTCTTCCATTATGTAGCCCGTGTCGAGAAAAAATTGGGGCAGCACTTCAAGCAACCACCGAAATCATGACGAGCAACACGAGTTCGTAAGATAGCACAGTCGAGAAGGGTACCCATCCCATCGATCCATCATGCGGGCAACTGCTTGTGATACCCGCCTCGCATTTTGGAGGCAAACGCTCTTTCGGGCAAAGTTCGCTTCCGAGAACCCCCCCTTGCTCCCCCGCCCCGACCGCGGCATGGTCCACGTTCGCTGTCGAGTTCCACTGCCGCTCCATTCGAGAACCCTTCCCGTGCGAGGATTCAGGCGTTCCCCCACTCTACCCGCAGGCCTTCGCGCCCAAACGGCCGCTCGCCTCGCCGTGTGCGGGCTGTCGGCCCTGCTCATTCCCTTGATCGTCTCCTTGCCCGCAAGCGCACAGTCACGCTCCCCGGCCGACGTTCCCGAGCTCGGTCCCTACGTTCACCTCATCGCGACCTCTTCCCTCGGCGACTCCCTCCGCTTCAACAACCCCTACCGTCTCTCTCACCAGCTGGGCGAATCGGGGGAGTCGCTTTCCCGCACCCCCCTGTACGGCAACCTCGGTCTCGGAGCGGCGTTCGGTGACCCCAATGGCCTGCAGCACGGCGCCTCGCTCCAGTGGAATCGAGCCCTCTCCGGCCTTCCCCAGCACGTCGTCACCCCGGCCTACCTGCTGGTCGCCGACGGCTTCCGCCCCTGGCTCGCCTTCGGGCGTGCCGGGCTGCCCATCGTTCTCAATCCCGACCCCAACGTCGGCGGAGAGCTCGCTTTCGGGGGCGCCTACCTGCTGACCGCCGGACTGGGCTTGCAGGCAGAGATCGTTGGCAACATATTCTACGGCGCCGCCACCTGGGAGAAGAAGATCACCTCCATCCCTATGATCTCCCTGCAGGCAGGGCTCGTCGTCGACTTCGAGGTGCTGCCGTGAAACGTCCGACTCCGCGCCGCTGGGAGCTCGCCGCGCTGTCCGCGCTCTTGCTCTCTTCTGTCGTCGCCCCAACGCCAGGGGACATCGGCGGCTGCGGCCAGGAGGCCCAGTTGCTCGACGCGCAGGCGTTCTTCGCGAGCAAGCGCGCCGTCGACTGCGAGCGCTGCGAAGAATGCAGCTTCGTCTACGCTTCCTGCCTCGAGGCCTGTGACCCCTACGCGACCTTGCCCCAGAGCTTCCCGCTCGGGTGCTTTCCCCTCGTTCACGATGGGGAAGTGTGCCTGCGGGCCCTCCACAACGCGTCGTGCGCCAGCTACAGCGGCTACATGACCGACGACCCCGGCACCAGGAGCACGCCGTCCGAATGCAACTTCTGCCCGCTTCGATGACGCTGGCCGGACGAACTCCGGGACGGCTCGCCCTGCTCGGGCTGGCTTGCCTTTGGTTCGGTGGGGTCGGGTGCGCGTCAGCCGGCGGGCTCGTTGCCAGCAACGACGAGTACCTGGCCTATCGCAAGGTGAGGACGTCGGCACGGCTGGACGAGCGGCTGGCTGCATCCGAAGCCTATCTGATGACCTACCCGAAGGGGCGCTGGGCGAGCGACGTTTTGCCTTGGTACGAGCGTGCGGAGCTTCGCTACTGGCTTCGCATCCAGGAGACGCCGTCAGGACTGGCGACGTACGTGAAGACGCTTCCGCAGGGGCCGCATGCGGCCGAGGCCACCGAAGCGCTTGCTGCCTACCGAGAGCGGCAAACCGCCGCGCGCAAGGAGTTGCTCGACCTGCGGGCGGCCGTGACCGAGCAGCGCCTCAGTGAACTCGCACGGCAGCGGGACGATGCCCTGGACCTGTTCACCGGGTGGCTCGGTCGGTTCGTCGCCATCGAGAGCTGGGGCGAAGGCACGAGCCGGCTCGCGCATGAGACCATCTTTGCGTGGCGCATCGACCCGCCCAAGGGCGTTTGTGAGGATGACCTTTGCACCAAGCCGGTCCAACTGCCGTACCGCCTTCCCGGTGGCGGCGAGGACGCAGAGCGACTTCTCGTCTTGGACGTCGTGTTCCTGCTCGATGAGGGCGCGCTGCACGAGACCCGCCTCCAGGGGCCTGCCCTGTTCTCTCGACTCTACGAGGTGGGGGCCAAGCGCATCGTAAGGTCCAGCAGTCCCTCGGCACGCGTCGATGCCATCGCGTACGCGGTGGATGTCGTGGGTGGTGCGGTCGAGGCTCGCCTGTCCGCTAGCCGATGCGCCGTCGCTCCGGTCGCTCCGGTGGTTCTTCATCGTGCTTGCGATGGTTGGACCGTTCGTGTGGTGGCGGCCGAGAATCCGGAGGACGACGACGTCGTTTCTGTTGTCGGGCCCGTGAGAGGCGGCACCGAGTAGTGGGCATCAGGGCGCGGGCAAGGCTTCGACCCGGAAGTGCGAGCCGTCGACGGCCAGGTGCGTCCCGTCTCGCGCGCTGAACCAGAGGGTCGCGAGCACTTCCACGGTCGATGCCATAGGGTGGGGCCCTGGCGGGCTATTCCAGCTCACGAGGATCGATGGCTTCTCGCGTTGGGAGAGTCGCTCGAGCACGATGGCGGCCGCCCCCTCGAAGACCGCCTCTTCTTCGGAGGTGAGACTCGAACGGTCGTCGGGCGGGCTCTCCGCGGCCACGACCACCGCGCGGTCGCAAGCCCCTTCGTCGAGCCAACGGCACGCGGCAGCGAGCGCGTCCACGGCAACGTGGGGCCCGACCACGCAGGTGGAAGGTCCGCGCGCGTCGATGGTCGCAGCGACCTCACCGACCCAGGCGTTGGGGGCCGTGAAGGCAAAGTCCCTCGGGATCGCGCGACCCGTCTGGATGCGGCGGTGCTCGAAGCGAAGGTTGGTTCGCAAGCTGGCGAGGGCGGTTGCGCCCACCACTGTCACGCGATCGGGATCGCAGGCGGGAAGGCCGTGCACGGCACGGCCGACGACCAGGGCCCCGAGACGCGTGATTCGGCTCGCCCTCGCCACCCTGGGCGCGCCCTGTGGAAGGACCGCATCCGAGGCGACGGCGGGGGCCGACAACTCGTTCGGCCCGGCCACCCAGGCACCTCGGGCGAAACTTGCCCCTCCTACCGCGGTCGCGGGCCCCAGGTTCATGTCGGTCCTCCCAGCACGAGCACGCAGTTCACACCTCCGAACCCCGCGGAGACGGACACCACGAAACCCGGTCCCATCGGACGAGGCTCGAGCACGAGGTCCACGTCGCATTCCGGGTCCTCGGAGCCACCCGTGCACGTGGGAGGAATGCTCTTCTGCGCGAGGGAGACCAGGGAGACGACGGCCTCCACCGCTCCGGCAGCCCCGAGGGTGTGGCCGATCGTGCCCTTCACCGTGGTGACCGGACGAGCCTTGGGGCCGAACACCCGGTGCAGTGCGCGGGACTCCATGCGATCATTGGCGACGGTGGCGGTTCCGTGGGCGTTGATGGCTTGCACGTCTCGCGCTTCGACCCCGGCGTTGGCAAGCGCGGCTCGCAGGGCTCGCTCCAGCCCGGCGCCTTCGGGATGGGGAGAGGTCACATGGAAGGCGTCGGAGGCGGAAGCCCAGCCGTCGACGGTGCCCAGGGCCGTGCGGTCGTGCGACCCGCGGCGCGCGAGAACGATGGCCGCGCCAGCCTCTCCGAGGACGAGTCCGGAGCGTTGGGCCCGAAAGGGCAGGGGCAGGTCTGCCGTGGCGCCGAGCGCATCGAACCCGGCCCCCACGAACGGCTCGAGCACGTCGTAGCCTGCCGCGATGGCACGATCGATCGCCCCGCAGCGAAGCCAACCGCAGGCTTCGGCGATCGCCTGGGCCCCGGAGGCGCACACGGTGCAGATGACCTGAACGGGGCCGAGGATGCCGAGTTGCCGAGCGACCCACGCGGTGCCGCTGTGATACCGAGCCCCAGAACCGTCCCCGCGTCCAGCCACCAGGTCGGTCAGCGCCCCGATCCCCGCCGCGGACGTGCCCACGAACAGCCCGACCCGTTGGGGAGCCACGCTGAGCGCGGAAAGGTCGGCGTGTCCTGTCGCCTCCTGGAGCGCATCGCGCACCACGGCTTCGAGCAGTCGGTTTCCCCGGTCCGTTGAACTGCCCGCGTTCCGGTCCGCCAGGCAGTTGGCGGGAAGAGGAGCGGCGAAGGGGTGGCGCAACGCAGCCGTCACGAACGGCTCATAGGCAACGAAAGCAGGCTTGCCCTCGCAAAGGCCCCGAAAGAGGGGCTCTGCGCCTGCGCCGAAGGGCGTGCGGACACCGATCCCGAGGGCTTCGATTGGTTGCACCGGAAAACTAGCTTGCCACACCGGCGAGTGGCTCGTGAAGGACCTGCCGAACTTCTCACGTGAACGGAACTCCTGGCAGGGGCTCCAAGGGTGAATCCACGCCTTGTGCCGACGTCCAACCCCCGCGCTCCCACCATTGACTTCCGCGCTGGGCATGCCAAAGGCTTGCTCAGGCCCTCCCGACCGCGTAGGCTTACACCGAATGTTGTCGTCGAAACCAACCCACCCCATCCTTCTCGCTGCGGCTACGATCGCCATCGGTTGCACCGGAGAAGTGACCGACGGAAGCGATGCGGACACGTCGTCGACGCACGCGCTTCTGGTGGTGGAGCAATCGGCCCCTGTGGAGGACAAGCTGGCGGTGCGTTCGCACGCATCGCTCTGGTTTCTTCGGATAGCGGACGAGAGGGACTTCACGGCGGCGGCGAGCCTGGTGAGTGCCCGGCTGGAGTTGCCGCCTGTGGGATCGTGTGTGGCGGTAGGGGCTGCAGAGGACCACGTCATGCCTGCGCGCATTTCGCGCGTGGATCTCGCTTTCGCCGGGGACGTGCAGGTTCGGACGCGTGACAACTCCACCCCCTTGACCGTTCGGTTCTTCCCCAACGTGGCGGACCTTGTCTCGGGCGTGATGTACACGTTGCAAGACCAGAGTGACTTGGTCGGGCCGTTCGAAGGGTGGCTCTCCGTGTCGGCCACAGGATCCGGAGAATTCGAGCCTCTGGACGCCTCGACCCGTCCGCCCGCCCTGCCCGAGGGGTTGACCCTCAACGGCACGGCCTTGCCGTTGGCGGAAGTCGAGCTTCAGCGCGGCCAACCGCTGTCCCTCGGGTGGAACGCGGGGACCGAGGGCGACGTGATCTACGTCGACATCGACCCGGTGCCTGCGGTGCCGGCAGAGCGTGTGCGCTGCGCCTTTGCGGATTCCGGGCTCGCCGAGATTCCGCAGGTCGCGGTTCCCGAGTCCTCGGAGATGGGGATCGCGATCCACCGCTCGAGGGACGTCGCGCTTCGGTCGGACCGGGGAGAGGTGGGCATGGCGCACTTCGACCTTGCGGTGACCTCTCGCGTGCGCCTCGCGTCGCCCTGACCCGATGCCGGACCGCGACGCAGCGGAGGTCGTTCGTCGGGTCGAGGCGTTGGTGGCGGGAGCGCGTGTGCTGGAGGCGGCGAACGTGGCTGCAGAAGCGCGGATGCACGCGCGGGCTGCCGAGCTATTCGAGCAGGCGTGTGAGTTTGCGCAGGCCTCGGACCAGGCGAGCCTGGCGGGAGACTCCCGACGCGCCCTTGTGCTCGCGGCGCTCTCGGGGGACGAGCAGCGTGTGCGTCGGGGCATCGACGCGATCGTGGCGGAGCCGAACCGTGCGCGAGCGGCGGCGGAAGAGCTTCGTGCGCGGGGGCACGGGGGTGTGTCCGCGCGCGTGCTCGATGCGCTGGGAGACAAGGAGGAAGCTGCCCGGGCGTATGCCGAGGCGGGCCTCGCGGTAGCCTCGGCCGATGCGTACGAGGCCATCGGTCAGCCGCGGGAAGCGGCGCGTGTGCTCGAGACGGCGCACCGCGCGGACCCCCGGGATCATCCGGTCGCGCTGCGCCTCGCGTTGCTTCTCGCCGCGCATCGACGGTTCGACGCGGCCACGCGGCTGCTGCAAGGCATCCCGGAGACGTCGCCATTGCGTCCGCAGGTCCTGCCGTTGCTGGTGTCGTGTTACGAGGCGTTGGGGTTCGAGGAGCCCGCGGCGCAGGCCCGCAAGCAAGCCGCTGCGCTTGGGGTGACCCAAGGGGCGGAGGAGGCCTCGCGGGTTTCGGGCGATGCGGTGGAGCGAGTCGTTTACGGTCGGTACGAGATCGTGAGGTCGGTGGCATCGACGCCGAGCGCGCAGGTGTTCGAGGCCATCGACCGGGTCAGCGGCCAGCGTGTTGCGGTCAAGCAATTGCGGTCGCAGAGCTTGCAAGGAGCGGGGCGCGATGCATTCGAGCGGTTGACGCGAGAGGCCCGGGCCTTGGCGATGTTGAACCACACCAACGTGGTTCCACTGGTCGAGTTGGTCGATCGCGCGGGGGCGGTTATCACGCCGTGGATGGCCGGAGGCTCTCTCGCGGACCTGATGAGCCGTGAGCGGGTCACGCCGTCGCGTGCTGTCGAGATCGCGTGTTCGGTGCTCGGCGCCCTCGCGGAGGCGCACCGGCTCGGCATCCTTCATCGCGATGTGAAGCCTTCGAACATCTTGTTCGACGAGTCGGGTGTGGCGCGGCTCGCGGACTTCGGGGCGGCGCACGTGTCGGACGCGTCGCACACGGCGACCGCGGGTGTGATCGGCACCCTCGCGTACATGTCACCGGAGCAGCGGCTCGGGATGTCCGCCACCCCGGCGAGCGACGTGTTCGGTGTAGGGGCGACCCTACTCGAGATGCTGACGGGGCAGCCACCCACCCTATCGGGACAGGAGACGAGGGTGCCATCGTCCTGTCACCCGGAGCTCGATGGCGGGCATGATGCTGTGGTGTTCGCGCTGATCGAGAGCGATGCGGGGGAGCGTGTGGCCGATGCGCTCGAGGCGAGGCAGCGGCTGCAGGGGTTGCGGTGGCCGGGGGTCAACCGTGGGGCGCTGGCGCCGGCAACTTCGGGGGACGAGCGCGACGAAGAGGACCGACTTCAGGCGCTGGGCGGCGGCATTTTCTTGGACCGGTGGTTGGGTCGTCGCGTGCGATTGGTCTCCGACGCGGAGCCGATGAGGCGGGTGGCGCAGGCGTGGGCGCTGACAGGGAGCCGGGTGTTGAGCGCGGTGCTGCGCCACGATGCGGAGCGCGCGACGATCTGGTTCGAGGAGCCGGAGGGTGTTTGCCTGTCGGAGGCTGGACGATCGCTCACGACGTGGGAGGGCCAAGTCCTGGCGGCGGCCTTGGGCGCGCTGCACGAGCGAGGCGTGGCGCACGGGCGGGTGGACGCGGGGCATGTTCTTCTGTGCGACGGGGCGCCGGTTCTCGTGTTCGACGCGGACGCGGCGCTAGGCGGGTCAGCGGAGACGGATTTGGAGAGCTTGCGTGGTCTGGTGGGGTAGGGGCCAGAGAACCACAGAGGGCGCAGGAGGCACAGAAGGGGTTGGGGGTTGTTGCGGAAGTCGATGGGACCTTTCACGGCACGATCAGCGTGGCCCCGGCATCGCCGCCCGAACCGTCGGGAGCCTTGCCGCCGCCTACCGCTTGGCCGCCGTCTCCCTTGAGCCCGCCACTGCCGGGTGTGAGTGCTACCGTGCCCACTTCCGTGGGTTCCGCGCCATGGACGACGAGGGCGTAGGAAAGCCCGCCGGTGCCGCCCGAGCCGGAACCCCCGGGACCGCCCGAGCCTCCACGGCCACCGTCTCCGCCGCTCGCCATGCCCGTTGCGCTGTCCCCGCCATTGGCTCCAAGGGAGTAGTTCCCACCCTTGCCGCCGTTCCCCCCGCGTCCCCCGTTGCCGCCCGTTGCGGAGGTGAGCGAGCAGTCCTCGAGCGTCACGTCCGATGACCAGGAAAGAAGGGCCACGGAGCTACCGCCGCCCTTGCCGCTGGTGCCCAGCTTGCCTCCACAGCCGCCCATGCCGCCCGCGCCTCCGCTGGCCCCGGTGCAACTGATGGCAGAGGCTCCCGCGCCGCCTCCTCCTCCGCCTTGACCGGGGAAGCCGTCGGTGCCGGGCGCGTCCACGCCACGCCTTCGCCCGCGGGAAACACATGGGCACGAATCGTCGAAGGCGCGTATGCCCAGTCGGAGCACTGGAACCCACCGAACAGGGCCAGGCCATTCAGGGAGGCATCCACAGTGACGCTCTCGGCGTAGTCGCCCCCGTCGCCGCAGGCGTACACGCGCTTGCTCTCAGCTTTCGCACGGGCCATGCCCTGGGTGATCGTGCCGCAAGGGGCCGCGCTCGTACCGCAGGTGGCGTCGTCCGCGCCGTTGGGGCTCACGAAGATGCCGTAGTCGTCCGCGATGACGCAGGCGTCGTTTCCAGGGAGCGAAGTGGGGTCGCAGTAGGGTTCGGCCTCGGCGTCGCCGCCGTCTCCCGGGCCTCCCTCCGCGTCGCCCGCGTCCACGTCGGGTTCGGCGTCGCCGGCATCGTACCCGGCCTCTCCCCCGGTTCCGCCCGTGCCTCCGGTACCCCCGGTTCCGCCCGTGCCCCCGGTGCCCGCCGCGCAGGGGGTCGACGCCCCTGCGGCACGGTGTCAATCGGCGGGGAGATCGAAGGGCAGGTTGGCTATGGGAATGCGGGCGATGGTCAGCCCCGCTGTGTCCTCCTTCATGTGGGCCTTGACGAACAGTTCTCCATCAGCGACCCCCAGAACTCCGTTCCAGCTAAGCAGGCCGGCAACGGAAGGCAAGAAACTGGCTCGTCCATCGGAGAGCCTCACGACGAATAGGTTCGACGAGTCGTCCGTCCGCATCGCGTATCCGAACCCAACGGCGTAGGGGTAAGCACTCATGCCGAAGACATCCTTGCGAACCCGCCGAGCCGTCGCTTGCAGGACAGCGGGGTCGGTCGTGTACGGTGCGGTCCAGACCTCCGGGTTGGAGGCATCCACGCCGCACCCCTTCGGCCCTGCGCTGTAGGTCCACACCATGTCCTTGCCATCGGTGTCGAAGTTGCCCGCACCGTGGGTCGAGTCACCATACCATCGGAGCAAGGGCCTCGACCCGTGCTCGAGGTTCCACGACAGCACGCCGCAGTAGTTGCTCGTGCTCACCTCGGAGAACACATCCTCTCCCACCACGGTGGCGTCGAAAGGAGGGAGGTCTCCGGCCGCATCGTAGACCGTGTGACGTTGCTGGAAGGCCCAGTCATAGGCTAGGTGCTTGCCCGCCACGAGGCGAATCACCCAGCGGTCCGAGATGAACCAAGCCGAAGCTTCCGTCGGGTCGTCGGGGCGGAAGACCACGGACGGCACCAGGTCGTCGATGCTGCCTCCCAGGAATCCCCAGTGATCTTCCACAGCGCCATCGGTCCCCTTCGTGCGTGTGTGGATCCCCTGTGCGAAACGCGTTCCGCTTACCTCCTCTTCGCCATACCGGCAGTCCATGCTCGAACTGTCGAGCTTCAAGATTGCGTTGCGAACCACGCCATCGGCCTCCGCCACCAGTCGGTACGAGACCTCCTTGTCGCCCCCCACGCGAATTCGGGTGAATTGCAGCAGGGCTTTGTCCGTGGCCGGGTCGAGCGTGAAGTTGGGGTAACCGGAGATGCCCAGGCCCGCGCCGGACCACGTGTCCTTCATCCGGCGGCACCCCAGGGATGAGGGAACCGATGCGGAGCACGGCTCCCACTCGATCGGAGCGGGCATCTCGGCGTTTGGACTTGGCACGTACAGCGGGCAGTCTTCCGACCACTCGGTCCAGGCTCGCCAACCGGGAGGTGCACCGTCAGGAAGGTGGCTGGTGTCCTGCACATCCGAGGGGTCCGCCTCAGGCGTCACCTCCGCGGTGGGGGCATCCTGGGCCACGTCCGGCCCAGCTTCCTCCACCGTTGCGTCGACGGGATCGGAGGGTGTGGCGCCATCGTTCGACGTCTGGCAGGAGGTCATCAGCGCCAGGACGACGACGTGGGTGAGCGCGAAAACAAGATGCTGATGATGGATCAGAAGCATTGGCCGACGTCCCTCCAGGACCCCAGGCTGCCGCCCAGCGTGGCGCGGCGCACGACCTTCGGAAGCTTCGTGGTGCTCTGCCAGATCGGAAGTGCGTAGGCAGCGTCATGCCGACGGTAGTCTGCGCGTGGGCCCAAAGCCACCCGTCGATCGGCGCCGTCGGTACGCTGAAGTACTGCGGAAATGCCTGAGACCAGTAGGTGAAGTCCTGCAACCAGTTCCAGTGGCGGGTGACCACGGTGCCGTTGCGATACACGATCCCAGTGTCCGCAGGGTTCGCGACCCCGAGACTTCCCACGGCAGGCGGGTCGAGCTCCTCATGCCAGCCCAGCGACGATGCCAGCGGTTCAAGACCGTCCATGAGTTCAGAATCTCGCTCTCGTCCTCCTCGTAGACGCAGCCGCCGTTCCACATCTGACCCCAACCATAGCCCACCAGCGTGGCGGTGGCACCCGAAGCGAGTTGCCCTGGGGCAGGCATCTTCGCATATCGCATCGGCCGAACCTGGGAGGCCCACCATCCTTTCTCCGAGGTTGGCTTCATCACCATGATGGCAAGGTCGCGAGATTGCTGGCGAGCCGTGGACCCCAACTCAGGGCTTTCGCGGCTCCAGGGCTGCCGTGGGCTTTCCCAATGCAAGGTGTCGCAGCTCGCAGCCCGCGGCAGAACCTCCGCACATAGCCGTGGTGCGATCGGTCCGATGGCGGGAGATCTCCTGCCGCGGGCTGCTCGATTCGAGTCGCTGTGACTAGGAAAGCCCACGGCAGAAAGGGCATCGGGAAACCCCGGCTTGGCCGGGGTGACGAGGTGAGGCGACAACCACCGTGTTTCGATGTCCGGTCAGCCCGGCACCGCCGGGCTTTCGCGGCTCCAGGGCTGCCGTGGGCTTTCCCAATGCAAGGTGTCGCAGCTCGCAGCCCGCGGCAGAACCTCCGCACATAGCCGTGGTGCGATCGGTCCGATGGCGGGAGACTCGAGGCGCACCACAGGCTTTCTCTCGCTGCTTCTCTGGGCCGTGCAGGCCTGCAGCTCCGACCCCGATACCCGTCCCAAATCCGCACCCGTCGTTTCGAGATGACATCGTCGCCGTGTCGAGACAGCCTGCTCGCGTGTCCCCCACGCTCCGCCCCTACCAGCGCGAAACCGTCGCCGCGGTGATCGAGGCCCGCAAGCAAGGTTGCCGGCGCATGCTCGTGTGCTTGCCGACCGGCTCGGGCAAGACCGTCGTCTTCGCCCACCTCGCGGGGCTGGCCCACCGCCAGGTGCTGGTGCTCGCCCACCGCGAAGAGCTCCTCGCCCAGGCCAGGGACAAGATCCAGAAGGCCATGGGCAGCGACTCCGTCGTAGCGATCGAGCGAGGCGCGGAGCGTGCGCCCGCCGACGCACGGGTGCTCGTCTGCTCGATCCGGTCGCTGCACGAAGAACGTCTCGCCCGGGTGATCCGGGGCCGTGACCTGGGCCTCGTGATCTACGACGAGTGTCACCACGCCGCCGCGCAAGACAACCGTCGCGTGCTCTCGCAGCTGGGGGCCTTCGACCCCGACTGGCAAGGGACGCTCCTGGGCTTCACGGCCACCACGGCCCGCGGCGATGGACAAGGCCTCGACGACGTGTTCGAGCGCATCGTGTACAGCCGCACGCTGCCCGAGATGATCCGCGATGGCTACCTCTGCCCGCTGCGCGGGTTTCGGATCTCGACCACCGCGGACCTTCGGCAGCTCTCCTCGTCGGGTCTCGACTTCCGCGAGGACGAGCTGGAGCTCGCGATCGACGTAGAGGAGCGCAATGCGCTGGTCGCGCGGTCGATCCAGGAGCTTGCCCGGGACCGTCGCACCATCGCGTTTTGCGTGACGGTCGCCCACGCGCGCAACTTGTGTAAAGCGCTCAACCACCTCGGGGTGCGAGCCGGGATCGTGTACGGCGACATGCCGCCCGAGCGGCGAGCACAGGAGTTGGCGGACTTCCGCGCGGGCAAGACGACCGCCCTGACGAACGTCGCGGTGCTGACGGAAGGGTTCGACGACCCCGGGGTGTCGTGCATCGCAATGGCCCGCCCCACGCGATCGGCGGGGATGTACGCCCAGTGCGTGGGACGCGGCACGAGGCTTCACTCCGGCAAGCGCGACTGCTTGATCCTGGACTTCGTCGATGTGTCGAGGCTGAGTCTGTGCACGCTCCCGTCGCTCTTCGGCATGCCGTACGATCTGAACCTGATGGGCGAGGAAGGCCTCGAAGCGCGAAAGAACTACGACGGTATCTTCTTTGACTATCCCGGGTTCGAGCTGGAGGCGGGTGAGATCACGCTGCGGGAGATCCAGGAGCGTGCGATGCACTTCGACCCGCTCGGTCTCGAGACCGACGGTGAGGTTCGGGCGATTTCCGGCAATGCGTGGGTGTCCCTGGGCAGCCGAGGTCTGGCGCTGCACTTCGAGAAGCGGCCGGGACGCATCTGCGAGGTGCTGGTGGTCGCGCGCGGCCAGCGCGGGAAGCGGTGGGAAGTGAGCATGGACGGGAAGCGGGTCGAGCGGTTCTCGGCGATCGAGGAGGCGGTGGAGGCCGTTGATTACGAGGTAGCGAAGCTCGGGCCTGGGGCGTCGGCGTCGGCTCTCGCGAGCGCGGGGTGGCGCCGTGGGCCGGCACCTGAGGACTCGGCTTCCTGGCGCGGGATGTTGCCGAAGAACCACGAAGAGGCGCTTCGGCTTGCGGCGTTTCGGCGGGTTGTGGAGGGGAGTTGACCCCAGACTTCCGTCAAGGCGTTCGTTCGCGACCTCGCACACGGTACAGACCGATCGGGACAGGATCCTTCAGGTACTGCTCGTACACAAACGGTCGCGCCTCGAGCTCCGCCTCCACGATGCGTTCGAGCACGAACCGCTCCCGCATCTGGCGGCACTCCGGTAGCTCGTCGAAGAAGCCCATGTTCGCGTGGGACGTCGTGGTGCGGTCCCGGGCGAAGCAGGACGCCGACGCGTAGTAGACCGTGCACGCTTCAGCCTCCTGTCCCTCGAGAAAGCGTGCGGTCTCCACCCACCGATGTTTCCGCCCCGCCTCCGTGGACAGCCACGGCGACATTTCCATGCCCGCGTCCGCAAGGTAGCGTCCTCGCGTGACGATCGTGCACCCATCGTTCACCTTGCCCAGATGGTTCCTCACGAACGCGAGCTCTTGTGCGTGCGTCCAGGAGGTTCGGAGAAATCCGAACCACGGGACGGACAGCATGCCCGGCACGACCGCCATCGAAGCGATCAGAACGGAGCTCCGCTGCGGGTTCTCGAACCGCTTCGCCCACCGACCGGGCAACGAGCGAGCTGACAGGATCAACGCCTGCAGCCCGTGGCCCGCCACCACCGCCAAGACGACCATGGACGGCAAGAAGTAGCGATAGCAGGTTTGTGCAAGCGGCTCGTGGATCGAGAACGTCGGCAACGTCAGCGTCACCAAGACCAGGAACAGACCAGCGGCAAGCCGTCGTGCTCGTGGCACCTCGGTGGTTTGGCGCAGCAACGCCACCGCGCCGAGCACCACGAGCAAGACGTTCGGCCAGGGAGAGGGACCACCCAAAAAGAACGGATTGTCCCAGAACCGGAGGTGGAAGGCCCCTGCGTGCGCCTGACGAGCCAGTTGCCACACGGGGTGAGCCAGCAACACGACGGCAAGAAGCGCGATGGGGACCGAGCGCCGGAAGGTCGTTCGGCGCTGGTGCTCGCGGGAGGTGACGGCCAGGGCGACGCAAGCCACGAGGAACAGGGCGGCTTCGTGCCGTGTTGCGGCTGCGAGCGCGACCCAGCCCACGGCCTGCGCGTACCGCACGAGCCTGTCTGTTGTCGTTCCCGCGACGGTGCACACCAACGCAAGGACCGTGCAGAGCGTGACCACCACGTGCGCGGAGTCCGAGGCCGAAAACCGGATCAGGATCGGGTGAAAGGCGAGCACGGACGCACCGGCAACGGCGGCCAGGTTCGACCGGAAGAGCAAGCGTCCGAGCGCCGCCGCAGCCGGAATCGTCAGCGCCCCCACCACGGCATTGGCCGTGGCGACGTTCTCCAGGGTCAGCGGGCCGAACGCGCGCAGCAGCAAGTGAAACGCTTCCCGACCCGCCGTCGCACCGTGCGGCTCACCGTATCCAAGCCGAATGTTGGCCGGGAACGGGGTTGCGACCCAGCGCAAGAGCAGTCCCGAGAGCGTCAGTGCCAGTACTGCCAAGTCTCGCCGCGCGTCCATCTTCGGGCGCGCCGCGGTGAGCATGCCCCCGCCCACTGCGGTTAACGCCAACCACAACCAGAGCACGGCCGCCATGGCGCCACGTGACACCCCGAGGTCTTCCACGGTCGCATCCCGTGGTCGATCCTCTGTTTGCCAACGGAAGCTCGAGGACTTCGAGGCAATCGCGTCGCGGAGGCCTCTTTCCAGCTCGTGTGGGCCGCATGGCGACTCGGGCTCTGGTGGCTGGGTCGACACGCAGAATGACGTCGTCTCGCCACGCGCCGGCAGGGCGCACCCGTGGGCGGGCCCCAGCACGATGGTGGCGCTGCGCCGGGTCGAATCGTCGGCGAACTGGTAGCGGACCTGATGCCGTTCGATTTGGATCGCTTCCAACCGCCACGCGCAGCGGGACAGAACCGGTTCCGGCACGAGACTGCGGAAGTACGGCTCGTGCCCGGGCCCGATCGTGGGCGAGGCATGCGCCTGCGGTGCGAGAAGCACGGCGGCGAGGGCGAACGCTGCGAGTACCTTCCAAACGAGCCCACGCATCGCGCGGTAGACTACACCGACCTGCGCCTCGTCGCACGGCCCCCACGTCCAAGGCCGTGCACGCCAGTCAGATCATTGCATCGTAACGCGGTGGGGGAGTGCCGGGGTCATGTCGACGATCCCCGTCGAATTGGGGTAGATCTCTCGCACCGCCATCGGTCGCGCAAGCAAGGTCACTTGGCCGTACTGCTTCTTCGAAAACCAGTGTTTCTTTGTGAACGTCATGTACTGCACGGTGGCGTTCTCTTGGAGAAAGAACCGCCACCGACCGTCCGTGCGAATGCCCATCACGCAACCCCACGGGAAGACCGACTCCACCTTCAACACGTTCTTGTGTGCGCTCTCCAGGAACCGCTTGTAGTCGAGAGCATGCTGGGTAGTTGGGCCCCCGTCCCCTTGCGCGTTCGGGTTCTTGATGTAATCCATCTTGTTGACTTCGGTGACGATCTTCCCCTTCGTCGTGTCAGCGAAGTTGATGAGCATTTCGCGCCAAAAGCCCGCGGAAGCCGACAGGTGTTTGCCCCGCCCGGTGTCGCCTCCGGCGTGGTAGATCGTCGGGCGCTCGGGCGATCCTTGAACGAATATCGAGCACCCGTTGATCGCGGCTGTGAAGAAGATGTCGGGGTCATAGACGTTCGATTCCCGACTGATCTCGCCCACGCGGGGAATGGTCAGTTGCACGATGGCCCCACCCTGATCCCATGGCAGGAAATACACCGGAACCCAGTCCTTCTTGTATGCGTACTGTCCGGTCACATCGACACAGTCACCACCCTCGTTGCCGGTCTGACCGACCCCGCCGCGTTGACGCTTGTTGAGGTCGATGAAAGCAACCTTCTTGTTCGTCGAGACCTGGCTGTGCTTCGTGGTGATCTTCTGGCCGGTGAACCCTGTCGTGTTCCTGCTATCCAGCTCGGTACCCTTGTAGTCACCAATGTTGTCCGCTGGGTGAAGTGAGTACTTCTTGAGCAACAGTTCGAGCGGGTCTTCCCGTAGCTTCTTACGAAATTCGGCACTCATCGCGAACCTCTCTTCGTCGTGCAGACGCGCACTTCGGAGCGAGTATACTCGGCCCTCGCCGAACCGGACACGCGCAAACGCCTTCCGCTCCCAACCCGCCATCCTTTGGCTTCTCCCCCACAGGTCAGACTCCAGAGCGCGCGTTCCGCCATGGGAACCACTGCGTGAAGCCCCCGAGGGCTCAGTCCCTGCGGCTGTGACCTGTCCACTTGTCATCCGGACCGCTGCTGTGCTTCTGTCCTCTCATGACGATGCAGATGCTGTCGAGGTACGGGCGTTCAGCGCTCCCAACGCGATCGATCGCCCTCGCCGTCTGTCTTGCTGCCGGGGCGGTCCACTGCGGCTCCGAGTCGGACGACAACACGAAGGTTCCCGCCGACCAAGATGCCGGCAACCAAGATGCTAGCGATGCTGGCGATGGTTCCGACGCGGCCACCGATGCGGCCCTTCCTGTCTCCCCCGCGGTCGGCGTGGTGGCCATTCCCCCGGGGTACGACACCTCGGAGGCGGGGTTCAGAACGATCGTGGACGCTGGGCTGCGGGCCCAGGTGGACCTCTTGTACTTCGGGTACGCGCAATGGGCGTCGATTGAGACGTCGCCTGGCACGTTCGACTTCTCCGCGTTCGATGGTTGGCTCGCGGCTATCGCCCAACAACCGTTCGCCTACGCGATGGATGTGGCTACTCCCATCGCCCCGTTCGGGCTCGATGTGCCCGAGGACCTCGCCAAGTCGTCGTGGGACGACCCGCAGTTGCGAAGCCGATACGCGGCATTCCTGCAAGCCAGTGTCGCCTTCGCGCCCGCGGGGACGCGATATGTCACGCTGCACGTCGAAGGCGCGACCGAGTACTTCGGCGAGCACCCCGCCGAGCGCGACGGATTCTGTGACTTCATGTCCGAGGCTGTGAATGTCATTCACGAGGCGCGTTCCGATCTGCTCGTGGGTGTGTACTGGCGTTACGAGGACCAGGACGCTTCCCTTCGCGAATGCGTGGCCGGTGCCGCAGACTACCTGGGTCTTGCGTTCGTGCTCAACCCCCCCGGGGACAGCCTTGACGACATCCCCGTGATTCTCAACGCGTACCTCGAGGACACGACGAAGCCCGTTGCCATCGTCGAGGCAGGCTGGCCGAGCGCCGATCGCTTCTCCAGCTCCGACGCGAACCAGGCCGAGTTCGTGCAGCGCCTGTTCGCGGCCGTGCAAGGCCGCGGCGACCGAATCCCGTTTATCTCGTACTACACCGTGTTCGATGAGGATCGAGACGTCGCCACGGCGTGGGTGAACGCCTTCTACCCGAGCTTGCCCGAGGACGCGAGGCAGGAGCTGATCGACTGGGTGTGCTCGCTGGGTTTGCTCCGCTCCGATGGATCGGAGAAGCCCAGCTGGGAGGCATTCACGAGCGCCATCGAGGCAGCTCGTGGGACAAAAAGGTGATGCCAGCTGCACGAGACACCTTCGGCTGCTCCTTGCCGCTTGACGCGGTGTTCCTCAAGGACCGAAGACCGGCGCCACCTCGCCCGCTTCGCTCACCGTGACCGCGAGGAGCCCGGCGGCGTCCGACTTGACCTTTCCGTTGGGCGACACGTCGAGCGTTCGTGCGGAACCCGACTCGGACACGGACACCGCATAGCCCTTGTCAGGCTCGAAGCCCGCTATCCATACGCGGATAGTCCCGCCGGGGATCGTGGCCTGGGCGCCGCTTCCCACGCCGGGGCCCTGCAGGGCCGCGACAGGAAAGAGCACAACGTCTTTGCCCATGTGAACCCCCCGCCAGGTCGCGTCGCTGATCGCTTGTCCGCCGATGGCAGCCGCGGACGAGGCATCGGACGCACGAATCACGGTCACGAAGCGCACGGCCGGTCCCGCTTCTTGTGCATCGGCCACGAGCCGGTGCGTGTAGATTTCCCCTGGGGACGCGCCCGGATCGCCTTCGGGCCAGTTCGATACGAGCGTCACCTCCTCAGGAAACACGACCTGCACCTCGAGGCGCTGGTCGCCGAGATCGACCGTGGCGGCCGCCGAGTCGAGCGTAGGGGACTCGTCCAGGTGCATCTGGAACGAGCAGGGAAGGGAGGCGGGCGCGGAGCTTGCGCGGTCGATCAGGTCGTATACGACCAGGGTGTCGGCGCCCTCCGCACCGCCCTTGAGCCACAGCAAGGACCGCTGGACCGCCTCGTGCCGGTAGTCGTGGTAATGGTAGGACTGGTAGAGGCCCGTGAGGTCGGCCGTGGCGAAGGTGTGTCCCTGGGATGTCGACACGCGAATGAGCCGGGCGGCGTGGGCGCCGCGATAACGCGCGTGCTGTCCCAGACGCGCTTCGCCGTCGTCGTAGAGAGCTTCGACCAGGGGGACGTTGTGGCCGCGGGCGAGGGCAGCCTCGCCATCGTACGCGAGGGACTCGTGGGTCATCCATCGCCCCTTGCGGAAGAGCTGGAAGTGGCCCTGGTCCTCGTGGAAGTGGTCCACACCGCCCCATCCAGCGCGCAGCACGAGCATGGACGCGTCGCTGGACCAGGACGTGCGGTCGTAGAGCAAACCCAAGCCCGAGTCCCAGTAGTGGGTGGGCAACTCCTCGCGGTAGTCCTGGGCGCTCGTCTCGTCGGTGTCGAACAGGAGCATGGCGTCGCGGTTGTCGAAGTCATCCCGCTCCACGTGGTTGCGCAGCGCATGCAGGGCCCAACCCGCCTCCTTGGTCAGTCCCCCGGCGCGCAGCACGCCCGCCTGCAAAGCAAGGAAGTTCGCGTGGTACGGTACCAACGGATAGCTGTTCGGCTCGATCGCGAAGTTGTCCTCGTAGTCCTCCATGTCGCCGTAGGAAGAGAACCCACCCTCGGACGGTGTGAAGGGGAAGGCGAACATCGCGAGGAACGTGTTGCGTACCCAGGGCGCCACCTCGACCGGAGAGACCCCCGCGTTCGACAAGCCCCACAGCGTCTGCAGCGTGTACTTCAATGTGCCTTGCCCGTAGTCCGTCCCGTCGGGCATGTGCCCTCCGGACATCGCGAAGAACCCTCGGTCCCGACGCACCTTCACCATCTCCACGCCGAAGAAGCGCTGCAAGCCGTCCTGCAGCGTCGCGCACGCCCGGTCCGAGAGGGACGCGTCGATCCCGGAGGCACCGCACGCCACCAGCCCGTTCAGGATCAGCGTGCGGGATGACGACGCATACTGGTCCGTGTCCTCGAGCAGGATCTCGAGGTCGAACGCGTTGTGCTCGTCGTCGTCCAGGAAGGCGGCAACGGTTTCGTTTCGCTCCGACGTGGACAGCTCGTTCCACATCATGTCGAGGCAGATGCCGAGGTTGGCGTCGAGCCACCGGTACTGGTTGCCGTCGGACACGCCGGACCACTGTTGTCGAAGGACGGCCAGGAGGCTGAGGGCTGCGTCCCGGTACTGGGCTTCCCCGGTCGCGTGGTACAGGACCGCGGCGGTTTTGCAGTATCCCGAACGCTCTTCGTCGCCCTGGTTGGCCGCCTCCACCGCCTCGGGCCCGAGGGTTTCCTTCCAAGCGGTCCATGCGCTGTCTCCCGAGGCGTCTCGCGCGCGAAGCTTGTCGATGAGCGACGGTGCCAGCCACACGCGGGGGTGCGCATCCGGCAGTTGGACGGAAGGTGCGTTGTGCGTGCGGAAGGTCAGCACGTTGGAGGAAGGCCCGAGGCCGTCCTCTTCGCTGCGCAAGGCGATCTCGTAGCTCGTGTTGGGCTCGAGGTTTCGCAAGATGACGGGCCACAAGGGGGGCCGGCCGTAGGGGGCTGCAATGCGGAACTGTTCTCCGTGGCCCTGGTCGAGTGCCGTTTGAAACCCCTGCTCGGTCGCGATCTGCCCAGGCGTCGCGCTGTACGCGACGGCGAACTTGAGACCCCACTCGTTGTCGTCAGGCGAGTTGAACGTAAGCCAAGCGCCGTAGGGGCTCACGTTCTCGATGCGCAGGTCGGACACCGGGCCACCTCTTGGGGTGGGGGCGAAGTCGGGGTCGCAGGCGTCTCCGGCCCCGTCCCCATCCGCGTCCGACTGGTCGGGGTCGTAGACGTAAGGGCAGAGGTCTGCGTCTTTGGTGATGCCGTCACCGTCTGGGTCGGGATGCCAGTCGGTGCCGAGCCCGACTTGTTGTGCGGGGAACCCGCCGAGTCCTCCGGATCCCGACGTTCCCGCGCCCGAACCACCGGAGCCCGAGGTCCCACCGGTCCCACCGGTCCCACCGGCCCCGCTGGCGCGCTCCCCTCCATCACCACCACACCCCAGTAAGAGGGCCGAGACGAACCCGAGAACCCCAAAGACTCCGCGAACCCGGATGTGCATGGGCTCGAACGTAGTGCAAATGGGGCGTCGTGCAATGGGACGAGTGGGTACGATGGGACACGAAGCAGGAGGACTGCTCACTGCGCGCATGGAAGGAACTGGGCGAATATCGCATAGCGAGCCGACGTTAGGCTCCGGGCGGCCCACGCGATGAGCACCCCTCGCGGGTACTCCAGCGACACGATGGCGGGCTTGCCGATGCTCCCGAAGCGGGAGATGGGCAAAGAGAGCAGAGGCTCTTCGATGGCGAGTCCGGGTGTCATGGGCTGAAGTCGAAGCACCGAACGACCGAAGGTGTCGTCCGGCAACGTGTCGTCTCCGTGTTCCGCCCAGCCGACCAGGTGGCCCTCCGGCGCGGTTCCGGTGAACACGCGAGCCAGCGGCCAAGCCGCCGCGCTCACGACATGGTCCGGCCCGACAGGAACCCCATCCTGGTCCAACTGCTCGACGTGCACCACCCGAGGCCCTTCGCCGTCGCTCGGGCCCTCGTCCCAAACCAAGTACACCCCGTCCAACGTCGGGTGGCCTGGGGACCAACCCGGCGTTCCCACCTCGAACGACGACACGAACTGAATACTGTTCGAAGCCGGCGCCACCTTGATGCGGGAGACAACCACGGCCCGCTCACGGCAGAGAGGGTCGCCGAGGGTGCACGAAGCGAAGCGCGTGGCCATCAGATAGGTCGATCCGGACCAGCCGATCGACGACTCCAAGTGTCCTGAGGGAACCGACGCCGAAGTCGAGAGAGGACCGACCTGAATTGCGCCCGTCGTCGACAACACCGCAACAGACGCGGCCTCGCCCGCCCCATGTTGCCAGGTCATGCCGTATCCCTCTCCCTCGTACTGGCCACTCTGCGTGTTGGGGACTCCCTTGCCGGCTGCCAGCCCATTCGGAGTCCAGCCAGTCTGCGCCACTTGCACGAGTGGGCCCAATGTCCAGGAGGGGATATCCACCGTACGGAACAGGTTGCCTGGTCCGTCCGAGCCCCACACCAGGGCCAGTTGCGGAAGCCCGCCCGGCGCATGCACCATGTGCCCATAGGTCGAGCCGTTGCCCACGTGAATCGGCTCATTCGCATCTATCCCGGTACCCGCGGGCGTGGGCACCTGCACGGTCAGGGCGATGAGCCGAATCCCACTCGAGACAGCCTGCAAGGCTACGCGGCCTAGCTGGCCTGTCGACGGATCCCCGGCGTCCAGCACCACAAGCGACGGTGTGTGCAAGTCCGCGTCGGTCAGGCCGAAGACCTCCTGGGGCTGCCCCAGGGGATCGAGCACACACCTGGCCACGGCCGCGTCGGGTTCGATAGAGTCGGGTGGAGCATCCAGCGATGCCTCTGGACCCGCTTCGACGGGGGGTGTGGAATCGACTTCCTGACCCGCGTCGGAGACTGGGGAATCCGTCGTGGACCCGTCGGACGGCTCGTGGTGGGCCAGCGGCGCGAGGTCGGTCCTCGCCCCGCACTGCAGGCTGAGCACACTCACGCTCATGGCGCACACGAGTGCGTACAGATGGCGATTCAGCCGCGAGCCCATGGCCAACGCAGTAGCAGACGGGGCAAGGCTTCGCAACGCATGGGCCCGGCGAGGAACCGTGGACCGACGCGGGGACATGCAGGCGCGGTAGCGCGACACCTCGCCACGAGGCGGGGATTGCGTCGCCGCCCCGGGGAGTGATACGACGTGCCATGGGGCATTGGTGCGGAAGTTGGTGGTGCCTGGCGCTCTGTCCGCTCGTTTTTTTGAGCGCTTGTCGATCGCCTTCCGGAGTCGTGCAGGAACCGCCTTCACCGGCGTCGGACTCGACCCCGCCCGCGCGCTCTGCCAGCGCGAGAGACACTACATCTCCTGCTACGGTCGGGTCGAGTGAGGGCGCCCGAACGCTCCCGTGCGGCAACTCGATGTGCCTACGAGGCAAGGAGCGTTGTTGCACGGTCTCGAAAGGTTCCCAGGTGGTTCGCCAACACTGCGAGTCGAAGACCGTCGCGACGCCCTGCGAGCCCTACGGTTCCGAAGACATGACCTACCGCGCCCTGGAGTGCGAGAATTCGGTCGATTGCCCGGGCGGAATGTGCTGCTACACGGACACGAGTTGGGGGTTGACCACGGTGGCGTGTGTGGCGGCACCGGACCCCACCAGCAACGTGTGTGAGACGGCCGAGGCCTGCATCGGCGGTGATTCCTGCAAGACGGCGGGGACGACCTGCCGGAACGGTGTGTGCCTTGACGACCCGCACCCCCTGACGTGCGGCCCCAAGACCTGCGAGGGAGACCAGCCGATCTGCTGCGTGAAGGATGGGTCGACGCAACCGGTCTGCGCGGCAAGTGAGGAAGCTTGCCGCACCCTTCTGGGGCAACGTCGCGCGAGGGAAACGTTCGAGGTGTTTGCCCTCGGCTGCACGTCCCGGGACAGCTGCGCCAAAGGGGTTCCATGCTGCATCTTCCAAGGGGCGAGCGCATGCTCGGCGGACTGCCTCCAGGGCTGGGGACTTCGGCTGTGCAAGAATGACGACGAATGCTCGGACGGACAAAGCTGTCAGGTCCCGAGCCCGCTGAACGGGCGAACTGCCAGGATGCTTGGCCTGAAGGCCTGTGCCGAGAAGAGCAAGCCGCAGGACAGGGGCTATTGACGCTGCAGTTTTGGGCGTTCGCCGTCGCTCAGCTTGCCGATGGGGCCGGTGGTGGTGGCTCGCTGAACGCCTCGACGTTGAGCAGCACCTTGTTTCGATCCTCTGGATCTCTCACGACGCGAACGTAGTTGCCAGGCTGGATGCGTGAGGCGAAGCGGTCGGGGACGACGACGTTCAGCTGGGAATCGAACGGCGGGCTTTCCGGGGGAAACACGGTGAAGGAGAAGAGGTAGCATGGCCGCGCTTTTCTCCCACGGGGCAGGACCCGTCATCGAGACGATTGACGCGGGCCACGAGTTGCTCACCTTGGCTGCCCCTGCCTTTCTCCGTTTGAGCATCCAACACCGGGAAGAACACCACGAACGCCGGCACCGCCACGAAGGCGATGGCGACGGTCCAAGTCGTGCGGCGCCTTCTTCTCGCGGCTTCCTCCAGCATGAACCGCTCGTTGGATTCCCGGAGAGCTACCTCTTCTTCGTTGCTCAGCTGCTTCATCCCGTGCCGGTGTGCCCGCCCCCTGCCGCGATAGCCGGCGAAACGCCTGAAGAAGCATATCACCCGGCCCCGCTCACAGGAACCACTGGGTTCAACGGGCGTGATCGCCGGCGAGGTGCGCGTCCAACTACCTTACTTCTTCGGAGCGCTCGGTACCGGGGTAGGAGCGGAACCTGAGGTCACCGGTGCGGGAGGCGGTTGCACCGCGGAGTCCTTGGGTGAGCCATCCGGCGCTTCGTCGTCCTCATGCACCACGAGCCGCAGCTCCCGAGGTTCCCCCCCACGTTCGTAGGCCACCACGATCTCCGGTGCGTCCAGCAGCGATTGCCAAACGCGAAACGCCTCGTCGTAGTGGCCGATGGGCGATGCGTTGACGCTCGTGACCACGTCGCCCACCTGCAGATCGACCCCTTGCCAGAACGCCGGGTCCCCCTGGAGCGCCAGGATCTGGAAGCCGTGGAAGCGGCCGTCGACCATCTTCTCTTTCACGTCGACGCGCTGAAGGAACGTCCCCATTCCTGGGGACATGACCTCCATGAGCTGGTAGCGCCAGACGTGGCCTTTGGGCAAGGCGTCGACGGGAGGCGCAGGCGGCGGCGGCTCGACCGTGGGCGCGGGGGACGCGGCCGGCGGGCTGCCTCCTCCGCACGCGGACATGGCAGGAACGAGGGACACCAGCAGGGCAAGGACGAGCGATCGTCGGGTATTCACGCCCTTCCCTTATCGCTGGCGGGAGTCTCGGGCCAACTCTTGCCTCAGTCCTTGTCCCCTCGAAGCTTGCGTACCGCGTCCAGGACACTGGCATGCACGGCCTGCACGTCGAGGTTCCCGTCCACATGGACCACGTGGTCTCCCGGAACCAAGCCTTCGGCCTTCTCGTAGGCCTTCGCCAGGGCCTCCTGCAGCGTGTTCTCCTCGTACAACTCGGTCGTGTAGGCTCTCTCCTCGCGTCGGCGTGCCGCGACCTCGGGAGCCACGTCGAGCACGATCGTCACGTCGGGGCGCCGGGCCTTGCCGTTGATGGTGCGCACCCACTGCACGACAGAGGGGTCCACGTCCGCGGCGCCGGTGATGGACTGATAGGCGATGCTCGAGAGGTCGTAGCGGTCGCTGATGACCGTCACCCCATCCAGGAGGTTGGGCAGGACGGACGACTCGAGGTGATCGAGACGGTCGGCGGCGAAAAGCAGCGCCATGGTCGCCCAGGTGGGGGCTCGCGGGCCCGTCATTCCGCACACCACCAAGCGGTGCGTCAGGACCTGGCGGATCATGGCGCCGATGGGCCCGTCGGTGGGCTCGTGGGTTACGAGGACGGGCAGGCCGCGTCCGCGAAACCACTTGCCGAGCATGGCCGCCTGCGTCGACGTTCCGGAGCCGTCGATGCCTTCGAGAACGATGAAGTGTCCCTCGATCATGCTGTTTCTCCACCGGGGGGGGCATCTTCGCCCAGAACCACGTTGTCGATCAGTCGCGCGGGTCCTACGCGAACGGCAAGGGCAATCAGCGCCCTGTCCGGGATCTCTTCCTCGGGACCGTAGGGACGCAGCGTATCAGCGTTCGCGATCTCGATGTAGTCGATCGCGTCGGCGATGGGGCCCACGTCGGCGACGACGGCGGCGCGCAGGGCGGACACGCGGCGCTCGCCTTTTTCGTAGGCCAGGATCGCCTGCCGCAACCCGTGCGGGATAGCCGCGGCACGTTGCCTCTGCTCGGCGTTCAGGTAGCGGTTGCGACTGCTCATCGCGAGGCCGTCGGGTTCGCGCACGGTGGGGTGGCCGATGACCTTCACGGGGAGGAGCAAGTCCGCGGTGATTCGCTCGATGACCTTGAGTTGCTGGTAGTCCTTGCGGCCGAACACAGCCACACACGGCCCGGTCACGACGAACAGCTTGGTGACGATGGTGGCGACGCCTTCGAAGTGCCCTGGGCGGGACGCGCCGCAGAGCGGTTCGGAGATCTCGCCGACGCGGACCCGGGTTTGCTCGCCGGGTGGGTACATGGACGTACTGTTGGGGGTGAAGATGCAGCTTGCCCCGGCCAGGGAACAACCTTCGATGTCCTTGTCGAGGGTACGGGGATACTTTTCGAGGTCCTCGCCCGGGCCGAACTGGGTGGGGTTGACGAAGATGCTGACGGCCACGAAGTCGGCGTGCTTGCGCGCCTCGCGAACGAGCGCGAGGTGGCCTTCGTGCAGGGCACCCATGGTGGGGACGAGGCCTACGCGTTGCCTGCTCGCGCGTGCTCGGTCGCAGGCCTGACGATAAGCCTCGAGGTCGGGGTAGACCGGGACGGATCCGGAAGACATGGGTGCATCCAAAGCTGACGAGGGGGGAATTGCAAGGGGGTTGGTCGGAGGGGCGACTTCACTCCGGGCAGAGGCTTCGCAGCAGCTTGCGGTAGTACTCCGCCATGAAGCCGTACCAGGGGCTCATGGGGTAGCAGATCGAGTAAGCGCACTGCAGGGCACGGATGGAGAAGTACTGGGCCATCGCTTCGTAGTACGCGCAGAGCGGGTTGGCCGAGGGCGGCAGGGACAGGGTCATCGTCTCTTCGACCTGCGCGGGCGAGGCGAAGTCGATGCCGTTGGCGCGTGCGGTCAGGATGGCATCTGCCATCGCGGGGTCCAGGCCGTGTGCCACCAGGTCGTCGCGGGAGAAGTGATTGGCGACGTGGAGGACGGCTTGGGTGTCGTCAGACTGCGCGAGGGCTGGTTTGGATTCGAGGGGATAGGCGTCGTCGACGGGGGCCTGGGTGCAAGCCATGAGTGCGGAGGCAAGGACGAGAAGGAACCAGAAACGCATGGGAATGCTCCTGTTTCGAAGAGTGTGGCGGCATGGGCCGCGGGCGCTGGTGGTGCATTGGGGGTGCCAGCGGGCCATGCAAACTGGAGCCGCGTCCCCACCGGGTTGAGGCTCGGCTACGACGGTGGACGGATGGTGTTGTCCCGGGTTATTCCCACGGATCAATGTGATTCCGTTTGGCGCTGCGGAGGGGTGGCCACATGCCGTGAGCTGGCGGCTGGCCGATGGTTGGTCCCTTGCGGGCGATTCCGCCAACGAACGCGAAGCGACAACCTTCCCAGTTCGGCTCCGGCTTGTCCGGGTCGGGAGGGTAGCGACCAACGGGAGCGTAGGGGCGGTAGCCCCTGCACTGGCGCCCGGCCCTGCCGGGTCAGGCAGGTTCGGCGATGGCGACCGTTGCCGAAGGGGCGAAGACGAGGGGCGTTTGAGGCGAGGGAGGGTCGAGCAGGGCGAAGAACGCTTCCGCCACGCGCTCCGTGCGTTGGACTCCGAGCCGGTCCACCACGCGCAGGAAGCTGCATCCCCGGCTCATGGCGGCGAAGAACCCGTCGGCGGAGGCGAACTCCATTTCGTGCCGGACGGTGGCATGACGGACGAGCTTGAGTCCTGCCTGGTCGAGCAGGTCCCGCATGGGCTGTCGCGCCGCGAGATTCCACGCCTTGACGAGTTCTCCCAGGGCGGGCTCGCTCTGCTGAAGGGCCAGGCTGACCTTTTCGAATGCGCCTCCCGGGTCGGGCGGTCCCCACACGAGGATACCCACACGGCCACCTGGCTGCACGGCGCGTCCCCACCTTCGCAGGGCTTCGATCCGGTCGGGCAGCTGCCACAGGCTGAAGGCGCTCAGGATGAGGTCCCACTGCCGACCGAGGGTGTCACGCGCGTCCGTCACCTCGAGCTGCACGGGCATCCGGATGTCCATGTCCGCGAGTCCCTCTCGAGACGCCTCGATCATTGCGGGAGATGGGTCCGTGGCGGCCAGCTGCCCCTGCTGGTTCATCGCCATGGCGATGGCTCGAAGCTCCGCTCCAGGGCCGACCGACGTGACCAGCACGCGCTCGCCGGCGCGCGGCACGCTCTTCTGCACGAGGTCGTCGTAATAGGGGATCAAACGCGGGACCCAAAAGTCCGCGTAGGATTGAGCTGCTCGGTCCCAGCAGTCGTCAGGCATCGCCAAGGTAGCTTAGCTCGCCACACGCGTTCGCCCCAACAAACCGGCGGAAGCCGTCACTCGGGGCGCACGCCGTCCGCGGGACGAAGACGCGCCGCGTACAGCGATGGGATGACCGTGGCGATGAGGCAGAGCGTGAGGGAGATCGCGCCGGTGATGATGAACTCGACCGGCCGCACCTCCACGGGCAGCGTGGAGATGAAGTACACCTTCGGGTCGAGGGGGAACCCGTACACAAGCAGGCCCTTGCACACGGCCAGCCCCAGTCCCAGTCCCACGGCCGTTCCCATCACCCCGATGATGCCCCCCTGGTAGACGAAGATCCGCAGGATCGCGACGTCGCTCGCTCCCATGGCCTTGAGCACCGCGATCTCTTTCTTCTTCTCGAGCACCAGCATGATGAGGGTTGCCACCACCGTGAAGGCTGCCACGAAAATGATGAGCGCGAGCACGGCGCTCATGCCGATCTTCTGGATCCGCAGCGCCGTGAACAGACCGTGGTTGAGGTCCTCCCAGTCCATCGTGCTGTACAGGTTCGACGACAGACGGCTCGCCACGTCCTTCTCGATCGCGCCCGCCTCGTCGATGTCGCTGACCTTCGCCTCCACGCCCGTGACGCTGTCGCCATAGTCCTGGAAGCGCTGTGCTTCGTACAGGTCGACGTACACGAGCTTCGAGTCGTACTGGTCGAAGCCGGCCTCGAAGATGGCGATGACCTTGAACTGCTTGGCGACGGGTGGGCGAATCACGCCCCCGGAGTAGGAGAAGCCGATCGTGGGCGATGTGACCTGCAGGCAGTCCCCGACGGACACAGACAGGTTCTTGGCCAGCGTGTTGCCGACCACGATGCCTGGCAGCCCGGCCACGGCTTCGGGGCTGTTGCAGGGGTCGGGGGCGACGTCCTCGGGGAGGTCGTCCTCGGGGTCGGGCAGCTGGCTCTTGTACCCGCCCTCGGGAACGATGGACCCGACCATGGCGTCGCCGATGTCCCCTGCGTCGAGGGAATCAGGGGAACCCGCATCCTCGGACTCCGCCGCACCGCGTTCGGCCTCGAGGATCTCGTCGATCCCTCCGGCGCCCGCGTCCGCTTCCTTCTTCGCGCCCGCGTCCGCACCTTCCCGGATCGAGTCCTCGATCGCACGCATGAGCGTCAGGTTGCGGCCCGCGTCGTCGCGCTCCACACCCGCGTCGGCGGCCTCGCCAGCGCCAGTCGCGCCGGGCAACGGCAGGGGCTTGAGAACGGGAGTGATGCCGCCACGGGTCTTGCGCTCCGGAGGCTTGGAGCCGGGTTTTCGCAACCCCTCCAGCGAGCCTCCCGGCTTGATGTGGCTGGGCAGGTCCAGCACGGTCGGCATCAGGGCAGGGTCGACTCCCTTGACCAGCACACCCGTCGCCGTCTTCTCCTTGTGGGAGACCATCATCGGGTTGATGGTGAACGGGGCCACGCCGATGATGCCCGGGACGCCGCGCATCATATCCATGATCTCTCGGTACTCTCGGAAGTCGGAGGAGTACTTGAGGACGAGGACGTGGGCGTTGACGCCAAGGACTTTCTTGCGGAACTCCGACTGGAACCCACCCGTGACGCTCATCACGGTGAGCAGAGCGGCCACGCCCAACGTGACGCCGAGGATGGCGAACGCGGTGCCGACGGACACGAAGGCACCCTTGGACTTGGCGCCGAGGTAGCGAGTGGCGATTTGGAGCGGGTAGCCCATGCCGGCGACTCTGTTAGCAGGGGACGCCGCCCGACGCGAGCGCCGTAACTGTGCAACTTTTGCAAGGACGCGGGTTCGCCTGCCATCGCCTTTCCGCGGGGAACCTGCTACGTGGCGTCCGCCCAAAAGCTTGCGTATCGGCCCATCTCTTGCTCACCTTAGGGATGCGTCGGTCGGATTCTGTTTGAACGACCTGCGTGACCGTCGGAGACAACGATGGCGGACTCGACCAACTCACCTTCCATCCCGAGACCGCGGGTTTCCATCCCGACCGGTGCCGGCCCCGTCGACACCGCGCTGGACACGGACGTGCCTCCGCCGCTCTCGCCGGAGTCGGCGGAGCTTTCCCCTCAGCTTCCCTCGATCCCGCCGCCAGCGGCTGCCCCCGACCCGTACATCGGCGTCACGTTCGATGGGCGCTACAGGATCGAAAGCCTGCTGGGCGAAGGCGGCATGGGTGTCGTCTACCGCGGGCGCCACAAGGTCATCGACAAGGCCGTGGCCATCAAGGTCCTGCGCGCCGACATGGCGCGCGACGTCGAAATCACGGAGCGGTTCCTGCGGGAAGCGCGCGCTGCATCTGCCATCGGCAATCCGCACATCATCGACATCAGTGACTTCGGCACGCTGCCCGACGGCTCCACCTATTTCGTGATGGAGTACCTGGACGGCGAGCCGCTGACCGCGCTGGTCGAGAACGCCGGCCAACCGGTGCCCGTCACGCGCTTGATCCGCGTCGCCCGCCAGATCGCCGACGGCCTCGCCGCCGCTCACGAACGACAGATCGTCCATCGAGACCTCAAGCCGGACAACATCTTCCTCGTGCAGCGAGGCAGCGAGAAGGACTTCGTCAAGATCCTCGACTTCGGGATCGCCAAGGTAGCCTCCGGTACCGCCAAGCTGACCCGCCACGGGTCGGTGTTCGGCACGCCGCACTACATGTCCCCCGAGCAGGCCGCGGGCGCACCCGTTGACCGACGCACGGACATCTACTCTCTCGGCGTCATCATGTACGAGATGGCGAGCGGGCGGCTGCCCTTCGACGCCGACAACTTCATGGGGATCCTGACGCAGCACATGTACCAGGCGCCCGTGCCGATCCGCGCGCTCGTCCCGCCCCAGGACATCCCTCCCGGCCTCGAGGCCATCGTCCTCAAGTGCCTGTCGAAGAAACCCGAGCATCGCTACCAATCGATGCAGGAGCTGACCGAGGACTTCGACAAGATGCTCGACGGCCAGCTTCCCGACGCCGTGGGCGAGATGATGGCCCGCTCGGGCGGCTTCAACGTACCCGCGGACTTCTTCAAGTCCTCCATGCCCGTACCCGTCCCCGCAACCCCTGCAGGGCTGGGGCGAGGACGTTCCTGGCCTCTCATCGCAGGCATCGCCAGCGTGACCGCCGCGATCAGCATCGTGATCGGCACCTTCGCCTACAGCCAATACGGGACCGCTTCGACGGCGTCGACCACGCCTTCCGCTTCGGTACCACCGCCCGTCACCACCTCCCCCTCGGCGACGGCATCCCCGACGCCCCCCGTCACGACCGCACAACCTGCGCCCGAAACCGTCGACGTCATGGTCGTCGTCGACCCCGTCCATGCCGAGGTCTTTCTCGGCGACAAGGCGCTCGGCGTGGCTCCTTCCCTCATCTCGGTGCCGAAAGGCCAGACCGTGAGCGTGACCGTTCGCGCGACGGGCTACATCGAGCAGACCCTCGTGCTCGACGGGTCGGAGAAGCGCAAGGACGTGACCCTGCGCGCCCGTGGCGGGGGCCGACCTCCCGTCAAGACCGGCACGACCGCCACGAGCCAGCCGCCGCCGACCCGTCCGCCGAGCACCGGGAAGCCTCCTCCCACCGTCGGCACCGGCGAGATCGTCAACCCCTGGGCCAAGTAGTACTGCGTGCCCGAAGTCCCTACCGGGTTGAGGCCCGGCTACGACAATGGACGGATGACGGCCATCAACTAGGAGCTGAGAACACGGAACACGGAACAGAGAACCAGGAACGGGCGGAGCCAGGGGCAACACGCGCCACCCAACTCCGTACACACCCTTCTGTGCCTTCTGCGACCCCTGTGGTTCTCCGGAGTGCGATCCCGGTACTCACTTCGGGCACACGGTACGGGGCGCGCCAGGCCCCGGACAACCACCGTCGGCCTGTCGGACGACCTCCCGAATCGTCATGACCCAGCACCCCGACATCGCGAGGCAGGTTCCTCCGGACGTCCGTTCTCTTTGCCACTCCCTGCGCGAAGCGGGCTGGCGCGCATGGATCGTGGGCGGCTGTACCCGGGACATGTTGCTCGGCAGGGAGGTCCACGACTGGGACCTCGCCACCGACGCCCGCCCTGAGGATGTCACGCGCGTCTTTCGCCGTGTCATCCCCACAGGCATTCAGCACGGGACGGTCACGGTCATGCTGCGTGGGCAGGGCTACGAGGTGACCACCCTGCGCGGCGACGGGACCTACACCGATGGGCGCCATCCCGACCAGGTCACGTTCGTGAACGACCTGGAGGAGGACCTTGCACGGCGGGACTTCACGGTGAACGCGATCGCGTTCGACCCGCTCGACGATTCGCTGACGGACCCGTTCGGTGGATGTAGGGACCTCGAGGCGCGGCTGATCAGGGCGGTGGGGAAGCCAGAAAACCGGTTCCAGGAGGACGGTCTGCGCATCCTTCGGGCGGCGCGGTTTGCGGCCACGCTCGGCTTCGACCTGGATCCCGAGACGACGCGCGCGATGGCGGACTGCTCTTCGCGTCTCCTGTGTGTGAGCGGCGAGCGGGTTCGTGACGAGCTTCTCAAGACCCTCGGCGCCAGCGAGCCGTCCCGCGGGCTTCGCATCATGCAGACCACCGGGGCTTTCGCGCGCGTGCTGCCCGAGATCCTGCCCATGGTCGGGTGCGAGCAGAACCATTACCACGCGTACGACGTGTGGGAGCACACGGTTCGGACGGTGGATGCTTGCCGGCCCGATCCGATCCTTCGGTTGGCGATGCTGTTGCACGACGTGGGCAAGCCGGCGGTTCGCGCGTTGAGTGACAAGACGGGGGACTACACGTTCTACCATCACGAGGAGGAAGGCGCGCAGATGTCGGAGGGCATGGGGGAGCGCCTACGCCTGTCCAACGAGCAGCGGCAGCGCGTGGTCCACCTCGTTCGCCACCACCTGATCCCCTACGAATCCTCGTGGTCCGAGTCTGCGGTGCGACGGTGGGTGCAGCGCGTGGGGGCGGACCACGTGACCGACGTGCTGGAGATGGCGCGTGCGGATGCGCAGGGCAAGGGTGTGGATGTGTCGGGTACGCTCGAGGGGTTGGAGCACCTGCGGCAGCGGGTCGAGGAGCAGAGGGCGCAGGGGATGGCGCTGAGCGTTCGGGACCTGGCTGTCAACGGGCGAGACCTGATTGGGGAGGTAGGGCTCGTCCCTGGTCCCGTCATCGGGCGGGTTCTCGACCACCTGCTGGATCTGGTGACCGAGGACCCGGCGCACAACGAACGGGAGCGTCTGCTGGAAGCGGCCCGCAGCTTCGTCCAGGCTGCAGAAACCACGGTTCGCGCGGGGCCCGAGAATCAGTCTGACTAATCCAGGGGCCTTGCCGGTTCCGATGGCTTTGACCCGCGCCGGAATCGCGACTACCCAGGCCAGCTTGTAGGAGTACGAGGATCCCCCATGGCCGATACGTTCACGCGAGATGCAGTCGAATCAAACCTCATCGAGGTGTTCTCCAAGTTCAAGCACGGCAACGTCCAGGTTCACCTCACCAGCGTCATCACCGCCGACCTCGGCGTGGATTCGCTCGCCGTCATGGAGATCGTTGCCGAGCTCGAAGACACCTACGACCTGACGTTCCCAGACGAGGAGTTGCCGAACGTCAAGACCGTAGGCGACGTCGCGGGCATGATCGTTCGTGGTCTGGACGAGGCTGGGAGGCTGCGCTCATGAGCGTTCGGAACCTGGCCGAGGCCCTCGAGAACACAGCGAAGTCCTCGCCGACACGTGGATACCGCTTCATCCGGGACGACAAGTTCGAGAACGACTACGTCACGTTCTCGCAGATCGAAGTCCGAACCAGGGAGCTCGCGGGCGCCCTGCAGTCCCTGGGCCTCCGCAAGGGGGACCGGCTGGCGCTCATCCTTCCGGACTCCGATCAGTTCGTACTCACCTTCCTCGCCGCCCTGCGGGCCGGTGTCGTGCCTGTCCCGATCTACCCGCCTACCGGTCTCGGCCAGCTGTCCGGGTACGTGGACAACACGCGACACATCGTCCGCAAGTGCGGAGCCAAGTGCCTGATCACGGCGCCCCTGATCAAGCCCTTGCTGGGTGCCGTTCAGGCATCGTGTCCGGACCTCGTGCAGGTGACGACGTTCGCTTCGATGCTGGAAGCGAAGTCGACCTTCCAGCCGGTCGACATCTCCCCGGAGGACACGGCGTTCCTTCAGTTCACGAGCGGGTCGACGAACCGGCCCAAGGGCGTGGTCCTCACGCACGCGAACTTGCTCGCGAACAGCCGGAACATCGTGGTCGAGGGGCTGAAGGCGGACCCCGAAACGGACGCGGGCTTCACATGGCTCCCGCTGTTTCACGACATGGGTCTGATCGGGTTCGTGCTCGCCCCTGTCGTGTACGGCATCGAGGTGTCCTTCATGTCACCTCTTCTGTTCCTGAAGCGACCGTCCATCTGGGTGCGCGGCATGTCGCACTTCCGCGCGAGCATCACCTTCGGTCCGAACTTCGCCTACGCCCTGAGTGTCAAGCGGGTGCGACCGCGCGAGATCGAGGGGCTCGATCTGTCCCGGTGGCGCGTGGCGGGCTGCGGGGCGGAGCCGATCCGCGCCGAGACCCTAGAGGCGTTTGCCGATCACTACGCGTCCTATGGCTTCAAGAAAGAGTCGTTCTTCCCCGCCTACGGGCTCGCCGAATCGACCCTCGCCGTGTCCTTTGCGCAGTCTGTCCCCGTCGATCGCGTCAAGGCTTCCGTGCTCTGGTCCACCGACGAAGCGGTCCCCTGTGATGCTACCGACCCGGATGCCCTGCGTCTCGTCGCTTGCGGCAAGGCGTTCGAAGGTCATCGTGTCGAAGCCTTTGCCCTCGACGACGCACGGTGCGAGCACCCGTTGCCCGAGCGCAAGGTCGGCGAGCTCCGGCTCAAGGGTCCTAGCGTGTCCCCCGGATACTTCGAAGAACCCGAGCTCACGAGCGCGGCCTTCGTGGATGGGTGGTTCTTCACCGGAGACCTCGGCTACCTCGCCGATGGCAACGTGTACATCTGCGGTCGCTCCAAGGAAGTGGTCATCATCCACGGTCGCAACTTTTACCCCCAGGACATCGAGTGGGAGGCGAGCCAGGTCGAAGGCGTCCGCAAGGGCAACGCTGTCGCCTTCGGAACCGGCGGGGACGGAGGCGAGCGGGAGGCCGTGGTGCTTGCGTTCGAGACCACCGTCGGAGACACCGACCAGCTCGACCGCATGTGCAAGGAGATCCGTGGCCGTGTGCAAGAGGTCATCGGTCTGATGCTCGATGACATCGTGGCTCTGGCGCCTGGGGTCTTGCCGAAGACCTCGAGTGGCAAGCTCCAGCGAACCAAGACGCGGGATTTGTACGAAGAGGGGCAGCTCAAGAGGCGGCGCAGCCAGCGCGAAGCGGACCGCGTCGATCAGGTCAAGGAGATCGCGAAGAGCCAGCTTGGCTACTTGAAGCTCGCCGTGTTCGGGGGCCGTAAGCCGCCGAACGAGTAGTCCTGCGACCCATCGCCCCCAGCCCCACGAGCACCGCAAACAATCCCCACGACCCAACCCCGCGCGGTTGCCCCTTGACCCCGCACCCATAGAACGACGAGTCGGGATCGGTCCCGCTCGGACCCTCGCCTGCGTCTGGGGTCATTCCACCCGCCCCAGAGGTGCCGGTGCCGCCCGTGCCGGTGCCGCCCGTGCCGGTGCCGCCCGTGCCGGTGCCGCCCGTGCCGGTGCCACCCGTGCCGGTGCCACCCGTGCCGGTGCCACCCGTACCGCTGCCACCCGTACCGCTGCCACCATCCGGCTCGACCGTGCCGCCATCGGCGTCGATGCACACCCCCGACTGGCAGTTCCCCCCCGGGCAAGGGAAGCCGTCGGATGCCGCGGCGACCCGGACACACGCGCCGAGATCGCACGACGCACTCTCCGTGCAGGAATCGCCATCGTCGCAAGGGGTTTCCGTGAGGGCCGTGCACGTGCCGTCCGTCTCCGCTCCTGTCGCCACACTGCACGCCTCGCAGTCGTTCGTGGCCCCCGCCCCGCAAGGTCCGTCGCAGCACACACCGTCGACGCAGTAGCCGGAGAGACACCCGTCTGCTTGCGTGCAAGGTGCGCCGACCTCGTCGCGGACCGCGTACAGCCAGACCGCGCCCGCCGCGTCTCCCTGGGTGTCGTCGCCGGGCACGCCCGCAAGCAGTCGATGCCCCGATAGCGCGAGGGCTCGGCCGAAGGTGTCGTAAGCCTGACCGTTCTCGGCGAGGAGTTTGTCCAGCAGGGTCCATCCCGAGCCGTATCGCTCGAAGACGTAGACAGCGCCGGCTCGCGGTCCAAGTTGACCGTCCTCTGGGGCTCCGACGGCCAAGAGCGAACCCTCCAGGGAGACGGACTGTCCATAACGAGACGAGTTGTCTACGCCCTGAGGGAGAACCTCGCCTCTGTCCGCCCAGTCGTTGCCGTTGCGCTCGTACAGGCGGACGGTGGGAGACCCGAGCGAGCTGGTCCCGATTCGTGGTCCCCCTACGACTGCGAAGGGGTCGTTCAGCGAAACGGAAGCACCGAACCACTGGGCCTCCGTGAAAGACATCGGCAGGTCGAAGCTGGCACCGAGGTCCCATGTCGAGCCGCTCCGTTCGTAGACGAACGCCCTCCCGGTGGGAAGCTGCAAGAACTTCCCTTCGGACGTCGGAGCCCCCACGATGAGCTGATCGCCCTGCACGTCGACCGCATACCCGAACCGGTCCTTCGGATCGCTTCCCCCAGGCTTGAGAGATTCTTGAAGGGACCAGGCGCCCGCTTCGCGAACGAAGACGTGCGCGGAGCCGTTCTGCTGTGGCGAACCTGACGCGGCCATCGGTGCGCCCACCGCGACCGTGTCCCCCGACACCGCAAGCGCATACCCGAACGTCGCGCCCGCCGACAGACCAGGCACGCTCAGCGTGGCTTGCTCGACCCAACCTGATGACGTCCTGACGAACACGTACGCGGCCCCGGGGGTGTCGGGCGTCTCCTCGTCCGGGGCGCCGACGACGATCGTGTCCCCCTCGATGGCGACCGCGTTTCCGTAGCTCCCCACGTTGGATGACGCCGTGCCGGGGGCCAACGTCAACGGCGGAGAAATCACCGTTCCATTTAGCTCGTACACGCGAACGGTGCCGAGCTCTCCGACCACGGTCGTGTTCCCATCGATCCCGACGGCTTTGCCGTACCTGGCATCGGCGGTTCCCACGTCCGGTAGGAGCTTGGTGACGGCTTCGGTGGTGAGGGGCTGTCCTCGGGTGGCAATTGCGGAGACGCCGGGATCACGCTCCGTGCACGCCGACCCCGAAAGGGCAACCGTCAAGCTTGCTGCAAGCCAACGACCTTGACGCAAAGCAATCCTCCCGGGTGGTCAATAGAAACTCACCGCGAAGCCTCCCATGGAACCCTGGGAACGACCAGGGCATTCATCCCCTGTTGCGGTTTGCCCACTCGCCCCTGCGTCTATCCGACGTAGCCGCACACGCCCGTGCGGGGGGAGTTGACGATGGGCAGCAGCATTTCTTCACCGCACTCATGCTCGTCCCCGTGCACCTCGCAGACCGCTTCTCCGCAGCAGGTGCAAATCCTGGTGGCGGGATCGCCGCACTCGCATGCCCAAGGCGGCGGATCGTTTCGTGCGAGCAGACGCACAGCCTGGCGTCCTGCGGGCGCTTCCCGCTCCCCCACGAGCTTGATCTTGAGCTCAGTGGTCGAGCCGAAGTCGTACTGGTAGACCACGGTCGTCCCCACGCTGGCGAAGATTCGTTCGGCCTTGCAGGCCATGGACCGAGCGTCTTCGTAGTCCCACGTTCTGTCCAAGGAACTCTGGTAGAGCGTTCGGTTGACGATGAACTGGCTCAGGTGACCGCAGCACTCGAGCCAGGTCTTTCGCAGGAAGGTGTCGAGCGTGGTGAGACTTGCCGTCGACTTCATCTGGACCTGGAGCCAGTAGAATGGGAGCTCGGGGGACTGGACGCGCAACTCGAGCAGCTTGGTGGCGACCCCATTTTTCGGATCGTGGTCGGGGACGCACTTTCCAAGGTGCCTTGTCGCCGAAGACGTCGTGATCTGGGCGCCGCACAGCGCGCATTTGCCGGGATGGGAAGCCATGAGGCATTGGACACGCCCCTTGAACGTTTCGTCAACCCACGAAGTCGGGGGGCGACCGTGCTATGCCGGTTCCATGGATCGAGTACAGGAGCGAGAGCTGATCGACGGGCTCATACGCGATGTGGTGGAGCAATGCCCGAGGCGATTCCCGACGAGCGAATCGGAAGCGCGTGCGCAGCAAATCGTGCGGTCGCACCTCGAAGCCGCCGGTGTCACCACGCGCTTGCACACCTTCCTGTTCAACGCGAGCGCGCCGGCCAACGTGGCCTTGCACTTCGGCCTCGCGACGCTCGGTACGATCGTAGGGGGCCTGGCGCCGCGGCTCGCCTTTGCCCTGCACGCAGGGTCCACGGTCTCGTACTACGCGGAGTCGACGCGTCGTGCGTACCTGCTCCGAAGGATCTTGCCGCACCGGCCGTGCCAGAACCTCCTCGGGGTGCTTCCCGCACAAGAGGAGCCTTCGCTGCGCATCGTGTTCGTGGCGCACGTGGACGCTGCGTTCACGGGCATGGCCTACGACTCGAGGGTCGTTCGGGCCTTCAGCCGGAAGCTGCCTCGCGGTCTTGGATTCCTCGGTCGTCCCATGGCGTTCGCCACGCGTGCGCAGGCCGCTCTCGCTGGCATCGATCTCATTCGATCGGTGGTGGGGCCGCTCGCTTGGCCTCTGCGCCCGATCGAGCTCGCCCTGACCCTTCCTTCCGCCCTGATCTTCTTCAGCAGCCTCGAGATCGTGCTCCGTGACGAAGTCGTTCCGGGCGCGAACGACAACCTCACCGGTGTGGCTGCCCTCCCTGTCCTCGCTCATCGATTGGCGCAGGACAAGCCCGCCGACGTCGAGATCGCGTTCGTGTCGACGGCTGCGGAGGAGGCGAGCATGGGCGGGGCGGATGCCCTCGCGCGAGACATGGAGGCCGAGTGGGACAAGGCGAGGACCGTGGTGGTGGTGCTCGACACGCTCTGCTCCGGGAACCTCTGCTTCCTTGACCCGGAAGGGGAGGTGGTGCGCTTGCCCGTGCCTTCCTGGCTGCGAGAGTCCGTTTTGGCCGTGGCCGCGTCCGACCCTAGGTTCTCCGAGGTACAGGCCTTCGAGCCCCCGCTGGGCGGCACCGACGCCGCGCCGTTCCTCGCCCATGGCTGGGACGCCATCGCTCTCACGTGCATCGACCGCGACCTGGGCTCCGCTCGCCACTACCACCAGCCGTCGGACACACCTGACAACGTCGACCTCGACAAGGTGCTCACGTCCGTGGACTTCGCCGAAGCGCTGGCGCGCAGGATCATGTCGGAGCGAGGACGCACCCGGACGACGCCGTCAGACGGCGTCTGAGAACCGCGGAAGGCTGAGACGCAACGCGGCGTCGTCGACCTGGGGTGGCTCCGGCGACAAGAACGTGAACCGTGGCAGCGGCGCCTCCCACCCAGCGCCGTCACGTCCCACGCGATCTGTCCGCAGCATGCTGTCTGGTCGAGCGACGGCCTCAGCCTGTGCACTCCAAGGACACAGGTCCGGGGGAGCCGGCTCGAGGAATACATTGTCGGTCGAGGCTTGCGCAGCATCGAAGAGAAGCTCTGCGAGGTCGACCTCCACCGAGACGTCGATTCTGTCTTCCCGTGCTGTGGACATGCGGGAACGAATTTGCACCGCGCATACCAATCACCCCGCCGTCATCCGAGGTTCACGTTTCTCTGCGACCCATCCACGAGGGCACCCCTCGCGTGCTGGAATGTTACGCTTTCTTTGCAGCGCGCAAGGACCGGGCGGGTCCCACGTGGGGCCGAGCGAGTCCCATCACGGGCGGGTGATCACGTGCGAGGAAGGGACGGTCAGACGGAGGCGACCCACTTCATGAGGGCGCCGCACAGGTCAGACTGCGGGTTGCGAGCGCGCTCGATGTTCAGCCCGGCGCGAAAGCTCACGGCCGCGCCCTTCTCATCCCCGTTGAGCACCTGGCAGATCCCCAGCATCTCGAAGTCCCCGGGCTCCCCGAAGGCGGCGGCAAGCTCCGTGAGTGGGGCGATCGCCGCGCGATGGGCTTCCACCACGTAGGCCGGGGCAAAGTTCTCCCTTCGCTTGGTGTGCACCATCAGTTTCAGCGTTCGGCGCTGGTCCTCGGCGGGGTGCGTTCGAAATGCGGGGTCGGAAAACAGCGCGCGGTAGGCGTCATAGGCCTGTTCCGCCTGTCCGGCGCGGGCCAGGGACACGATCTGCTTCACGGCCTGTAGGAGTTGCTCGGCAGCCATGGACGCTCTGTAGCCCGCTCGCGGAGATTTCGCCACTGGTCGAGCGTCGGGGGTTGCAAGTGACTCATAATTGAGTCACTGTTTCTGCGGCGCCGCGACTCGACCTGCACGTCGCCCACCAGGAGGAACGCCCATGGCCACTTCGCACAGGATCCCCTTTACGGCTCTCTTCACCTCCCTTCTCGCGCTGTCCGCTGCGACCCTGCCCATCGCCTGCGGCGACGACGATGGTGGCTCCGGCGGTCCCACGTTCCCGGACGGTGGGACGGGCGGGTTCAACCCCGGCGATGGGGGTGGAACGGGCGGGAGCAACGTGGATGGTGGCGACGCGGCGGCAACGGGCGGAACGGGCGGTGGCGGTACCGGCGGAGCCGCGGGCGAGGGCGGCGGTCCCGTATGCGAGGACCCCTTCAAGCGGTGCGAGCACGACTTCACGTTCCCCGCCGGCGCGGAGACTTCCGTCGAGCTACGGGGAAGCTTCTCCGCGACCGGTTGGGATGTGGGCGTGCCGCTCGCCAAGCAAGGCGCGGCGTGGTCCGCCACGGTCGAGATCCCCCGCAACTTCACCATTCACTACAAGTACCTCGTGGACGGCACCACCTGGACGCACGACCCGGGCAACCCGGCGTCAGAGCCGGACGGGCAAGGCGGCACCAACTCCATTCTTGCGGGCGTGGAGTGCGACGACTTCACCTGCGCGACGGAGCCGGCGCCATGGGATTGCCCGGTGGATGGTCGCACGTGCACGACGAAGTTCGTGTATCCGGTGGGGGGCGAAACGCTGGTGCAGGTCGCGGGGTCGATGAACAGTTGGCAGCCGCAGGCGATGACCAAGCAGGGCACGTCGTGGGTGGCGAACTTCCCCGATCAGGGGTGGGGGGACGAGCTTCAGTACAAGTTCGTGGTCGACGGCAACTGGATCGCGGACCCCAACAATCCCAACAAGGTGGATGACGGGTACGGGGGATTCAACTCGGTGCTGGGTGTCTCCTGCGACTGGTGGACGTGTGGGATCGCGCCGCAGGAGTGTGGCGACGTGACGGCGTTCGACTGGCGTGACGCGGTCATGTATTTCGCGATGGTCGACCGGTTCCGCGACAGCGACGGACAGGTGGATCCGGTTCCCGGCGCGACCGGCGACAACGGGCACGGGTCGAACGGGCAGTACGTGGGCGGAGACCTGAAGGGGGTGACGGCGTCCTTGAGCTATCTCGAGGACCTGGGCGTCTCCACCGTGTGGCTCTCTGCTCCCTTCGAGAACCGCAACCTGCCTGGCAAGGGCATGAACGACGACTACCAGTATTCGGGGTACCACGGCTACTGGCCTTCGCCCGACAACGTCGACTTCGCGCAGAACCCGCCTTCGCCGCTTCCCAAGGTGGAGAGTCGGATCGGGACGGGCGCGGACCTGAAGGCGCTGGTCGACACGGCGCACGCCACCACGTCTGCCAACGGCCACACCATGAAGGTGTTGTTCGACTACGTGATGAACCACGTCGACATCGAGAGCGGGCTGTACAAGGCGCGCGTGGGGCAAGGGTGGTTCGCGCAGTACAACGGCCAGACCGTGCTGTGCGCGGGCGACCCCGTCTGCGGGGGCGAGTGCTGGAACCATGACCCGTGGGGCACCAAGTGCTCGTTCACGGACTACCTTCCCGCGTTCGACTTCGACAACGCCGATGCCCGCGCCTGGTCCATCAACGACGCCGCGTGGTGGGCGAAGGAGTACGGCATCGACGGCTATCGCCTCGACGCCATCAAGCACGTGCCGCTCTCGTGGTTGACGGAGCTGCGCGCGCGGCTTTCGTCGGAGTTCCCGAGCCCGGCGGGGGACCGCTTCTACCTGGTGGGCGAGACCTACACCTGGGACGACTATGGCGTGCTCAAGAAGTACGTGGATCCGGCCACGATGCTCGACGGGCAGTTCGACTTCCCGTTCCGAAAGCAGCTGTGTCGGGCCGTGCTGTCGAAGGAGGCATCGCTGCAGGACTTCAGCTCCTGGATGTCGCAGAACGACGGGCGCTACGGGGTTGGCGCGCTGATGTCGACGTGGATTGGCAACCACGACATCCCCCGTGTGATTCATGCGGCGAACGGGCAGGCCGGTTGCGAGGAAGGCAGCCACACGGGCAACGCGTGGACGCCGAACTACACGCAACCTTCGGATGCGGCGCCCTACGAGCGTCTGGCGGTGGCCTTTGCGATCATGCTGACGAGCCCCGGCATCCCGATGATCTACTACGGCGACGAGATCGGGCTGGCGGGCGGAGGCGACCCGGACAACCGTCGCCCCATGCCGTGGAACGATGCGGAGCTCAACGCGCACCAGAAGGACCTTCGGACGAAGGTGAGCAAGCTCGCGACGATTCGGGGTGAGAACAAGGCGTTGACGCGAGGGTCGCGGTCCACGCTGTTCGCGGATGCCGACGCGTGGGTCTATCGCATGGGCGGGTGCTCACCGGACGCCAGCAGCATCGTCGTGGCGGTCAACCGAGGGGACGCGTCCAAGACGGTGAACGTTCCGGCGGGCAGCTACACGGATCTGTTCGCCGGCGCGGCGCACGCGGGCGGTTCCGTGGCGTTGCCGGCGCGGGGATTCGTGGTCCTTCGCGAGGAGTAGGCGCTGTCTCACGGGCTCGCTTCACGCGAGCCCGAGCCGTTTCATCTTTCGCCACAAGGTTGTGCGGTCGACGCCGAGCAAGCGCGCCGCGTCTGAGCGACGGTGCTTGGCTTGCTGGAGTGCGGCCAGGACCTGCGCCTTCTCCTGGTCCGGGTTCGGGTCGTGAGGCGGGGTTGGCTCTTCCGACCTTCCACAGGATCGTGGCGTCCCGGAGAGAAACTCCGCGGGAAGATGGGACGTGTCGATCACGTCGCCGGCGACGAAGCACAGGTACTCGACGAGATTGCGGAGCTCGCGGACGTTTCCCGGCCAAGGGTAGCGGTCGAGGGCCTCGAGGGCGTCGTCCGTGAAGCGTACGCGCTTGCCGCTCAGGTTCACTGCGGGATGGTTGGCGAAGTAGCTGGCGAGCAGGGGGATGTCCTCGCGACGCTGCCGCAGGGGTGGCACGAGGATGGGGACGACCTTGAGACGGAAGAACAGGTCTTCGCGGAAGCGTCGAGCCTGGACCGCCTCGGCGAGGCGGTCGTTGGTGGCGGCGATGATGCGTGCTCGCATTTCCAGCTTGTGTTGTCCACCGACGCGTTCGTAGTGGCGGTCCTCGATGACCCGCAGCAGGACAGCCTGGTAGTGGATCGGGATCTCGCTGACCTCGTCGAGGAAGAGGGTTCCGGCGCCGGCGAGCTCCAGCTTGCCCTTGGTGGTGCGGAAGGCGCCTGTGAAGGCACCGCGCTCGTGGCCGAACAGCTCGCTGAGCAGCAGGCTTCCGGTGAAGGCCGCGCAGTTCACGGCGTAGAAGGGCTCTTGCTGCCGTGGGCTGAGCTCGTGGATGGCGCGTGCCACCAGCTCCTTGCCGACGCCGCTCTCCCCTTCGATGAGGATGTTGGCGTTGCTTTGAGCCGCGCTTTCGAGGAGGCGAAAGATGTCGTGCATCCGTGGCGACCGGCTCACGATCCCGTGGAAGACAGGGGCCTGCGCCCCCGTGGCGAAGAGGCGATCGTGACAGTCCCGGACCCGCAGAACCCCAAGCATCTCCTCGTCCCCCAAGCGCACTCGCCGGAACGAGAGGTCTGCGGGAACCCGCGTCCCATCCGGGCGCAGCAGGCTCATCCCGAACGCCCGCCCGTCCATCTCCGTGGCCGAGCCGTAGGGCGTCAAGCTGTCTTTCAGGTCGAGCAGCTCGCCGAGGTGCTTGCCGACGGCGTCTTGCTCCTCGATGCCGACCAGCTCGCACATGCGAGGGGCGAACGTCCTCACGCGGAACGCGCCGTCGATCGAGAACACGCCGTCGTCCATCGCTCCGAGAAGGGCATCGATGCGCGTCTTCTGCTCGAAGAGCATCGACGTGTATCGCTCGGTCTCCTGGCGCTGGCGCACTTCCTGGCTGATGTCCGTGAACGTCTCCACGCCTCCGAGGAGCTCGCCCGCGCCGTCGCGTAGCAGCCGGCCGTTCTTGCGCAACACCTTGGGCTGCTGGCTTCCGTGTCCGAGGATGGTGACCTCCACGCCCTCGGCGCCACCCTCGTCGAACAGACGGCAGCAGCACTGGCACTGCGGGCAGTTGATCGCGTCGACGCAGACTTGTCCTCGCACGTCCTCGAGCTTGCGACCGATGAGCTGCTCGCCCTTGCGATTGAGGTACACGATGCGCCGATCGGGGCCGACGAGGAGCAAGCCCTCGTTCATGGTGTCGACGACCTGTTGCCAGAAGCCGGCGCCCAGGCTGTCGGCGGCGATGAGTGCGGCGACGTCGGCGCAAGGGGTTTGTGCTGCGGCCGAGGACAGCGCACAGGAGGGGAGGGACGGCTTGGAGGGTTTGGGGCGGGGAGTGCGGGGCATGTGAGACCGGGAAGAAGCTACCATATCGTTCGTCGCCCGCAACGTTGTGTTGCTCGCTGTTGTGCAACGTCCTGTTGCGCGCAACGTGCCGGGAGGCCTGGGGAGAGCAGGGTGAGTGCGGATTCCCTTCAGTTTTAGGCGGAGCGGCTCGCGCCTGTGCCGGGCACGGATCCTGCTGAAGGGAGACCGCTTATCCCTGCAACGAGGAGGTTCATGATGCAACGCTCGGTCGGATGGTGGATCGCCGCGGTCGCCGCGCTGCTCGCCGCTTGTGGCGGCGAGGACGACACGACGGACCCGGGGAACACCGCCCCTTCCTGCAAACCCGTGTGTGGCGACTGCCAGGTTTGCGACACGTCCGGCTCCACGCCCACCTGCGTGGACCTCTGTGGCTCTGGCACCACCTGTCAGAACGGCGCTTGCGTCGGTGAGTCGCCGAGCACCTGCTCGCCTGCGTGCGGCGCTTGCCAGACCTGCGACACGTCCGGAGCGAATCCGGTGTGCGTCGATGCCTGTGGGGACGGGACCTCCTGCCAGAACGGCGCTTGCACCCCCGACGCGCAGCTCGATTGCGACCCCGGCTGCGGTGCTTGCCAGATGTGCGACACGACCGGCGCGAGCCCCGTGTGCGTCGACGCCTGTGGGGACGGCACTTCCTGCGAGGATGGCGCCTGCGTGCCCGACGCGCAGGCGGGTTGCGACCCGGCCTGCGGAGACTGTCAGATGTGCGATACGTCCGGGGCGACCCCCGTGTGCGTGGACAACTGCGGCGAAGGTCTCTCCTGTCAGAACGGCCAGTGTGTCGCGCCCGAGGTCGTTGCGTGCGACCCGGCCTGCGGTGACTGCCAGATGTGCGACACGTCCGGGGCGACCCCCGCGTGCGTGGACAACTGCGCCCCCGGGCTCGCGTGCGACAACGGCGCGTGTGTCCTTCCGGACCCGTGCAATGGCACCTGCGCCACCTGCGAGACGTGCGACACCACCCACGGCGTCCCGTTCTGCGTCGATGCCTGCATGTCCGGCCAGACTTGCGACAAGGCGGCCAATCTGTGCCGTCCCGACGACGTCGCCCCGACGTTCGATCACTCCGCGCTTCCTCAGCTGCAGGGCCCGTTCACGGCGGACGTGCCCGGCGGCAAGGCCGTCACGGCGCAATGTCTTACGTGCCACGCGGGCGCGGGGCAGGACATGCTCGAGTCGGCGCACTGGAAGTGGGTGGGGCCCACGCCCAATGACCAAGCGCACCCGACCGGTGCGACCGTCGGCAAGAAGAACCTCGTGAACAACTTCTGCGTGGCCATCCCCTCGAACGAGGCGCGCTGCTCCCAGTGCCACGCGGGTTATGGGTACGGCGACAAGACGTTCGACTTCACGAACCCCGGCGCCATCGACTGCCTCGCGTGCCACGCGACGGCGCAGTACGCGAAGGCTCCTGGCACGGCAGGCGGACCTGCCCCGACGGTGGACATGGCGGCGGCTGCGAAGTCGGTGGGGCGTCCCACGCGCACGGCGTGCGGTCGGTGCCACTTCGGCGCAGGCGGTGGTGACAACGTGAAGAAGGGCGATATGGGCTCGGCCCTCGCCAACCCCACGTCCACCACGGACGTGCACATGGGCAAGGCTTCCAAGCCGTTCGACTGCGCCAGCTGCCACGTCGCCACGGCGCACAAGATTCCCGGCCAAGGCGTGCACCTGCCGGTGAGCGAAGGGCGCTTCGACTGCATCGATTGTCACGGGTCGGCACCCCACACGAACGAAATGGTCAACAACCACGCGCTCGACATCGCTTGCCAGACCTGTCACATCCCCGCCTTCAGCCGTCAGCAGCCGACCAAGATGAACTGGAACTGGTCGACCGCGGGCGACAAGAGCCGCGGCACCAACGGTGTCGAGACCGGCACCCTCCCCGACGGCACCACCGTCACCGTCTATGACAACATGAAGGGTGACTTCGTCTGGGAGAAGAACGTGCGCCCCGAGTACGCTTGGTACGACGGGCGTGTCGAGCGCATGACCATCTCGGACAGCTATGCGTCGGGTCAGGGGACGGAGGACAACCCGGTCTACCTCGGTGGACCCGTGGCTGACAAGGAAGACGCGGCGGCCCTCATCTTCCCGTTCAAGGTCATGCGAGGGCAGCAGCCCGTCGACACCACCACCCGCGTGGTTCTGTCTCCCAAGCTCTTCGGTCCGGGTAGCTTCTGGGCCACCATCCCTGCGACCTACGACGCGCAAGTGGTCGAGAACAACTGGACGAACGCGTTGACCACGGGGGCGCGCTATGCCGGCCAGATCGGCGAGACCGAGAGCTTCACGGGCCGCGCCACGGGCGCCAAGCCTTGGGACTGGGCCTACACCGAGATGTGGATGGGCATCAACCACGAGGTCGCGCCCAAGAGCTCCGCTCTCGGTTGCGCCAGCTGCCACTCCGGCGCACCCGACTGGGACTGGGTGGCCCTCGGTTACGCTTGCGACCCGATGATGGGCAACCCCGAGCAGTGCGGCAGCCGACACCCCTGACCCGCTGCCGCCCCTTTGATACGCTCGTCGAGTGACGGGCGTACTCCCTCTCCCCTTCCTCGCTCTCTTCACCCTGTTAGGCGCTCCGATCGGGTGGTCCCCCGTGGAGGAGGCCGTGCGCGTGCTCGAGACGCGGCAGACCTACGAATTCAAAGCCGGCGTTCCGAAGCTGCGCAAGACGTCGGTAGAGGATTGGACGAAGGGAAAAGGCAAGCGGGTCAAGGTGACGAGGGCACCGGCCGAATGAGCCCTCAAGGCTCCTCGTAGACCGCGAGTCGATCGAAGTCGAGGTACGCACTCGGTGTCTGCAGGAAGATCCGCACCTGCACGTAGGTGGCGCCCGCAGGGGCCACGGCGGACAGGGCGGGATTGGCCTTGTACTCCCACGCGTCGCTGGGGAAGGCGACCTCCTTGTACAGGGTGTTCTCGCCGCCTGCGTTGAAGAAGAGCAAGGCCAGCCCGGTCTGGTAGCCACCGTTTCTGGACCAGGACTCGACTCGGTACGTGCGTCCGGGGACGACGGTCCACGCGGGGCCCTGGACGTAGCCGCCGGGGTAGTCGCAGGGCGCGGTGAACGCGGTGGTGTGGAAGCGTAGGTTCTGGCTGCCACCCGACGGAGCCGGGTAAGGCTCCACGCCGATGGACCATGCCGTGTCGGCTGCGCAGTTGTGCCAAGCGATCCACGCGGAAGGGAAGTCCGTGCCGGCCTCGAAGCCGTTCGTGTAAAAGGGCGGGCACAGGGCGGGCGTGCAGCTGCACACGTTGGGTGTGCCTGCGGCCCCGCACTGCTTGGGTGGCGTGCATGTCCCGCAAGAGAGTGTTCCACCGCACCCGTTCAAGATCGTTCCGCAGTTCGCGCCCTGCGCGGCGCACGTGGTGGGCGTACACACGCACTGGTTGTTCTGGCAGGTCCCGTATTGACAGGAACCGCACTGGAGCGTGATGCCGCACCCGTTGGAGAGCGATCCGCAGGTCGCGCCTTGCGCGCCGCACGTGGTGGGCGTGCAGCCGCATGACACCGGGTTGCCGCCGCCCCCGCACGTCTCGGGGGCCTGGCACGAACCACAGCTCAGCACGCCGTCGCAGCCGTCCGGGTGCGCACCGCACGACGCCCCGATGCTCTGGCACGTCGTGGGCGTGCAGGGCGCGTCTCCACACCGGTTGGGCGCGTTGCCGCCGCAGATCTTGCCCGTCGGACAGGTCCCGCAACTGAGAACCCCACCGCAGCCGTCGGGCGTGGTCCCGCATTCCGCGTTGCGCTCCACGCATGTGGCGGGTGTGCACCCGCACTGGTTCTCCACGCCTGAGCCGCCGCACGAGTCGGGGGGCGTACACAGCCCGCAGTCCAAGGTGTCCCCACACTGGTCCGCAGCCAGGCCGCACGCGGCGTCGAGCTGCAAGCAGGTCTTCGGGGTGCACTCGCCCGTCCCACACTGGTAGGGCCCTCCGCCCCCGCACGTCTGTCCTCCCGGGCATAGCCCGCAGTCGACCGTGTCCCCGCACCCGTCGGGCACCGACCCGCACTGCGCGCTCAGCTCCAGGCACGTTCGCGGCTTGCAGGCTTGCCCATCGGTCGCCCCGTCGTGCGCCTGGTCCGACGAGGCGTCCGAGGGCGGCGGAGGCAGCGCGTGCGAGTCTCCCTCCGGAGCGCATCCCGTCGCCATTCCTGGCAGCAAGGTGAAGGCCGTGCGAACGAATCCCAGCGCGGATGCGCCCAGTCTGCTCGCGTGCTTCTCCACCATGTCGTCTAGCCTACGGTGCTTCCCGCAGGATGTCGACGCGCTCGCGTTGGATCGGGGTTGACTGCGGCGCTGTGGAAATGGACTCTTGCGGACATTGGGAGATAGCTTCGGAGGAGGACATGCAGATGAGGTCGAGAACCTGGTTTCCCCTTGCCGTCGTTGCCATCGGAACGATGGCTGCTCAAGAGTCGCAGGCGGACACGGTCGGCAGCAGCTACCGTGGCTTCACCTCCGTGGCGAAAGGCGTGAAGGAGATCGGGGTCGACAACCTGTTTCTTCTCCGGCACGAATCCGTACCGCTCACCGATGCACCCGACACGACCGTGTCGACGATGGACATCGCGTACGTCGGAGGTCTCACGCCGCGCTACTTCGTGACGGACAACGTGGCGCTGGCGTTGAACCTCGACTTCTTCTACCGCAAGAACAGCGTGTCGACGGAGACGAAGGACCCGGCGGGTGGTGACCCCGTCGAGGACACGCAGACGGAGACGGACACCGGGTTTCTCGGGTTCGTGATGGCGAACTACTACCTCAAGCTCGGCAACAGCATGTTCTTCAAGCCGGGGATCGGTGGCGGTGGGTTCGTCGGAACGCGCAGCCGCCCGACCGCTGGGCAGCCTGGGCAGGAGACGAAGACCAGCCTCAGTGGCGGAGCCGGTCGCCTCGATCTGGGGTTCGCGTTCTACACGAGCCAGAGCTTCAACCTCAAAGCGGGCGTCGACGTCATCGCGCGGTTCGGCAAGGAGAAGCCGGAAGAGGACGCCACCCTCCCGAGCGGAGAGGAGCCCGAGTCGCAGAGCTTCACCACGATCGACGCCGGGTTCAACGTCGGCTTCGCCTATTCGTTCTAGCTCAGCCCTGTTTGTCGGTGCGCTCGAGGGCCCGTGGCGGGTCGCGCGCCCCCATGATAGATTCTCGTTTTGATATGAGATCTTCTTGGGCCGTGCGCGCGCTCGATAGGCGCTGGTTGCGTAGCTCGAGATGCTTGGCATTCGCGTTCGCGCTGCTGAGTGTCTGTGTGACGCTGATTCCGGCAATCGTCTCCTTGCCCGGCTGCTGCAAGTTCTTGGGCCTACGCAAGACCGAGCTTGTGTCCAAGGAATTGCTGCCCGACGATCTGCGCACCCAAGAGCTGGCTTATCAGGGCTCGGTGCGCATGCGGCTTCCTTACGGCAGCTTGAAGAAGAAGTCGCAGGTCACAATCTCCTCCGTATCCAACGCGCCCCGCCCCAAGAATGCCGCCTCCGATCCCACCGTGTACGACTTTTCCATCGAGGGACATCGTCAGTTCGAAGAGCCCGTGGAGATCGTGCTGCCCTACACCGCGACACCCGGCACGAAGGCCGGAGTGGGTGTGGACGCGCTCACCTACGACGAGTCCACCCGCGAGTGGAGCGTGGTTCCGTTTGCCGTCGAGAAGGGCGGGAAGTCGGTTGTCATCTACGCCTCCCACTTGAGCCCGTACGCGATGTCGACGCGCTCCGGGATCGCCCTGTCGCCCACCATGACGATCGGGAGCAACCCCTACCTGGGGGGCAACGAGTTCATGGACACGGGCACGGTCGAGCAGATCATTCGCGGCGACTCTGCCAAGGCCGCCAAGGAGGGCTGGACCAAGAGCATGGAGTACTTCGGGATAGCCGTTAGCACCGGCACGTTCATCGAGCAGGCGGTGCTCGAGATCCCGGGACTGAAGACGCTGAACGGAGTTGCGACCAAGCTCGGCGTGGCCTTCGGCTTCATGCAGCTAGCGATCGACCTTGCCAGCGGGGATAACCAGGCAGCCTCCATCAATGCCGCAAAGAACCTGGGGTACTCCAGCGTGGCGCTCTGGGGCTCGCAGGCGCTTCAGATCGGTAGCGTGGCGGTGTTCATCTTCGATTACACGCTCACCAAGACGGGCGAGACGGCCTGGGAGGGGCGCACCGGGCTGTACCAGAAGGCCTATGCCCTGTACTACAAGGAGCACCCACGCAAGAGCTCGGACTGGTCGAAGATCATCCTGGGAATCATCGACGGCGCCAAGTCGCCGGATGACGTGCACAAGGGAATCGAGGGCGCGCTGCAATCGTACGTGACGGGGTTCTGGGGCGACGAGTTGGTCGTCGCGGAGTACCTCGAGCGTGTGAAGAAGAACGATCAGACCGGAGGTGGAGGGCTCAACGAGAAGATGAAGAACGACATCTCCGCGGCCTACCGCGCAGAGATCATGCACGTGCTTCAGGAAACCGTGTTCCCGCGCATTCCGATCATCATCGCCAACCGCAACCGCCAGAAGGCCTCCCAGCTCCTCGGGGAGCTACGGTCTGGGCTCGATCGGATGACGACGATCGAGGTGACGGTCAAGACCAAGGACAGCGAGCGATCGCTGAAGAACCTCGGCGTGCAGATCGCGGTGAGCCAGGAGCCGGACCGTTGGCACGGCGTGACGGACAAGGACGGACGGTGGTCGATGCAGTGCACCACGCTGGGCTATCTGTCCTACGGCGCGCCGAAGAAGGTGAAGGTGACCATACCGGCCGAGGGCAGCAAGGAAGCGCGGTCCGTGGAGGCGGACTTGGCGTACACGCCAGGGAAGACGACGGTGGTCGTGGATCTGGATACCGCTGGCAACTTCGTGGGAAAGATCGATGACGTGCAAGTCGTCAAGGGTGCGGACTACCCCGTCAAGATCGTAGGGCCAGTGACGATTGCCGTGGCTCCCGACGGCAAGGCGACCATGACGTTCTCTCTGAAAGCTCAAGAGTCGGCCGGCAAGGGCGCGGGCGTGGCGGACATCAGCTCCACGGGAAAGCTCACCGGCACGCTCGTGGGTGCTGTATTCACAGCCTCCGGCACGGTGACCAGCACCTATACGACGAAGTTCAAGCTTCCCAGGGGAGTGTCCCTGCCGCCCGGCGCGGGCGCGGGGACGAGCTCTGCCGCCATCAACGCAACGGGCAAGCTCGCGGGCGACACCATCACGGGCACCCTCCAAGGCACACAAGGTGCCCAGGGTAAGCCGATTCGCTTTCAGGCCACCCGGACCGCGGGGAGTCCGTGATACCGGCGAGGTGATCGGCGACCATCCCGTTTCGCCCTGTAGGGTTGCTTGGCTAGCCCCTACCCCTGAAACACGTAGGCCGCGAAACCGTCGATTTCGGCGTCGGGTTCCCCACCGTCCACGGGCTCCCCGGCGTCCACGGGCTCCCACGCATCGGACCCGGCGTCGAAGGGGGGCTCGATGTCACCGCCCGGGAAGGCGTCCGGTTCGGCATCCGGTTCGCCCGCGTCGTACGGTTCGATGGGCACGCCCGCGGGGCCGACGCTTCCTGCGCTGCCTGCATCGCCCCCGGCTGCCGCGGAGCCGCCCGAGCCTCCGGTGGTGGCGCCGCCCGACCCTCCGGTGGTGGCGCCGCCCGACCCTCCTGAGCCGGCGGAACCACCCGAGCCCGCTTCCCCGCCCTCTCCTGCTCCGCCTTTGTTCGAGGACTCTTCGGTGACTGTGCCCCCGCAGGCAGCTGCGGCCACGAGTAACCCCATCCCGATCAAGCGAGGATAGGTGGGGCAGAGTGAACGTACGCGGGGGTTGGCCGGGCGAGAGCGAAGCATGGGGAAGCTCCTAGGGGTGTGCCAGCAGATGGGACCAGAACCCATTCAAGCAGGATCCGAGCCATCCGGCGCTCGGTGCACCCCACGGGCGTTCACCCGAACACCGAGCCGCTCCAACCCCGCCCGCTCGAGACGTCCCTCCCACCGCTCGCACGCTTCGAATAGGCCCATGCACAGCACAATGTCGCCCCCGCCCGCGCCCGACGGGTGCACCGCCACGTGGTCCCGTCGCGCCTCCCTTGCCAGCTCCCGCAGCGAGGTCGGCACGATCGGCGCCCCCGATTCGTCTCCCATGTGTGCCAATTGTGTCAGCTGCTCCGCAATTGATTCCAGGTACGTCTCGAGGTCCAACGCGGTCGCAGTCGCCTTGGCGGCCTCGGACAGGGCGTCCATCGTCCGACGGTACTCGCAGAAATCTCGCGCGGACCACGCGCGAACCGTCGCGAGCATCTTGGGCGTCGAGCTGGCCTCTCGCGCCGCGTAGAGGTCGATGTGCAGCCCGTGGGGCAGCACGTGCGCTTCGCTGTGCAGGCCGTCGCTCTCGATCCAGCACCGACGCGTGGCGCCGAACGCGCTGGTGACCACGTCGATGCCGCTGCCACCTCCCTGAGCGGTGCGATGGGCGAGCAGGGCGGGTTGCCACACGCGATTCGCAAGCTCGGCCGGAGGCAGGTCGGGTTCCTCTTCGAGCACGACGGCCGCGAGGGACGCGACCACGATGGCGGCGCTCGACCCCAGCCCGAGCTTCCTGTCGTCCTTGCGCAGGGCGGAGGCGTCGAAGTGGGGCAGGGGACCATTCGGAATGCCTGCACGCACTTCCGGGGCCTCGAAGGTTGCGGCTCGCGTGGTGTCGGCGACGACATATCGATCGACCGCGGTCACCAGGGCGGGGGCGCCTTCGAGCACCGCGTAGGCTCCGGACAGCACGACCTTGCCGGGAGCGCGCGCCCTCATGGGTCGAGCACCACGGCCGGGCCCCCGAGGGCCGAGACGATCGTGCGCAGGACGCCGGGGACCGCCTGCAGGCGCCGTGTGACCTCGTCCGCGTGCTCCGCCGACGTGATGACCTTCACATGGGGGCCCGCGTCCATGGTCGCGTAGGCGGGCAAGCCATCGTCTCGCATGGCGCGCACCGTCTGCAGTACGGCCATCGTGGCGGGCTCGAAGTAGACCACGCCTGGGGCCGCGGCCATCGCGGACGCGTGCATGGCGAGGGCGCTCTGTTCGGCCGCTTCACCGAGGGCTTGCAGATCGCGGGAGGAGATGGCGCGCTCGATGCGCGACGCCAGCACAGGGCACAGGGCGCACCAGGCGTCGAAGTATGGGCTCGTAGCTTGGGTGTGGTTCATCCCTATTGTGGACCCAACCTTCTTGGGCTTCTCCGAGATGACGGCCACGACGATGCGTAGGTCCCAGTGCTCGGCGGGTGCGAGGGGCTCGGCGGGGAGATAGGTGGCCCCCGGCTTCCCCGCAGGAAGCCGCACGAAGCCACCGAAAAGGCTTCGCCCCGCGGACGCGCTGGAACGTCGGGCCAGATCGCTGATTCTTGCCGCGTCCCAATCGAGCCCCGCGGCCGTGACGGAGGCGAGGGCGAGGGCGGCGAACGCCGACGCGCTGGAGGCCAGCCCTGCCGCGGTCGGGAAGTCGTTGGACGACGTGACGTGTGCGCGGGCGGACACGCCGGCGGCTTGGCGAACGCGGTCGAGCATCTCGCTGACGCGGCTCCTGGGCTTTCCCTCTTGGAGCACGCCGTTGACCTCCACTTCGTCCTCGGTGAGATCGTCGTCGAAGGCGACGCGCGTGGTGGTGGACAGGGCCTGCAGGGTGACGGACACGCTCGGCACCGCGGGCAAGTTGTGCTCGGCGTCTGCCTTGCCCCAGTACTTGGCGAGGGCGATGTTGGCGTGGGCTCGCGCCGTGACGATGGGTAGGGTCATGGGAATGGGCGCCTCGTAGTGTGGGATGGGGACGAGGCCATTGCTCGGGGAAGGCTACCGACCACGCAAGGCTGGGTCCATGAGATCGATCGCTTTCGACGCCGCAGGTGCGGGCGGAGGCGCCATTGCGGTCGACGCACTGGACTTCGACCTCGAGGTCGCATTCCGAGTCGACGGGGGGAGGCTCGGAGCAGCGGGAGCTTGCGCATCCAATCCTGCGTCGGATCCAAGGCTTGGAACGGACGCCGAGCCCGATGCCATCCACGAGGTCTCCGCCAACTCACCCGCGTCGACAGAAACGGACCCAGCCGACGCGGGCGGCTCCGGGATCGGCGGCTCACCGAAGGCAAGCAGTCCGGCCACGCCAAGAACGACCGCCGAGACCGCGACCGTCACGACGGCGATTGTCCGATACGGACGAGCCGAAACCGCCGACGATTGCACGTTCAATGCGGGTTGCGACAACGCCCCCGACAACGCCTCCGAAAGGGCGGCGACCTCGGAGTAGCGCGCATCGGGATCCTTCTCGAGACAACACATCACCACGGCTTCGAGCCCCGAAGGAACGTCGGGTCGCAGCCCCCGCAGGGAAGGCGGGGAAGCCGTCGCAATGCGCGCGCCTACCGCCGCGGCGTTCTGCCCTTCGAAAGGCCGGTTCCCCGTCAGTAACTCGTAGAGCACGACACCCAAGGACCAGACGTCCGTCCGCGCATCCACCCGCGTGGTGTCCTGCAATTGTTCCGGGGACATGTACCAAGCCGAACCGATCACCGCGCTCGTCCCCGTCATCCCCAACCCTTCACCTGTGGCGCCCTCGAGAGGCCGCACGAGCTTGGAGATGCCGAAGTCCAACACCTTCACCGACCGCCCGCCCCCACGGGTCGTCGTCAGAAAAATGTTCGACGGCTTGATGTCTCGATGAATGACCCCCAAAGCGTGGGCCGCAGCGATCGCCTCGCAAGCCTGCAACACGACGGACACGGCATCTTCCACAGAGAAGGGCCCCGCGGCCTCGAGCGCACGCGACAAGTCCGAACCGCTCAGGTGCTCCATCACCATGAACGGAGACCCATCGTCGAGACGCCCGACGTCGAGCACCCGCACCACGTGCTCGCTATCGATTCGCGCGGCGGCACGAGCTTCGCGAAGAAACCTCGCCTCGTCCACGTCGCGTTCGTTCGCGCGCAGCAGCTTGATGGCCACCTTCGTTCCCAGCTCCAGATGGCGCCCCAGCAGCACGACACCCATTCCGCCCTGCCCCAACCACCCATCGATGCGATAGCGACCGGCAAGAATCGCACCTCGCTTCAACCCGCACGGGAATGACTCCTCCTTGCCCGACACGCCGACGTCCTGAAGCCTCCGAGCCACCTCGGCCGCATCCGGACGCTCCTGCGGCGCCTTGCGCAGCATTCGGCCCACGATGTCCAACAACGCGGCGGGAGCTTTTCCGCGGAGCGGCTCGAGCGACGGTTCCTGCAACAGGATGCGCGTGAGAAGCGCTTCCGTGGAGTCCCCCGCGAACGCCGGACTGCCCCCGAGACATTCGAAGAGCACGCACCCGAAGGCGAAGATGTCGCCTTGCGGACCGACGGTCTTCTCGCCTCGCACCTGCTCTGGGGACATGTATCCGGGTGTTCCCAGAAGCACCCCCGTCGCCGTCACGGATGGCCCGCCCGAACCCTTGATCAAGCCGAAGTCGAGAAGCCGAGGTTCAGACGGTTCCCCGTCCACGAGGAAGACGTTTGACGGCTTGATGTCCCTGTGTGCGAGCCCCTTTTCATGCAACGCAACGAGCCCCGCCGCCATCCGACGGCCCAGTTCCACCACGTCACTGGCGGCCATCGGTCCTGTCGCGAGCTTCTCCGCCAGCGTGACTCCGTGCAGCCGATTCATCACGATGTACCGGCAGCGTTCCGTTTCCCCGACTGCGATGGCTCGCACGATGGCCGGGTGCTCGATCCTCAGGAGAGCTTCGGACTCGCGGCGAAATCGTTCCGTCGCGTGGGCATCGGACCCGCTCAGAATCTTCACGGCCACCAGCCCGTCGCTGGCGAGGTCCCGGGCTTCCCACACCACGCCCATGCCGCCTTCCCCGATCACCTCGATCAATTCGAAGCGATCGTCGATCACGTCGCCGGGGCCCGGCTCCGCCACCATCGCCCGAAGACTTCCGACCGCACGATCGTCGAGCAGGGTCACGGGTCTACCCCGATCAGGGCGCGCGCCTCGCTGCGGAATTCCTCGTCGCTCGCGGTGATCTCCCGCAACTCCTCGAGCACGATCCGACGAAACTCCCGCCTGGTCCAGGCCAGATGGTTGGTCACTTGCGTGACGGGGATGGCGAGCTCCGAGGCGAGGTCCGCGTAGGATCGCGGCTCACCGCTCAGCACGTAGCGGTCGAAGACCTGAAAGGCGACTTCCTTGTCCTTCTCGCTGCAGGTTCGCTTCAACTGGTCGACGCCCACGGAGAGCAGGTGCCGGGTCCAGGCGTCGTCGAAGCAGCGCTCCGTATCGGTGGCTCCGAGGACGCCGAGGGACCGAAGCTCGTTTTCTGCGGAGGGAAAGTCCAGGCTCAGGTGCAGCGCGCCGCTTCCGCGCTTTTCCCGCCTGGCGTCGCGCTGCTCGGTCATGACGAATCGGTCGAGGCACGTACGAAGGTAGGTGCGGAACCGGGCCTTGGCGGCGTCGTAGTCGGAGAAGTAGCGCTTCTCGAAGGCGTGGGCGAAGAAGCCCTGGGTGAGATCCTGGGCCTGGTCTGGGGCGCGGTTCCACTTCGTGCGGATGTGGGCGTAGACGGGTTTCCAGTACGCTCGCACGAGGACGTCGAAGGATCGTGCCCGCGCGGCGGCGTCGTGGCTGGCTACGCCCAGCACGGCCGATTGGCGGGTCGGGGGGAAGCGCGGTCGCGAAAATGAAGAATCGTCCTGCATCGCCTAAAGGAACCGCCAGCCGCGGAGAATAGGCCGGCAAGAGAGACGCGGGCTTTCAGGATGATAGCCCCAACGTCTTCGAACCGCAGCTTCTGGCTGCCTGCACATGGTCGCGATGGTGGTTCGCCGTCGCGCCTTGGAGTCGAACATGCATTCCTTTTCTTTTCGGCTGGGACTCTTCGCGATGGGTACCGTGATTCTCTCATGTCTTTCCGGGTGCCTTGGCATCGTCGAGGGTGGCGACGACGAGGGCCCGACGGTCGATGCACTGGGCAATCCGGATGGGACCGCGCAAAGCTCGACGGGTGGAACCCCGTGCTCGTACTTGCGTGGCCGGGCGACGCTCACGCGGTACACGGGGGACAACTACGCCTCATCGGCGTTCAGCTTCGAGTACGCGTCCCAGGACCCGGACGTGACGGACAACGAGTTCGACGTGCTCTACCAGGGGAATATCTTTGAGGTGAACACGGTGACGGACGATGTGTCGTTCATCGTGGACCTTGGGGACGTGGGGTGGGCGGGGGTGCCGGAGATGGTGGATCCGGAGGAGTTCCCGTTGGGAGAATGGGGTGAGCACGACGCGATCCAAGCGTACCTGGGGCACATGTACTTCGTGCGGAACGTGGATTCGGCGGGTCGGGGGGTAGCGGCGTTTCGGGTGGTGGGGTTGGAGCCTGGCGTGCGGGTCACGATCGATTGGGTGCGTTCGGTGCACCCGGATCGTTTCATGGTGCCCACGGGATGCGAATTGCCGCAGGATGATGCTGGGCTGTAGAAGAGGTTGTCATGAGATCGCGCTTCCTTGGATGGGCTCTGTCGGCGCTTCTGGTCTCCGGGGTTGCCGCGGCGGGGGAGGAAGCGCGCGGCGGGAGCGACGCGGAGCGACTCTTCGAGGAAGGGAGGGCGTTGATGCTCGATCACCGATTCGAGGAGGCGTGCCCGAAGATCGCGGAGAGCCAACGGCTCGAACCGAGGGTGGGGACGCTGCTGAATCTCGCGGTGTGCAACGAGCAGACGGGCAAGGTGGCGACGGCCTGGGTGCATTATCAACAGGTGTTGACGTCGGCTCAGGCCGAAGGTCAAGCCGAGCGGGCGCGGCTGGCGACGGAGCGGATTGCCGCGATCGAAGCGCGGGTGCCGTGGCTGACGGTCGGGGTGACCACGGGCGAACCGATGCAAGGGCTTTCGGTCCACCTGGATGGGGCGCCGCTCGAGCCGATGGCATGGAACCGGGAGATGCCGGTGGACCCGGGGGAGCACCGTGTGATGGCGACCGCGCCGGAACGAAAGGCCTGGGAGCAACGGTTCCCATTGCGGGAAGGGCAGCGCATGACGATCGAAGTTCCGTTGCTTTCACCGGTCTTGGAGGCGAAGAAGGACGTCCCTGCTTCCCCCGTGGTCGTCGAGGCTCCTGTGACGGAGCAGCGTGAAGCGGCGCCTGAGAGCAGCCCGTGGGTATTCGAGATCGGGCTGTTGGCTGGGTTCCTCAGCGCCCGGGGAGGGCGTGCAGAGCCGCAGGCGGAGCCCAGGTCGATTGCCATCTACGACTCGCAAGGTGCCTATTCGGATTGCGGTCAACAGAGCTGTTCGTACACGTTGAATCTCAATACAGGGGGGGTGGTGGCGCTTCACGGTTCAGTCTCCCATGCTCTTTCGGACAGCACGGGCGCGGGTGTTCGGATGTTGTTCGGGCCGCGGTTGGGAAAGGGAGGCGGCAGTGTGTTCGCGATCGGTCCTTCGCTTTCCGTGCGGATGACGGACGATGTTTGGGTGGGGGTTGCCGGGCTGCTCGGGGAGGCGACCGTAGGCGGCCACGGGGAAGTCGTGCCCCCGGCCAATTCGTATTCATCGGGGGGACCCTACCTGATGAATTCGTCGATGGGCGCGCCAGCGTGGGGGGCGCTTCTGGAGGTCGGGGTCACGGTCGTGCGATTGCCCCAAGGGTCCCTGGGTGTGTCGACGATGCCGATGTTCTTGCAGGGTTCGGGGACGTTGTGGTGCGTCCCGGGGGCCGTGTCGTATCGGTTCTGACCGACTCCGCCCTACCTATCCCTTGTCGAGGAGGTTCAAAGGCCAACGCCCAGACGGATCGATGGGACTCCCTCAACGTCGTCCGGGGTTCGATAGTAGCCAACGTGAACGGCTTGTCGCTACTCGTAGATCTTCTCTTCCACAGCTTCCGCCGCGATCGCGTCCATCTCGACGTCCCTCACCTTGTAGGACCGGCCCAGCAACTCCTTCGCGTACTCGTGCTGCACGAGCAGGTTCATAATCTCGTTGGTCCCCGTCCAGATGAGCGCGAGGCGGACGTCGCGCAGCATGCGCTCCACCGGGAACACGTGCGTGTAGCCAATGCCTCCCATGATCTGCATGGCGTCGTTGACGGTGGCCCAGGCGGCCTCGGTGGCGAGCTTCTTGGCCTCGGACACGAGGCGTCGGGCGTCGGCGCCCGATTCGACGGTCTTGCCCGCGGCGAAGCACAGGGCTCGCGCCGCGTCCATGCGCGTGGCGGACTCGGCGATGCGGAAGCTTACCCCCTGGAAGTCGCGAATGAAGCGGCCAAACGCCTTGCGTTTGTGGGCATAGCGCGTGGCCACCTCGAGCACGCCGCGGCCCATGCCGATGGCGCCCCCGGCTGACGTCAGCCGCTCCGGAATCATCATGCGGTTGAACACGTCGTACCCGCCGTTGAGCTCCCCGATGATGTTGCGCGCGGGCACGCGCACGTCGCGGAACACGATGCGGCCGGTGCCGCCGCCCCGTGTGCCCATCAGCCCGTACACGTGCTTGACCTCCACGCCCATGCTGCGCTCGACGAGGAACGCCGAGATGGCCTTGTGCGGCTTGGAAGCGTCGTCGCCCGTGCGCGCGTAGATGAGGAAGACGTCCGCGCCGAGGGCGCCCACCACGAAGCGCTTCTGGCCGGTGAGCAAAAAGTCGCCGCCGTCGCGCTTGGCGAGGGTGGTGGCGCCGAAGAAGTCGCTGCCGCCACGCGGCTCCGTGAGCCCTTCGGCGGAGATCATCTCGGCACGGAGGATCGGTCCGAGGTACGTCTTCTTCTGCTCCTCGGTGCCGAAGCGGCTGAGGGCTTCGCCCACGATGCTGGGCATGGAGTAGGCGCAGCCGAGGGCGGTGCCGAGCACACCGACCTCCTCGAGCACCGCGAGCTCCGCGGCCCAGCTCATACCGCGGCCGCCGTGCGCGGGATCGAACCGGAGCCCGAGCAGGTTGGCCTTGGCCAGGCTTTTCACGTACTCCGTCGGATACTCGACCTTGTCTGCGTCCATGTCCCGCAGCAGCTGTGGGTCGACCTGATCGCGCACGAAAGCCCGGGCCTCATCCCGGACCACCCTCTCCTGCTCGGTGAGCAACACGTCGAACATGCGGTACCTCCAGGGTCATCGAAGGACGCGATGGTAACGCCCGTCGCGGGCCAGGCCAATGCGTTCCTCTCGCGCGGCTGTGCTCGTCCGGTCGTTGCCGGAGGGCGCAGGCACGTTCAGCAGATTGCGCAGAATGGGTCGAGGGAGTAGAAGCACACGATTGTCCGGACCTTGCGCTGAGCGCGCGTCGACCCCAGCAAGCCATCCCGTGTCGTCCACGAGTCCACCTGCACCGTCCCGAGCTTCCGAACAACCCCCGAGCGTTCCCGTGGATGCGTGTGCCGAAGCGCTTGCTGCCGCCGAGCTCGCGTGGAGGCGTGGCTTGGACCAGCAGGCAGAGGCTTCGCTGATTGCCGCGCGCCACGGCGCCATGATCGCCGGCAACACGGCCATGGTCGCACGCTGCGAGGTCGCGATGGCGGAATATGCCCTCGCGGTGGACGACGAAGAGCGAGCTGCGACCCACCTTGCTTCGGCGGGCCCGATGTTGCCGCAGGACGACCTGGTTTGGCAAACCCGCGCCTGGCTCGCGTTCAGCGAGTTGCAGCGCAGGACCGGCAGCCCCATCCCGAAGGACCGGACCCTGCCGGACCCAGCCGCGCTCTCCCGAAGGGACGACACGCGCGAGCTTGCGGCGCGCGTCTGCGCCGAGTGCGCAGCCTGGGCCCGTCTGCGAGGCGACACCGTCGCGGCGCGACGCCATGCGCAGTGTGCGCTGGAAACGGCGCCCGCCCAAGGGCACGAACGCGGACGCGCCCTCATCGAAATGGCCGAGGTCCAGCTCACCGACTACGACCATGATGGCGCGCGTCTGAGCTACCTTGCCGCGATCGAGGAGTTCCGAGCGCTCGGGCACCAGCGCGACGAAGGTCGCGCCGTGGCCAGCTACGCCTTGCGCGTCGCCCCCGGATCGCCCCCGGGCACCGACGAGCCGCCCGCCTCCTGGCTGGGCCGCGCCAAGTTGATCCTCGGCGACTCCGCTACCTGGCGCGACGTCGCGTCGTCGCGTGGGGGCTTCCGCGCACACGGCCGAAGGCTTCAAGACAAGGCTGTCAGCAGCAGCATCGCGACCCTCATCGACGCGCTGGACCACGAAACCTCGCGCATGCGCGCCGTCGTGGCCGCATCCGTGGACGACGCTCACCGCGCCCTTGGGCAGGCAGAGCATCAGGCCGCGTCCGGCTCGCCTGCACTCCAAGCGCGCCTGAGCGAAGCCAGGAACTCCCTCTTCCGCATCCTCGAGGAGAGCGTCGAACAGGGGCGTCGGGTGGGCGGGGCCGCGTCCCAGATGGTCGACGTGATCGAGACGACCGTGGTCGAGCGCGACCGGATGCGCGGGTTGCTCGACTTGCTCGCTCAGGTCGATACGGTGACCGATGCGGCGAGCCTGGGCAACACGGCGGCGGCCGTGGGCGCCCGATTGCTCCACGCCGATCGCGTGCTCCTGGTTCGCAGAGCGGAGCACGGTGACCTGGACGTCATTGGCACGTACGGCGGGGACGAATCTCCGCCCTCCTCGAGCTGGCGTTCGGCCGTGAGCGCGCACTTGCAGGGGCCGGACTCCTCGCGCCGACCCGAAGTGCCCGCGACGCGATCCGACGAACGTCCACGCGGTCCTGTGCTCGTCGCGTCCTTGCGCGCGAGCGGGATCATCGGCGCGTTGTACGCGGACAAGCTCGGTCGCTCCGGACGGTTCAACGAGCAGGACCACCAGCTTGCGCAGCTCTTTGCCGACTACTTCGGGCTCGCCTATGGCCGCCTCGCGGCGGTGGACGCCAAGCGGCGAGCCTTCGAGCAGCTCGCCATCACCCTCGACACCATTCGAGACGGCGTACTGGCGCTGGACGACGATGGCGTGGTGCGCAACGCGAACACAGCGGCAGCGCGGATGCTTCGGATGCCCTCCGGAGATCTCGTCGGGCAAAGCCTCGCGACCCATTCGACCTTGGCCCCGTTGTGGGAGCTGCTCTCGAGCTCACATCGCGTCGACGGCTCCCTCGTGAGGATCAAGCAAGGTTCCTTCATCGTCTCGGCGCGCCCCGTGGCAGGGCAGGGGGGCATCGTCGCCACGTTGGTCGAGCTGGACCGGGCCCGCCAGTTCGCGGAGCGGATCTCTGCCGCTCGTCCTCGCTACGTGTTCGAGGACATCGTCGGGTCGAGCCCCTCGATTCGCGAGTCAGTTTACCTGGCGCGCCAGGCAGCGAACGTCGACGGCAGCGTGTTGCTCACGGGAGAGAGCGGTACGGGCAAGGAAGTCTTCGCGCAGTCCATCCACACCGGGAGCGTCCGCTCCTCGGAGCCCTTCATCGGCATGAACTGCGCCGCCGTCCCACGCGAGCTGCTGGAAGCCGAGCTCTTCGGCTACGAGCGGGGAGCCTTCACCGGCGCCAGGAGCGAGGGGAACCCAGGGAAGTTCGAGCTCGCCGCAAGGGGCACCCTGCTGCTCGACGAGGTGGGCGACATGCCCCTCGACATGCAGGCCAAGCTGCTCCGCGTGCTTCAGGAGAGGGTGGTCGTTCGGTTGGGCGGTTCGGCGGAGCGACCCGTACGCGCCCGCGTGATCGCCACCACCCACCGAGACCTCGAAGCGCTCGTCAAGACGGGCCGATTCCGCCACGACCTGTTCTATCGCCTCCAGGTGCTGCGCATCCACCTCGACCCGCTGCGCTCCCGCGGGCAAGACGTCTTGCTCCTTGCCAGTACCTTCCTGCGTCGCTTCGCCGCGCTCCAGCACAAACGCGTCGAGCGGCTGTCGACTTCGGTGGAAGCTGCCCTTCAGCAGCACGACTGGCCCGGCAACGTCCGTGAGCTTGCCAACGTTCTCGAGCGAGAGGTGAGCTTGTTGCCGGCCGAAGTGCGGGTCCTTGATCAGCTGCAGACCCCGCTCGTCAAGCCCACGGCGGACCCGGTTGCCCTCAACCCAGCAGATGCAAGCGTCATCTTGCCGCTCGCAGAGGTGGAGCGTCGTACGTTTCTTCGCGCGCTGGAGCTCTGCGACGGCAATGTCCAGCAGGCCTCCAGTGCGCTGGGCGTCTCGAAGGTGACGTTCTACGCGAAGCTGCGCGCGTGGGGCATGCGCCCGAGGGATCGCGCGAGGCGGCCGAGGAGCTCCTCCGTTCCACCGGAGGCATGAGCGAGACATGTCTGAGCCCACCCCGCGTCCGCCCTGGTATCAGGACCCCATCAAGGCAGGCTTGGTCTTCGCCGTGTTGTTTGCGCTGGCGGCGATCGTTCGGATCCTGATCGCCAACTGACGGGCTACTCCGGATCGGTCGTCCCCGGCACGAACCGCGGGGGACGGTTGCCGTCGACCCCGCCCGGGTTGTGCTTCGGTGGTTCGTTCTTCAGCGGGTCCGGTGGTGGGATCGCCTCAGGCGCGGTGAGGGTGGGCTCCGGACCCGGAGGCCTCACCTCGGCAGCCGACAGGTGGCCTTCGGGTACCGGCGCCTTGCCGTTTGCCTCCCAGGGCTGCTGCTCTGCGGGCGGCGGGGCAATCCCGGGCGGAGGGGGCTGCTCGAGGGGCTCCGGCGTCGACCCCAGGGCCTTCGCGGACGCCTCGGTCGCGGGATCGTCCGCAACGGTCTTCGCCTTCTTGGACGCATACGAGTCGTACAGCACGATCGCGATCATCCCCGCGATCATCGTCGCGGCTACGATCCGGAAGGCCCACATGCCCGCGCTTGTCGTCTGTTTCGTCACGGAGCCGTAGGACTTTCTCGAAGGCATGATCGATTCACGCTAGCTGTGGTGATGGTGCCCCGCAATGGGGCGGCGAACCGTCAGGCCGTCAGTAAGCGCTGGCGAGTCCGAAGGGCTGTCCGGAAGCGTTGGCGAGCCAGCCGGAGGCGGACACGGAGCGAGCGGAGCGACGGTAGTCGTTCGCGAGGGTGTGGGCGCCGACGATGGCGCCGGAATAGGGGGCAGCGTAAGCGCCCCAGGTGATGCCTGCGGCGATGGGCATGGTCATGGCGTTGTAGGCCTGTCCCATCACGCCGCCCGCGAGGGGAATGCCCTCGAGCCCCTGGGCGATTTGCAGTCCCTGGTAGTACATCTGGCCTGGGACCTTGGGGCCTGTGACGAAGTCGAGGGTGCCGACAAACCAGTCGTGCACGCCGCTGATGGCCTTGCCGCCGGGGATGGCGTTCTGCATCTTGACGGCCAAGGGCGAGCCTTCGGCAAGAGCACCGCCTTGGGCGTTGGTCCCGAAGGTGTCGCCAGCCGTGCGGCTGTACTCGCTGGGGCTCATGCCGACCGTGGCGTTGTAGAAGGCGTTGAGCGTCGCGAGCCCGCCGGATATTACCGCGCCCGTGAGTCCTGCCTTGAGCGCCTGCTGGGGCGAGGCCCCGTTGACCATGGCGATGCCGAAGCCCGCGCCAAATCCCACGGCAGCCGAGCCTGCGACATAACCCACGTACGACATTAATCCCGCACCCGCGGCAGGACAGGCTGGCATGAGCACCACCGCGGCCACCATGATTGCTGCCGAAGCATAGGCCCTGGCCAACCCCTTCCAGTCGCCGGTGGTGATGCCGTAGATGGGCCCGAGCGCAGTGATGACGGCAACGCGCAGCAACCCGCCGATGACGGGCACCTTGCTGACGGTGTCGACGACCTTGGTGATGACCTTGCCGATGCCTTTGATGAGCTTCTTGACGCCCTTGAAGATCTTGCTGAAGAAGCCGAGGCCGTCGATGTCGGTGAAGCCGACGGGGTCGTTGGCGGCGTAGGCGTAGCGGTTGAGACCCACGGTGCGCGCGGTGGGGATAGTGGGGTCCGGGGAGATGAAGCGCCCGAGGGCGGGGTCGTAGTAACGGGCGTGCAGGTACATCAGGCCGGAGTCGTCGGTGCGTTGGCCGGTGTAGCCGCGTGACTCGCTGTGAGCGGTGGTGGTTTCGATGCGCTCGCCGTAGGGCCTGTGCTTGATGCGCTGGATCTCGACGCCCGAGGCGTTGGTGATGGCCTGGATGGTGCCCTGGTGGTCGGTGTGCAGCCAGGAGGTGACGGTGCCCACGCGCTTGGCGACCATGGCGCCGGCCAACGAGATGTACTTGGTGACCTCGGTGCCCGTCAGCTCGTAGTCGTTACCGACGTAGTAGGTGGTGGTGGGGCCGAGGGTCTTGGTCAGACGCACGCCTTCGGCGTCGTAGGCGTACAGGGTGGTGTTGACCTGGGTGGGGCGGTTGTCGGCGTTCCACTCGATGGCGCGTCCGGGGCCCGAGAGCATGTTGCCGTTGGCGTCGTAGGTGAAGCCGTTGGCGCCGGCGGAGGCCACGGCGTGGGGCCTGGCTTGTCCCGCGGCGGGGTAGCTGTAGCTGCCGAGCCGCGAGTTGTAGGTCATGTTGCCGATGGCGTTGTACGAGAAGGTCTGGTTGTGCTCGGTGCTGGTGTGGCCGGAGGCGGAGGTGAGCCTGTGCAGGTCGTCGTATCCGAAGTTCCAGCCCTCGTGGGCGAAGGGACTGGTGACGGAGGTGATCTTGCCCTCGGAGTCGCGCGCGTACACCAGGTTTTGCAGGGTGGTGGTGCCCTTGATCGTCTGGATGCCGGTGAGCCAACCGCGTGTGGCCGACAGGGTGCGCGTGGTGACGGTGCCGTTGGCGTTGGTGTGTCCTGTCAGGTCGCCCGAGGCGCTGTAGGAGGTGGCGGTCACGACGCCGGGGATGACCGCAAGGCGGCCGGCCCCGTCGTAGCCGAGCGGTGAGGCAGCGGAGCCCACGGAGTCCCCATCGGGATAGGTGGTCCAGGTCAGGCGGCCCCCCAGGTCGTAGCCCTTGAGGAAGGTGAAGGACTTGGTGCCGATGGTGCGAATGCCGCGCACGAGCCTTCCGGCCTTGTCGTAGTCGTAGCTGGCGGCGCCGGAGGGGTCGGTCATGGTGGTGAGCTTGCCGACGTTGTAGAAGCCCGTCTCGGTCTGGTCGTACTGCCAGGTCATGGTCGAGGCGGAGGCCGAGCCGGCGCCGATGGTCTTGGTCTCCTTGCGGCCGAGCGGGTCGTAGGTGAACTCGGTGCGCTGGCCCTTGGCGTCGGTATGGGAGACCTCGCGACCGGCGGCGTCGTACTGGTAGGTCCAGGTGCCGGCGTCCGGGTCGGAGACCTGGGTGCGTCGCCCGAGTGAGTCGTAGGTGATGGCCCAGAGGTTTCCGACCGGGTCGGTGATCTGGGTGAGGTTTCCGCGCAGGTCGTAGGTGTAGCGCGTGGCATACCAGGTGGTGCCGGAGCGCTCCGCGTGCTCGACGACCTGTCCGTAGGCGTTGAGCACGTCGCGCTGCTGGTGGCCTTGCTCGTCGGTCTGGGTGATGGTGCCCAAGCCGTAAGCGCGGGTCTCGCTGTTGCCATCGGGATAGGTGATGACGAGGGGGCGGTCGAGGGCGTCAAAGGAGGTGGTGACCCACTTTGCAGCTTCGTTGGCGTAGTAGGGCAGGGTCTGCTTCCAGGGGTTTCCGCGTGCGTCGAAGGTGACGTCGGAGCGGATCTCCTTACCGACGGCAGGTCCCTTGCTTTCGGTGCGCCAGGTGCGGCCGAGGCCGTCGAGGTAGGAGCGGGTCCAGAGGTTACCGGTGGCGTCGGCGCCAGGGGTCTGGACCTCGACGTACTGTGAGGTAGGGCTGCCGAGGTTGGCGTAGGAGCGCAGCTCGAAGCCGCCGCCGGGCAGGTCGGTGCGGGTCAGCCGACAGAGGTTGTCGTGCTGCATCGAGGTGGTCTGTCCGTTCTCGTCGGTGCCGGACGCGACGGTGGAGCAGACGGTGTTCCAGGTCTGGTTCTTGGCCTGTCCGAGGGGGTTGGTGATGCGGGTGACGAACAGGTGATAGGTCGAGTCGATGGTGAAGGAGGTGCGGTTTCCGAGCTCGTCGATCTCGGCGGTGACGTTGCCCCAGGCGTCGTACTCGACGCTCTTGGAGACGTAGGAGTTGGTGGTGCTCAGCCAGCTAGCGGTCTTGGTGACCTTTCCGGCGGAGGGAGCGGCGGCCCAGGTGGTGTTGTTGTCGTAGTAGAGCAAGGCCTGGGTGAGCAGGCTGCCCGTGGTGCCGAGGCCAGAGAACATGTCGATGGCGGCGTGCTTGCCGACGACGTAGTTGGAGGTGTTGGGGTAGTAGCGGTAACGGATGGTTTTCTCGTCGCCTGTCACGTCGTAGTCGCCGTAGAGGTACTCGAGGGTGACGTTGGCCCAGGCGTCGTAGGAGCGAGTGACGACGGAGCGTTTGTAGGCGCCGGCGGCGTCGTAGACGTATTCCCACTGTTGTGACTCGAGGGAGGTGTAGGGGATGGTGGCGCCGTTGGTGGTGTAGACGTGGGAGCGATAGGACAGGGTCTTTCCGGAGCCGTCCTTCTGGTAGATGGTTTCGGGCTTGGAGACGGAGCCGTAATCCTGCTTGTAATAGGCCTCCTGGAAGGGGCATGAGGCTTCGCCGCTGATGCAGGGGTCGGTGGTCTTGGCGTAGCGGAAGCCCATGAAGCGGCGCTCGATGGGGTCGAACAGGCCGCCCTGGTAGCTGAAGGAGGTGGTGGCGGTGCCGCCGCGGCCGTCGTTGACAGTGAGCGACGAGACGGTATGGGTGATGGGCGGGTTGTTGGTGTTGGACCAGGCGGACGACGGCGTGTAGGCCACGGTCGTGGTGGCGCCTGCGCCGTTGCTCACTCCCGTGAGCAGGTCCGGGACCACGCCTGCGACAGTGTATTCGCGCCACCAATCGCCCTGATTGCGGAGGAAGTCCGTCTTGCCATCGCCGTTGAAGTCGCCGACTTCGATCGGGTAGGTGTCTGCGGCGGTTCCCCAGAGCTCTGCGGTGTTCTGGTGGGCCTGGAGGGTGAAGGTGCCGTCGCCCTTGGAGGTGTACTCGCGCCACCAGTCGCCCTGGACTCGCAAGAAGTCCGTCCTGCCGTCGCCGTTGAAGTCGCCTGTGACGATCGGGTAGGTCCCTGCGTCGGTTCCCCAGAGCTCTCCTGTGGTGTGATGGGCCTGGAGCGTGAAGGTGCCGTCGCCTTTCGAGGTGTACTCACGCCACCACTCGCCCTGGATGCGCAGGAAGTCGGTCTTGCCGTCGCCGTTGAAGTCGCCTGTGACGATGGGATACACGCCGGCCGACGTGCCCCACAGCTCTCCGGTGGTGTGATGGGCTCGGAGGGTGAAGGTGCCGTCACCGTTCGAGGTGTACTCGCGCCACCAGTCGCCCTGGATGCGCAGGAAGTCGGTCTTGCCATCGCCGTTGAAGTCACCGGTGACGATCGGATAGGTGTCCGCGGAGGTTCCCCAGAGCTCGCCCGTGTTGTGACGCGCGCGGAGGGTGAAGGTGCCGTTGCCGTTGGAGGTGTACTCGCGCCACCAGTCGCCCTGGATGCGCAGGAAGTCAGTCTTGCCGTCGCCGTTGAAGTCGCCCGTGACGATGGGGTAGGTGCCCGCAGAGGTTCCCCAGTTCTCCCCGGTGGAGTGGCGGGCGCGGAGCGTGAAGGTGCCGTCGCCGTTCGAAGTGTACTCGCGCCACCAGGTGTCGCTCACCCGGAGGAAGTCAGTCTTGCCGTCGCCGTTGAAGTCGCCGGTGACGATGGGGTAGCTGGCCGCGGAAGTTCCCCAGTTCTCCCCGGTGGAGTGGCGAGCCCGCAGGGTGAAGGTGCCGTCGCCATTGGAGGTGTACTCGCGCCACCACTCGCCCTGGATGCGCAAGAAGTCGCTCTTCCCGTCGCCATTGAAGTCGCCGGAGACGCTCGGGTAGGTGCCCGCGGAGGTTCCCCAGATCTCCGCCGTGTTCTGGTGGGCGCGCAGTGTGAAGGCCCCCGCGGTCGCTTGTCGGTACGAGAACGAGATCGCAGGCAGTGCCGTGCCGCCGGTGATCAAGCCAGCCCCATCGTGCGTAACGTCCCGTCCGAACTGCTGCGAACTGGCGAGAAGGGAACGGCCCGTCGACCCGCTCGTGGCGTAGCTGAGCTTGTAGGCTCGGATGTTCGAGCCCGATTGTGCGACGAAGATGCTGCGCAGCCGATAGTTGGTGCGCCCCAGGGAGGCGCCGGTGGCGAAGGTCACCGGGTCGGGGCGCGCCTCGCGGAAGAGCGTGATCGTCACACCGTTGTAGGTGACCGTGTTGACGTAACAGTCGTTGGCCGGGTCGCACCACCAGTTGTAGTTGACGGTGTTGCCGTTCGTGTCGCTCACGCTCCGGAGACCCCAGCGAAACGTGTTGCCGACGGTGTAGACCGAGGCGTAGACGCTCTTGATGCCGTCCTTCTGCCACACCGTCCACGCGTTGGCCGCGGCGTCGAAGGAGATGCGCAGATAGCTCTGGATCTTGGTGCAGTGCGTGCCACCCATCGTCGAGCACGGAACGAGCTCCTGACCATCCAGCAGGAACACGTCCGATCCGCCGTAGGTGGGCGCCCCTTTCCCGGGATTGGCGCGCTCGATGACGCTCACCCCCGACACACTCCAGCCGACCCCCACGAAGCCGTTGCTGCCCGACGAGTTGTAGCCCAGGGAGAGCTTCGGCTCGATGCCGCGGAAGGCCGGTACGCTGATGGGCACCTGCTCCTGGTAGGAGCCGTAGAACCCATCGACGTTCTGGTTGCCCTGTTCGGCTGCGTGGGCGCTGCTGGCGCCAAGACACGCGAGCAGCGACAGCAGCGCGGTGGCAAGAGGCCAGCGGGTGCGGGGGCGTTGACGAGTACCGTGCATTCTTCTCTCCCAGGATGGTGGGGTGGGCCGGGCCGACCGACGTCCGCGGCGTACCAAGCAAGCCGCGGACCAGCCCCGAAAGGCACTCTGACCCTTGGAAATGAAGCGAATGGGTGATCGTGCGGGGACGAGGTTTCGAATCTGTACGTTCAGATCTCGAACCAAGTTTGAATTGTGAACTTGGCCGTCGGCAGGCCCTGGGCAGTCCGAAGCTGCCCGGAAGCGCTGGCGCCGGCGTAGAGGGCGGCGTTAGCGCCGTGGCGCGTGAAGGTGATCCAGAGTATCTTCTGGCTCAGGACCCCGCGGCTTGCGGGAGCTTCCTCGACCGCCCGGCCTGCCGGGAGGAGGGTCTTGTCATGCGTAAGCCGGTCATCCTTCTCGCCACCGCGCTGAGTCTCGCCGCGGTCGTTCCCCCAGGGGAGGCCCGGGCCGACGGGCCCGCCGCCAGCCCCGCCTCCCGCCTCGAAGGGACGTACGCCCCATTGAACGCCAAAGCCGCACAAGCGGGAATCGAGGCGGCCGTCGAGTCCGTGGTGCAGGAGATGAACTTCATCAAGCGCCCCTTCGCCCGCTCCAAGCTCCTCGACACCAACGCCTTGCTCTCGTCCGTTCGCTTTCAGTTCCAGGGCGACCAATTGACCTACACGTACAACGGCGGGCACGTGATCCGCCTCGTCGTCAACGGACCGGCCATCCGATGGAAGTCCCCCGCCGATGACGAGTTCTACGAGACCAAGGGCACCCTGGCGGGGCGTCGCTTCACTCTCTCGTTCAAGGGAGAAGACGGCAGCAAACAAGAGGTGTTCGAGCTCGGTACCGACGGCGTGACGCTCGTGTACCAGGCCGTCGTCACGAGCCCGCAGCTCCCGAAGGCCCTGCGCTTCACCTACACACTCAAGCGCAAGTAGCGGGCGTTTCGATCCGACGCACCATCCCAACCGATTGGGATGCGTCAGCTCGGCTCAAGCTGTGCCAGCCCAGCGTGGTGGCGCGGCGAAGGTGAAGCGCAAAGCCTCGCGCCATTCGCTCGTTGCGCACGACGCTCGAATGGACCGGCCCATGCAGAGTCGTCCCATGGTCACCTCCGTCCGGAGGTTTGTGCCACCCGGGTTCTCTCGCATCGCAGGAGGCTGCCATGTCACGCCGATCCTTTGCTCGCCGTCCCATCCGCTTCTGGACCAGTCGCATCGTCCTGGGCCTCTTCGCCACCACCCTCGCCTACGCCGGCTGCTCGTCGAGCGACTCGGACACGTACACGGTCGTCGACCCGGGCGCTGACAAGCCTACCAACGGCGTCATCCGCGTCCACGAGGACACCCTGCGCGGCCGCGTCGAGAACGGACACCTCGTCCTGAGCGTTGATGTGCAGTCCGAGGGCAAGGCCGTCACCGGCTCCCTGCACGCGAACCTGCTCAGCGTCGACAACGTCACCCAGCACGAGCCACAGTCCTTCGCCTACACCCTCGACGCGGGCGAACGCGCGACCGTCACCACGACCCTTCCGCTGGCGGGCGTGATCGACCAACAGTCGGACCTCGTCGGCTTCAACCTTCGCATCACCGACGGAGCCTCCGGCGGCCTGCGGGTGACCCGAAGCTTGCTCTACGTGGTGGAGGCCTACGAGTTGGTGCTCGAGGGCCCTTCGACCGCGGTGCGGGGCAAGGCGGCCACCTTCCGCGTGCGCACGCTCGACCCCATCTCGAAGAAGGTGCTTTCCGGGTACCCCGTCAACCTTCGCGTGGAAAAGGATGGGGCGCCCACCGTCACCCTGGAGGCCACCACGGGCGCGACCGGTGATGCCGTGTTCCCGGTGGCCACGCCAGAAGAAGGCTCGCTCGGGGTCATCGCTGGGACGGCAGCGCAGGGAATGAACACCGAGTTGGCGACGAGCCTGCAGGTAGAAGCCCCCGGGGCGCGCGTGATGCTGACCACGGACAAGCCCATCTACCAGCCGGGGCAGCTCATCCATCTGCGCGCGCTCGCGCTCAACCGCGGTGGAAACACCCCTCTGGGCGCCACACCCGTCACCTTCGAAATCGAGGACGGCAAGGGCAACAAGATCTTCAAGAAGACCGGCACGACCGACGGATACGGTATCGCCTCGACGCAGTTCCGTCTTGGCAGCGTGCTGAACCTTGGCGTGTTCAAGGTACGCGTGGACGTGGGCGGGCAGCTGAGCGAGAAGACCGTCACCGTCTCGCACTACGCGCTGCCCAAGTTCAAGATCGGCGTGCAGACCAGCAAGGCTTGGTATCGCGCGGGAGACGAGCTGCTCGGTACGATCGACGCGGACTACTTCTTCGGAAAACCCGTGTCCGGAGGAGACGTCACGATCGAAGCCGCCACCCTCGACGTGGGCGAGACGGTGTTTGCGAAGATCGTGGGCAAGACGAATGCCGACGGTGTGTTTCCGTTCTCGATCCAGCTGCCGAGCACCCTGGTCGGCTTGCCGCTCGAGCGAGGCAACGCCCTCGTGGTGCTGCGGTCCACCGTGCTGGACACGGCGCAGCAGGAAGTGATCAAAGAGACGCTCGTGACGGTGTCCGATCGTGGGCTCGACATGGCGCTGGTGCCCGAGGCCACGCAGATCGTGCCCGGCGTGGAGAACCGGTTCGACCTGTTCCTCTCGGACCCGCTCGGCGCTCCGCTCGCGGGCTCCGCTGCCTCCGTGTCGTTGCCCGGCGGCGCCTCGGTCGATGTCACCACCGACGAGTGGGGTCACGCCCCGATCTTCTGGCTTCCCCCGTCGGGAACCACCGCGGGCTCGGTGACCGTCACGACCACGCCTCCGGGTGGCTCCCAGGTCACAGAGACGTTCGCCTTCGACATCCAGGCCGGCGCGGAGCACGTCGTGGTGCGCACGGACAAGGCGCTGTACGAGACCGGCGAAACCGTCACGGTCGACATCCGTGCCTCGGACCAAGGAGGCTACGTCTACGTCGACTGGATCAACGGCGGTCAGACTGTGGACATGCGAACGCTGCAAGCCCAGGACGGTGTGGTGTCCTTCACCATGACGCTGGACACGTCGATGATGGGGAGCAACCGGATCGAAGGGTACGTGGTGGATGCGGACGGCAACGTGATTCGGTCGGGTCGGACGATCTTCGTGCGCGGCGGGGGGGCGTTGTCGGTGGACCTTTCGACGGACAAGCCGCAGTACGAGCCGGGGGACAAAGCGGAGCTGACCCTTTCGGTGAAGGACGAGAAGGGGGAGCCGACGGTGGCGGCGCTGGGGGTGCAGGTGGTGGACGAAGCGGTGTTCGCACTGGTGGAGGCCAAGCCAGGGCTGCTTCGCACCTACTTCGAGCTCGAGGACATGTATAGCGAGCCGCACTACGAGATCCACGGACCCCGGGGGGACCTGAACGAGGTGCTGTTCTCGGACCCGGAGGACCCCGCGGAGGAGGCGGCCAACCAGACGAAGGCGCAAGCTGCCCTCGCAGCGCTCGGGCGCGGGTCGATCACCGGCGTGTCCCTCGGCAGCTGGGCTTCCGTGCAGCAGCAGGCGGGGGTCGTGCTCGCCCCGTACTACGAGAAGGAGCGCACCCGTTTGCTGGCAATCCTGGAGTTGGCTGCGGCCATGGCCAAGCCCGAACTGGAAGCGAAAGGATGCACGCCTTCGCAGTACTACTGCGCCAACGGCACGTACGCGGAGGAGTTGCTGGCGGTCGTTCGTCGCAGCTTCCGCGCTTACGACTTCTGGGGCAACGCGTACGAGATCGCTGGTGACCCGTATTCATGGGACATCCGCGTCACCACGCCGGGACCGGACGAGAAGTCGGGGACGGCGGACGATTGGGTCATGTCCTTCAGCTACTGGGAGGTGGACCGGGACGATGGGGCTCCGGTGCCGGGGACTGACCCCGGAAACGCTTCGGGTGGCAGCGGTGGCGCGGCCTCGGCGGACGCGGGCAACTCGGGCGGCTCTGGCGGCGAAGCCAAGGAAGGCGAGGATGGGCCGCGCGTGCGAAAGGACTTCCCCGAAACGCTCTACGTGAACCCCGCCATCATTACCGGTCCTGACGGCAAAGCCACGGTGTCCCTCGACATGGCCGACTCGATCACCGAGTGGCGCGTCTCGACCCTCGCCAACTCGACCGATGGAAAGCTCGGAGGCGGCATCGGCGGCGTAACCGTGTTCCAGGACTTCTTCGTGGACATCAACTTCCCTGCGCAGCTGACGCGCGGCGACGAGGTGAGCTTTCCGGTCGCGGTCTACAACTACCTGGACGAACCGCAGTCGGTGCAGGTCGATCTCGAGCCGGGGGACTGGTACACGCCGCTCGGTGCGACCACGCAGGTAGTGGACCTTGCGGCGGGCGAGGTGCGCGGGATTCGGGTGCCCGTGCGGGTCGACAAGGTCGGCGTGCGCACGCTCACCGTCAAGGCGATCGGGACGGAGAAGTCGGACGCGGTGGCGCGCATGGTGCGGGTCGTCCCCGATGGCAAGGAGTTCGCACAGGCCGACTCCGGCTCGCTCTCCGCGGGGAGCGTCTCCCACACGCCGCAGCTCCCAGCCAACGCGGTCGAGGGGTCTCCCTTGCTGTTCTTGAACGTCTACCCCGCGTTCCTCTCCCAGGCGGTGGAGGGCCTCGACAGCATGCTGCAGGAACCCTACGGCTGCTTCGAGCAGACCACGTCCACGACGTGGCCCAACGTGCTCGTGCTCAGCTACATGCTGGCCTCCGGGCAGATCACGCCGGAGATCCAGATGAAGGCCGAGTCCCTCATCTCGACGGGGTACCAGCGACTGCTCACGTTCGAGCACCCCGGAGGCGGCTTCTCCTGGTTCGGCACGCAGGACCCGGCACCCTATCTTTCCGTCACCGCGTTCGGCGTGATGGAGTTCGCGGACATGGCCAAGGTGCACGACCTCGACGACACCCTGATCCCGCGCACGACGCAGTGGCTTGCGTCGCAGCAGAAGCCGGATGGGTCCTGGGAAGGGGATCAGACGGAGTTCTTCAGCTTCCACACCAGCGCCCTTCGCAACACGGCGTTCGTGACCTGGTCGCTGGGGACCGCGGGCTACACGGGACCCGAGATGGGGCTAGGCCTGTCCTTCATCAAGGCGAACCTGAACAAGGAGCCTTCGGACGCCTATACCTTGGGCATCGTCGCCAATGCCCTCGTGCACGCGGCGCCTGGTGACCCCGTCACCTCCCAGGTGCTGTCCGACCTGGATGCGGCGAAGGTGATCGACGGCGACAAGGCGTACTGGGACGCCGGCGACACGCAGACGAGCTTCTACGGTTCCGGAAACGACGCGGTCGTGACCTCGACCGCGCTCATCGGTCACGCGATGTTGCTCGCAGGTGGCTACGGCTCGACCGTGCAAGGGGCGCTCAACTACCTGACGTCCTGCAAGGACGCGAATGGCAACTTCGGCTCGACCCAGTCCACCATCTGGACCTTGCGCACGTTGCTGCTGGCGGCGTCCAAGGGCACCGATGGCGCGGTGGGTCAGCTCTCGGTGGAGATGGACGGGGAGCCCTTCACGACCCTTCAGCTCACGAAGGACCATTGGGACGTGATGCAGACCGTGGACATGTCGACGCTGGCGACATCGGGCGCCCACGACGTGTCCCTGACGTTTCTCGGCACGGGGCGTGTCAGCTACAACCTGGTTTCGAAGTACCACCTGCCGTGGAGCGACGTGCCGGCCGAGCCGCCCGGCCCGCTGACGATCGACATCGCTTACGACAAGACGTCGCTTACGCTCGACGAGACGGTGACGGCGACGCTGAGCGTGACGAGTCACACCGAGACGATGCAGAACATGATTCTGGTGACGGTGGGGTTGCCGCCCGGGTTCGAGGTGATGACCGAGGACCTGGCGGTGTACCTGCAAGGCGGGAAGCTCTCGAACTTCGAGCTGACGGGCAAGCAGCTGACGCTTTATCTGTCGGAGCTTGCCGCGGGCACCACGGAGGTATTCACGTACCGGCTGCGGGCGACGATGCCCGTGAAGGCGGAGGATGGCGGGGCGGAGGCATACCCATACTACGAGCCGGACACCAAGACGGCGGCGGCTTCGACCGTGTTCACCGTCGTGGAGAAGTAAGGAACGTCCTTCCCGGGAAGGTGCCGTGAGCTCGACCGTACATTGACCAACGGCTGGAGGGTTGACGTGAAACGACTTGGTATTGCGCTTGTTCTTGCTTCGACGGTTGCCTGTAGCGGCGATGAGGACGACGGTTTGAACGGCGCGTCCGGCCCTACGGATTGCGACGTGACCTGGAGGACCTCGACGCCCGACCAGGTCGCTTGCCCGGGCGCAGCGGACTGCCTGTGCGGGTTGCCCGAGGGGTGTTGCATCCCGACGACCGCTGCGTCCGCTGACGTCGGCGTGTGTCGCGCTGCGGCCAGCTGCGCAACCGTGCTTTTCGCGTGCGACGGACCAGAGGACTGCGGTGCGGCTCAGGTGTGCTGTGCCAAGGGACAGACGGCCTCTTGTACTTCGGAGACGGATTGCTTCGGGGTCGAGGCCTTTGTCCTCTGTCACGAGAATGCGCACTGCGAGTCCGAGCCAGGCACCACGTGCGGCCCGGGGGACCCCGGGACGTTCTGGGACACCGTGATCGGGGTGTGTCGTTAAATTCGCGATCTACCCTGGGGCCGGCTCGCAGGCGGACAGGGCCGTGTTGCCGACCGACACGCAACTCGATCCTGATGGGCACCACGTGTCCGTGCACGTGGTCCCTTCGGGGCAGTAGTGGTCCGTCCCACAGACGAGCAAGCAACGGCGCGCACCGCCCTGGATGGGCTTGCACACGGTGTCGATGGGGCATTGCTCGGTGCTGCCTTCGTCCAGGCACTCGGACGTGCAGTAGCCGCCGGCCGGGCCCAGGTAGCAGTTGTCGGTCGGGCAATCGGCGTTCTCGACGCAGGCGTTGCCGACGCCTTCGGGGTGAGCGGGCCCGACCGGGCCGTCATCTTCATCATCCCCGCACCCGGAAGCGAGCAGGGCAGCACAGGCGAGGAGAAGAAGTCTCATCATTCCCCATCTCACGTTCGCAACACGCGGCAGGATAGCACGCGGAAGCCGAGCGGACACGCTTTGGGCGCACCCACGCATGGGCCTGTGGGAGACTGCGGACATGCACACCGTGTCCATCCCCGAATGGGAGACTCCTGTTGGCCTTTCCGTGGTTCCGGACGTGCTCTCCATCGCCATCAGCGCACGCGTGGAGAGCGTCGGCCCGTCCCGTTCGGTGGCTGCCCTCCAGGAGGCAAGCAAGGTCCTGGCCGCTCGACTCGCGAACGTTCATCTCGGGTGCCAGGTCGTGCCGCGACGCCTTTCGCTTGGCGGCGCCGGCGCGGACAAGGCGGACAAGGTAGATCGGGCCGACGTCCAGCTCGACGCGGTCTTGCACGTTCCTCTCGAAGCGGGCCTCGACCTGTGGTCGCGTGCATGGCTGGCCGCACAGGCCGTCGAGGCGCTCTCGACGGTGGCCGCGGAGGTCGGCAAGCACAAGCCGTCGGTCAAGCTTGGTTGGCGCGAACCCGTCGCTCGGGTCCTCGACGTCGAGCCGCACCGGGCCACGCTCATGGCGGCCTGGAATTCCCGCGTTCGGTCACTGCTCGATGGTCTCGCCAGCGTGGAGATGTCCGCGTCGTGGGAAGCGCCCATCGAAGTCGTTCAGACCAGTGTATCCCTCCAGGAGGTGCGACTCACGCTGGGGTCGGGCGCCCGCGGGCGTTGAGGTACCTACCGGCGTGGCGCGTCCCCTCGCCCCGAGGTACAAGCCTTCCATGTCGCCCCAGATGGACCCCGCCATCGGCTATGTCTTTGCCCTCGCCAGCTTCATGGTGGCAGCTACCTGGCTCATCGCTGTCGGCTTCGTCGGACTGTTCATGAGGCGAAAGCTCGCCGCCATGCGACGAGACCACGGTCCGTTGCCCGCGCCGGAAGCGAACGCGCTTCTGTTCTATGCGCTCGCCGTGCTGTTCTGGCCGGCAGGTTTCATTCTCGGGGCCATCTATCTCGGCAAGCCCGAAACCGCTCTACAAGGGCGGAACTGCATCGCCATCGGGCTTGCCAACCTCAGTGCCGTCGTGGTGCTCACCTGCGTCGGCACGACCGTGGCTGCCTTCATGGCGCCAGGCTGGTTTTCCGGCCTCTAGGTGTCTTCGACTCGCTGCCTCACGCGGCGAGCGAGCGCACCGCGCGAATCACCTGCGTGGATCGCGAACTCTCGACCTCTCGCATCACCCTGGCGTACAGCGCCGAGACTGGATGGCTTCTTGGCCGTGCATGGGACCTCGATTCTTCGATGCACGGGGGGCGCCTGTAGTCGCTGGGAAGCGGCTTCGCAAGCGCTGTGGCTGGGAGCGCAGGGGGACCGCCCGGTCCCCGGTTACTCGATACCGCGGGGCGGGAGCGTCTTGGCCTTCGTGCTGTCCGACGCCCCCCGGTCGAGAAACCGGCTGTGCTCGCCGGAAGGGACGAGCACCCCGGAGAGCAGGCCCAGCCCGCCGATCTCCGCCTCGATCTCGTCTCCCGGGCGCAGGGATCGACGACCATCGCTGGACGTGCGCGCGAGGGGGCCCGAGGCGATGATGTCGCCGGGTGCGAGGTCGGCAGCTTCGCTGGCGAGGGCGACCATCTCGGGGAAGGAGGTTCGCCACGGGCGGGCTTGGGCCTGGACCACCGTCTGGCCATTGACGCGGATGGTCACGTCCCACCGGGAGGGGTCCGCGTCTCTGTCCGCCACGAGGCAAGGGCCGAGCTGTCCGAGCCGGAAGGCGCCCCATCCTGGAGACACCCGGTGGCGGGAAGGGAACGACCAGAGGCAGAGCGGTGCGAACCCGGCGATGCAACGGGCGGACTCCTCGACCCCGGCGTGGTGAAGCTCTTCGATCAGAATGGCGGCCACCTGGACGGAGAGCTGAGGCGAGGGCTCGTCCTCCGGCACGGGGAGGGGCGCTTCATGGCCGCGAAGGCATCGGCTATTTCCCCACCGAAACCGCGGCACGTCGTCCTCTGCCAGCACGGAGAACTCCGCCAGGGCGGGAAGCTCGACGGTGGGAGGTCGGAACAGGCAACGGGATCGGCTCAGCACTGCCTCCCTGGGGCCGGCGTTCTCGCCGAGACACTCCACGATCTCCTCGAGCCCCGCCATGCCCAGGGAGAACACGCGGTACCGAAATTCGTTCGCCTGCTCGGTGAACCGCGCGGGAGACCAGTCCACCGCGAAACGTTCCTCCAGGGCCCGAACGCTGAGTAGCTCGCCCGCGTGCTCAATCGCGATCATCGGCTCGTCGGCGTACACGACGTTGGCGAGGCGCAAGCTTGTCATGGCGGATCCCATTGCGCAAAACCTCTCGGTTTCGTGACACTGCCGCGCGCTCGCCGCAACCCAAGCCGTACGCGTCGTCCCGTGGCGCACGCACGCGGGCCGAGCCAACCGCGAACCCCCCCCACGAAAATCAGGCCTTCTGCGGGGTGGAGCTCCCGGACCGCCCAAGCAGCAGCGGGGATCTGCTCTTGTAGCAGACAATCGGCCGACTGTCCCCCCGTTGACGAGGCGACGGATGCGCCTAGAATGCCGCGTCGTCCACGACCGAGACCCCAGCAAGATGGTGGTCCCGACCGAGCAAAGGACGATTGCGTCCTAGGCATGCGCGGCGCCGCGTCCCCTTGGGCCCCAAGAATCGAAGGAGCACGCCGTGAGCAGACGGACCAAGTTCATCTTCCTGACCGGGGGGGTCGTGTCGGCGATCGGGAAGGGCCTGACGGGAGCCTCCATCGGGGCGCTCTTGGAGGCACGCGGCTTGCGCGTGACCAACATGAAGCTCGACCCCTACCTCAACGTCGACCCGGGCACGATGTCCCCGTTCCAGCACGGAGAGGTCTTCGTGACGGACGACGGCGCGGAGACGGACCTCGACCTGGGACACTACGAGCGCTTCACCCAGACCACCGCGAGCCGTCGCAGCAATTGCACGTCCGGGAGCATCTACGAAGCGGTCATCTCCCGCGAGCGGCAGGGCGGCTACTTGGGGGCGACCGTCCAGGTGATTCCGCACGTGACCGACGAGATCAAGAAGCGCATCCGGGACGCCGCGAAGGGCTATGACATTGCGATTTGCGAGATCGGGGGAACGGCGGGCGACATCGAGTCGTTGCCGTTCCTGGAGGCGATCCGGCAGATGAAGATCGAGCTGGGCAAGGAGAACGCGATCAGCGTCCACGTGACGCTGGTGCCTTACATCGCGGCGGCGGGGGAGCTGAAGACGAAGCCGACCCAGCACTCGGTCAAGGAGATGCGCGAGATCGGGATCCAGCCGGACATCCTCGTCTGCCGCTCGGACAGGCCCCTCGACAAGTCGATCAAGGACAAGATCGCACTGTTCTCCAACGTGGAGGTGGACTGCGTCATCGCCGCGGTGGACGTGGCTTTCATCTACGAGCTTCCCCTGCTCCTGCACGATGAGGGGATCGACGAGCAGATCACGGAGCGGCTGAACATCTGGGCGCGCTCACCGGACCTGGACATGTGGAAGCGCACCTGCGAACGGTTCAAGAAGCCGAGCAAGGGTACCGTGCGCATCGGCGTGGTGGGCAAGTACGTCAACCTTCGCGATTCGTACAAGTCCCTCAACGAGGCGCTGGTGCACGGCGGTCTCGCGAACGACGTTCGTGTGGACCTCGAGTACATCGACAGCGAGACCATCGAGAGCGAGGGCGCGGAGAAGATCCTCGTGGGGCTCGACGGGATCCTCGTGCCGGGAGGGTTTGGGGAGCGTGGCGTGGCAGGAAAGATCGAGGCGATTCGGCATGCCCGTGCGCAGCGGATACCGTTCTTCGGCATCTGTCTGGGAATGCAGCTGGCCGTGGTGGAGTTCGCACGCAACCGGCTCCAGCTGCTGGGCGCCAACTCCACGGAGTTCGACAAGAACGCCAAGCACCCCGTCATCGACCTGATGCCCGACCAGCGCAACATCACCGACAAGGGCGGGACGATGCGCCTCGGGGCCTATCCCTGCAAGCTCAAGAAGGACAGCTTGGCGGCCTCCATCTACGCCGCCGTCGAGATCAGCGAACGCCACCGCCATCGCTACGAGTTCGCCAACGCCTACCGTGAGCAAATGGAAGCCGGCGGCCTCGTCCTGTCGGGGACGTCCCCTGACGGTAGGCTCGTCGAGATGATCGAGCTGCCCGAGCACCCCTACTTCGTCGGCTGCCAGTTCCACCCCGAGTTCCGCAGCAAGGTGATGAAGCCCCACCCGCTCTTTGCCTCCTTCATCCGGGCCGCCATGGAGTATCGTACGACGGACGCTCGCGACGGGGCACCACGGGACGCCGACGTGGTCAGGGCGAACTGATCGCAACCGCAGTGTCGCGCGCTTCATCGTTGATTCGGACCCATCCCACGGAGCATTGCCATGACAGAGCTGGTCGACGCGTGTCTCGAGGCCTTTCCGAAGTGGCTCGAATCCCTGAACGAGGATGCCGTGGCGCTGGCATCGCTGCTGACGGCCGAGTCCATTCCCGAGCCTGCGCGACGCCACGTCGCCGGGGCGCTCAACTACTTGTCCAAGTCGCTCGACCTCATCCCCGACGGGGTGGAGGACCTCGGGTACCTGGATGACGCGTTCGTTCTGCGCGTGGCTTCGAACCTTGCGGTGACGGAGTTTCCGGGCGCGCGCGAGGCGGACATTCGCGGCGTCCTGGCGCGGCTGGCGGACGACGCGGCGCTCATCGAGAAGCTGATCGAGAAAGACTATCCCCGCCTCGTCAAGTACGTGCGCACGCTCGAGAAGGGGGCCGCGCGCGGGCGCACCGTGGACGACATCGTCGGCGACGTGTCCATTCGCAGCGAGGCGATCCGCGAGGTGCAGGCGTGGTCGAAGTCCTACAAGACGCCGAGCTTCACCCGGGACGAGCAGACGCTCATCAAGCTGAAGTCGTTCCTGTCCGCGAAGCTGCCCTGACGGGGCTTTCTTTCAGCGCACTTCCTGCGATCGTGTCGGACGGTCCGGCACTTGCTGCAGCAACTCGCTCATCAGGTCCCGAACCTCGGGCTTGCTCTTGAGGTGAGAGATGAGCAAGCCGGAGACGTCGGAGAAGGACTTCTCGAAGGCCAGCCCTTCCCGCGTGCGAGCGGCGACCTTCTCTCTGCCAGCGGCGAGGTCTTCCTCGAGCGCCTCCGCATAGCGGGCGAGCTGGTTCCTGAGCTCCTCGATCTGGCGTCGAAGGTCTCGCGCCACGAGCTCCCGGGAGGCGCGCATGTGCTGCAGCTTGTCGACCTGCTCGTGCAGCGCCGTCGCTCGCGCCATGGCCCCGCCCGCACGCTCGTACACCGCGCGGTTGAAGGCGTGGGTCTTTTCCGCCGTGTCTGCCGCGTGCTTGGCCGCCGCCGCGTCCCGATCCGCCGTCCGCATCTCCGTCGCGAGCCGCTCGATCTCCTCCTGATGCCCGGCCACCTCACGAAGAACACGTGACTCCTCGTGCGCCAACTCCTCGACCTTGCGCCCGATCTCCGCTCGAAGAGCCCGTCCCCGCCGCTCGAGCGCCTCGAGCTTGCGCGTGTGGGTTGCCACTTCCCCTTCCAGCCGACTCGCACGGGCCGCCAGCTCCCAAGCTTTCGCCACGCTCTCCTCGAGCTCCCGCGGCACGTTGCCTTGGTGGTACGCACGCGCCACCATGCGCGAGAATAGCGCGGCTCGATTGGCCCACTCGGTGACCCCTTCGGATTGCGGCGGAGGCGCGGGGGGCGGCGCCGCGGCGGCATCCCCGCCAGGACTCACTTCCCAGCTGCGCGACGGCAGGGACCGCTGCAACGCCTTGAGCTCTTCCTGCAAATGGTGAGCGTCCAGGAAGCGTTTGCGAGGGTCCTTCTCCAGCAGCCGGTAGATGATCGACTCCGCGGCGGGGGGAAGGTCGGGACGCAGCTGACGCGGACGCGGTGGAGGCGCGTTGCGCTGCATCTCCAGGAGCGTTTCCCGGTCCGAGGACTTGAAGGGAAGCTGGCCGCAGCACATCTCGAAGAAGAGGACGCCGAGCGCGTACAGGTCCGACTTCGGTCCAGCCTCCTCCCCCCGTGCTTGTTCCGGCGACATGTACTCGGGCGTCCCGAACACCGCCCCTTTGGGCGCGAGCCGAGGGTCGCGCGCCAGCCCCGCAAGGCCGAAGTCCAGGATCTTGACCGAGTCCTTCCTTCCGCCCTTCACGGTGAGCATGATGTTGTCGCTCTTCAGATCCCGGTGCACCACACCCAAGTCGTGCGCACGGGCAAGCGCAGCGCACATCTGCTCGAGGATGTCCACGGCCCGCACCACGGGGAACGGCCCCCTCGCGATCTCGCTCGAAAGCGAGATGCCCACCAGGTACTCCATCACCAGGTACAGCTCGCCCTCTTCCGTCTCGCCAATGTCGTGGATGTCCACGATGTGCGCGTGGTCCACGCGGTTCGCCGCCCGCGCCTCTCTCAGCATCCAAGCCCGCAAATGCGTCTCGCCCCGGAGATCGGGACGGATGAGCTTCAGCGCGACTACCCGATCGATGAGCACGTGCCGGGCGCGGTACACCACGCCCATGCCCCCTTCGCCGATGCGCGTCTCGAGACGATAGCGACCGGCGATCACCTTGCCGAGATTCTTGTCGCCACTCTTGGCCGGTATGGAGTTCGTGTTCTGCATTCGTCCTACTGATGAGCCGTTGTCGTCGTGATTCCGTCCCTGAGATGGTGCACTTCGATGCTATCAGGCTCCCGGTCCGAGGTGGAACGGATGATGGCTCGGCCCCGCGTTTCATCCCGTCCCCCGTCCGGCGGACGGCGCGTGTCCCGTCGCGTGGCTGGCTTCAGAAGGTCGCCTGGAACACCGGAACGCGCAGCTCCGTGCTCTGGTCGACCCCGTACTTCTTCATCTCCAGCGCCGTGTACGCAGGAAGCACTTGGACAGCAGGTACGCCCATGCGAAGACTCCCGTCGTGCACGTCCACCAACGACAACGGCACGTGGGGCCGCACCGCTACCTCTGCGGGCTTGCGCGACGGAGCCTTCGCTTCGGGCGCCGTGACCGTGACCGTGGTCCCCGGCTTGACCGGTCCCGCCGGCTCTGGCTCAGGTGCCGTGTCAGCACCGGGATCCTCCGCGATGTAGTGGTCCGGCGCCTTGTACGACGTGGCCTGCAACACCGCCACCGTCGTGGGGATGAGCAGCGCCATGCCGCCCGCGAGCATGTAGTAGGAAGGCTTCGGGTCGCCGCCCTGCTCGACGAAGTAGCCGCCGACGCCTCCAAGGACGGCCCCGCCCACGCCGCCGCCGACATAGGCCCAGGTGTTCTGAACGCCGAGGGCTGCCTCGACGGCCATGACCAACTCGCCGCCCAGCAGAGCACCTCCTGTGATGCCCTTGCCGGTTGCGTCGATTCCGGGTTCTTCTGCGGACGCCATACCCGGGAAACTCATGGTCGCCAGGGCGCCGAGCACGAGTGTCGTGCGAATGGTTGAGAGTGCGATGGTGGAACGGTGCATGGTAGGGGTCCCCTCCACGGTCGTGTGGAGCCCTCGAGGGCCGAAGAAAAGTGCGACGGCCGCAAGGCTAGCACGCATCGCCGCGTCATCCCACCTCGCTTCTTTTCCGTTCGGGGAGCCTCGCTGCCGCTTTGCCGTAATCCCCAAAAATCTCCCCATCGCATGTCGGGCCAGGCAACGTTGGACAAGGATGTCGTCACCCCCTATGGACCTGTCGACACGGGACGTCGGATCATGCTGCCCCACCTCGTTCTCAAGACCTGGCGCACGGTGCTCTGGGTCGCCCTGATCGCCGTCCTGATCGGGGCCGCGGGGGCTACGGTGCGCCTCCTGCCGTGGCTCGTCGCGGGCGACGTGCCCGGTGCCGTGTCCCTTGCGTTCTTCGAAACCCTTGTGTTGGCGTCGGCGGAAGTGGGGCTGGTGATCGCGCTGCCGGTGGGTTGTGGGATCGAGGTCGTTCGGTGGGGTCATGATGGTGTCGGGGCGACCCTGCGTACCCTGGGGGTGGGGCCTTTGCGTCAGGCGTCCCACGTGGCATCGGTGGCGCTGGTGCTCGGTGCACTCACCGTGGCCGTGTCATTTCGGTCCGCTGCCGTCGCCGCGTCGCCCGGGCATCTGTCGAACACGCTGCTCGAGGCTGCCGGAGACGAGGCTTGCGCCTCGGGTCGAGCCTTGCGGGTGCCCCTCGTGCAAGCCGTGTGGCTGTGCTCCCAAGGCGTGCCCAGGCTCGTGGGATGGCTCCCCCCTCGTGGTCCCCCCTCGGTCGCTTGGACGGCCTCACGAGCCCGCTTCACCTCCAGCCTCGACCGCATCGACCTCGACCACGTCACCTGGGTGAACGGGCCGTCGACGGTGATTCGCGCGCGGCACGTCGTGATAACGGGGTTCCTCCCGTGGCTCGTGCCCGCGTCCGTGTCTTCGTCCTTGCGAGCGGTTGCTTCGGGCCTGAGCGCATGCCTCGCAGCCCTGGCCACGGCGTGGGCGCTGCTGCGCTGGCCGACGCCATCTCGCGCCCGCGCTCTGCTCGTGGCCGCCGCAGGGACGCTGGGATTTCTGCTCATTGGCGGTTTCCTCCTGCACCATCTGGGCTGGTCCGGCCTGCCGCCTGTGGCGCTCCTCGCCGCCGGCGGCCCCTTGGCTCTGGCCTGGGCGACCCGATTCCCTTGGTTGCCCGCAACCGGTCCGGGTGGTACGAAGCACCCCGCTGGCAATTCGGCGACTGGAACTCGCGTAGATGGCTAACCTTGGGCTCGCACAGATCCTCTTGATCGCACTGATCGTCGTCGTGATCTTCGGTGCCACTCGCCTTCCCGAGTTGGGGCGGGTGTTGGGTCGGGGCCTGGGGCGTGCTCGTGCCGTGCGAGACCGCTCGACACACAAAGACCCTTCGGGGGCTCGCCAAGGCCTGACGGCGTAGGAGTCACATCCATGGGGAATATCGGTCCGGGACAGCTCCTGCTCATTGCCCTCATCATCCTGCTCATCTTCGGGGCAGGAAGGATTGCAGAAATCGGCAAGGGGCTCGGGGCAGGCATCAAGAACTTCAAGAAGGGCCTTCGCGAGGACGAGGAAGGCGAGAAGAAACAAATCACCGAAGGCAGCAAGAAGGACGACGAGAAGGGCGACTGAGACCGCCACGGCATCTCCCCACCCGATGCCTTCGTCTAGCGTGCTCCCCAACCAGTGCTTTCATCCGACGCTCGGCCCTTGCTATGGTGCCTGGCCATGAACGCTGTAGGTCTTGCCGTCACCCTTCGCATCCGCATGAGCGCGGCGGATGCATACCAGTCCAATGGCACCGTGAGCCCCGCCAGGATTCTCGCCCTGCTCGCGGACGTCACCACCGAGTTGATGATCCGACTCGACGGGGACGAAGGATCCCTTCGCGGCTTGCAGCAAGTCGAGATGCTCGCGCCCGTGTTCGTCGGCGACTACATCGAGGCCACGGGCGTCATCACCAAGATCGGCAACACGACCCGGCAGGTCGCCCTCGAGGCCCGCAAGGTCGCTACCTACGCGCGCGGCGATGACCTCGCCCTCAGCGCGGCCGACGCGCTCGCTTCTCCCATCCTCGTGTGCCGCGCCGTCGGGACCTCCGTCGTGCCGCGAGCCCAGCAACGCCGCCCACGCCTCGTGCTCGCTGCTCTCGGGGCGCGTAGGGATGCCACACGCCTTCCCCAGGGAAGCGTCCTCGTCACCCCGCCCCCGAGCATCGTCATCACACCTCCGAGGCAGACCCCGCCCGAGGTCATGATCGCGGCCTCCATCCTCGGCGGCGGCGTGACCAAAAACCACACGCCGCATGTCCCCTCCACGCCCGAAGAAGCAGCCAGGGAAGCCAAACGCTGCGTCGAGAGCGGTGCCAGCATCGTCTACCTCGGCATCGACGACATGGCCGCTCAGCCCGAATCCCTCAGCTCGCGCATGTCCGACACCGTGGCCGCCATCCGCGCCGAAACCACGGCGGTGATCGTCGTGTCCGCCATCCGTCCTGGATCCGCCAACCCCTCCAGCTTGCTCGCGTTCGCCGGCTGTGGCGCCGACATCGTGACAACCCCCCTAGGCTCCTTCAACTTCGGCGACAGCGTCGTCGAGACCCGTCGCTCCGTCGTGCGCGAAGTGGCCACGACCCTGCGCGACCGCAACGTCCCGGTGATGGCCGAAGCGTACGAGCTCGGACACTTCGAGGAGGCCATGCTCCTCGGGCGCGACAAGGCGCTGGCTTCGCCCCTGCGATTCCAGTTCGTGTTCGGCGTCCCCGGCGCCATGGGCGCGCAGGAGCTCATGGTTCAGTTCGTCTCCGACCGTGTCCCCAAGAGCGCGCTGTGGTTCGCGGCCGGCGTCGGACGCCACCAGCGCCGCGTGACGGAGACGGCGCTGCGGCTGGGCGGGCACGTGCGCCTGGGCCTGGCGGACAACATCTACCTGCGTCGCGGGGTGCTCGCCGAGGGAACGGCGACGTTCATCGAGCGCAGCGCAGCGTTCGCGGTGAGCATCGGTCGTCAGCCCGTGAGCCCCGAGCGCGCCCGGGTGCTGTTGGGATTGGTCGCCGAAGAGATCGAGCTGCGAGAGCCCGACGCCCCAGAGATCGCCGAGGAGCCTGTTTCCGAAGCCGCCGAGGTGGCGGGCGTCGAGCCACACCCCGAGACTCCCGAGGGGACCGCGGGGGATTCGGACTGATCCTGGAACTGCAGCGAATTTGACTTTTCGTGTCCCGATTCGCTAGCCACAGCATCACGTGAAGCTCTCGATTCGGCGATTTCCATTTCAGGCACGCGTCGCATCGCTCGTGGCGCTCGCCGCCTTGGGCGGGCGGATTGCCTTGCCCAGCCCCCCAGACCCCACCCTGCGAGGCGTGGCCGAGATGCTCGGGGAATCGGTGCACGGCCACGTCCTGCCCGATGAATTTCTCTGGGAGGCCAGCCGCGGCGTCCTCGCAGATGCTGTCGTCGGGCGCAGGGTTCTCTTCCTCGCTCGCTCGCAACCCGAGGGCCCACGAGACCTGTACCGTGCAGCCGTGCGCGTGACCCTCGAAGGCAAGCCCATCGACGTCCAGCGCGTCGTCAATCTCACCGACACACCTTTCGGGGACGAGCAAGGACTCGTCGCCGCCGGTCAGCACGTTGCTTACGCAACCGTCGCCTTCGGTGCGGTTCAGCAGGTGTCGATGTTGGACTTGGCCGGCCAGCAGGCGGAGGGCGACGGCGCGGTGGGCCGCTTCTTGGGGCGGCTCTCGAACTTGCAGTCGACCGGGTCTCTCGCGGGACTGGGGCGTACGGAAGTCTCCGCGAACCTTCAGGCATCCTCCGTGGCGGTGCGTCTCGAGGGCGGCATGCTCAGCGTGTCGACCGACGCCATGCCTCGCGCGTTCACGGTGTCCCTGGCGACAGGCGAAGTCGTGACGAGAGCGGACGAGCACCTGGCAGTGTCGTCGATGCGTGTGCCACAGCTTTCCAAGCCGGCGATCCTGTGGGCCGTGGACACGGTGCGCTCGGCGACGGGCCCGGAGTTCATCGCGTGGCTCGAGGACAACGTGTTCGACGCGCGCGATCTGTGGAAGCGCGCTGGTCATCACGCGTTCGGGCAAGGGGAGGAAGCCGAGGTGATGGCAGGACCCGTCGCCCCGCCTCCTCCGCCCCCACCCGAGCCGAAGGTCGTGGGAGTGGAGGGCTCGTACGCGGATGCTGCGTGGCCGCCCCAGAACCTCCGCACGATCTGGAAGACGCCCGCGGACGAAGAGGGGGTGTGGCGGGAGCCTCAGCACAAGTTCTTGCAGAAGAACGAGGTCGCGGGGGCCGAGGCCGCCCCTTCCTACTTCTACCAGACGCATGTTCGGCCGGACCCGAAGCGCCCGTGGTCCAAGGTCTGGATGGTGGCGATGGACGCCCGCCAACTCCGGCTCGGCATCGAGGGGGGGATCGAGGATCCCAAACCCCTCACGGGGGCACGAGGCGAGGGGCGCATCCCGCGCGAACCCGAAGTTTTGCACCGCGCCGTCGGCGCGTTCAACGGGGGCTTCAAGACCACGCACGGCGAATACGGCATGATGGTCGCCCGGCGCGTCTTGCTCCCACCCAAGACCGGCGCCGCTACCATCGCCGTCACCGAAGACGGTCGCGCGGGCTTCGGCTCATGGCCGTCCTCCACGAACATCCCCCAGGAGTTCGTCTCGTTCCGTCAGAACCTCGACCCGCTGATCGACGGCGGGCACCTTAACCCCTCGAACCGCAAGCAATGGGGTTGGCACCTGCACACCACCGGGATGCTGACCCACCGCTCCGGCTTCTGCCTGACCTCGGCGGGTCACATGGTGTACGCGTGGGGGCCCGAAGTGACAGGCGAGACGCTGGGCAACGCGATGATCCAGGCGGGATGCACGTACGCGGTGCACCTGGACATGAACCCGCGGCACACGGCGTTCGCGTATCTCGACGCGCGCCAGAGGCATCAGGCGAAGCTGCTGCACCCTGGCATGGAGGTTCTTCCCGAGAGGTTCATCGTGTGGTCTCCGAAGGACTTCTTCTATCTGACCCTGAGAAACTTCGGGCCGCCGGCGGTGGAGGGACTTGACATGCAGGCCGATGGGGGCACGCAGCCGCTGCCGGTCTGGGCTCCAGCGGTGTTCGAGGGGACGATCGGGCAGGGCCGGAAGGCCGTCAGCCTCCGAGCATTTCTGCCTCAACGAACCACGGTTCGGCTGGTCGGAGCGGGGGCGCCCATCGACCCCGCCCTCGGCAGTCGCGTCCTTGCCGCGATCCTCCCCGAAAGCCGAGAGCCCGAAGGGCCGACGGTCACCTTGCATGTGAGCGAGACGGGCAACGTGAAGCTGATCGGGGTGAACGGCGAAGTGCCGTCGGGTGGTGAGCGAATGAGCCTGCCCTTGCTGGAGAAGGATGGCGGTTCGGGCGAGCGAAGCGCGATGTGTGTGGCGGACGGGGCGATGTGGGTGGCCCGGTCGGCTGGGCAAGGGGACCTGGTGGCCGCCTTGCGCAAGACAGGGTGTGAGGTGGTGGCGTCCCTTGGCGAGGGAACCGTGCATCGGGCGGGCAGCAAGCAGCCCCCGTTGGACCGTTACGAGAGTCAGGTGTTGTACATGCTGGGCCGTTCGTTGGACCCTGGCGCGTTCCGATGGCAGGCCGACCCTTGAAGGTTTGTTCAGCCCGCTCAGCAGGGTGCGCCCCAAGGCGAACGTGGGTCATTTCGCACCCATCTCGCCGGAGATGCTCTCGTCGTATTCCGTCGCTCTCTTGATTTCTTCAAGATCAACAATGGGATGAGCTGGACACGATCCGGGTCATGAACAACCCGGTCATCGTTTCTTTCGACCCTTCGAGCGCGGGGGAGTGGGGGTGCTGACCGAGGTGTACTGGGGAGCTTGCCCGGGTCCCGAAACGTCTGTCCAGTGGGTGGTGATCCCGCGAACGTCGAGGTGCAGGAAGGTGCTGTTGGGGTAGTAGCCGACGCCGACGCCTTGGAGGGTATGGCAGAAGTCCCGGAGCTCCTCGTTGGACACCCCTTCGATGCGGAAGTCGATCGCCCGGCCCAGCGCGTGGTTGGAGCGAGTGGTGTACGGGTTGGAGGACTCCTCGCGGTAGCCGCTGACCACGATCATCCGACGGGCGCCGAAGTGGTTGCTCACCTGGCTGATCTTCTCCAGCAACCCGGGGTCGGTGGTGTGGGTGCTGCTGGTGCGTCGGTCGAAGAGCAGCCCATCGACTTTTTCCACGGCGGAAGGGACGGGGCGGCCCTTGGAGTCCAAGAGCTTGCCCCGGAACGTGCGGCCCCCGCGGACCAGGTGGACGACGCCTGAGCGGGTGGAGGGATGAGTGCGGGGGACCTGCTTGGTCTCCTTGCCTGGCAGTTCTGCGGCTTCGTTCGGGTCACAGGGCAGGGCCTGGTTCCGGTGCCTCTGGGTGGCATGCCGGGTGAGGGGAACCACGAGGCAGGTGCCCACGCGCAGCGTTTGGCGGGGTTCGAGACGGTTGGCCTCCTGGATGGCTTCGACGGTGGTCCGGTAGCGGCGAGCGATCTTGCCGAGGGTATGGCCGGAGGAAACCACATGGGTGGTGAAGGGGCCGTCTTTGTCGACCGAATCGTCCCCGGCTTTGCGTTTGGATGGGGCAGCTCGCGGAGGGTCGGAAACCTTTGGGGGGTCGGTACCTGGGGGGGCGGTACCTGGTGGGTCGGGGATGACGATTCGTTGGCCGAGCTTCAGGGGGGACCGCCGGTTGATCTTGTTGGCGGCGCAGAGGGCGTCCACCGTGGTGTTGTATCGCTTGGCGATCTTGCCGAGCGTATGCCCCTGGCCCACGACGTGGACACGCTCTGCGGAAGCGGGGAAGCTGATCGTCAGGAGCGCCGTCAGCGCGATTCCCCAGACAAACAGCCTCACGCTTGTACGTCGATACGAGAACACCATGAAATCGGCCAGCAGATCGATGCCAGACTGTTCCAGGCTTAGCGCCCTGGTCGCCCAATGCAAAGCGGTTTTTTGACCAACTCACCGTCCGGATGCCACACTTGCTCTTGCGCGACTCTCTTGTGCACGGCTGCACGTGCCCAACGCAGAGCCGCCAGGACGGTGACGGATGGCGGAAGGCAAGAACCTGGTCGGTGTCGACATCGGATCGAGTTCGATCAAGGTCTGTGAACTCAGAGAAGGACGCAAGGGGCACACCTTGTTCAAGGTGGCCTACGCCCCTCTCCCACCGCAGACGATCGTCGACGGGCACGTCATGAACACCGCTGTCGTCACGGACACGCTCATGCAGCTGTTCGCGGAGCACAAGATCAAGCAGCGGGACGTCGCGGTCGGCGTGTCTGGACAGTCGGTGATCATCCGGAAGATCACGGTTCCCATGATGACGCCGGCGGAGCTGGACGAGCAGATCCAGTGGGAAGCCGAACAGCACATCCCCTTCGACATCAAGGACGTGCAGATCGACTACCAGGTGCTTCGCCGTCATCCCGACCGCGGGCAGATGGATCTGTTGCTCGTGGCGGCCAAGCGCGACGAGATCAACGACTACGCCCAGTTCGTGCGCGAGGCGAAGCTCCGGCCCGTATGCGTGGACATCGACGCGTTCTGCGTGCAGAACCTGTTCGAGGTGTCGATGGGCGTTCCTCAGGAGCAAACCGTCGCCTTGCTCAACATGGGGGCGAGCCTGACTTCATTGAACATCGTGTCCGGCGGGACGAGCGCGTTCACGCGCGACATCACGAGCGGAGGCAACACGATCAGCGAAGAGATCCAGCGGGAGACGGGACTGAGCTTCGAGCAGGCCGAGGCCTACAAGTGCGGGGACACCGCCACGGGCGACGGTGGCGCTGGCGTGGACCGGGGAGGGATGGTCCCGCAGCACGTGCAGCAGGTGATCGACGCGGCTTGTGACACCATCGCCGCGGAGATTCAGCGCTCGCTCGACTTCTTCATGGCCACCAGCGGGGAAGCCGAGATCAACCAGATCTACGTGACGGGCGGTACGGCGAACCTTTCGAACTTGCGTTCGGCGATTCAACGCCGTGCCCGTGCTCCCGTGGAGTTCTTCAATCCGGTGGCGAACCTCACCATCGACAACAAGAACGTCCGGCCGGACGTCTTGCAGGCGCGTAACGCGCAGCTCGCGGTGGCCATTGGGCTTGCGCTGCGCAAGGACAAGGAGAAGCGCACGTGATCCGGATCAACCTGCTACCGCACAAACGCGAGGCGAGGCGCGACTCCGGACAGGGGTGGCTCGTGGCCGTCATGCTGGTGATCGCGGCCGAGGTCGTCGTGCTCGGTCTCTATCACCAGCTGAAGCTGCAGGAGCTGGACAAGCAGAAGCAAGTCAACACCGAGCTCACCAACCAGATCGCCCAGATCGAGTCGACCGTCAAGAACCACGCCGAGGTCAAGAAGAAGCTCGAGGTCCTTCGCGCTCGGGAGGAGGCCATCGGCAAGCTGCAGACGGCCCGATCGGGCCCCACGGCCGTGCTCTTGGAGCTGTCCCGCATCCTGACAGTGGGTCGCGGTCCGACGATCTCCGCCGAGGAGCTCATGCAGAAGAAGAAGGACAACCCTCAGGACGTCCACAACGTGGCATGGGACGCTCGCCGGCTCTGGGTCCTGTCGTTCAAGGAAAACCAGCGTGTGGTCAAGCTCGAGGGCTTCGCTCACGACGGCGAGGACGTGTCCGAGCTTGCGCGCAGGCTGTCGCTCTCCAGGTACTTCCAGGACATCGTCCTGCTGCCCGCGAAGCAGCAGGTGGACAGCGAATCGAAGCTCAACGTGGTCAAGTTCCAGCTCCAAGCGAAGGCGAGGTACTGAGCCATGGCCGCCGCAAAACCGTCTGCTCTGTCTCGCATCCCGACCGTCGCCAAGGTGGGCATCGGCGTCGGCCTCGTCGTGCTCGTGTCCATCGCCTACTTCATCATCTTCTACAGCGACGTTTCGAGCGCCATTCGCAGTGCGAAGTCCCAGGAGGGGACCCTGCGTGGGAAGCTCGCCGACGCGAGGAAGATCGAGTTCGCGTATCACCAGGACCTTGCGGAGCTCAACGATCGCCAGCAGCGCCAGCGGGAGTTCAACAAGGTGCTGCCGGAGACCGCTTCGTATCCGGCCTTCCTTTCCTCCATCCAAGGTGTGGCCAACGTGTCCGGAGTGAATCTGGTGGCGTGGTCCCCGATGGAAGAATCCTCCCAGCAGTTCTACGCGAAGGTCCCCATGCGGTTGAAGCTCACGGGGCGCTTCCACCAAGTCGCCAAGTTTTTCTACGGCGTCGGGCAGCTCGACCGCATCATCAACATCGAGGACATCGAGCTTGGCAAGCCCAAGGTCACCGACGAGGACATCACGGTCGAAGTCGACTGCCTCGCCACTGCTTTCCGGAGCCTTCCAGCGCAGTCCGCTGGCGCTGCTCCCGAAGCCAAGCCGAAGGCCGGCGGCGGAAAGAAGAAGAAATGAGTCGAACCTGGCGATCGTTGCTCCTCTTGCTGGTTGCCCTCGTCATCGTCGGCTGCGGCGACGACAAGAAGGGCGAGATGTTCTCCGACAAGCCGCCGCCTCCTCCCCCTCGCCGGGGACCGCCTGCTGCTGCTTCTGCCACGGCGCCGGACGCGGGTGCGGATGCAGAGGAGAAGGTGGTGTTTCGCGAGGACGACTTCGTCGAGACCGACCTGTCGCGCGACCCGTTCCGGTCCTTCTCCAAGCTGTTCAAGCAGGAGAACACCACGGCGGCCCGGACCCAGCGGGAAGTTCTGCTCGACCGCTACTCCGTGGACGAGCTCAAGCTCGTGGGCATCGTCACGGGAGGAGCGGAGCATCGCGCCATGTTCGTGGACCCCACGGGTACCGGGTGGATCATCCATCGCGGCCAGTACATCGGCAAGGCTGAGCTCGTGCGGGGGTCTGGCCCCGGCAGCGCCAGCTACGAGCTGAACTGGCGCGTCGACCGCATTCGCGAAGGAGACATCGTCCTCGTTCGCGAAGACCCCGCTCACAGCGACGTCCCTCCGGCAACCCGTGTCATCCTGCTTCGACCGGAAGACACTGCCTCCGCCAGCCGCTGACTTCCCCCAAAGCTTCAAGCCTCGTGAGCACGCAGTGCTCCGCCGCACGCCGGCAGGGCTCCGGCAGGGCTCCGGCAGGGCTCCGGCAGGGCTCCGGCAGGGCTCCGCGCGTGCGCCGTCGCGCTCGCGAACCCGTGCACCATTCACGTCCCATTGCCTCCCTCGCAAATCATCGTTGCCACGAATTTGGTCCACAGAGGTGCGGGAGGATACGATTGCCAAGTAGCTGTGGCCTAGGCTCCGCGGGATGCGGGGTCTGTCGCACGGGAGCCGAAGATGAGGTTTTCTCGAGGAGCGTCCTGGACCGTTGTGCGGGCTTTGGTGGCCGCGTTGGTCGTGTCTTCCGCGACAACGGCATTCGCCAAGGACCCACCGAATCAGGTTCGAAGCGTTGCGGTCCAACAAGATGGGACCAAGACCAGGGTAATCGTCGAGGCGAGCGCGCCTCCCCAATTTCATGCCCAGCTGGCCACAGGAGGGAAACGACTCATCGTCGACATCACCCATGCCGACGTGGTCGGGCCGGTTCCGGCCGTGACCGATCCTAGCGGTGTCGTGGGCGGCGTTCTCGTTCAACCCTACGCCACCTCTTCCGGCAAGACCGCGCGCCTCTTCATCCAGCTGCTCGGCAAGGCTTCCTATCGGGTCAGGGCCCAGGGAAACCAACTTGTCGTCGAGCTGCAGCCGGCCGAGGAAACGCGCGCTGTCGCTGCCTCCGAATCTGCCGAACCCCGCGGAACTCCGGCGCAGAACGTGGGGCTTCAACGCGTCCGCTACCAGAACGCGGAGCGCTCCGATTCCGTCATCCTTCAGCTGACAGGACGCCCGACCTATACCCAAAGCTCGCCGCGCACCGGAGTCTCCCGGCTGGTGCTGCGCGAAGCTACCGTCGACCCTGGAGCCGAGAGAACCCTCGACGTGTCCGCCTACGGAGGACTCGTTCGATCCATCTCCACCTACCGCTCTCGACAGGAGAAGGGCGGGGTCATCATCGACGTCGAGCGCGCCGATGGGGCCGTCGGGGCCATCAACCTCGAGGGAGACCAGCTGACCTGGACCTTCGCCCTGCCGGGTGACCTGCCGTCGTCGGTGACCGGGGTCGGCGCGGACGGAGGTGCGGCGCGCAAGACGCGAACCGTGGCCCGCGAGGCCTCCATCACCGGTGTCCCCGTGGTGCGCGGAAGCCAGGACCTGGACGCTTACGAGGAAACGGAAGCCGAAGAGGCGGAAGCCGGCGCGTTCCTCCCGCAGGCCACCCTCGGTCAGACACGCAACCGCGCCTACCGGGGGCGTCGCATCGACCTCGACCTCAAGGACGCGGACATCCACAACGTCCTGCGCCTCCTCGCCGATGTCGGTCGCGTCAACATCATCACGGCGGACAACGTCAGCGGAAGCGTCACGATCCGCATGCGTAACGTTCCCTGGGACCGCGCTCTCGACGTGGTACTCCAGGCCAAGTCCCTGGGTATGACCCAGGAGGCCAACGTGATCCGGGTCGCTCCTCTCGCGGACCTCGAGAAGGAACGCGAGATGGCCATCGCTCGGCGCAAGCAGGAGTACGAGCTCACGCCCGTGGAGACGCGATTGATTCCCGTGTCCTACGCCACAGCCGGAGAGGTTCAAGCTCGTGCCAAGGACCTGCTCTCTCCCCGTGGATCCATCGCGGTCGACGACCGCACCAACATGCTCATCGCGCGCGACGTACCGGGCAACCTGAACCAGGTCGAGGAGCTCATCCGATCCCTGGACACGCAGACCCCGCAAGTCCTCGTGGAAGCGCGAATCGTGGAAGCCACGAGCCGTTACATGCGAGACATCGGTGTCCAGTGGGGCGGCGACGCATCGTTCTCTTCCGCCACAGGCAACCCGACGGGTCTCGCGTTCCCGTCGAGCGTCGGCATGGTGGGTGGCGCATCCGACTCCCAGACGCCCACGGCGGGCTTGTCCCCCTTCACCAACCGCGTCCAGAATCCGAACTTCGCGGTCAACCTTCCCGCCACCGTCGGTACCGGGTCTGGCGGTGCGGTCGGTCTGACCTTCGGCCACATCAACAACACGGTCAATCTCGCCCTGCGCCTGTCGGCCGCCGAGACCAGCGGCATGGTCCGCATCATCTCGAGCCCCCGCATTCTCACCCTGGACAACCACGAAGCGAACATCAGCCAGGGTACCTTGATCCCCTTCTCCCAGGTCAGCGCCATGGGCGTGCAGACGACCTTCCGCGAAGCGAAGCTGCAGCTGCGCGTCCGTCCGCATGTGACCGCCGATGGCAGCGTGTCCATGCGCGTGAAGGTCAACCGGGACGAACCCGACTTCACCCAGACCTCGGCCCGCGGCGATCCCACCATCCTCAAGCGGGAAGCAGAGACGGACTTGCTCGTCATGGACGGCCACACGGCGGTCATCGGCGGCATCTTCACGCGCAACACCGGCCGAAACCTCGACCAGGTGCCGTTCTTCGGGGACATCCCCCTGATCGGGCTCCTCTTCCAGCGCCGCCGCGCGAGCGATGCCCGGAGCGAGCTCGTCATCTTCATCACGCCCCGCATCGTGAACCGGGCCGAAGCGCTCGGCCGCTAGCTAGTCTCTAAGGGGGCTTTCGCAAAGCCCCCTCGCCGCGCTCACCCCAAAACGCCTCGCCTTCGGCTCGGATAGCCCCAACTCAAGCGCTGCTTTTCCAAGGGGGCATTCGCAAAGCCCCCTCGCCGCGCTCACCCCAATACGCCTCGCCTTCGGCTCGGATAGCCCCAACTCAAGCGCTGCTTTTCCAAGGGGGCATTCGCAAAGCCCCCTCGCCGCGCTCACCGCGGCTCACCCCAAAACGCCTCGCCTTCGGCTCGGATAGCCCCAACTCAAGCGCTGCTTTTCCAAGGGGGCATTCGCAAAGCCCCCTCGCCGCGCTCATCGCGGCTCACCCCAAAACGCCTCGCCTTCGGCTTGGATAGCCCCAAGTCAAGCGCTGCTTTTCCAAGGGGGCATTCGCAAAGCCCCCTCGCCGCGCTCACCGCGGCTCACCCCAAAACGCCTCGCCTTCGGCTCGGATAGCCCCAAATCAGGCGCTTCGCGACGTTTTTCTCAGGGCTTTCGCAAAGCCCGCGCTCACCCCTCATCGCCCCACCAGCATCAGCATCGTGAGCACGGGCTTTCCTCGCTCGTCCTTGCCCGTCGCGATCGCAAACCCCATCGCGCGAACGCTCGGGTCGAGCATGTCCTCCGGGCGAAAGAGGTCGGCGCCCAAGGCCGCCTGCGCGCCCGCTTCCACCGACCGGAGGTTCAGCCCCCGCTCCTTGCTCAGCATCTTCACCGCGCTCTCGCCGATCTCCCCGAGCGTGCGTCCCGGCGCCCGCGCGTCGACGCGTCCCACGTGTTCCTTCGCGAACTTCTCGAGGATCGGGTTCATCGGGAGCGGTACCAGCCCCGCCTTCTTCCGCGATTGCGCCACCTTGCCGAGCACCACCTCCCGCGCTTGTTCCGGCGTCATCGTCGCCACCGGCTTGGCGAACAACTGGGTGAAGTAGTAGCCGCGCACCTGGCCTGGAATCTCCTTGTCCCGCACGACCCCGATTCCGACATGCGTGACGGTGGTGGCGACGATGTTCGCGTAGTGCCCCGGGCTCGCGATGAGCTGGTCCTGGGCCGTGGTCACGTCGGGGGCCAAGGCCACGTTCTCCCTGGACTCCGCGGCCAGGTAGCCGGCCTTGTCGATGCGGTCCTGCGGTGACCCGGTCGTTGGCGAGTCATGGCCGAAGAACCCCGCGTCCCGCATGTCCTGAGAATGGAAACGTGCGACCTCGGCAAGTCGATCGTCGTACGAAAGGGGCGGCAGCCCGCGCTGCTTCCGGTCGACGTTGAGGCGATCGAACATCTCGCGTTCGACGCTCTTGTCCTGGGACGAGGCCTCTACGGTGGGCAAGCCGGAGGCGAACTCTGCTCGCTTGGCCGCGGGTCTGCAGCTCACGAGAGTTGCGGCCAGGGCGACCCAGGCGACGGATGAAGACTTCATGCGCTCATCATAGCGGTATCTTGACGCTCGGCGAGCGGACTGGTCTCAGCGCAACTGGACCACCGCGACGACGGGCAGGTGGTCGGAGCGTCCCTGCTCGAAGACCCGCGCATCGAGCACATCGATTTTCGGGTCGACGACGATATGGTCCAGTTGCTGGCGTAGGGTGAAGAGGCTGGTGGGCCATCGCCACGTGGGCTCCGACCCCGCGAAGGCAGGGAGTGCGGACCGGTAGCCAAGCTCGGAGAGGTAGGACAAGGCCCTGCCGTCCGGCTCCTCGTTGAAGTCCCCCACGATCAACGTGGGCAACGACGTGTCGAGATGCTTGGCGAAGTGCTTGATCTGGGATTCCCGGATCGGAGGAGTTCCGAAGTACCCACTGACGACACTGCCGCCGTCGCTGATCTGGGGGCGCAGGTGGACCTGAAGCACTTGCAGCTTCCCGAGCGGGCTGTCGACCGTGACGACCCAGCCGGGGAACCATCCTCCGGCGGGCGGGTCGACGTAGGCTTCCTCGGCGAACGGATACCGTGACAGGACGGCAAGCCCGCCCGCTCCGCAGCAATGGCGGAACTCCATGTGCGGATAGGACCCATCGAAGGCGGGGCGGAGCGCTTGCTCCCACTCGGGGGTCGTCTCCTGCAGGAACGCGACGTCGGCCTCGGCACTTCGGATTGCCTCCACGGTCGGCTCGTCGCCAGCGATCCCGTAGTTGACGTTGTAGCTGAGCACGCGAACGTGAGCACGTCCCGCCTCGGGCGTGCGAGGCGTCTGGTACTCCGCGGAGCAGGCGATCGAAAGGCAGGCCAGTGCCAGGGCTGGGGCTCGACGCATGGGGATTCGACGAGGGAAGGCGGACAGCATTCATTCCCGGGCCTCTGGCGTCTGGATGGAGACGACTGGGCTGAGAGCCGGAAGCACTGTGGAGCAAGCGACGGCCCACAGGCCATCGGGCCCCCGTGCTACGCTCCCCGCGTGCAACCCGCCGAACCGGCACCCGTTTCCGAGAAGCCATCCTCCGTCGGTCTTGTCGACCCTGCTGGTCAGGAGGACTCGCGCGTGCGGACGATCCAGGGCTTGGCGCCCCCGCCTCTCCCCTTGCAGGAGCGCCCCTCCTCCGCCGCCGTGCCGGCGCAACCCCTGGAGATCTCGAGCACCCGCGTTCGGAGCTACCGCTTCATTCGCGCCTACCTGACGACCTTCCAGGTCTGCTTCAGCTATCTGTGGATCACCCTTGGCGGCAAGCTCATGGGACCTACCTGGATGATGCAGCGCATGGAAGCTGCTCATCCGGTCAACGCCAGGCGTGTCGAGGGCACCATCGTTGCCCTGCAGGGACTGTTTATCAAGGTCGGCCAGCTGCTCAGCATCATGGCCAATTTCCTCCCGGAGGCCTTCCGCGCTGGGCTCGAACGCCTCCAGGACAGCGTCCCCCCTCGCCCCTTCGATCAGATCGCCGAGCGCATCCAAATCGAGTTCGGAAAACCCGTCGACGAAGTCTTCGAGCGCTTCGAGCGCCGTCCCATCGCAAGTGCCAGCCTGGGGCAAGTCCACGAGGCCTACCTCAAGGACGGCACCCACGTGGCCGTCAAGGTACAGCACAAAGACATCGACGAGGTCTGCCGCCTCGACCTCACGACGATCCGTCGCATCATGCAGATCGTCAGCTTCTTTTTCCCCATCCAGGGGCTCGACGTCAGCTACCAGCAAATCCGCGAGATGATCGGACGGGAGCTCGACTTCGACGGGGAAGCGAACAACATCGAGCTCATCTCCGCGCACTTCGCGCACGACGACAAGGTGGGGTTTCCGAAGGTGATCCGTGAGCTTTCCACGGGGCGGGTGCTGACCACCACCTTCCTGGACGGCATCAAGATCGGAGACCTGGCCAAGCTCGAGAAGGCTGGCATCGATCGGAGCGAGCTCGCTCGTCGTGTGGTGCGAACCTACTGCCAGATGATTTTCGTCGATGGCGTGTACCACGCCGACCCGCACCCAGGGAACATGCTGGTCACGCGGTCGGGGCGGCTCATCTTGCTGGACTTTGGCGCGGTCGCGGAGCTGTCGCGGGACATGAGGGAAGGGATTCCCGAGTTCCTTGAAGCAGCGTTGCGGCGAGACACGGATCGTCTCATCAAGTCGATGCGCAAGATGGGGTTCATCTCCAAGCGGTCCGACGCCGAGGTGAGCGAGAAGGTCATCGAGTACTTGCACAATCGCTTCCAGGAGGAGATCAAGCTCGAGAGCTTCAACCTCAAGGACATCAAGGTCGACCCCCAGCGGGGCTTCGAGAACCTGCTCGACCTGCGCCGGATGAACATCGGCATGAAGGAGCTGTCGGGTACCTTCCAGGTGCCGCAGGACTGGGTGTTGCTAGAACGAACCCTCATCCTGCTCACGGGGGTGTGCACCCATCTCGACCCGAACATGAACCCGATGGACGTGGTTCGCCCGTACCTCAAGGAGTTTGTCTTAGGTAACCGGGACTGGGCGCAGATCGCGGTGGAAGCTGCCAAGGACATGGTCATGCGGGCGGTCACGTTGCCCGAGGACCTTCACAAGTACCTGTCCAAGGCCGTTCGTGGCGAGCTCGAGGTCAAGGTGCGCGACGTGCGCGAGGGCGCTCGCCTCGTTTACGCTGCCTCCCGGCAGGTCGTGTATGCCCTGTCCGGGATCGCGTTCGGCATCTCCGCCCTGCAATTGCACCTCGCGGGCGACTCGTCGCTGGCCGTGGCTTGCCTCGGCGGGTCTGGGGTCATGAGCTTGCTGTTCGTGGCATCGTCGATCTGGACGCGAATCTCGCGACGATAGCTGCCTACAAGATGGCGGTTCGGCCTGCCTTTGTGGGAGGAGAGCCGACCATGGCCAGCGCCCCCACGAAGGTTCGGACGCTCTCCTGCCGATCCTCGCGTTGCGTCGATAGCGCCCTGCCCACCACGTCATCGAAGCCTGGGGGGCAAGCGGTCGGGGAGATGCTGCTGGCCTTCGGGGCGGGTTCCCGCAGCAAGCGTGCATACACAGCCGCCTGCGTGCGGTCGAAGAAGGGAGGCACGCCTACCACCATCTCGAACACTACGACCGCGAGCCCGTACAGGTCGGAGCGCGCGTCCAGCCGTTCTCCGCGTGCTTGCTCTGGCGACATGTACAGGGGTGTGCCCACCACCGCCCCGCTTGCCGTCACGCGGGACATCACTCCCGACCCCATCCGCTTCACGAGACCGAAGTCGAGCAGTACCACGCGTTCACCCTTCCGATCCCGCGCGAGGAACAGGTTGGCCGGCTTCACGTCCCGATGCAGAAGACCGGCTTCGTGCGCACTCGCCAGCGCGTCACCCGCTTCCAGCGCGATACGCCGCGCCTCAGGCCACGGAAGCATGCCGCGCCGCTCGAGCCGCTGCTGCAGGGTCTCTCCCTCCAACAGGTCCATGACCAGATAAGCCGCGCCGTCCGGCGTTCGGTCGAAGTCATGAACCGCCACGATGCCCGCGTGCCCGAGCGCACTCGCAGCCGTCGCCTCTCGCTCGAACCGGTGCAGCGCCTCGGCCGTCAGCTCCGCATGGGACAGCATGATCTTGAGCGCGTAGCGACGACCCGTGCGCAGGTGCTTCGCGCGAAAGACGGCTCCCATGCCGCCGTGGCCGAGCAGCGCCTCCACCTGCCACGTATCCTTGAGCGTGCGGCCCACCCAAGACGAGAGGGGCAAGACGGAAACGGCAGGCGGGTAGTTCGAGGCAGGCGCTGTCGGGTAGCTCGAGGCGGGCGTCGGCGGGTAGGGTGGCACCGCCGGGTGGGAGCTTGCCACGGGACTCGCCACCATGGTTGGGGCGGTGGCCGCGGTCGCCGTCCCCGGGAAATGCGCTGCCTCGGGGGGGCCGGGCCTCGACGGCGTCGTGAGCGTGAGCACGTCATCCGAGCCGAGGATGCCCCAGGTCACGGCCTCGAAGGCCGTGGCTCGCACGACGGCAGCCGAGACTCTCATGGCCTCGATCAGATCCTCCAGACCGTGCACGCGTCCGCTCGCGAGGGCCGCGACGAAGCGTCGCATGCGGCTGAGGCGCTGGAAGTGAACGACGGACCGCCATGTGGTCAACACGCCGCCAATGCCGGGAATTACCGTGCCGAACAGCAGGAAGAGGACGCCGTTGGCGATGGGGTACTCGTTCGCCACGAACATCGTCGTGATGCCGATCACGAGCCAGAATGCGGCGAATCCGAACACGAGCATGGCTACGACCGCGTAGAGGACGGCACGGATCAAACTCGAGAGCTTGAACCTTCCGTGTCGGGACGGGTCGATGCGCACGCTGCGTTGCTCCTCGGACGGCTACCTGCGGTGAACACCTAGCGGTGTTGTTGGGTTGGGGCAAGCAGGGTGGACCCGGTGCCATCTCACGAGCGGGCCGGGACTCCGGGGGCTGCGACCCCCATCTCGCAGGCCTTTCGAAACAGCTTTCGCGCGCTCATTTCCCCCATGATCGCGGCGGCCTGTTCGTGAGTCACGCCGCCCGCACCATGGGCCAGCGTTTGCAAGTCACGCAGACGCGCCGCCCAGACGCGCCGCAGCACACCCAATGCCAGGACGAGGGCGCCTCCGGCGATCGGCATCAGTCCCCCCACGCCCACCACGAGCCCAAGGACGAGACCCGTCCCGATGCCCAGGATCAAGCACACCACGGCGAAGGCAGTCCAAAACATCCCGAACACAACCCCGGCCGACCCCACGAGGATGAACGCGATCCCGACCCGCTCGTAGCCGCGACACGCGTCCTCCACGGCCCGCGAATCGACCACGAACCAGCTCACACTCCATCTCCTTCGGCACGCACCACCACGAGCGAGGAAGCGAGCCGGTACCCCTCGGGCGTCGTCTCCAGCGCGTCGCGAAGCCCGAGCTTGCGCAAGGTCGAAATCGCGACCCGCACCCGGTGCGCCCCCGCTTCCGCGAGGATTCTCTCTCCCGGCCACCCGGCCTCCTGCAACGTGTCCCAGGCAAGCGCCGCTTCACCTGACTCACATCGCACGGCGGCCAGTCGATCCAGCAACAGCGCGAGCGGACGGCGCCGCTCCAGGCTCACCACCGGCTCGCCGGGCATGCGGAACCAACGCCCTCCGCCACCCACAACGAGCGCATGCGCCGGAACCGGCCGCGCAGGTGCGGCGTGGCGCGTGCGATCCAGAACCCGCAGCGCGAGCCGAACAACGATGTCTCGTTCGGCCTGCTTGGCAAGGTTCTGCTTCACTTCCGCCCACCGCGACGGGTCCGAGGCCACCTGACGAAACGCTTCGGCGATGGGCGCGTCCGGGTCATCCGCGCTCGGGGGGGCGGGCAGGGGCGGTAGCGCGGACGGGGAGACCCGCGCATCGAGCGCCCCCCCAATGGCCGTCCACAGTGCCTCCCGTCGCAGGGCCTGCGTGGCGACCGCGCTTCGCAGCAAGGCATGGGCTTGGCCGAAGGTTCCCACGTGCGCCCGCGCGATCGCTTGAAACGCGAGGGCGTCGGCCTCCAGGCCAGCCCACCCGTGCTTGCGTGCGGCGGCCTCGATCGGTACGTATCGATTCGGGTCCGGCTCTTCCGACGTGTCGTGCTTCAGGATCGCGTCGAGCAGATCGGCTTCGAGGCGGGCTGGGTCCTGGGGCGACAAGGCCAGCGCACGCAACGAGATCATCTGGCTGTCGACGAGGGCGGTGTCCTTCGCGTGGAGACCGACGCGCGCCAGCAAGCAGCGCGCCGCGGCTTCGGCTTGGGGATCGCCGGACCGCACCAGCAGGGCGACGGCCCTGTCCATCAGCGAGGTGGCTTCCTCGAGCCATCCCTGTCTGGCACGAAGCTCGCCGAGGGCCTGCCACGAGGCTGCTTCCTCCGCGAGGGCGCTGGTGTCCCGGAAGGCTCCGAGCGCTTGGTGGAAGTGTTCCTCGGCGGCATCGACTTCGCCGCGTGCGAGCAGCACCCAACCGATCTCGAGCAACACCTTGCCCTGTACCTCGCGTGACCCAAGGGTTTGCGCGACGCGTAGGGCGTGCATCAGATCGCGCAACGCGGCCTGCAACGCCCCTTTCGATCGTCGCAGGCTTCCCCGGAGCACAAGAGCCCGCGCGTACAGCATCGGATCGGCGCCCGAGTCCTTCGTCGCCTCCAGCGACCTCTCGAGCAACGCGTCCAGCTCGCCGCCGGGCGTCATGTCGCGGCGCATGGGGCCGAGCGCGATCACGACTCGCAACGCCGGCTCCGCGGCCCGAGCCGTCACGTGCTCTCCCGTCGTGACCCCGCGGATGACCTGAAGCAAGTTGTCCTTCTCCGCGGTCAGCCAGGCCCGCGCTTCTCGACCGGCTGGCGTGCAGGCCTCGCCGGCTCTTCGGTCCGCCTCCTGCGCGAAGTGCTCGGCATGCCTCCCGCTGGCCTCACGCAAGGTACGGGGCTCTCCGTACCGCAACACGTAGTTGCGTATGCCCCGCAGCATGCGCAGCCGCACCGAGCCGCCCTCTTCTGTCTGTGCACAGAGCATCGAGCGATGTCGCAACGCCATCAGCACATCGACCACCGGAATCGCAGGGGACTGCACGACACGCTCGGCGGCCTCGACCGTCCAGCTCCCCGGGAAGGTGGTGAGCTGCGTCAGAACATCGCGTTCTTCGTCCGAAAGCGCCTGCCACGCGCTCCCCATCGCCGTGTCGAAGGACCGGTGAGCGGGCGGTGTGGCATTCCCGGCCCGCAAGCTCGAGCGGCTCGTGCGCAGTCGATGCAGCAGCACCGAGGGACCCATGACCGCAAGCCTGGGAGCGGCAAGCTGCAGCGCGAGCGGCAACCCGTCCAGCTCACGCACCATCTCCGCGACGAAGGGCGCCTCCGCCTCCGCCGGAACATAGTCCGGACGCACCTTCCCCACGCAGGAAAGGAAGTACGCCACTGCCTCCCCCGTGAGCGCGTCCCCCTCCGGCACGTCCAAAGGACCTAGCTCGTGCACGACTCCCTCAGCGAACCCCATGACCCGACGGCACGTGACCAAGCAGGTCATCGAGGGTGCATGGGCAAGCGTTTCGGAGATGAGGCGGGGGTCCAGCCCGTCGGCTCCGTCGAACACGACCAGCACCTGGCCGAGCGAGTCCAGCGACCTCGACAGGTTTCGGGGCGGACGTGTCGTTCGACCCACCGATCGATCGAGCACGTCTTCGAAGGCCTCGGCCGTGTCGATCCCGTCGACATCGCAGAACAGGACGTCTTCGAAGGCGCCGCCGCGGCACAGTTGTTCTGCGACGGCCCAGGCGAGGCGGGACTTTCCCACGCCGACGGGTCCTGTCAGGGTGACGACGCGATGGCTGCCCTGGAGGGTTTGCGCGAGCTGGGCCACGGCGAGGCTTCTTCCGACGAGCGGCTCGGCGGGACGGGGTGCGTTGGACCGCACCTGTCGGTCGCGGCGGGAGGGCATGCCCTACTGTACATGGGCGGTGTGGGGTCGAGGGAGGGAGATCGGGGCAGGGGGTTCGGCGGAGGGCTCAGGCGGGAAGTGCGCCCCACACCTGGTTGAGGGACCTCTGGAACTGCCAGGGGCCGGCGAGGAAGGGCGCCTTCTGGGGCAGTCCCGCTCGCGCCTGTACTTCCTTGATGATCTTGGGGCCTTCGGAGAACTGCCAGAAGATCATGTAGAGGCCCAGGGTGATGGGCGACAGCAGCATGATCTTCACGGCGCTCATGCGGTCGCTGCCGAGGAAGGAGTTCACTTCCTTGGCGACGCTGAACCACCACACCATGTTGTAGACGCCGAGGGTGACGAGGTGCAGGCCGAAGAAGGAGAAGAAGCCGCGAACCTTGCCTTTGGGACCTGTGGATTGAGAAGTGTTCATCGTGTACGTCCTCCGTTGTCGAGCATGTCGACGTTGTTGACGGAGCGTACGCGGGCGATCGGGATCCCTCCCGTCAAAGCAGGTCAAACGTGAGGGAGTGATTCTTTGACGTCAGCCGGCGAGGGTCTTGCCGACGGCGCCGAGGTCGGCGAAGGCTTCCTGCATGCGGTCGACGATGCCTTGCTCGGCGGCTCGCAGGAACTTGCGGGGGTCGTAGAACTTCTTGTAGGGCGTGTCGGTGTCCGGGTCGATCTGGTACTTGAAGGCCCGCGGGTTCTTCTCGACGTAGGCGCCGATGGGCTGGGAGAAGGCGAACTGGGTGTCCGTGTCGATGTTCATCTTGAAGACGCCGTAGCCGACGGCCTGATGGATCTTCTCTTTCTCGGAGCCGGAGCCGCCGTGGAACACGAGGTGAAGCGGGTTCTTGGCGGTGTTGTGCTTCTTCTGGACCAGAGCTTGAGAGGCCTCGAGGATCTCGGGGCGGAGCTTGACGTTGCCCGGCTTGTACACGCCGTGCACGTTTCCGAAGGAGGCGGCCACGGAGAAGTGGCCGAGCTTTTCGAGCTTTTCGTACGCGAGCAGGACGTCCTGGGGCTGTGTGTACAGCTTGGCGTTGTCCATGCTCTCGACATCGTGGCCGACGCCGTCTTCCTCGCCGCCGGTGACGCCGAGCTCGATTTCGAGGCTCATGCCCATTTTGCTCATGCGCTGGAGGATCCTGGCGCACTCGCCGAGGTTGAACTCGAGGGTCTCCTCGGAGAGGTCGAGCATGTGGGAGGAGAACAACGGGCGACCGTACTTCTCGAAGTGCTTCTCGCTGTGGCCGACGAGGGCCTCGACCCACGGGATGAGCTTCTTGTTCGCGTGGTCGGTGTGCATGGCGACGCAGATGCCGTAGTGCTCTGCGATGAGGTGAGCGTGCTGGGCGGCGGCCACGGCTCCGATGACCTTGGCCTGGAACCCGTCGGGCATGCCGCTGCCCGCGTAGAACTGCGCACCGCTGTTGGACAGCTGGAGGATGACGTCGCTCTTGGCCTTGGCGGCGGCTTCGAGGACGGCGTTGAGGGTGTTGGTGCTCGTGACGTTGACGGCGGGCAGCGCGTACCCACCGGCCTTCGCGGCGGCAACCAGCTTCTTGTAGTCTTCTCCGGTGACGACACCAGGCTTCAGGCTCATGACGTGATCTCCTCGATGCGATCCCGGTGGAAAGCCCCGGGAGTCGGCCCCACGGGGACCGACGCGTTCAGCCCTTCCTAGTAGCTGTCGGGGGGCGCGGCAACCCAGCCGTAACGCAGATGGGAGATTCGTCGATGGCCGGTCACGTCCCGGAGAGCTTTCCGGCCACCTCGGCGACCCTTTTCCCGAGATACCGCGCGTGGGCCAGGTCGGCCTCTCCCACCGGGCCGCCGGACCCGACCGTGACGGACGGGCCGTAGGGGTTTCCGCCGGCCGCGAAGACCGAGGGGTCCGTGTAGCCGGGCGGCACGATGATCCCGCCGTAGTGATAGATCGTGTTGAACAACGCAAGCAGGGTCGACTCCTGCCCCCCGTTGGCGTTCTGTGCCGACGTGAACCCCGCGTAGACCTTGTTGGCGAGCTTGCCGTGGAACCACAAGCCGCCGGTCGTGTCGATGAACGACTTGAGCTGGGAGGCGACGTTGCCGAAGCGAGTTGGCGTGCCGAAGACGACGGCGTCAGCCCATTCGAGGTCCTCGAGGCTGGCCTTCGGGTCGTCCTTGTGGGCGTCGACGAAGGCCCGCCAGGCGGGGTTGCCGGTTATGGCGGCGTCGGGCGCTGTCTCGGGGACGAGGCGGACTCGTACCTCGGCCCCGGCGGCGCTGGCTCCTTCGGCCACGGCCCGCGCCATGGCTTCGTTCGTTCCGGTCGAGGAATAGTAAATGACTGCGACCTTGGTCATGATGCACTCCCGATGAGGTGAATGAATTGGTTTCGGAAGAGAAGATGGGGACGAGGGAGGGAAGTGCAACCGGACGGGGTTGGGTAGGAATGTTCCCGGAGCGGGACAATCGCTATCGGGCGACCTTTGCCACCGAGTAGCCGAGGTTCGTCTTCTGACGAAGGGACTGTAGCCGAGGCCGCCCTCCGCCATCAACACGGGCTTGTCGTCGGATCAGCCCCGCTCGTACACGAGTCGCGCGATCTCGCCGACCCGTCCCACGTCCACGAGCCGCAGCGTTTGCCGAACATCGGTGCCGGGAAACAGAGGAAGGCCCCTGCCGAGAATCACCGGCACGACGAACAACTCCAGGCGATCGAGCGCGTCTCGGTCGAGAAACGCCTGTTGCAGCCTGCCGCCACCGAGCACCCACGCGTCTGTCTCGTCTTCGAGCGCGCGGAGGTGGCCAATCAAGGCGTCAACCCCGCTCGTCCACGCGGCGGTGTCGGCGGGAAGAGGCCCGAGCGCGCGGCTCGACACCACCAGACATCGCTTTCCCTCGTACGGCCACGCTCCCATCTCGCGCACTGCTTCGTAGGTCAGCCGCCCCATCACGATCGTTCCAATCTTCGCGATGAAATCGGCGTACCCCGCTTCTTCGGCACCGTAGGGATCGAGAAACCCAACCCTCCCCTCCGGATCGGCGATGAAGCCGTCGAGGGTCGTCGCGATGTAGCCGCGGATGACATGCATGGATGAACATCTGGTGGAGCGACTCCTGAGCGGCAACCCTCGATCGCGCCTGGGTGCCTCCTTCGTCTATGCTGTGGCACCGCGGAGACACCGATGAGCTTTCGATTCTTCAAACGCTTCCAAATCGCTCCAGGTCTGACCGTGAATCTCAGCAAGTCGGGGCTGAGCGTGTCGGTCGGACCGCGTGGCGCCAAAGTCACCCTGGGACCCAAAGGTGTGCGGACCACCGTCGGGATCCCTGGAACCGGGGTCTCCTACACCAAGCATCATGCGTACGGGAAGTCTGCGCCCGCGCCAGGCCGGGCGCCTCGAGACGCCGCCGAGGAAGGTCTTCTGTCCGCATGCCAGGCGCTCGACCGACAACAGCCAGGAGTTGCTCTCGACCACCTTCGGCAGGCGGGCACGTTGCCTGACGCGTGCTGGATGGCGGGCTTCCTCTTGCTGGAGAGCAAACGACACGGTGAAGCGATTGCCGCCTTCGAGCTCGCCCACGCGCGCGCGGAGGTTCTCGGCCAGTGCTTCGATGCCCTGGGTGTGGAGATTGCCATGCAACTCCCCGTCACCCCGCAGTTGTCGCTGTCCCTGGCACCAGGACCGCAGAGCGCCGCCCTGGGCCTGGTCGAAGCCCTGCAGTTGCTTGGCAACCCGCTTCGCGCCATCGAAGTGCTGCAGGGACTGCTGGCATCGGACCCTGTGGATCCCGTCGTGCTTCTGTCCCTCACGGAGCTGACATGGGACACCTGGAAGCATGACCCGCGGGCGCTCGAGTACGTGATCGGACTCACCGACCGGCTCGCGGGTGACGACGACCTGCATGCGGCGCTTCTGCTGTATCGTGCACGAGCGCTCCGGGAGTTGGGCCGCCTCGATGCCGCCCGGGAGGTCCTCATGAAGGCGCTCTCACGACCCAAGAAGCGGTCCCAGGATGTGCTGCTGGCGCTTCGCTACGAGCGCGCTTTGGTGTTCGAGGCCCGAGGGGAACACCGCGCGGCTCGGGCTGAGCTGGAGAAGATCCTGGCAGCCGACGCGGGGTACGAAGACGTGAGGGCGCGACTGGGGGGGTAACCTCCAAGTAGCTCCGCGCATGGACACGTGCAGGGGGGATCGGCTATTGCTGGAGGACCCGATGGAGGTTCACCGCCATGAGAAGCGCTCTTGCGTTCGTCCCCTTGTCCCTGATGTCTTGTTCGTTTTGCTCCTGCGGAAGCGACTTCGAGGACACCCCGGTCCAGGACGGAGGGGGCCATGAAGGTGGTGGTTCGGAGGCAGGCGTGGAAGGCGGAGTGGACGTCGTTTCACCCGATGGCGCTGGAGGTACCGGGGGTACGGGCCACGATGCAGGCGAGGACGTCGGCGTGGCGGGGTCGGGTGGCACGGACGGTGGGGCTGGTTCCGGTGGGCAGGAGGGGGGCACGGACGGTGCCATCGAGGACGTGGTCTCGGAACCCCTCTGCGATCCGCTTTCCGAGCCGGACAGCGACGCCTGCGTCATCCACGAGGACCACGGCGTCTTCGTGTCGCCCGCCGGCATGGACGGCACGACCTGCGGAACACGCACGGCCCCGTGCGCGACGATAGGCCACGGGATGATGCGTGCGAGTTTCCTGGGCAAGCGCGTGTACGCTTGTGCGGATCCTGATGTGAGCTATGCGGAGACCCTCGTTGTGAATGCCGCTCTGGGAGCCGTGGACGTCTATGGAGGGCTGGACTGCGACGACTGGACGTATTCGACGACGCGGCGGGCGCGGGTGGCGCCTGCGGCGGGAGTGGCCCTGACCATCGACGGGGGGAGCGACGTGCGCTTCACGGACATGGAGCTCGTGGCTGCATCGGCCACCGTGCCGGGGTCCAGCAGCGTTGCGGTTCGAGTTCACCAGAGCCAGGCGGTGACGTTGCGTCGGTGTGGGCTTTCTGCGGGAGCGGGTGCGGCAGGGGAGGGAGGGCAACTCGGATCGACGGGGAGCGCGGGTGCGACAGCAGGCGCGGCGCAGGACGGCAAGGCCTGCAACTTCGTGGGAGGGCAGCCGCAGACCGGCGGGGTTTGGTCGGCGCCCAGCGCGTGTGGGTCGCGCGGAGGCGCTGGCGGGGGCGGACTGGTCATCGGTGATGGGGGCCCTGGCCTGAAGGGATCGCCCACGACGGGGTTGGTGAACGCGACGGGCGGGTCCGGTGGGCCTGGGGGCACGGAGTCCTCCACCGAAGGGAAGCCGGGTGATGACGGGGCTCGAGGCTCGGATGGCAACAACGGTGGGGTCGCGTTGGCGGGGGCCCTTTCGGCACAGGGATATGCGCCTGTGAGTGGCAATCCGGGAGCCGTAGGATCGACGGGGCAAGGTGGAGGTGGTGGAGGCGGGGCGTGGTCCCCGGGCGACCTCACGGCGCCGTCGGGCGGAGCCGGAGGCATGGGTGGCTGCGGCGGCACGTTCGGCACGGGCGGGGATGGGGGGGGCGCATCGATTGCCCTCCTTATTTGGGACAGCGAGGTAACCCTCGACGCTTGCACCGTGCAGAGCGGCGACGGGGGCGATGGTGGTGAGGGTGGGGACGGCGGGCAAGGTGGCGTCGGCAGTGCGGGGGGTGCGGGCAACTCCCTGTGCCAGGAGCTTTCCGGGAGCGGCGCCGGCGGAAAGGGCGGCGATGGCGGGCGTGGAGGGTCCGGGTCAGGAGGCAGCGGCGGCCCTTCTTACGCCATTGTCTTCCACGGCGGGGTGCCCCAGGTTTCCGGCTCGACGCTGGGCTTCGGCTCTGGAGGCGACGGCGGGACGGGCGGCCAGGCAACCGGCGGTACGAAAGCGCCCAATGGTTCCTCGGGCGGCCAGGGAAACATGTTCGAAGCGTTGTAGGTTCGGACGGGCCTCAGCACCGCGTGGACTCTCACCCCCCCATGAACTACAGCTCCGTCCGCCTTGCGTGGCTATCTGTGGTCGTCAGAAGCTTCCGCCCGTTGTGACCAGCACTCCGCCTGAAGCAGGGGACAGGCCGACGGCGGATTGCACGCGTCGCTCTGGAAGCCATGTCCAAACCGCGAGTCCCGCGAGCCCCGCGCCGAGGGAGATGGTGCTCGCCCAGGCAAGGTCGTTCGCACGGTCGGCCGCGGCTTGGCCGTCGGTCGGGCAGTAGCTCCGCCCAGGAATGCAGCTGTCCTCGGCATCCGATTGTGCTTCGAGCGCTTTCACTCCCGTGGCGGCGGACGTGGCCAGGCCCAGCACGCCGACTCCCAACCCCACCCAATGCCACGTTGTGAGTTCCGTTTTCGGCCGCTCTCCGGGGTCGGATTCGGGCAATCGGCTTGGTCGGAGACGTGCGGGTAGGTTGGAGTCGGGCGGGGCAACCGCGCTCGCTTGCGGCGCATGCACGCGACTGCGCCACCCGTCTTCTCTCGGTACGACAAAGCGATGCGAGAACCGAGGCACGCCAGGGCTCGACACCACGAGCGTGTGATGTCCCGGGTCCAACGTGATTGCCCCCCACTCCGGCCTCGGTACCAGCTCTCCGTCCATCGTCATCGTCACACCCGTCGTGTCCGCGATCTCGACGGTAAAACGTGCCACACGGGCGGTCACCACCTCCAATCGCGTGCGTGCGAGTTGTATCCGGTCCTGTCGACCGTCCGCGATCGCACGGTCGAGCGCCTCGTGATACTCGCGCAAGGCCGTCGCGAACCGCCCCTCGAGCTCGTGGCAAAGTGCCAGATTGAGGTGCGTGCCTCCGCCAGGTTCCATCCGCATGCTCTCGTCGAATGCCTCGCAAGCCTCCGGGAACTTCCCCTCACCGAGCAGCATTCTGCCTCGCTCGAAGAGTTCGTCGGCGCGCTTACCGCGGGCCGCATCGTCCGCACTCGCGAGCCAGGTCCCTACGAGACACGGCAGCACCGCGGCGATTCGGCAAAGGGTCAATGTGTGGCGCATGTTCATTCGTTTCCCTACCACAGCGTCGTGGACATCACTTGCGGTCGGACAACCCCGGCGCGTGGGGGTCAGGGTCGATGCCCGAGCGTGGTCGGACCGCCGTTGCGGAGGGCGCGGGAGTCGACGCACGCGCGCGTTGGGTTGGTGGCGGACGGACGCGGGGGGCCGACGATGCGACAGAATGGGTGCTTGGGCTTGCTGAAACGTCTGGCGTGAAAGTGCTCTCCACCGCGTTCGTGGTGGAGGGCGACGTGCGCGGGGCCATCCCCGAGGAGGGCGGGGCCTCCGCGGGAGGCGCCGCCACCGGGGTTGCCGGTCGCGACCGAGCGAACAGCAGGATCAAGACGACCGCCGTGGTTGCCCCGACGATCCCCAGCGCCCCACGTGCCCAAGAGGACCGCCCGCGCGACGGCCCGCTTTCCCCCTCGCTCAAAGCGGCTTCGAGCGCCTCGCGCAGCGCCCTGCCGTTTGCGTAACGTCCCCCCGGGTCGACCGACAGACAACGCCGGACCACGGTGTCGATCGGTCGTGGGACGTCGGGAACGTGGTCACGAACGGACACGCCCTTGGATTCTCGGATGGACCGGTAGAGGGCTGCCACGGAGGCCCCGCCGAACGCTGGCTTCCCCGTCAGCATCTCGAACATCGTGGCGCCGGCTGACCACACGTCCGCTCTCGCGTCGACCCTGGACGCGTCCTCCATCTGCTCGGGAGCCATGTACGCCGGAGACCCGAGCATCGCCTCGGTGGTGGTGAGCGAGCCCGATGCTGGGTCGTCCGTGATCTTCGATACGCCGAAGTCGAGCACCTTCACGCGGCGTTCTTGTTGGGTCTGCACGAGGAACAGGTTGGCGGGCTTCAGGTCGCGGTGCACCACTCCCGCATCGTGTGCTGCGCCGACCGCTTCGAGCGCTTGCAGGAAGATGTGAACCACGTCGCGCCATGGGAGGGGACCTTCGCTCGCCAGCACCGAGCGGACATCCTTGCCTTGAAGTAGTTCCATGACGACGAAGGGGGCGCCCTGGTCGGTGATGCCGACGTCCATCACGCGGGCGATGTGCTCGCTCTCGACACGAAGCGCCGCTCGCCCTTCCCGCAAGAAGCGCTGCTTGCTCGCCTCCGACAGCACGGTGGGGCTCCAGAGGAACTTCAGCGCGACCGGGTGATCGAGCATCATGTGCCGGGCTGCGAAGACCACACCCATGCCTCCCTGTCCCACGACGCGATCGATTTGGTACTTTCCTTCGACGATGTCGCCGACCTGGGGCAGGACGATCGGCACCGTGCCCGTGGGGGGAACGACGGGGACAACGTCGGGAGCGAGCGCGAGGACTGCCTCGGAGACGAGCCGACGGCACTCCGAACACTGCAATAGGTGGGCATCGGCGTGCTGACGCGTGTCCCTCGCCATGGCGTCGGTGACGAGATCCAGTACGCCGTTTTCGGTGAGGCAACCTTGGCCGGCGCGGGCTGGGGCAGACGTTGGACAGCGATGCAGTTCCATGGGATGGGCTCGACCGAGGGCGATGGCCCGGATCGCTGCACGTACCGTTCCAACCAAGTCGGTGGATTGACGGGGACGCGAGGGTCGAGCGGTCCTGGGTCCGTCACACTTCCATCGTCTCCGCGTGATCGCGATACCAATGGCTCCTCCCTGCGGAATTCGCTCGCCACCTGAGAGAGAGGAGCCGCCGGATTCGCGATTGTCGCACGCGAGTCCCCGGTCAGGTGCGGGTCTGACTCACGAGGCCTTGTCGGCCGCGAGGCGACGAAGGATTGTCGCGTCCAGGTTGCTTTCGATCAGCTTCATGACGCTGGCGCACTCGGTGGCGGACCAGTCCGCCGTGGCGGCGAAACGGCGCCGCGTCTCCGCCACCAGCGTCTCCCGCGACTTGGAGACCCACCGGGCCGCCGTCGCGCGATGAACATGGTGCAGCCGCGCGAGATCGTCCACGGTGAGGTGGTCCACGACGTACTGTTGAAGGACGAGGCGGTCGAACGGGGCAAGGTTGTCGAGCGCATCCTGAAAAGCTTGCTTGAAGGACGCGCGGTAGGTCTGCTTGATCAGCAGCAGTTCCGGGTCCGAGCTCGTCGTCCCGTCGAACATCGCCTCGTCGTCCGACGGCATCTCCCGGTAGCCCTTGCGGCCGAGTTTGAGCACGGCGCGGACGGCGGCGACCCGCAGCCAGGCCTGGAGGGGGCCGCGGCCGCCATACTCCGCGATGCGCCCTTCGGCCACGAGCTGCTGACGAACGACCTGGAGCATGTCGTCGAGCTGGTGGCTCGGGGCTGACATCCGACGGAGGGCGGCGGCGACCTGCGGCATGTACGATCGCTCCAGGGTCTCGATGGCGGGAGATTCGCCCAGCGCGCACCCGAAAGCCACCCAGAGATCACCCCAATGCAGGGCCCGCAGCGCGTCTGGCTCCAGGCGGCTCAATCGCTGGGCCACGAAGACCAGGAAGACGTCGTCGGAGACGCTGAGCCGGGGACCGTGGTGCGCCTGGTTCAAGCCCTCCTCGAGCACGCCGGCGAGGCCGTTCGGGTCTCCCTCCCACGTCTCATCGGCGCCGAAAGCACCGGTGAAGGACTGCAGCAGCTCGGGCGAAAGCGACACGGCCGCAGTATAGCGTCATTTGCTCGGGAGCAAAGCCGGACCGCCGTGGCTGGAGCCAGGTCGTCGTTCGACCGCCGACGCGACAATCCCGACGAAGGTGGCCCTAGCCAATGACGACGCAATTCGGGCGCCAGCGCGCCCGCCGTAACCGCGGCAACACCGAAAACAGGGAACGCTCGCTAGCGACCTCCCGTGGAGAGCAGAATGGCATACGAATCGAACCAGAACCGCGAAGGAGTGAAACCAGCGACGTTCACGGCGTCATGGGCTCGTCGTTCCGCCATCTTCGGCGCGTTGGTCGCTCTGGTCGGATGCGCGAAGGCGGGCGACGGGGAGGTCGCCCATGGCGGGATGACGCGTGCCGAGTTGGTGGCGAAGCTCGAGCGGGCCATGATGCGCGAAAACCCCGAACAGCCCGTCCACGAAGTGCAATTGCTCGAAGGGCGGGTGACCGGCAAGATCGAATCCCTGAAGAAGCCGACTCCCGAATGCAAGCGCGACCGTGACGGGGACCTGACCTGCACCTTCGTCAGTGAGTTGGGAAAGGACGAGGACGGCGACGATTGCACCGTTGTCTGCCAGGCCTCGACGTACACCTCGAGCTTCGGAAGCCATGTGAAGGCGATGATCGGCGACAGCGCCACGGAGTCGCCCGTCCTGGAGACGAAAGTATTCGATCAAGGGATGAGCTCTCTGTTCGCGGCGAACTACCTTGGCGAGACGACCACGAAGGTGGTCTTCGGTACCGCCAAGGTTGCCGTGCTGTATGCGGGGGGCTATGGCGTCACGTGTTTCGACGCCGCGCCGGGGGGGCAGAAGACGTTTCGGCGTGTGGTCGGCCGTCTCTTCGAGAGCCTGGCGTTCGACCCCGACCCGACGTACGCCCCCGTTGCCGCTGCGGCGTACCAGCTACGCACCGGCGACAAGCCCCTCGGGTTCCGGTACAACCTCGTTCGCGCGCGGTCCGACGGGGAAGGCTACGTCGAGACGAACACGGAGTTCCGGTTGACCACCGACGGCGAGACCTGGAAGTTCTTCGACCGGCGCGTCTGGGTCGTGCGCGATGGGACCGGCGAGGTCGAGGACTTCAAGTCCTTCCACTGGGTCAACGGCCACGGGCCCGCGGTGCTCTCGGCGAAGCCCGGGGAAGACAAGCGTTTCCGACTCAAGTTCCAGAACGGGCCGGTCTCCAACGGCCTGGATTCCACGCCGAAGGCACCCTTGAATACCGAATTCTGGGTCGCGCCAGAGCTTGGCAGGGTGGCCAGCGGGGGACTCTACAGGTACGTCTATGCCGACATGAGCGTGGAGGATTCCGACCCCACGTTCTACTACGTGGCGCTCACCCGCTCGGCGCCTGGGGTGTTGCTGGAGAGTGAGAGCGCGAAGTTCCCTGGGGAGTCGGACGAAGGGAAGCCGAAGGTCCAGGACGAGCTCCACGTCAACGAGCACGGAGTAGTTACGAAGGAAGTGACCGCGGACTCCGTGTCCGAGTTGCTGCACGCGTGGGGGCAGTTGCCGTCGGGGAAAATGCCGAAGGGGGGCAAGAAGTGAGCACCGCTCTGCGCCCCTGGTTGGCTTCGGCAATGCTGGTCCTCTCCGTGGGATGCTCGCATGTCGGTCGGGCGAGGACGGGCGGGAGCGACCTGGGTGAGGGACCGGTCTGTCGAGCCTACAACCCCCTCGCGGGGCTCCACGCCGCGCTGACCGAGCCCACGTTCTACGGCATGTCGTCGGAGCTTGCCGAGTTGGTCGACGTGGACCACGAGCTCGCGCTCCTCCACAACGCTCAAGCGCGACTCCAGACCGTGGCAGGTACGGAATCCGCGGGGCTCCGCCACAAAGTCGACCAATTCGCCGTCGCCCTCGGCGAGCGTCGATCGAAGCTGGTCAAGGCTGCGGAGGACGTCCGCGATTCCTACGCAAAGGCAGATTCCGTGCTCGAGGCTGCCGCGCACTGCGACGGTGTCGACCTTCGTGACCCCATGAAGGGGGTGGGCGACCGAAAGGGGACCACGTCGAACGTCGACGCGGAGAAGGCCGTTCGGAAGAAGCTCGCGTCGAACAAGTGCCAACCCATGCTGCGCCTTTGGGAAACCGCGCGGAGGGCCGACTTGACCAAGCCTGTGTCCACCACCTCCGTGGCAGCGCAGCTCGCGGAGCTCTCCCTGGATGGGCAACGAGCGGAGCAGCGCGACGCCCTCGCCGCCGCACTGCGCGCGCACGGGGACAACTTGCTTCGATACCAGCGCCTGGCCGCTCCCGACGTCACGGAGCGCAACGCGGAGGTGCGGGAGATCGTCGAGCTCCGGTCCGCGCTGATTGAGGACATCGAGGCCGTCCGGCGACGTTGCTTCGGCACGATGTCGAGGTCCGGCCGGATCGTCGGGGGCAAGCCGTCACCGCGCCGGGTCACCGTCATTGTCCGGCCGACGTGGTCGGGCCCGTTGGCGTCCCTCTCGAGGGGCATGGACGTTGGCTTCGGCAGCGGGTTCGTGGTTCGTTGGCAGACCGCCGACGGACGCGTCGAGACCCGGATCGTGACGAACAAGCACGTGCTGGCCGGCGCGTTCGAGGCCATGATCGTCCCGGGGGACCCCTCGCTGCTCGTTCGCACATCGGCAGACCGGAAGGAGGAGGACAAGGGGTGGAAGGCCAAGCTCGTGTACGCCGACCCGGTGACCGATGTCGCCATTCTGCGGTTCAGCGAAGAGCCGAAGGGGGTGTTCGAAGAAGGGCTCAGCTTCCGTCTGGAGCCAGCGGACGAGCAGGAGAGCGTGATTGCAGCGGGTTTTCCGGGCGTCGGTGTGCATCCGAGCTTCCAGGTCAGTGAGGGGAGTGTGTCCAATGCGAAGTTCGGCGCCGACGCCGAGGACGGGGACCCGGCGATCGCGCTCGTTCAGCACACGGCCCCCATCGACCCGGGCAACAGCGGCGGCCCCTTGCTCGACACCCAGGGGCGATTGCTGGGGATGAACACCTTCACGATCGTGGGGCGGGAGAACGTCGGACTGGCGATCCCCACGGCGAAGATCCAGCAAGTCTTCCTCGGGTGCGAGGAGTCGGTGGTGCTCAACGCGAGCCATGCGATGGCTGCTTGCCATGCGGTTCTCGGTGCGCTCTCCGCGGCGGCCCCTGATGGGCAGTCGATGACGGGCTTCGGCCTTGCTCTCTTCGAGGCGAGCGAACGAGAAGCCGCCTCCGTGCGGGCGGTCGAGGTTCGGGACCGGGTGCAGCGCGTGTTCGGGGGACCGACCGAAGAGGCTCGGATTCGAGGCTTCGCCAGCGTGCGAGCGCGGCTCGACGACGAGGGGGGCGTGCAACCCTTCGAGCTGTGCACGAACGTCAGGCCCAAGGCCTCCCCCCGGGGTGCATACGAAGGGACGATTCGAACGCGCAAGGGTGTCGAGCACCAGGTGGTCTTCGCGGAGGAACGCGGCGCGCTGCGTCTCGTTGCTGTGCAATGACCTGCTGTCTCGTCAAGGCTCGTGAACCGAGCAGGACGAGAAACGATTCTGCTGCCTTGGGCAGCTCAGGACTTCCAGGGAACACCGCTCGACCTGCTTCTGGTGGGTTGTGCACGGGGTCGTGCCGCAAACGCAGGTGTCGTCTGCGGCGCAGCAGATGGTGCCCTCGCAGGTTCGCGCGGTGGCGGAGTTCGCGTAGTCGACGAGGGAGCAGATGCACCCGTCGGGAGAAGGCTGGCAACCGATCGGCATGCAGGAGCATTGCTGACCAGGGGCCGGCCACCCTTCCGGTGCGCAGCACACCGTGTCGAGGTATTCGAGCGGTGAGCAGATCTGCGGGTTGGGGACTCCCCCGTAGCGGCAAGAGCACCCCTTTCTTGCCGAGGCGGGAAGGTCGGTGCAGTACGTGAGGCTGGTCCCGACCGCTTCGCACCGCCCCGGACATTCGCTCTGCACGCAGAGGGACAGGGCAGCCCCGGCTGATTCTTCAGCTTCTTCGGCCGAAAGCTGCTTGAATGCCTCGCAACTCGCGTTCGCGTTTCGCGCGCAGTCCTCGAGCTGGGGCAACCGATCGCGGCACCGCCGATCGGCGCAGCAGTCGTTCACCGCATCCCGGCAGCGTTCGACGACGCACGCGCCGCACAGGGTGTTTGACACCCCGAAAAGGCACGTTTCGCCGCCTTCGGGGGGGGAGACCAGCAGCACACACCCAGCTGTCAGGGCAGAGGCCAGCAAGGCAAGGGGCCTCCAAAGAATAGAGCACCCGGCGCTACATTCGCCCCCTCTTCGTTGCTTGGATGCGATGGACGTCACGGCAATTCTATTCGCCCCGCCGGCCGATCGCGCCGACCCCGGCAGGGGTGGAGTTGTCCTGGATGCTTGTTCGATACAGCATGACGGTCCCGGGGGCGGCGTCGCTGGGTTCCACGTTGGCGATCACCAGGTCGATCCCCTCTGCCCGAAGGATTCCGATTGGGTTGCGCTCCACCGTGGACTCCAGCAGCAAGACCCCCGAGCCGGCGCCCACGAACAAACCGGGCCCGTCGTTCGACATGAGCTTGCAGCTTCTCGCCAGGAGTTGGGCTCCCTCCACGGCCACCCCGACACCGAGGTTCACCCCGAGTTGGTCCCGGGTGTGCTGGACGAGGACCTCGGTCATGGCAACCGTCGCGGACCCGACGCCGCTCACCGCCACTCCCTCGTTGTCCGAGAGCGTCGAGCGATTCAACGTGACCCTGCCGCCGTCGAACGCGGTGACGGCTCCGGAACTGCTTCCGTCGTAGTTCTTCGTTCCCGTGACGAGGCTGTCGTCGAGCGTGATCAAGCTCGACGGACCGTCGGCGATGAACGCCACTTGTCTTGCGCCCACGAAGGCGCTGCCGGTCACCTCGGCTTTCCCTTGTTGGGCAATGACGAACGCGTGGAAGGCTCCGCGGGAGTCCGCTGCCGAGAAGAGGCTGCTGCGGATGGCGACGCTGGATCCGGGGTCGGAGACCCCGATCCCCGTGAAGGCTTCGTGACGCAGAGACACCCGGTCCAGCTCCAGCCGCGCTCCCTGGTAGACGTCGATGACGCTTTGGGCGTCCATGATGGAGCCGCGCTGTTCGAGCACGCTGCGACGGATGTGGACGGAACCGGGCGGCAAGGGTCTTTCCGACGACATGTCGTCGGTCATCGCGCCGAGGGCGACGAGGCGCCCCTCGCGTGTCGACATCACGCTGTCTTCCATGGTGACGTCCGCCCCTCCCCACGCTTCGATGCCTGCGGCGTACGGCCAGCGCTGTTCGAACTGGACGACAGCGCTTCGGACCGTGATGGCCGAGCCCGGGTAGCGGGCGCTGATGGCCCAGTTGTAGCGGCGAACGTCGACGTCTTCGAGCTCGACGGTCGCACCAAAGAAGGCCGAGACACCGATGGCGTCCCAAGAGTCCCTTTCCGCGTCGGGGCCTTCCACGATGGTGTTGCGAGCGGACAACAGCGTTCTCTCGAACGCCGCGACGAGACCGGCGCGGGAGTCCGTGATGTACAGGTGGTCGACGTCGAGGTGTCCCTCTCCGACGTGCTTGACGGCCATGCCGAACCCGCGGACGGTCATCGATTGGAGAGTCACCTTCTGGGCCGTGGATATGGTGATTCCGTGGGAAGAAGCGGCCAGGGTTCCCGGGCCCTGAATGACCACTTCGTCCGGAGACTTGCCGACCAGCTTCACAGCCTTTTCGACCTGGAAGGGCGCGTAGGTTCCGGGAAGGAGGGCAATCACGCTGTCCGGGGGCGCGGTCGCCATGGCCGACGTCAACTCTTCGGTCGTGCTCACGATGGCGTAGGTGTCTGCGGGCGGGAACGGGAGCGAGGCATCGTCCACCGCGACGCATTCGAGATGGCCCAGTCTTGCCCGCTGCGTGCCCTCGCAGGGTGCGGCGGGTTTGATCGCGACATGTCCCCAGCCGTCCGGATGGACGAGGAAGCCGGGACCGGGCTCGCCTGGGCCCACCGGCACGCAGGGGCCGTCCGGTGCTGGGTGCTCGCCTGCGTTGCATTGCATCGAGGACTCGAGTTGCTCGTTCGGGTGGGGCGGCTCGGAGGGCGGTGCCGCGTCGTCACCGCAGCCGACGAGGAGGATGGCCGGGATGAGACTTGTCCAAGCGGCGGCGCGGTAATGCGACGGAGGTCGATGGGGTGGTACGAGGGACATGAACGTTCTATCTTCGTGTGGGAGACGGTGCGAGGTGTAAGAAGCAAGGTTCGCGCCGGTCTCAGCAGGGCGGTTTCGGGACGGTCGCGGGGGGTGGGGTGGTTGCGCTGTACACGATGCCGGGACCGTCGCGGTCTCACTGGGGCTTACCAGGTCCCTTCGGTTCGTGTGCGGCTGCGGGGGCTGTGTCGTGCGGGAAGAAACGGAGGGGAGAGCCGCGTTGGGGTGCGACTTCTCGATCCGCTCCGGCTCTGTTCCTACGAAGGCCCGAACCTACTTGGCTTTCGAAGAAGTAGAAGGAGACTCCCATGAAGACTGCACGAACAGTGTTTGCTTTGTTTGCCGTGACTGCGCTGGTGCTTGGGGCTTGCGGAGGTGACGACGAGGACGAGGAGAGCGGGGGGACGACCCAGGCTGTGACCCTGGGCCCGCAGTGCCAGAAGTACGAAGCGTGTTGCGAAGAGCTGGCCGCGGACAACGGGGCGATGGCGGACGCTTGCGTCCAGGCGATGGACCAGTACGAGAAGGCCCTTGCCCAGAATCCGAGTCAGAAGGAGTCACTGGAGAGCAGCTGTGGCCAGGCGCTGAGCACCGCGCAATCGGCTGGTTATTGCGAGTAGGCGCGGACGCGATTCGACCCGTTGGCGGCCGGGTCCGTCACCATGGCGCACGTGATCCTTTGGTTGAGGACCACGTCACCCACTCGGGTGACCCCGTGGACGATTTCCGGGCTTCCCTTGGGCCGCACTACGCGCGGGCTCACTCCGTGCGCTGTCCCCAGATTCCAGGGTGCTTGATCACCTCGACGTCGCCCAGCACCTCGGTCTTGCACGCAAGCCGAAGCCCCGCGCGCCCAGCCAACGGTGGCACAAGGAGCCGGAGCCGCTCGAGGAGCGACGGCGGGGAGACCTTGCCGTGCACTTCCACTGCGCAGGTTCCGCACGTTCCCAACCCATGGCAGTTGACGACGCGCGTGATGTGGTTGTGCGCAGAAAGGCCGTTGTTCCGCAAGACGTCGCGGAGGTTGTCGCCCGGCTCGCAGGTGATGGACTGGCCCCGAAAGGTAATGGTCGGCATGGCCGCAAGCCTGCCACGAGCGGAGGGTAGAGCACAATCGATACCGCGTCCGAGCTTCTCCCTGTCGTTTCTCGCATCGTTCGGGGCATACAGCCGTCCTGCGACGCCGACATGGCAACTTGTACGTGGCAGGCACGTTCCAGAACGAGATGGAGGCACCTCGCATCACTGTACCTTGACGAAGTCGGCCATCCCTTCGATGTTCATGCGCCGGCCGCCGTCGTAGAACGTAACGATGGTGTACTGGGTGCCGATCTCCGTGTGAAGGTCGATCTGGCCTATGTGCGACGGAATGGCTTCATTGTTGATGAATCCCCAGAGTCCTCCTCGCAGGCACCCGGAGGTGAGCGAGAATCGCCCATCCGCGCCCGGGGATCGCCTGGTGCGGGTTCGGTGTCGCAACCGTGGCGGCCAGTGGTAGGATTGGCCGCATGACTCCCGTACGCGTTTTGGCGATGGCGATGGTCGGCGGCTCGTTCGTAAGCATGGGGTGCGACCGGGTGGCGACGGAGGGTGTGCCGAACACGGACGGAACGGACCGCTTGTGGGTCGCCGGAAACACCTACTGTGCTCGCAAGCCGAACGGGCTGATCTGCTGGGAAGCAGCCCAGGGCAACGTGACGGCTCACGAACCGACGGTGTTCGACGGGGTCGGGAAGGTGACCGCGCTTGCGCTCCGGCAAGGAGAAGGATGCGCGATTTCCGAGATGGGATTGGGATGCTTCCGGCTCGACGATCGAAAGCTGGCACGAGGCGGGACGGGCGTGCCGGAGGACTTCGTCGCGTTTGGAGCAGCCAAGCGCATGTTCTGCGCGCGTGGCCCGGAAGGCGTAAGCTGCTTCACGGACAAGATTGAGGACATCAAACCAATTCCCGTCTTCGAGAAGCCTCGCGATCTCCACCCCACGCTTCGCGGCCACGGCATTTGCGCAGAGTACGAATACGAGCTCCGTTGTTTCACGACCGACGCCAAGGGTGAGCTGCTGCCCACCTTGCGACTGCGTGGTGTGCGCGGCGTCCACGGCGTGCGGATCGACGAGGAACCGGGCTGGGTGCTCGTCCTCGATGGGGAAGGATTGAAGTTTACGGCTGTGAGCGCGGAAGCCGTCCGCGGCAGGCCGATGACCGACGACCCGGCGAAGAACTTCCCCGACAGCGCTTCGGTCGAGCTCGAGCTGGTCAAGAGTGTGAAAGGCGCGAAGAAGCTGACGGCCGATTCGACGTGGACTTACGTGCTCGACGACGAGGGGGTGAAGTCCGTCTCCATGCGCCCGGAGGGGTTGGAAGTGCAGCTTTGGCCGATGGAGGTCAAGGCGAGCGACCTATGGCAAGGCAAAGGGGGTGCCTTTTTTGTCGCGCACGCTGGCGAGCTGAGCATGCACGGCTGGAAGGGGGAAGAGCGATACGGCCGTAGCGTGCGCGGGATCGAGAACCCGAAGGACGTGGCTGTGGGCGAACACTTCGCTTGTATCGTTCATGACAAGGGGATCTCCTGCGTCAAGAACGTGATCGACTGAGGGAAATTCTGCGGTATTGGCGCCGATGCCCCATTCGGAGCGCGACGGCGGATGCGAGCGCGAGCCAAGCGATCGGCCCCAACCCACGGCGATTCGAGTCCGCTGCACCGGCAGGACGCATCCCCACGAGCCGACATCCGCAGCCTTCGCTGCTCTCGCCCACTGCAGCCGGGGCTGTTGTGGGCTGACCCTCACCCGCTTCGCCGTCGCCGCCACTTCCGCCACTCACGGGTCCCGCGTCGGCGTTGGTGCCTCCTCCCGTGCTGCCGCCGCCCGAGCCGCCCACGCCGCCCGAGCCGCCCACGCCGCCCGAGCCGCCCACGCCGCCCGAGCCGCCCACGCCGCCCGAGCCGCCCACGCCGCAGTCGTCGTCGGCCACGCCGTTGCAGTCGTTGTCGAGCCCGTCGCCACAGATCTCGCCCACCGGTCCCGTCTGCCCTTCACAGCTCGACCACGCCCCCGCCTCGCAATGCTGCGTGCCAGCTACGCATTCTCCTTCGTCGCTTCCGCAGGGCTGGCTTTGCCCCGCTGTGCACGCGCAACCCTCGTCCGTCTCACCGTCGCAGTCGTCGTCGTTGCCGTTGCAGACCTCCGTCGCGTCGGGATGAATGGTTGCGACCGTGTCGTTGCAGTCGCCCTCGCAGACCATGTGGCCGTCGTCGTCCGCGTCGGACTCCTTCGGCGCCGGGCTGCCGTCGCAGTTGTTGTCCACGCCGTTGCAGCCCTCGGCCGCTCCCGGATGCACGTTCGCGTTGCCGTCGTTGCAGTCGCCCTCGCAGACCCTGTAGCTGTCGTGGTCCACGTCGGACTCGTTTGCCGGCAGCTTGCCGTCACAGTTGTTGTCCACGCCGTCGCACACTTCGGCGGAGGGAGCGGGCCCGTTGCACGACGTCCACTTGCCGAGCGCGCACGAGCGTGTCCCGGCGCATTGCCCCACGCCACACGCTTGCGTCTCGCCCGGCAGGCAATCCTCGCAGGATGCCTGCATCGCGTTGGTCTTGTAGGCCGTGCAGGTGCCGACGCCCCACGCCCCCTTTTCGGGGTAGACCCGTCGCGCGCCCGAGGCGGTATAGGCGAGAAACCAGTACTCGTGGCACGCACCGGTGACGGTCTTGCTCGTCTTGTAGGTGCCATTGCCGGCCGCCCCGAGCTCGAGCGTCATGGCCTTGCAGACGCCGTCGACGACGAGCTTGACGGCCTGGGGCGCGCCGGCGCTGTTGTAGTAGTTGACGTAGAAGTCGAAGCTCGTACCGGATCGGCTTCAATCGAGTATCAAGACGAGCACCTTCGCAAACACGATCATGCCGATCAGCGCAACCGGATACACGGTCGCGTACGCAGACGCAGCGTAACCGGTGGTGGACACGGAGCTCGCGGCGGCAAGCCCTGGCGTGCTCGTCATCCCGCCAGCGATCACCCCGAGCATGCGAAGAAACGGTATCTTGAGCACGTATCGGCTCAGCACCACACTCACCGAAAGCGGTACCATCGAAACCGCTACGCCCGAAAGCAAGAGCCCCAGCCCCTGATCACGAATCGTTTGCAGGATAGTCCCTCCCGCGGAGGTCCCCACCGTTGCAAGAAAGAGCATCAGCCCAAGGTCGCGCAGGAAGCGATTCGTGGACGAGGGCACCGCCCAGATCACCGGACCGGTCTTGTAAAGCGCAGCCAGCACGAGGCCGGCCAGGAGCACGCCTCCGGTCGTTCCGAGCTTCAACGTGCCCACCCATGGCAGCGGCACCGGGATCTGCCCCACCAAGAAGCCCACGAACAGCCCAAGCAGGATCGCTACAATGCTCGCCGTGTACGTCGCCTCTACGTTGTTGCCAAACAGCTTGGCCATGTTCGCCACCGAGCGCGAGTCGCCAACCACGTGCAACGTGTCGCCGACATGCAGCCGCGTCTCGGCCGTGGCAGGCAGCTCCATGCCGCTTCGCACCACGCGCGCGATCTGTACGTTGAACACCGTCCTCGGGCTGAGGGCCGCAATGGGCTCGCCCGCAACCTCCCGCTTCGACACCACGATGTCTCGATGCACCAACACCCGATCGAAGGCCACCTCCTCGTCGACCTCCTCCCCGATGAACAGCTCGACCTTCTCCACGTCGGTTTTTCGTCCAACAATCCGCAAGCGGTCGCCCTCTCGCAACTCGGTGGTCGCCGTTACCAGCTCAGGTTCCTTGGCACCGCGGCGCAGCAGCCGAGTGATGGTCACCGGCGCCAACTCGCGCAGATGGATGTCCTTGACCAGCTTTCCGAACAGGTTTCGATTGGTCACCTTCACGTGATGGTGGATGAGCGGGGGGTGCTGCTCGGCGAGCTCGCGGCGCATGGATTCCTCCTCTGCGCCGACGTCCAAGCGCAGCAGCCGAGGGAGCAACTTCACGAATACGATGACGCTCAGGACGCCGAATGTGTACGTGAGACCGTAGGCAGACGCCGCCGCCGACGAGTCCGCCATCTCGACCGCCACAGCGAGGCCTGGCGTGCTGGTCATCGCGCCGGCCAGCAGCCCCGCGCTCGTGCCAGCGTCGAAGCCGAGGGCGAGACTCAGCGCCACTGCTGTGGCGAATGCTGCGACGACCATGCTGAAAGCTCCGAGGGTCTCCTTCAGGCCGTGGCTCTTGAACGAAGCGATGAACCCTGGGCCAGCCTGAAGACCGACGGAGTAGATGAACAGAACGAGCCCGAAGGTCTGGAACTCGTTCGGAAGAACGAAGCCGAAGTGGCCGAAAGCCAGCCCTACGAAGACGATGGCGGACGTGCCGAACTGGAAGTTGAGCACGCGCAGACGACCGATGGCGTCACCGAGAAGGATGACGAGCAGCAGCAGGAACACCGGGTTCTGCATGAGCTCCACCCCGCATGTCTGCGCCTGTGACGCAGGGAGGTCAAGGTCTGACTTGGGCGCCTCGCTCTGCACGACGCCTTCGCACAGCCCTTCGGGCAGACCTCAGGGACAGGTCATCTCGGGACCCGGCTCGCTTCCGACGCCGGGATCGTCGCAGGTCATGGGCGGCGAAGTTTCGTGTGTGAAGCACGCATCGGGGTTGTCATCGCAGAAAGCCTGGCACTTCTGCGCGTTGCAGGAACGCCAGTTGAGCGTGTGGAAGCCTGAATCGCGGTCCTTGCCCCAGAAGAACGTTTGGCAGCCGTGCGCGACGATGGGGCCGCAATGTCCGGTGCAGCGCATGACCCCGTGCTCGTCGGGTGCCCGTTCCGCCACGAAGGAGTCGATGACGTCGGCGCAGGTGGCTCCCCCGCCCTCTCCCTGGACCGACTCTCCGCAGCGTCCGAAGGAGTCGTGAGCGCCGTGGTCCTTGTCCCATTCGGCCTCGGAGTTGGCGCATTCGTGACAGGCCGTGCACTCGGCCATCGGGGGCAGTCCAGCCGGGGGACATTCGACCCAGCCTTCCTCGCACGCCCTCTTCCGCCAGTAGTTGATGCGCTCCACACAGCTCGTCCCCGAGGTCTTCCAGACGGCACGCGTGGTGTTGTTGGGCGGGCAGTCCCATGCACACGCCTCGTCCAAGGGCTTCGCGACGCAAGGGCAGACTGCCGCGTAACGTTCGCCGAAGCAATTCGCATTCCCCGGATCGCTCGAGCAGCTGTGGGCGGACTCCGTCGGGAAGAAGCACGACTTGGTGCCATTCGCGTCCGTCTCGATGGACACCAGATACAGCCCCTCAGAAGGCGCCTCGGGCCACCAACAACCACCTTTCCCGCACGAGAAGCCAAGACCGGCGGCGATCGTCTGGAACCCGTCGAGGTCCGTATGCGCCACAGGCCTTCCCTCATCACAGGCATGATATGCGCAGCTTCCCGAAAGCGCGTCCTCGCAGACCTTCTTGCAGGTAGGGCCGTTGACGTTCCCGTCGTTCTTCATCACCCACACGACGTCGGTGCCGGGTTCGGGAAAGCATGTGTAGCCTTCCGCACACGTCACCGGACCGCCGTCGCCGCCGTCGTTGCTCGTTCCACCGTCGGCGCTTCCATCGACGTTCGAGCTGCCGTCCGGGTTCGTTCCTGCCTCGGTGGCGGCGTCCGTTCCCGGCGCGTTGCCATCGGTCGAATCCTCGCTGGATGAGCAGCTCGCTAGTCCCAGGGCGGTCAAGGCGCACAGCAATCGGAGAGCGGGTACGGGCACGAGAGGCATGGCGTCGCTCCAATCTGGTGGAACGGAGAGTGTACCTCCCGGTGCGCACGTCCGCATTTGCTATTTGGCGGTCGGGTCCAGGTGCTCAGCGCAACGCGTCGAGCGCGCAGCGCGTCATTGACCTGACTCGCGGAAGGCGACAAACTGTCGGCGCCATGAGCGACTACCAAGACGTGACGGTGATCGAGGCCGATGGCGCAAGGCTGGTGCTCGAGGTCGTCGAGACGCACCCGGACATGCCTTTGCTACGTCGCTTGGAGGACGACGCTGAAGAAGTGCGGACGTTTGCAGCGATGCTCCTGCTCGAGGTCAACGGTCGCGGTGAATGCGCCCTCGCGACCTACGCCGCCGGCCTGCCCGAGATCGACCCGAAGCTCCTCGTCGCGTCGGCGACCCTCAGAGACGTCATGCCGAACGACCCGGCTTCGACGGAACAAGAACCCCTGTGTCGGGCTCGGCTCGAGGTCCTCCTCGTCGACGAAGAACACGCGGGCGACTATCCCGTCGGCGCAACATGGGGAGCCGCAGGGGATCCTGCTGGCGATCTTGACGACTACCTAGGCTGAGCGCCACCGATTTCCCTATGAAGAACAGGCCATGGCCCCATCGGAAGCAACTTTGACCCCCTTCGACCTCGACCGCTGTCGACACCTCGTCATCGTCCGTCCGGTCGTCGAAGTGCGGGAAGACGATGTCACCGCGGCGTTCAAGGCATTGGCGGAACACACCCCCGGTCTCGAGGACAAGCGCGATTTCAATGCCCTGGCAAAGCTGCTCGGCGTCGACGATGCGCTCGGCTTGCGTCGCGAGGTCCGCTCGCAGCTCGAGCGCCAGAGCGAAGATGCCGTGGCGAAGATCCTGCGTCTGCGCGTGTGGAAGGGGCTGCTGGCCGGGTTCGACCAAGAGCCCACCGACGAGGCGGTTCGCTTGGAGGTTGCTTCGCTGGTGCGCGATGCCGAGGAGCTTGGACAGCATCTCTCCCCGCACAAGATAGACACCATCGTCACCCCGCTGGCTCGCAGGCGGGTGGTGGGCGCGATGCTCGTCAAGAGCCTTGTCGAGGTGCTCGACGTGCATCCGAGCGGGGAGCAGGTTCACTCCGCTTTCGAGCACCATGCGGAGCTTTACCGCGACCCTCGAGCCGTGCTCGAGCTACTGGAAACCAGCTCCGTCGCCGCCAAGCCCGTCGTCGACGAGCTCGTCGAGAACCTGGTCGTCGAAAAGGTTCTCGCTCTCGCCCGCGTGACCGACGAGGCCGTTTCTCTTCAAACACTTGCGGAGCAGTTGGAGCGCGCTGCGCTCGAGCTCGGAGACACCTGACCCAGGGCGGCGTCATCCACGACACAAATGGCGCGAACGTTGCCCCCATTCCTGGAGGATTCATGCTTAGAAAGACAGCCATTCGGGTCGCAGTCTCCCTCCACGTGCTTGGCGCCATGGCTGCCACCGCGTGTTCGTCAGGAGACGCTTCGTCGTCGGGTTCCTCGGGCGGGGCGGGAGGGGCCGACGCGGGCAGCACGGCGGACACTGGCAACGCCGACACGAGCACCGTTCTCGATGGAGGCATGAACGACGCTGCGACCGATGCAGCGGACGCTTCCTTGCCCGAGGGCGTCGTGCTGACGCTCGACGGTGTTCCGATGGAGACGACGGACCCTTACCCCGAGATCGTCGGCAGTTGGACTGATCCGACCGCCGCGCCATTTACCAATATCGTAGCTCTCATCGAGCCGAATGCGCAGGTGGAAGGGTTTGAGGAGCCGATGCGCATCGGTCTCACCTATCGGTGGTCCGGCAATGCCGTGAACTCCACGGAGCCCGCCGGGGTTCAACCGTGTGAGTACACTGTCAACAAAGAGCGATCCGTTACCGTGGAGACCGCCGAGGGCACGTTCCCGAACATGAATTCGGTCGCGGAAGCGCCTGGAGACTCCGGTCACTGCACACTGACCATCGAGAAGCGCGCGGAGGGGTCTCTCGTCTTCCGCGGGTCCGCGTCCGGACTCCTCGAGCGCAGCGATGACACACTGCTACCTTTCGTGATGACTTGGAACGTCGTCTGGACGGATCGGTGGAGCGAATAGCCCGGCCGTTGCCGGCGGCGCCCACGTCCGCGAAATCAGGAGTCCGCGCCCGAAGCACGCCTCCCTCGTCGAGCGAATCCTATCGAGGCCAAGAGCGCACCCAGGGTGGGAAGCCACCAGGAAGGCAACGAAGGACGCGACGTTCGACACGCGCAACCGGAATCCTCGTCGGATTTCGCCGGCATCGTGGGGCTCGAGCCCGCCGAGCCGCCACCCGAGCCAGAAACGCCCCCGCCCGCGCCTCCGCTTCCCGCCGCACCGCCCGTACCGGCTGTACCGCCCGTACCGGCTGTACCGCCCGTACCGGCTGTACCGCTCGTACCGGCTGTACCGCTCGATCCACCCACCCCAGAGCTACCGCCGGAACCAGCTGACCCGGCTGTGCCGCCCGTGCCACTCGCGCTCGCCCCAAGCTCGTATGCGCCAATGTCCGGCGTGCCGTCGCGCGCGAACCCGCGGATGTCGTCCGCCGGCATGTGCGTAGCGTCTGCGGCGTCGACCGCGGCGCTGCCCAACGCGAGCGCGCCGTAGGTCTCCACCAGGCGCAGGAACTCCTCGCGTATCGTCGTCGTGCCGCTCGCAAACGCCCCTGCGCTCTCGTCCCATCGTGGCAGCACGATCGCCGCATGGTCGCCGGTCAGCAGGGGGTCGCCCTGGACCGCGTGCGCGTCGTGGGCCGGAGTCACCGCACCGTTCGTGGGCAGCAATTGACCCGCGTTCCAGTACAGGTTGTTGTCGAGCGTGATCGTGGCGACGTCGACGTCGCCGTAGGTATTGACGAGACGGTTCGTCATGGTCCCTGTGGGATCGGCCCAGATGTTGTTGCGGATGTCGAAGTCGGACATCGGCGGGTTGTCGCCCTCCGTTCCGACGCGGAACCCGAACGATCCGCCAGGTAGGTCGCCTACGATGGTGTTGGCTCGGACGCGCACGCCCTTTGCCCCCTTGAACTGGAAGGGTGCCGCGAGCGATGCGGGTGAGTCGCCGATTACCAGGTTGTTCTCCACGAGCGCGTCCGTGATCTCGTGGAAGTCAACGCCATCCTCGCCGAACTGCACGAAAGCCTGATCGCTCTTGCCGCCCCAGTGCAGGAAGACGTTGCGGCTGACCTCGTAGCGCGGACTCGACGGTTGATCGTCGGGAGCTTGGCGTTTGAGTGTGATGAACGACTGGGAAAGGTCGCGATCGGGGGCGCCGAAGAAGATGTTCTCGAAGATGCGGACTTCACCGGGTCGGACGGAGTCGATCATGTCCGCACCGCCAGCATTGGCCGGGTCGTAGAACACGTTCCCGCGCACGACCACGTTCCGCACGTAGACGGTGTCGAGCGACCGATTGATCTTGAGCAATTCGTTGCAACGGCCCGGGGCGTTGTTGCCGAAGATCACGTTGTCTCGGATGGTCACGTCCGACGCGTCCTGCAGGTGAATCAGGTAGTAGTCTTCGCGCCCGTTCGGGCACGCGTAGCTCGGATGAGCGTTGGAGATGACGAAGCCCGAAAAGGTGAGCCTCACGGGGCCGTTCACGTACACGCGGATTGCCTCGCGATCGCCCGACAGGTTGGTGAGCTTCGCGCGAAGGGCGCGCTCCGCTCGTACGACAACGGGATTTGCGAATCCTCGGGTCACGAGCGTGCTTCCGTCGTACACGCCGTCGGCCACGATGACCGTGTGGCCGCCGTCGGCCGGGATGCCCGCATTGACTGCGTGCTGGATCGTGCGCCATGGCGCCCCAGCGGAGCCGTCGCCGACGTCGTCGTCACCGGACGTGGACACGTAGAAGTCGGCCGCAGCGGCCGGGGAAGCCAGAAGCAGCGCGAGCAAGGCGGCAGTGACGGCGACGGACCCGATGGCAAAGCGCATGGCGGAACCTCGACCGGGAAGGGGAGGCGTGAATCGTACGCCGGGAGAACGTCGTGCAGCAAGGTAAAACCCAGATCCGGAGGCACGGCGCGGGCTCCCCGAGCCAAGATCCCTTGCTGTCTCGGCCAAGGCCCCCGGGAGTCTGTCAGCGATTGCCGTCTTGAGGACGGAGCCCCGGAAGGCACGGAAGGCACCGTGCCTGAGGTAGCCATCCAGCGTGTCAGCCATGGATTGGGGGGTCAACTGGGACTTGGCTTGTGGATGAACGAGGAGAGCGGAGCTACCGGGGAGGTACTCTTCGGGCCATCCCACCAATTCACCAAAGCTTTCCCGCTGTGTCAGCAGCGGTGACGCTCCACAGGGCGCGTGTGCGAGGGGAAACGCCGGTGAATGCCAATCCGGGCGCCAACCGCTGCCGGGTAGGAGGTGACTCCTGTGGGCCGCAAGTCAACGGGCAAGCCTGCCGGCATTCGCGACCCCTTGCCGTCGAGCGATCGGCTCGGTAGCATCATGACCTTGCCGGCTCATTCCGCGCGCCTTCCTCCACACTGAGCCGGGCGGGAGTTGAAAGATGAGAAGCTTCACGTTCTCGCGTCAAGCGCTCGTGGTCGGCGTGGCCTGGGCTGCTGCGGCTTGCAGCGAATCGGAGGGCTCACTTGTTGGCGCTGGCGGTCTCGGAGGGGCAACGCCTGATTCGTCGATCGAGTCGGGTGCTGTTGGTGGCAGTGCGGGGCAGGGAGGCCACGACGCAGCGACCGGTGGCACGGCAGGCACCGGCGGTGGCGGGACGGGTGGCAGCGCGGGGACGGCCGGCGACGGCGGCAACGGGGGCGGAGCCGGTGGCGCGGCGGGTGCGGGCGGCGCCGGAGGCCAGGCGGGAACCGGTGGCGTGGCGGGTGCGGGAGGCGCCGGAGGCCAGGCGGGAGCCGGTGGCGCGGCGGGTGCGGGCGGCATTCCGGTGTGCGGCAACGGGAAGATCGAATCCGGCGAAACCTGCGATCCTCCTTCGAGCTGCCCGACGAGCTGCGATGACAGCCAGCCGTGCACCTGGGATACCCTCTACGGTTCAGCCGCGAAGTGCGACGTCTATTGCGACCATATGTCGGCCTACGGATGCTTTGCCTACCCCGACGGCTGCTGCCTTCCCGGATGCAACAGCATTACGGACCACGACTGTCCGCCGAAGTGCGGCAATGGGGTCTTGGAGCAAGGCGAGCAGTGCGACGGCGCCAATGTCGGGTCCATGAGCTGCTTTCTCAAGGGTTTTCAATCCGGCGAGATCGGTTGCAACAGCGACTGCCTCGGGTTCGACACCTCGCAGTGCGTGGCTTTCCCCGTCTGGCCGACCCTGGGAACCCTCCCGGCAGGATTGAATCCGCAGCACATCTGGGGGACGTCGCCTTCGGACTTGTGGGTTGTCGGATTCGGGAGCTACGTCTATCACTGGGACGGGACCTCGTGGACCGCCCAGTTGACTCCTGCCCCCGGCACGAAGACCCTGCGTTCGATCTGGGGAATCGGAGCCAAGGAAATCTGGGCCGTGGGCGACGCGGGCATGGTGGTGCACACGAGCGACCGGTTGACGTGGCAGAAGCAGGCCACGCCTCTGCTCTGGAACATCCAAGACGTGTGGGGCACGAGCCCGACCGACGTCTTCGCCGCGGCCAACAGCGGCTACACGCTTCATTACGACGGAGTCTCCTGGACCTCGACCAAGACCTCGACGACCGATGACTTCGCGGCCCTCAGCGGCAGCGGGTCTGACGACGTATGGGCTGTCGGAGGTCACATCGTTTCCATGGATCAGGTGTGGGACAGCACGTGGGTGACGTTCCGCTACAACGGCTCCGGGTGGGCGGACTACACCACGAACGGGACAGCGGGACCGGAGGATGTCACCCTGTCCGACGTGTTCGCCCTGGATTCGGCCCACGTGTGGGCAGTCGGGTCGTTCCAGGAGACCACACTCAATGCTACCCCGTTCAACGACATGGTTCGATTCTGGGACGGCAGCGCCTGGACGACGGCTTATCAGGGGAAAGCGATGTACTGGGGCGAGGGTTGCGCGCTGAAGACCGTCTGGGCGGCCTCGGCGAGCAGGGTATTCGTGGGAGGGGCTGCCTGCTCCGTGCGCTACAACGGATCGACCTGGTCGGTGTGGGGGCCCAAAGGGGTGCGCGAGGCGATCGGGTTCCCGCCGAACCAGTTGGTTGTGCTCGGCTACGAGCAGGTCAGCATCGGGACGCTGTAGGGCGCAATCGACGGAAATCAAGTCCAGGTGGCGCGTGAACAGGACGAAGGTGGGAGTCTTTATGGGGTGGCGATTCCTTCGCGCAGAGGAGCGGGTCGCGTTCGTGCTGCTCATCGGTCCGAGCGTGTGTGCGTGTCCACGCCCGGGGCCTCGAGGAACGCGCGCATCACGTCCTCGTCTGGCGGCGATGGAGGGGCTCTTGCTGCGTTGATCAAGTGCGTAGGACGAAGAACGCCTCGGTCACCCTGTGCCCGTTTACCTGCACTTCTACGCGGTGCTTTCCGGCATACAGCGCCCGGATGGTCGTCTTTTTCATCGGGTGGTTCTTCGCGAGCTCGAGCTTCTTCCGCCCGGCAAGGGTCGTGGTCGTCCACTTGAAGACTTTCGGGCCCGCGGTGCCATCTGCGCGCACGAAGTGCACCACATAGTCGACGAGCAGCTTCTGGGGTCGGGCCGACGTCGTCACGAGCTCGAGCTCCAGGCGGACGCTCTCCCCCACCTCGATGGTGCGCGGTTGAATGCGGAGGGAAGCTTGAAGTCGCTGCGGATTGTCGTAGCCGATGAGGGCGAGCGCCTCGGGATGGCCCTGCTTGATGAGCGTGCGCAGGGCGTGCTTGATGAGCCACTTCCGTTCCTCGGACGCCCCATCGGACCATCGCCTGCAAATGGCCAGAACGCGAGCGGGATGGTCCTTCGCGATGTCGTTGAGGTTGTTGGCCACGGAGCGACGCACGTAGAGCTCCGGATCATCTTTCAATCTCTCGAGGATAGGAAAGATCGGCGATGGGTCGTCGACGAGCGCGCCGAGTCGCTTTCCCCAAGGCAGCCTCGGTCGAACCCCCTCGGAGCACCAGCGCCGCACGTGCGGATTTGGATCAAGACACAGCGTTCGGAGCCGATCGAAGGTGGCTTCGGGGTGGTGTTCGAGGAAGGGGCGAACGGCAAACTCGGAGGAGAATCGTTGGGTGAGCTCGACCATCGCGTTCATCGATGGTTCGAAGTGGTCGAGGCCGCGGTCGGCGATGAACTGGCCGATCGGCCAGAGGACGAAGCCGTGGGTGACGGCCTCGCAGTCGGGGAGCGGGACGGGCAAGCTGCGCGTGAGGATGTCGAGCGCAGTCGGAACGTCGGCCGGGAGGGTTTGCGCGAGCGCTCGCGAGAACTGTTTGACTCGATCGGTGAGCTCGAGGTCCCCGAGCTTGTTCGTGGCGAGCTTGACGAATCGCTGCTGGTCAAACCCTTGCCACGCTGCGCCGACCTGAGCGGCCAACTGCGTCGCGGCGTCCTTGCCGAGGAGATTCTTGAAGGCTTTGTCTTCGCTCATGGGTGGGATCGCATCTTGGGCGAGGGAACATGATACGAGATCCGAAGCGCTCGGGCTGCGACTGAGCACGCGAAGAAAAAAGAGGCGCGTGCATGAGCTCCGTACTCGCGCTTGGCGCGTTCCGTGCTACCCGGCAGGCCATGCTTGAATGACCGTCGCGGCGTTGCACTTCCTAGCCCGAGGAGGCTGGGTCCTCGTCGAGGGGTGGCGACCTCATGTGAGGCCTCCAGGCCTCAGGGCCCCCGGACGGCTTGTGACTTTCAGCGAGCGTGCGCACGAAGCCGGGGACAAGTCCGGGGGCACGGATCTTGATAGGGATACGCCGTTGATGACGAAGCCAAGACGTCGCGCCGGCGGAACCCTGATCCTCCCGCAACCGGCGCCCGAGCCGCCGCGCAAGGCGGGAAAGACCGTACGCTTGCCACCCTGGCAAGGGCCGGCGGCTTCGCAACGAACCGGAACCGAGCGACCCACACTCCCACCCGCGATCGGCGTGCTCGCAGCCTTCGGGATGCTCGTCTTCGGCCTTTTCATGGCCAGCGTCATCGGCGCCATCTTCTGGCCCCCCCAGTTGGCCTTCGCGGAACCGCACGAGGCCCAGCGCCTCTCCTTCAGAGCGCTGAATCCCCCTACCCCGCCTCGCCCCAGCATCGAGACGCTCGATGCGACGCTGCGGGCGAAAGGCTACCACGAGTGCAACCCGCGTGACGTTGGGCTCGGTCCGTACGCGGAGCCGAGGCCGGTGAGCAAGGGCCGACTGCTCATCCCCAAGGAAGGGGGGCACACGCAGGCCCACGGCTACGACGTGCTCGTGCACTTTCATGGCGCACGTGCGGCGCGCATCTACCTTGCACAGGCCGCACTGGGGGTATCCTTCGTGGGCATCGACGCTGGCGACGGCAGCGGCCCGTACGAGCGCGCGTTTCAGAACCCCAAGGCCTTCCCAGGCCTGCTCGCGTCAGTCGAGTCGCAGCTCAAGAAAGCCTCGGGCGATGAGCGAGCCCACATCCGGCACCTCGGGTTGACCGCTTGGAGCGCTGGCTACGGTGCAATACGCGAGATCCTCAAGCAGAATGGCGACAAGCGCATAGACGCCATCGTCTTGCTCGACGGGCTACACGCCAGCTTCAAGCCCGGCGTGCGACGGAGCGGGGGCGCGCGTTCCGCCGATGCGATGGCGATCCGTCCCATTTTCGAATTCGCGAAGAAGGCAGCGCGCGGAGAGAAGACGTTCATCTTCACGCACTCGCAGGTGGATCCGATCCGCTATCCGTCTACCGAGGTCACTGCGGATCTGCTGCTGCGAGAGCTTCGGCTCGAGCGCCAGGAGGTCGCGGACACCGGCGGCTCCTATGCGCAACTGGCCGCCGTCGACGTCAAGGGCTTCCACCTGTGGTCATACCGAGGGGGCAGTGAGCTGGCGCACTGTGACCACCTGCGCCACATCGGTCAGGCGGTCCGCGACGTGCTCGAGGTGGTGTGGCGCACGCCGTCGATGCACCGCGCGCAGGAGGACGCGGAGCGCTAGTGCAGAGTGCCCGAAGTCCCTACCGGGTTGAGGGTCGACCACGACCATGGGCGGATGGCGGACATCAACTAGGAGCTGAGAACACGGAATGCGAATTCGAACTAGGAATGGGCGGAGCCGGGGGCAACACGCACCACCCAGCTCCGTACACACCCTTCTGTGCCTTCTGCGACCTCTGTGGTCCTCCGGAGTGTGATCCCGGTATTCACTTCGGGCACATGGCACTAGGCCCTAATCAAGCGCTCCGCGCTGCTTTGGGTCTAGGTTTTTTTAGGGGACTTTCGGGGCGTTCATTACGTCGAATCGCCTCTTGTAGACGGAAGCCCACTCCCCGGTCGGGTTGTCGGCCGGCGCTTTGACGCCGACGGCCTCGAGGCTGGACTTGCCGACGCGAAAGACCGTGAACTGCAAGTTGTTGTTGTTGTTCTTGCCGCCGGGCAGCGGGGCGCCGGCGCTGAACATGCGAATCTTGAGCGACTGGTACGGGCTCGGGCACGTGAACAAGTCGTGTTCCGGCGCGTGATGGTCGTGGCCGTGAATGAACGCCACGATGGGGTTGTCTGGCGCCAGCTTCGCGCTCGAGAACGGCTTCTTCCCTCGCTGCGCCGCGTAGATGAGCTCGCAGAACGACTTCCGCTCCGAGTCCGCGATTCGCCCCGTATCCAACGGATAATGGCTCATGATCACGATCTGCGACCGAGCCGGGATGTGTTTCAAGAACCCCTCGAGGAAATCGAGTGACCCGTGCGGCATGGGCGTGCGCGTGCCATTCTCCTTCGGGACCACCTCGCGTTTGTCCCCGGGCTTCAGATCCAGGTTCACGAACCAGATGTCGTCCCACCGCCAAGCATAGTGCCCGCTCGAACCGTCCTCGTCGTCATACAGGTCGGCGGCCGGACCAGGCCGATGTTCCTTCGTGATGCGTGCGAGGTAGTCCACGACCGGGTGGTAGGACGGATCGCCGAGTCCCGCGACGATCGGGAAGTCGTGGTTGCCGTACCCCTCATACACGGGAAAGCGAAGCTTCCCTTCGTCGCCGCACCGCCCGAACCCCTCCCGATAGGCGGTGTATTCGCGACACACCCGCTTGCCCGCCGGACGCGACTCGCTGCCCGTATGGGTCAGATCCCCGACGATGAGCACCCCACGCACGTTGCCGTAGGCTTCCCCCTGCTTGGCGAATCCTGCGTCCATTGGCCAGACGTGGTTCCCGTCGACCATGCTGTTGAGTGCTTCGCGAATGCCTGCGTGGCCAGGATCGCCCCCCTCCTTCTTCGGGCACTGCGGCGACGGGTCGACCGCGTGAGGATCCCCGAACGCCACGAACGTGATGTCCCTGTCGCCGTCCGCCGACTTGGGGACGTCGAAGGTGCACTTTCGTAGCTCGTCGTTTTCCGAGCCCGGCGGGGTGACGGCCCCGCACATCGCCTTCATGCAGCCGAATTGCCCACCAACCCCCTCCGCACAGACGTCGCCTACCGGGCAGTGGCTGTCGTACATGCACGGCTGGAGCCCTTGGCCTGGCTCCCGGCAGCAATACCCGATGCCGTTCCAGGCACACACCTGATCGGCGGGACACCCGTCGACTTTCGAATAGCAGCTGTCGTCCTTTACTTTGCGCTTCGTGCAGCGATCGAGCGCCTTGGTGACGAGGGCCATGCGCTTCGACGCCTCGCTTTGATCCTTCCAGCTCTTCGTGGGGTCCAGCCCGCGCAGCGGCTCGTCGCTGTACAAGAACAAGTGCTGGCGAGGGCGCAGCTTCTTGCAGACCTTGAAGACCTCCTGTCCGATCTTCGCAAGGGATCGATCCGCCCCGATGTTGATCCCCGGACCGGCACGCGTGTGCGCCTGGATCTTGGGGTTGTTCCGATAGACCGACCGCTTGTACCAGAGCGAGTTGATGTCGTCTTCCTCGTCCTGGAAGAGCTGCGCGAGGAATGCCGCCGTCCGCGGGGCCTGCACCAACCTCCACCCACCGTCGTTGCTCATCAACTGGTAGCCATACCGACGCGGCGCCTGCGTGTCGGCACACGCCCGGACCTTCCCCGCCTCCGCCGTCTTCCCGTGTTCTTTGCTCGTTTCGTCGTAGTACCAGTGATGACCGGCGTCATCGTGGTTGTTCTTGTCGAAGAAGCAGCCGCGCCAGTCGTTTTCTTGCTCGAGCCGCTGCGGGAACCAACAGCTGTAGGCAGGCGTCTTGCGCCACTCCACCGCCACCTGGGCGAGACCCGCCTTCGCCTGGAAGTCGACGAAGATCCTTTTCCTGCAACTGACCGGGGAACGCTCTTCGCCGTCCATCCAGTCGGTCGCGCCTTCCTCGAAGGCCGACGCGCTCTCGTAGGTCAAGTCGACGTCCTCGAAGTCCATGTCGTCGATGTCGTCGCCGATTTCGTTGAGCGCTTCCTCGTGATCCTCGGCGTCGGTCTTCGCGTCCTCTTCGGCCCACGCCTCCTCACCGATCTCGTCGGCGTCGTGGGGCAACGGCGGTTCACCTACGTCGTCCTCGTCGGCAAAGGTGCCCTCGGTATCGTCGAGGCGGACCTCCTCTACGCGCGAGAGCTCCTCATCCTGCGCGCCGCGGTCCGGGGGGGCGCCCTCGCCGCCGCAGGCGACGCCGAAGCACACGCCCATCACCATCGGTGCAATGCCATAACGCCGCATGTGGTGCTCGCTTCCGCAGTGAGGTCCCAACTTGAAACTGTACCGTGGTCCTCGGGGACAAATCAACCGTGGGGATCGGCCAGCAAGCCCGCGCCCGAATCGATGGATGCGAATCCGGGACAGTTCTCTACGGGGCGGAATGCGGATAGCATCCAATGGATCTCATGTCGCAACGAGTCATCTCTTGGGTCGGCGCCGCACTGCTCGCTCCGCACCTGCTCCAGTGCACGGCTGGAGACGACGCCGACCCGTCGGGCTCCCAGGACACCCCCGGGACGAGCGAAGCGGACGTCCGGGACTTCTGCGCGCGCTACGCCGAGATCACCTGCGAAGCCGCCGAAGGCTGCGCTTGCCTCACGGGAGATCCGCCAGAGACCTGCAGGAGCCGTCAGGAGACGTTCTGCTGGGACGACGTGGGAGTCGTCGTCGCCGGTGGACGCATGGACTTCGACCGGACGATCGTCGATGGCTGCCTCGCGGAGCTGGAGAGCGAGTGGTCAGCGTGTGCCTCCGGGCAGGAGCCTTGGCCCGAAGCCTGCCTCGACCTGGTGGCGGGGCGCATGACGGAGGGCGACACCTGCGACGACGATCGAGAGTGCGTCGCGCCCTTCGCTTGCTGGGACTCGGTGTGCACCAAGACGCCGGCCGAAGGGGAAACCTGCCTGGAGGGGCTCTGCGGCGACGGTCTGTTCTGTACGGAGGACGACCGGTGCGAGTTGCCCGGATCGATGGGGGACACCTGCGTGGAGGGGGACGTGGCGTGTGCGTCCGGTTTCTACTGTGATCCCCGTACATCGACTTGTGAGCGCGTCCTGCCGGAGGGGGGGGCATGCACACACGCGGCGTCGGCCTGCGGTGCGGGCTCCTTCTGTTCCGAAGCGGTCGGGACGTGCCGACATCTCCCCGCCATGGATGAATCGTGCGAGGACTCTGCGGGCTCATGCGGCGATGGCGCCTATTGCGACGAGAGCTTCACGTGTCAGCCGAAGCTGGCGCCGGGGGCGTCTTGTGCCGGCGACGACGACTGCCTGTCCGACCGCTGCGACGACGACGAGTGTGGTTTCATCGTAGGCAGCGTCTGCGGGTATTGATGTGACACGGCCGTGTCCGCGTCTCTGCTTCATACCGCACCCTACTCGGAGGGTCCGGGCCTGTACTTGCAGGCTGGCGGTGGATTTGCGCGCGTCAAGTTCCTCTGGGAGAAGAACGACCTCGGGTCCTACGACAACATCGTGGAGCCATCGTCCGTGGGCGGAGGGGCCGGCGTATTGGGCGCGGGATATGAGCTCAGCGGTTCCTTCGGGTTGGTGTTGCGAAGCTCGTACGCGCGCCTGTCCAACGACGACTCGCACTTCCGTCCCGTGTCGCTCGGCCTGTTGGCCGATTTCGCGTTGCTCTGAGCGTGCCGAAGTTCATGCCCGGGCGAGCCGCAGGTTCCAGCACCCCGCACGCCCTTAATCACCCTTCTTGAGAAGCGCGACCAGCGCTGCCGCGAGCTCAGGGTCCGAGAGCAACTGACGGCATCGTTCCTGAACGTCGATCCCATCGAGCTCGAGCCTGCCGACCCGCTCCGCGTGGCGAACCGCCCGCACCAACTCCGCCACCGGCGCTCGACGCTTCGGCTTGCGCGCTCGCTGGAAGCTCTCCTGCTCGCGCCTCATCCAGGCAGCATCCGAGCGGGATGGTTGTCGACCCGAGGGCGGCACCCGCCACGGTCCTCGCGCCTTCTCCGATCGCCCGTGCAAGGGCCGCCCGTCGCGCGTGGTGGACGCGTCCACAGGGAACCAACGCCAGCCGATGGGCGTCGGCAACAGCGCGAGTGCCCACAGGTGATCAGGCTCGGTCAACGACCCGCGATCGAGGGTCCACCCGGTCGCGACCGCCGCGGGTACGCCCGACCTGCGAAGCAGCTCACACGCCAGCGTGTTCAGCTCGTAGCACACGCCGCGACCAAGGTGCGTCGCATCCCGGCCCGCATGCAGCGCCGCGATGTGCACATTCGCGCGCCCGTCGGTCACTCGTCGAAGCCAGCTCGCGAGCGCGGGATCACCCATGTAGGACGGGTCATAGCGGTAGTGCGTGCGAATGAACTCACGCACGTCCAGCGCGCGTTCGAACAGGCTCAGGTCCGACGCCGCCAGCTCCGCCGCGAATCCGACCACGTCGGGAGGCAGATCGTCATCGGGGACCGCCGAGGTCATCAACACGCGAGGCACACTCGCTGGCTCTCGCGCTTCATCGAACGCGGGCGGACGATCGAGCACCACCTGGAATGTGATCTCCGCCGCCTCCGGCGCGACGAGCATCGATTGACCGTTGGCGGTAAGCACGAGTCTAGCGCCGGGGGCTCCGTCGACGCTCACCACGCGTGCGTACATCGGAACGGGAAGCACGACTTCGCCGGCGGGGATCCGGCCGCGCATCCTGACCAGCTCCCTTCCGATGGCTGCCGGCTTCGACCCATCGGGTTCGGCCGCCTTGCTGGCCCATCGCTGCGTGCCCGACTCGAACTGATCGGCGATGAGCTTGGGAGCATAGGTCCACGGCAATCGAAGTCTGGGAGGCGAGAAGGCGAACCCGAATCGCGGGCGTTCGTCGCGGGCTTCGAGCCACCCCCGCAAGTCGTCGAGCTGGGGGCGGATGGCATCTTGCGCTTGGAACCACGAAGCATGGGTCACTTCGGACGACTTCGAGGCGGACTTGGCGCCAGCCTTCGAGGCCGAAGGTGGCTTGCGACCCGGCTCTTCCTTTCCCTGCTCGCTTGGCCCATCACCGCCGCCGTCACCGCCGCCGAACCACGCCTGCAGTCGTCGTAACCATCCTCCCTTGGAGTCCGCGTCGGGCGCCCGCTCTCGACCGACGGCCTCGACCGCGCGAGCGCCAACCCGCGGCTGCTGCTTGGCGATCCCCCGGCCATCCAGCTCAACGTGCATCGCTGCTTCCGTACCTTCCCGCAGGAGCCCTTCAAGCAGGTCGATTTCCGCCTGATCGCGCGCGGCGCCTTGCAGGGCTTCGCACCACAATACGCGTGCGATCACCGTTGGGTCCCGCAGTGAATCCGGGGTGAGAAGCAGGGCGCCTCGACCCACACCGCCTTCGTACCGCTCGAATCCTCCCTCCTGCTCGATCTGGGCCTCCTGCGAACCGAGCATGCCCGTGACCATGACGCGACGGACCACCCGCACCAGCCCGGGCTGTGAGGGGAACTTGTCTCGATCGAACGCGCGCGGAAGCACCCGCCAAAGCGCCTCGAGCGTCACCTCGAGAGCGTGGACTTCCTCGCTGTACTCGCTGGTGAGGACATCGCTCGCGAGCGCTGCTTTCGGACGCCAGACCGAGGACAACGGGACCGCGCCGAGGGCGAGCAGCCATTCGCTCATTCGGTCGGTCGCTTGATCCGGCATCACGACGACGTGCAGCGGAATGCGTTGCTCCGCAACGGCCTGGGCGAGCTCCGGTCGATCCGGGAGCAGCACGGAAGCGCCGGGAAGAACCGCCAGGTGACTCGCGTCGTCGTCCAGGTACACGACGGGAATTCTGGGCGCTCTCTTCCCGGCCTCCACGACAGCGAGCAAGCTCGCGAGAACGACCTCGGGCAATTCCGGGTCTCGGACGAGAAGTGAATCCGCGTCGCCCTCCTCGATCTGCTCGGCGAGGTCTTCAAGAAATTGCCGGTGCTCTCGTGGCCCCGGCACCTCGGGGATGCCGAGCGCCGTGGCGAGTCGCGGCATCCTCCGACCCGTGGTCCACTCGCCCCAGCCGTGCCCACCGAGCTCACCGGTGTCGTTGAGCACCAGGTGAGAAGCATCGCGCCGGATGCCATCCTGATCGATCAACAGGGCCCTGTCTCGAAATAGTCCCCGAACGTCTTCCGCCGCCACGCGCTTGGCGCACAACGCGTCCTCGAGCCACTCGAGAATCGAAGGCGGAATCGGCTCGTCGCCCCGCCATCGCCGCGCGATGTCTTTCAGCGATACGTCGCTCGATTGTCTGAATCGCAACCACCGCGCGACGGGCTCGGGCAGCGTCCGCACGACGGCCTGATCCGGATAGGAATCGCCGCGGTCTCCGATCACCGCACGCACGGCGGCGTCCGGCCAGAAGAGGTCCGACGGAATGCGCAGCGCGCCCGTGGCGTCCGGCATCCAGGCGTCGCGGTCGAGGTGCCAGGTGTTGCGAAGAGACGGCAAACCGTAAGCGCGCAAGGCGATATAGCGGGCCAGGGCAACGCGCGCATCGCGGCCCGGTACGAGTCGGTCGCCCGCCAAAAGCTGCGCCACCCGCGCCTCCGCAAGATCGCTCTGTGCGCCCAGTGCTCGAAGCAATGCTGCCACCTCAGTCCCGTCATACGCCTCGTGCGGCCGCCGCGGAGGATCCGCGTCGAAAAGCGCCACAAGCTCCCAGGTCGCCTGCTCCGGCATCACCATGCGCCGCGGTCGCTCGAAGTCCCTTTCCCTCGCGGCAATCCGCAAGCGCTTGCGCACGTTCCACTTCTGCGCCACCGCTGCGAGCACAGAATCCTCGCCTCGCGAGTGGTGCACCAGCGTGCGCGCGAGATAGGCAACCAGCTGGCTCGATCGCTTCAAATCGCAGTCGCTCACCGCCTCGCCGTGCGCGTCGAGCACGCGCTGCACCAAGGTGCGAAGACGTTCTTCGTCCAACCGAAACGCGGCGCGGAGCCACTCCCGCAACGTGTCCGGGACCTCGTCCGCGACCCCTCCGCCTAGCTCGAGCTCGGCAGGTCCTGCGTCGATGAGCAGATCACGCGGAGGCCGGAGTATTCCCGTCGCGTCGGGCACGATGCAGGCCCGCGCCAACGTGTTCAAAGCCTCCAGATCGTGCGCGATCGCTTCGCCGCGAAGAACAAGCCATGCGTACAGCGCACGCCGCCGGGCTGGGTCTCGGAGCAGCGGATGGTCTTGCACCGCAATCGCTTCACGACAACGCTCCGCGAGCGCAACGGCCAAGCGACGCGCAGGCAGGATCGGACAAAGCGCGGGGGCGATGGTCGCGACCTGGCGCGCCCAGTCGGGGTCCGCGAGCTTCGCGTGGATCGGCAGGCCCTCCGCAAGCGCAACCTCCTCCGGGAGCGCGAAGTATCGTTGCCCCCGCACCAGCCGTCCGCCCGCATCGACCACAAGCGGCAGCTCGAGCGCCACACGCGGCTCTCCTTCAAAGCGGACAACGACCTCGAGCACGCGTGCCACCTTCGTTGCCGTGCTTAGGAGCGGATGCTGCGTGTCGAGCACCTCACCCTCTCTCGCGCGCTCACGAACCGCGGAAACGAGGAGCGCCCCCGGCTCGCGAAAGAACACGATTCCACGAAGTTTGTCAGCGTCGTCGCTCGCAGACTCGTCCAGCACGGCGACAACCGAGCTTGGCTCGCCAACCATCGCCGCAAGCTCACCAAGCACCCTTTCGACGTCATCGCTGCGTACGACATCGCGTGCTGGCAACCTCCGGCCATCGACGGTGGGCCAGATCGGCAGGGCCGCGAGGTCACGATGGGCAACGCGCCCCGACGGCGGAAACGCCAGGGCGGTCGCCGATGCCTCGGAAGCCAACAACCGTCGCGCGGCATCGAGCGCAACCGGCTGCTGCAAGCCGATATCGGTCAGTATGGCTTCGGCGAGATCCTCCAAGGCGGCGACAGGCACACAGAGTGCGTCCAGAAGGTCGGCAAGCTGCTGCTCGTCGTCGAGTGACACGAGGGGTCGCAGGCCACGCGCAAGAACTTCGCGGAGCGAGCCGACGGCACGACGGCAGGCGCGCGGCTCGGAATCCGCCCAGGAGGCCAACGGCAGCCATTCGCCGCTGCTCGCGTGAAAGATCGGTGCGTGCCGAAGCGGCTCCAACGTACGCCTCGATACCTGCGACGGCAACGCACATAGCGCCGCGATCAGCGCGGGCGGCCGCTGTTCCGAAGGTGCCAGCGGAGGAGCCTCGAGCAGGTCAGCGACAAGGCGCGCGCCGTCCGGCTCGACAAGGTGTCGATCGAGTCGCAGGCCTCGAACCGCGGCGCCCGCGCTTCCCGGACCGTCCTCATCGATCAGCGGGAAGCGATCCCACTGCTGGTAGAGCGCGAGCAAGACTTCGTCGCGGGGCGCTGCGCGCAGCTGCTTCAGTGGGTGAGTTTCTCCCCTTGCGTCCTGCCAAAGGGGCGCTTCGATCAGACGCTCCGCCAGCTCGGGCAGGACGCGCCCGCCGTGCCGAGCAAGATACGCATACGCTCGCTCAAGGATGGTCGCATCGCCGAATCCCGACGGACCACCGGGATCGCCGAGAAGAGCGTGCACGACGGTGTCAGGCCCCACGCGCTCGATAGGCAGGGCCCGCACCAGCTCCGAGGACGCCATCGGCTCGGCAACCCACGGGCCCACATCGGACAAGCCCACCACGTCCGCATCGTCCGCGAGCCACGCTCGTTGCTCGCCAAGCAGCGGTCGAAGGCGACCCACTCGATCGGGAAAGAGCGGCGCGTACGCGATCTCTCGAACGACGCGCGCGGACAGTCCCGCTCGACCGTCTTCCAACCAGCTATGCAGGGCGCCCAGCTGCTGGGCCGACAGCCACAACTCACCACGCCCGATGGCTTCGAGAAGCTGAGGCAAGCCGAACACCCGCGCGCCTAGCCGACCGAGAAGCGACCGGAACCGTGCCTGGATGGTTGGTGCGATCAGGCGGCACGTGCGCGTTCGCACCGAGCGAATGAGCTCACCGAACCCGTTGTCCGGAGCCAGCCACGCAATCGATCGCTCATCGTCCGACTGCACGGGACGCCGGACGCCCTCCTCGTCGCGAAATCGGGCTCTCACAGCGAGCGGCGCCAGCAAGCCACGCGGGACGGCTTCGAGCGCGGCAAGCACCAGCTCGTCCCTGTCCGGGTCAAGAACGCGCGCCGCCATCGCGTCGTCTTGAAGATCCTGCGCCAAGTCTTGCGGCTCGAGCGTCGGTATCCCCAGAAGGTCAAGCACACGCCTCTGCCCCTCGGTCGCCTCCTCGTGGAGCCGCGTCGCCAGAATCGGACGTGCATCCCCGTACGCCGTGCGCACCCCACCGTGCGCTCGCGCGAGGCCCCGCGGCAGGCGGAAGTTTCCCTGCGCGTCGGGCAAGCACGGGACACCCCGCAAAGGATCCACCGACACGCCCGATCGACCGATCGCATCAAGCACGGCCGGCAGCGCGAGGCTCAGTCGCAAATCCTCGGGGACGCTGCCTTCGGGTACGCCTCCCGCGGCACGCGAGAGCCAATTCACCACCTCGTCGTATCCATACCGCACCGCGCCGAGCTCGACCGCTACGTTTTCACTTCGAAGCTCGAGGGGCGCGAGCGCACGACGACCCAAGGTGTCGAGCTCGATTCCTGCGAGGGGGGCGGCCAACGACGCTTCCGGCAGCACAGCGGCTCGCCGTGGCTCGAGCAGCTCACCTCCGGCGCCGCACAGCATGGGCTCGCCCTCCGCATCTTTCAGGAACGCGTCGAGCAGGAGCGCGTACGCCGGGTGACCGAGCTCCGATCGCAAGGGGAGCACACGGAGCAGATCGCCAAGCCTATGAGATCGTTCTGTCGACGCCTCTGCGCGCGTCACGACGTGCCTGACCACGCGCAGCAGCAGCCTTCCGGCGTGCTCGAGGGCGACCAGGTTCTTCTCCGATCGCAGGTCGAGCCGCTCCCGATCGAGTGGGACGTCGAAGCCTGCGTGAACCAGGAAACGCAATCCCGAGCGTTCACCCGTGGGAAGGTGGCTGAACACGGTGGGCCCATCCAGCACGGGACGCGGAGAACCGCCAGCGTCGATGGCCACCGCGACCATCAGCGGCACCTTGGCACCGTTCCAAACGATGTCGCTGGACTCCGTTGCAAAGGTCCGCGCTTGGCCAGACTCGTCGTGAACCAACGACACTTCGCCGTCGGCGGTCCGAGCCTCCTTGCGCACGGTGTGTTTCTGATCGCCACGGGTGAAGCACCACCGTCGAAGGCTTCGCAGCGTCAGCAGAGTCTCCGGAGGAACCTTCCGTGCATGGGCGAACAGGGCGTCTGCGCTGCGGGTCGGATCGCTTGGATCGCGCAATGGGAGCACGAGCAGCGTGCCGCCGTCCCGTTCGCCATGCAGTGCCGCGTCGAGCCTGCGTGGGATCGACACGTCCGCGATCTCGAAGCGGAAAGGTCCTGATGAGAACTGCGGGCGCTCCGCCACTTCGTAGACCGCCTTGAAGCCGACCCCGAACAGGCCAATCTGATCCGCGCGCTTGGTCGTTTGGCCGATGGACAGCACGCCCACGACATCGCGTGCGTCAAACGGGTCCCCGTCGTGCCAGACCAACACCTCGTCGGGTCGGAGGTCGACCTCCCAGCTTGCCGCTCCTGCGTCGTCGGCATTCTGGAGCAGCTCGAACAGGAAGTGACCCGGCTCCGCGTACACCCGGCGCGCCAACAGCTCTTCTGCGTTCGCCTGCGAGAGGGACTTGGGCTGCGCGCTGAGCACATCGATCACGGTGGTGGCAAACGCTTCGACCCGCGCCCGCCAAGCGGGATCCCGAGCGAGGGACGCGAGCTTTCTTCCACGCACGTGCACCAGCACCGTGTCGTCGGCCGCGCTCGGGTCCAGGCACGCGTCGCAGCGTGCCTCGGCATCACGCAGGACACTCTCCGCGGCAACCGGATCCGCGTTTCGCAGCCATCGAGCGGCCAGGCAGATCGCGGCGATGCGGTCGATGGGAAGCGAAGTCGCAGCCTGGAGGACGCACGAGGCGATCGCGCGTGTCTGGGCTTCTCCGAGTGCGTTCGGATCGAGACTCGACAGAACGCGCCGCACGCCATGGTCGGGCAGTACGGTGAGCAGGCGACGAAGCGCGGAGATCAGAGATGGTTCCTGGAGTCCGCCCTGATGACCGACGAGACGCAGCGCGACGGCCAGAGGCTCGAAGTCCGGAAGCAACGCCAGGTCGTCGAGGAGGCTCGCGAGGTCCTCTCCACGTTCCACGGCGGCGGCGATGATCTGCGTCTGCTGCGGGAACGGCAGACCGGCGAGGGCCGCGTCGAGACGGGGTCGCTGAGGGCTCATGGTGACCGGGTTATCCCACATACTTCACGGGAGGGTGTTCTCCGTCGCAGGGCCCGGTCTGAAAGTGGGTGCTGCCACGCCAACCACCTGGACAAGCTCCAGACCCGCCGCAGAGTGAGCTTCGTTGGGAGGGGCAGATCCCCTATTCGACGGGGCCATACGTCGAGGGCAGGAAGCGTTGCGCGTAGGGTACCGTCTCCACCTTCGCCTTGATGGTTGCGGCCAAGTTTGGCTTGATGAGGTTACGGTCCACATCGTAGAGAGAATAGGCGTCCCCGTCTCCGCTTACATATCCGCTACGGACGACGTACCAGAAGGCTTTCTGGATCCAATTGGCATCGAGATAGTCAGTGAGCTTGTTGAATACGATGATTTGGTCCGATTCGCTGCCACCGCTGTTGGTTTCGGTGGCCCAAACGAACTTTGAGCCCACAACTTGATTTAGTTGGGTAAGGAAATAGGTCACCATCGTTTCGTAGTCGGTGCCGTTGAAGTAGGGGTGAAAGTCAACCACGTCCAGTGTGCCGAAGTTTCCCCCTGCTCCTGCCGCTTGCACATAGTAGACGTAGGCGTTTGCCTCGATCAGCGGCATGGACGCTGGAGGTGCCCATCCCCGCGTCGGGAAGTTGCTGTCGTAGAAGTAGGCTATCCCCTGGCTGTGAAGGGCGGTCTGGTAACCCTGGACCCGTTTCTGCTGGAGAATGCTCTGGGCGATTGCGTTCAGCTGCACCGAGCGGTCGATGATGTACCCAGCGGGACTGACAGAGGAATAGTACGGGGCGGACTCGGAGTAGTTCCAGTTCGTTTCGTTGAAGAGCTCTATGTGGCCCGTGAAGGGAAGCACGACGTCCATGAGCTCAGTGAAGTACTTTGAAAACGCTGCGTCGCAGAAGTCGAGACGAATCGAAGGCCCCGTGGGCTTCTGTTGCGTCGTGGGGCAGTCGTAGGCGCTGGCCGGAGCTTCGAGGTTCACAAGATAGAGAATCTTCATTCCCTTGGCTCGGGCTGCATTCATGAGGGCCTTCAAGAACGCGACCTTGGGGGGGTTCAGATTGCCCGCGGCATCGGTCATCATGTACCAAGACGTGACGATTCGAACGAGACCGATGCCCAGTCCCTTGACGAGGTCCAAGTCTCCTTCACAGTCGGCGAGGGAAGCCGCGTCCATCGCCCAGGAATTGCATGTGATATCCATGCCGATTCTGTCCGCCGAATCAAACTCGAGGGGAGGCTGGTTGATCGCCGGGCAGGCGCCGTTCACGAGACGATAACCAGGGTCGCAGCTCGTCAGGTTTCCGCACGGGTCCCAGGAGCCGTTCGCATTGCAGGTTTGCGTGCCAGTCCCGTGGGCAGCCTGGCAGCTCTGCACGTCGTTTAGCATGCACGCCTGCGCCACGCACGCCCCGTCTTGAAGACTGTAGCCGGGGTCGCAGCTCGTCAGGTTTCCACACGGGTCCCAGGTGCCGCTCGCATTGCAGGTCTGCGTGCCAGTCCCGTGGGCTGTCTGGCAGCTCTGCACGTCATTCGGCGAGCACGGCTGTGCCACGCACGCCCCGTCTTGAAGATCGTAGCCGGGGTCACAGCTCGTGAAGTCTCCACACGTGCCCCAGCTGCCGCTTGCATTGCAGGTCTGCGTTCCAGTTCCGTGCTGCTCGTAGCAGCTCTGTTGGGCATCTGGCGTACAGCCTCCCGTGCCACAGTCGCGGATTTCGCCACAGGTGCCACCACAATCGACACCTTCCTCGCCACAGTCCAGTCTGGCGTTGGCACAATGATCGGCACAAGGGTCCGAGCACGACGTCTCACAGGAACCGCCACAGTCAGCTCCTTCTTCGCCACAGTCCAGGGTGGAGTTCGCGCAATGGTCCTTGCAGGCGCCATCGGACTCGCTTGGCCCGCCACACGATGCAACCAAGGCCACGGCCACCATCGGCCAACGAGGGAGGAACAGCGAATTGGGTCGGATCGACGGCATTTCGAATGCTCCCATTTTCTTTTTGCCTTTGCAACCACGGCGCGCAGGACCTCAGCATCGAGAGAGCGCTCGCTAACCGCACGCCTTCCAGAGGGAGGAGCCCGTACGCGGCGAACGCGGGCAGCTCGTGCGCGACCTTGCCCGGCGAGAACAGAAAGCGGTCCCTGGCGCGTCATCGCAGCCGACCCCGCCTCGGTGGTGACGCTCTAGACCCAAATCGAGCGCTTCGCGCTGCTTTGGGTCAAGGTTCTTCTAAGGGGGCTTTCGAAAAGCCCCCACGCCGCGCTCATCGCGGCTCACCCCAAAACGCCTCGCCTTCGGCTCGGATAGGCCCAAACCCAAGCACGTTCTTCGAACAGCGCTTGATTTGGGTCTAGACGCTGTACAGCCAGGCGAGACGCAGCGCGGGCGACTACCCGGATTCCGACTCGTGCGTACGAATCGCTCACGGAACCACCGTTCCGCGGCCACAATACATCAGAACGTCAACGCGCTTTCCGTGGCACGTTCGAAGAACGGAGTTGGCTTATGCGAAGCGAAGTCTTGCTGATTTCCGTGGGTCTCGTGCTCTGCTTCACGGCTTGGGCGGGGTGCGGCTCCGACAGTTCGGGCGATTCGCCTGGAGCGACCGGCGGCAGCGCAGGGACAGGTGGCGCCGCAGGGACAGGTGGCGCCGCAGGTGAAGGCGGCACAGGGGGACTCGGGGGCTCGGGTGGCTCAGCTGGGCACGCCGGCGCCAGCGGCGTCGCGGGCTCAGCAGGGGCAGGCGGAAGCGGCGGTGCTGCCATGTTCGACCCCGTCGTCAGCGAGACGGACGCTGCCGCAGCTGCCGAGGACGAAGCAAAGAAGTCCTTCGACAACTACGAATTGAGCTTTGTCGAGGTCGGGGCCGTCGCCCCGAGCACAGGCACCACCTACGCAGACACACCGTTTGCGTGGCACTATACGTTCTCGGCCTGCGACGCATCGCTGGATCCGTGTGGTGATGCCAAAGGGATCGAAGTGGTCTATCCCGGATGGACCACCAAGACGATTGATGAGATGCCCATGGGCGCCTACCTGACCCAGCAGGAGTTTCCGAACACGGTCAAGTTGAGCTTCGCCGAGATCCTCGACAAGGTCGGGCAGGCCGGACTGTCGCAAGAGTCTTGCCCCATCCCTGGCGCGAGCAACCAAGGCTATATCGTTCTGCACGGAACCATCAGCGGTAGCGGAATCAACTGGTTCTGGGAGTTCTCCTGCGCGGGCACCTTGGAAACGCACTACTTCGGCGCGGGAACGGGCGACGAACTGCCGTACTGACACCCAGCGCACGTGAGCCACAGCCTTCTCCACCGCCCGCGCGGAGTTCAGCCCGTCGCCGTCCTGGGAACCTTCCAAGCAGACCGCGAGGGTCCGCAACGCATCATGCAAGGTGAGAAGGGATCGTTCCCGTTCGCGTGATCCACCTCTACACGGTGGGCGGTCCCACACGCCTTGCATGGCTGGCGCAAGGCACGACGTCCCACGTGATTGGGGCCCGACATGCCGTGGCCCAACGTTTGCATTCTTCGTCCCGTGCGAACGGATGCCACCGGCCCCCGTCCAGGAGATGTCACCGTGCCCCACCCCGACCAAACCCGCCTACTTCTGATCGCCACGCTCGCCATGGCCGTATGTGCAGCCCCCGGCTGCGGTTCGGAATCCGACGCCGGATCCGCAGGGCCCGAGGGGTCGGGCGGGCAGGATGGCGGATCCGTCGCAGAGGCAGGCGTGGATGGCTACTTCGAAGATACGGGTGCCGACGGCACGTGGCAGCAAGATGCCGCGACGGGGCAGCAGATTGACACCGACGGGGATGGTATCTCGGACGAGGACGAGACCGCTGCGGGTACGGACCCGACCAAGGCGGACACCGATGGTGACGGAGCGGACGATCTGTCGGAGCAGGTGGCGGGCACGTCGCCCACGGACCCGGAGGACAGCCCGGCGAAGAATGGCGACTTCGTGTTTGTGGTTCCCTACCAGAAGCCGCCCAAGCCTCCCCAATCCACGCTGGTCTTCGAGCCCATGATCAAGAAGGCTGACGTGTTCTTCGTCATCGACACGAGCTGGTCGATGGACGGGTACATCAACGGCGTGCGCAACAGCCTGAAGGACAGCATCATCCCGGGCGTCAATGCGATCATCGAAGACGTTCAGTTTGGCGTCGGAGAGTTCGATCGCGGTCCCACGAAAGGCCCCGACGGCAGCTCGTGCGCTGGGATTGCTTCCAACCAAGGGTCCACCAAGGACATCCCCGCGGTGCAGGCTGCCCTCGACACGCTGACTCCCAACTGCGGGACCGACGAGCCCTATCCCGAAGCACTGTGGCTATGGGCGACGGGCGACACGAGCCACTGGCCGGCCTTGCCCGTGGCGGGATGCCAAGCGGGGGAGGTGGGATACGGGTGTGCTCGCCCGGATGCCATTCCGATCGTCATGCTCATCGGAGACGAGCACTTCTGTGAAGGGTATCGGTTGGAAACGGCCTTTGTGCCCACGGTGCAAGACATCATCGACGCCTACACCGAGATCGGCGGACGGGTGCTCGCCATGGGCACGACCGTCAAGAAGCGCACACCCAACAACGCCTGCGGCGGGCTCCCTTGGGCCGGCTACGAGCAGATCGCCGAGGGAACCGGTGCGGTGGATGCGAACGGGGCCCCCCTCGTCTACGAGGACGCCACGGGGGCCAACGTGGCGGACCAGGTCGTGACGGCAATCTCCGAGCTCGCCACCGGGGGCGCGTTCCGCCTCTCTGCGAAGCTGCGAGACCCCGAGCCCAACGATGGAGTGGACGTCACCAAGTTCGTCGACCGGATCGTTCCGAATGGCGTGGGTGGCATTGCCGATCCTCGCGACCCGACCCGCGTGTGCGTGCCGTGGTCGGACATCGCGGACATGGATCAAGACGGCGTGGATGACCACTTCATGAACGTGCCCGGCGGCACGCCGGTCTGTTTCGACATCTTCCCCGCCCAGAACGAGATCGTCGAGCCTGGGGAAGAGATGCAGGTGTTCGAGGGCATCGTCGAAGTGATGGGAGACGACATTTCCGTGCTCGACTCCCGTGTCGTCTACTTCGTGGTACCGCCTGGCCTCCAGCCGCCTCCAGTCCAGTAGTCTGCCGATAGGAAATTCCAAGGCCTAGGTACGGGGATTTCAAAGGTCGCGGAACAAGCGCGAGGCCATGCTTCGACCTACGGACTACCCTTCTCGCTGGGGTCCTGTATCCGACCCAGGAACAGGAGTGACCCGGTCGGCTCGTCGACAATCGCCACCACGAAAGGCTTGTCGACGACCATGGGGACCGGTTCGGGCGGAACGGAGGTGTTGCCCGCCATGATCACGGCGGTTGCGGCCGCGGCCTCGACCCCGTTCTCGTCGACAGCCATCATGGCCTTGTGCATGATCTCGTCGATGAACAGCCGCTCGCCGTTGGGCGGATTCTGGCACATGCCGAAAAAGTCAGCCTTGACGGGGTCGAAAGGCTCACCCATGCCCAGACCCTTGAATACCTCCTTGAGCTTGATGGACTCCGTCGTAAACGAGAACTTCGGAAGCTGGATGGAGACCAGCGTGTCGCTTCGCCCTGCCCAGGTAGACTTCCAGTACGCCAAATCCAGGCCTGCCTCGAAGGACCCGAGGTCCGACTTGGGCAATGCCACGACCAAGGAAACCTCGCGGCCGACCAGAGGCAGGGACACGATCTGCGCGCGGTCGTCCTCGAAGTAGGCGAAGCTCTCTTGCTGGGACATGAAGTCGGCGGACACGGTGGAGCCGTCGGCCTTGGTGAAGTCCCCCGCAGCGGTCAATTCCTGCGAGAAGGGGTGCTGCCACGGAAGCTTGAGATGCATGGCATTGACGAGCACCATCCGCGTCGTGTCGTCGAGGGCGCCATCGGGGAGCAGGTTCTTGATCTTGTCCTGGGTTTCCTCGCTCACCCAGGCATTGATCCGCAGCCGCTCTGCGTCGTATTGGGTGATGAAGTCCGCGAGGTAGACCCCTGCGCCGTAGCTCTTCGCCAGCGTGTCGAGGAAGGGGGGCTCCCACGTGTAGCTGCCATCACCCCATACGGAGTTGACGACATGGAGGCGGAAATCCTCGGGGGAGGGGGCGTCGGAGCCCATCGACTGGGCGTCCTTCTCCGCAGCGGCGAGGGCGTCCGCAGCCCGGAACGAGAGAGCTTGGGCAAGCGCATTGTGCCCCGCATGTACGTCGAGCCCGGGAGCGTCGAAGTGCAACGCCTTCGCCATCTCGTCCGCGGTGGCATTCTGTGCTCCCGCATAGGTCATGGAAAGGGCGAGGGAGACGCTGAGCGGAGACATGACCGCGTTCTTGCCGCCCGCGCTTTCTCGGACCTTGGCGTAAAGGTCGAAGGCGAAGGCGTTGTCGGCTTCCACGATCGATTCTAGCGTGGCCGCGGAAACCGACGAGGCGGGGTCTCGTGGGGCGTCGGACCGTGCGACCTTGGGCGGTTCTGCATGGTTAGCATCGGTTCCGGCGTCGCCGTCGGGGGTGGTGGCATCCGGATCGGCGTTGCTGCCGCAGGCGGCGAGGGTCAACGCGACGAGGGCGGAGATGCAGGTTCGAGAGGTGGTCATGTCTCCACTCCGGCAGCAAAGGTCGTGCCGGTCTTGATGCGTTGAAAAAGCGGAAGGTTACGGGGTCGGGGGCGGGTGCTCGTGGCGTGGGCGCGGACTCGGTGGCACAGAGTGGCCCGGAGGCCGCGCGCAAGTACGTCGGATCACCGTGGGCGAATTGGCCCTCACGGGTCTTGCAGGTCGAAGACTGCCCCGCAGCACATGGCCACCGACTGGCCCGGCTGCGTGTCGAACTGGGAGGAAACCTCGGCGAGGTGGAAGCACCACCGGCTCTGGGCGAGGTTCACGGCCATGCCGCACATGTCCGCGAAGTCGACGCCCTGGAGCAACACCTGGCTGGCGCCGTCCGAAACCCGCGTGCGGACGACAGCGTCCGTTCCGGCTTGCACGTAGGTCAGGCGCGGTCCGTCGGCGTGTTGCTCGAGGATGCCCGAATAGAACGACCCCTGGCAGGCAGCGGCGTTGAGCGCTGATGCGGCCAAGCGCGTCACGGCGGCGGTTTCGGTGTCGATCAGCACGAGCTCGTCGCCGGTGTGGACGCCGATGCGGCCGTGGCCGGCGAACAGGCCCGAGCCGTTCGGCAGGACGAAGTCCTCCGACAGGGCGATCGGGGTGCCGGGTTGAATCTGATTCAAGGCGACCAGCGGTACGATGTTCGAGACGGTGGTCCCGCCGGTCTGCACGAGCCCCTGGGCATCACCAAGCGACCAGAGGTTACCCGACGCGAGATCGGAGGTCAGCGTGGGGATGGAGACTGGGCTGCGCACGGTGGCGTAGCCTCCCACGAAGTCGTAGCCGAGCACGAGGGCGGCGCCCGAGTAGTGGAGGAGCCCCGCCCCAAAGGCGATGGGACCCCGCGGCACGTCCAGCTGTGCGGTGTCGTCGACCGACCAGCACTGCGTATCGAGCGATACGATTCGGAACGCCCCACGGGAGCAGGAGCCTGCCACGCACAGCTCGTCAGGTGCGCAAGCATGGCTGCACGCCCCGCAGTGCAGGGCGTCGGCAGCCAGGTCCACGCAATGACCCGAGCACAACGTTTGCCCTTCGGGACACAGCGGAGGGCAAGCCGGATCCTGGCAGCCGGAGGCGCCGCCGCACACCTGCCCGGGCTGGCAAGCCTGGAAGCACCCCCCGCAGTGCTCGGGATCGTGGTCCGTGTCCACGCAGGCGCCTGCGCATTGGGTGAGCCCTTGGCCGCAGCTGGGCGTGCATTCGCCCTGGGCGCAGATCTCTCCTGCCTCGCACTCGCGCAGACAATTCCCGCAGTTCAACCGGTCGGTGTCCAAGTTCACGCATTGCCCGCTGCAGTTGGAGAGCGGGTGCTGGCAAGACACGGCGCATTGTCCGTCGCTACAGACATGCCCCGCATCGCATGGTTGCATGCATCCGCCGCAATTTTGCTCGTCGTTGTCGAGGTCCACGCACTTGCCGCTGCAGTTGGAGAGCGGGTGCTGGCAGGACGCTGCGCATTGCCCGTAGCTGCAGACATACCCGGCATCGCATGGGAGCATGCATCCGCCGCAATGCTGGAGATCCGACTCGGTGTCCACGCACAGCCCGCTGCACAGGGTTTCCCACGGCTGGCAGGTCTGGACGCACTCGCCGCGGGAGCAGACCCGGCCCGCGTCACACGGTTTGCCGCATGCGCCGCAGTGGTTGACGTTGGACTCGACGTCGGTGCAGCGGCCGCCGCACTCGACTTGGCCGTCGGGACAACCCGCGTCTTCCTCCGGGCAACCTGTGCCGAGCAGTGCGAGAAACGAGCCGGCAATGGCAAGGAGCAGCTGATGGTTCGGGCGGGACTGGACCATGTCGGAAAGCCTCCTAACCCGTATCAATACACCGAACGGGGAAGGAAAAGTAAACGTGCCAATTCACGGTTGATTGATTCGGCTCCGGCCCGGCCGGCCGTGGGCTTTCCGCGTGCCCGTGATTGATGGGAGAAGCCCGCGGCAGAAGCTCGCAACCCCGGCCTGGCCTACCCTCTCACCCCCGACGCAACCGACCCTCCAAGTACATCCCCATCGTCCGAACCGCCACGTCCGCGGACCGGAACGTCGGAACCCCCTTGGACTCGAGCATACGCGCCATCGGGTCGAACAACTCCCCACTGTCGATGCAGCCCACCAGCGGCTTGTCCGTGTCCGCCAGCACGCGACCCAGGCGGTTCGGCAAGCTCCCCTCGGTCTCGATCGACCACTCCGGGGGCACGCCTTCCGCCAACGTCGCCATCGCCGGCGTCAACGGCACCGACGCGCACAGCGCCAGGTCCACACCCGGGTCCTCGAGAAGCGCGCGCATCACCTCCTCGTGCGTCTGGTCGTTCGCCATGGGGGTGACGTCGAGCGGGTTGCGCACGTCCACGAGCGAGTCGATCTTGCCCGCGGCAAGGGCGTTCTTCAGGCGCGCGCGGGTGTCGGGTTGCAGCTTGGCGAGCTTCAGGTTCCAGCCTTCGCCCCGCACGCTATCCGCGATACCGACTGCCTCGTAACCCGCGTTGGACATCGCCGCGAGGTGCGGACCCGACCAGCGCTTGTGGCCGAGCAGCGACGAGACCTTCACCAGGTTGAGGTAGTCATCGAACGTCGGGGCGACATGAGCCCCCGCCTGATAGGCGATTGCCGCGCATACGTCATATTCCCCCGCCAGCGACGCCGTGTGCCCGCTGGTCGCAGACTTGCCCTCTGCGGTGCGGCCGGCCTTGAAGAAGATGACGTCCTTGCCGTGACCCACAGCCTTCTCCACGGCCCGCGCGAAGTTCAGCCCGTCGCCGTCCTGGAAGCCTTCCACGTAGACCGCGAGGGTCTGTAAGGCGTCGTCGGACGCGAGGAAGGCCAGGTAGTCGGTGACGCTCAGGTCGGTCTGGTTGCCTGTCGACATGGAGTAACGCGGGCTGAGCCAGCCCATCTTGCTCATGCGGCTGATCATGTAGGCGCCGCTCTGGCTCAGGAACGCGACGTTGCCGCGGCCCGTGGTGGGCAGGGGCAGCTTGGTCTGGGGAATGAACAGCGTGTGGTACTTGCCCGGGCGCGACACCACGCCGAGGGAATTGCCACCGTTGATCACGAGGGGCTTGCCGCCGAGGCGCGCCTCGCGCAGCGCATTCTTCACGCGCCGCTCGATCGTCTCGCCACCCTCCTTCTCCCCCATGCCGCCGGCAATGAGAATGACGCCGACGGCCTTGTCGAACTTCACCAGGTCCTCGAGCACGTCGGGCACCTGGTCCGCGTTGACCGCGAGCACGAACACGTCGACACGCTCGGGCAAGGCCTCCACGGACGGCACGCAGCGCACGCCGTCGAGCTCTTCCTGTCCCGGGCGCACCACGTAGACACGCTTGGGGTCGAAGCCGACGTCGAGCACGTTGCGCAGGATGATGCGGCCCATGTTCATGCCCTTGGAGGACACGCCGATGAGGCCGATGCTGGCGGGGTGCAGGAGGGCGTCGATGGACTTGGCAGGACGCGGCAGCGGAAGCTCCGAGCGCGATCGGAACTTGAGCAAGCCGTCGAGGGCCACGAGCTTTCCGTTCGCCACGGCGAAGGGATTCACCTCGAGCTCGGTGATGGTCCAACCCTCGGTCTCGTCCGTGGCCAGGTTCACGGCGATGCGACGGAACGCCTCGAGCACGCGCTCGATCTCGCTGTCCTGGACCATGCACTGGCCGCCACGGGTCAGGCCCGCGAGCCGTTGGTACGCGAGGGTGGGCTTCATCAGCGCGAGCAGGGCAGGGGCGTCGAGGCGATCGGGGGACCCGGTGACGACGGCCTTCCCCTTGCGACACGCAGCGCCGAGCAGTTCGGTGTCCACGCCGCCCATGCCGAGGGTGAGCACGGGCCCGAACTCGCGGTTGTGCCGCAGTCCCACGAGCACTTCGGAGCCGGGGCCGGCCTGCACCATGGCGACCTTCTCCACGACGAGGAAGCCACGGATGCTCTCGCGAATCGCCTTGCGGATCGCCTCGGGCGTTGCGGTCTTGAACGCTTCGGGGGTCAGCGCGGGATGGGCGGCGAGCCAGTCGACGTACCGTCCGGGGAGGGTGTCGAGCATCTCCTTGCTCGCGCGATCGATTGCCTCGACGGAAGCTTCGACCTTGCGAACGCCGCCGACGTCGGTCTTATGGGCGATTTCGGGGGAGACGACCTTGAGGATGACCTCGGAGGTGCCGAGCTTCTGTAGGGCCTGGGGCGTAACCTTCTCGCCGGGGGCGACGAGGACGAAGGCGGGCACGACGCACCCCGCCGCCTCGAGGACGGCGTACACCTCATGCTCCAGCAAACAGAACCGATTCTCTGCGGCAACCGTGTCGAGCAGGCGTCGAATGGGGGCAGGGTCGAAGCTCATGGCGATCTCGTGCGTTCGGATGGGGAGGTAACGAGGAGCGGGTCAGACGGCTTGGAAGAGCAGCTCGGGGAGCCGGTCCTTGGCGTCGGCGGTGTCGAGCACGCGCTTGGGCACGTCGGGTGTGCCGTGGACTTGTCCGAGGGTCTTTCCCTCGAGCAGCTCGTCGATGGCAGGGGCGAGGGGGCCGGTCAGCACCTTCTTCCAAGGCTCGAGGGCGTCGTCGCTGAGCACGCCTTGCGTGAGGCGTCCGACGAGGGCTCGGGCTTCCTTGCTGCGCACGCCCGCCTGGATCAGGGAGCGGTAGGCCTGTCCGGCGGCTTTGCCTGCGCGGAAGGCGGCGACGTTGATGTCCTGGACCTTCTCGCCCTTGCGGGCGAAGGCTTCGCGGATGCCGTCCTCGAGCAGCTCGTCGGGCAGTCCGAGGTAGGGGCTGGCGGCGCCGAGCATGACCATGTTCTGGGCCTTGGCGGTGCCGGCCTGGCGCGCGAGCCGGTCGGAGGGGATGAGGGTGTGAGAGGGGACCGCAGCGATGGCGTCGAGGATGGGCTCGACGTCGCCGTAGTCGGCGATGTTGATGAAGGGGTCGGTGCCCGCGACGAGTGCGCCCTCGGGGGAGAGGTACTCGACATAGCGAAGGCTCTCGAGGGGCTCGACGGCGAGCACGAGGGTGCCCTTGCCGCGAGGCACGAGGTCGGAGTGGATGGGTTTGTCGGACACGCGCAGGTGCGAGCTGACGGCGCCGCCGCGCTGGCTCATGCCGTGGACCTCGGCCTGCTTGAAGCACAGGCCCTTCTTCAACGCCGCCATGTCGATGACGAACGAGATGGACACGATCCCCTGGCCGCCGACTCCCGCGAGGATGATGTTGGTCTCCATGACTTTCTTCTCCCATGCACCCGGTCCCAGAAGGAACCGGGCGCGGATTCGAACGAACAGGACTACTTCTTCGCGGTGACGACGCACTCGCGCACGGTGATGATGACCGAGAGCCCCTCGTAGGCGAGCTCCCTGCGGATGACCGAGAGGTTCTCGTCCCGGAACTTGCGCCGCATCTCGAGCACGTGGATGTGCTCGGGGTCGACGCCCAGGCCCTTGACGACCCGCACGAGGTCCGGGCCCGTCTGCATCGTGTGCTGGCCGCCGGTCATGGCGGTCGTGGAGTTGTCGAGGATGAACACGGTCATGGGCGTGTTCTGGGTGGCAGCGCCCACCAGGGGCGTCATGCCCGAATGCATGAAGGTCGAGTCGCCGATCGTGCACATGACGGGTCGCATGCCGGCTTGGGAAGCCCCCATGGCCATGCTGATGCTCGCGCCCATGTCCACGCAGGAGTGGGCCGCGTTGTAGGGCGGCAAGGCGCCCAGCGTGTAGCACCCGATGTCGCCGAAGACGCGAAGCTCCGGTTTCTCGTCGAGCACCTCCTTGATCATGCCGTACGCATCGATGTGCGGACAGCCGTCGCACAGGCGGGGAGGACGGCCCGCGATCTTCAAGGACGGCACCGTCTGGTGCACGATCGCGTCCTTGCCCAGGGCCTTGCGCACGACGTCGGGGTCGAGCTCACCCGTGCGCGGGACGGTCCCGTCGTAGCGTCCACGGACCGTCTTGCCGAGAGGGGAGCCGAGCAGACCGACGATGGCATCCTCGATGACCGGGTAGCCCTCTTCGATGATCACGACCTCGTCGACGGCATCGAAGAGCTTGCGGATGAGGTCTCGGGGCAGCGGGTAGGCGCCGATGGCGAGGTAGGGCGGCAGCTCCTCACCTTCGTCGAAGTTCGAGAGGAAGTAGTTCTGCGCGATGCCGGACACGATGTAGCCGGTCTTGCCTCCCTTGGGGTTGAGGCGGAGCTTGTTCCACCGGCAGGTGTCGGACCAGGCGAGGATCTCGGGTAGCTTGGCCACCAGCGCGGCGTACTGCACGCGCGCGTTTTGCGGGAGCAACGTCCATCCTCGGGTGTTCGTGGTGGGCTTCAGCTCGTTGGCCTTGCGACGCTCTCCTACCTCCACGCCCGCCCGGGAGTGAGCGAGGCGCGTGACCATGCGCATCATGATCGGAACGCCGAACTTCTCGCTGAGGTCAAAGGCCTCGCGCGCCATGTCGTAGGCGTCTTGCTGGGTGGTGGGCTCGAGGCAGGGGATGAGGGCGAAGTTGGCGAAGACGCGGCTGTCCTGCTCGTTCTGGCTCGAGTGCATGCCCGGGTCGTCCGCGACGGCCACGACCATCCCGCCATGGATACCCGTGACGGACGAGTTCATGAACGGGTCCGCCGCCACGTTGAGCCCCACGTGCTTGAAGGAGACGATGGCTCGCCGCCCGGCGTAGCTCATGCCGAGAGCCTCCTCGTACGCCACCTTCTCGTTGGCGGACCACACACGGTGGATGCCGCCCTCACTCGCAGGTGGGTCTTTGCGCGTCTCGTGGTGGATGAACTCGAAGATCTCCGTCGCCGGAGTCCCCGGGTAAGAGTACGCACCGCTCAGTCCCGCATGAATGGCGCCAAGCGCGAGGGCCTCGTCGCCGAGCAATGGCCGTCGTTCCATCGTGCCTCCGTCGGTCGCCACGGATGCGACCGGCTTGCAGTGGGATTCCTCGCGCAGGACCCGCAGGGCGCGTCGACTGCACGATCGGTCGAATCGGGTCATAATGGGGGACCGGCGGAAAGTAAACCCGTGTAGCCACGATCCCGCGGGAGATTTGGGCCATTTTCATCACGATTGCCCAGGCCTGTAGTCCGAAATCGATACCGGCTGATCGACGGATGCGCGACATCAACGAGGGGCGGGAACAGAGAAGGATGATTGGCCTGAGGGGCACCGATGCCGCGGCGAGGGGGCTTCTCGAAAGCCCCCTTTGAAAAACCTAGACCCAAAGCAGCGCGGAGCGCTTGATTTGGGACTAGTTCAGCCCCCCCTCCGCGGGCGATCCGACACCCCGCCGAACCCGTGCAATTCCAGAATGTAGGCGCATCGCACGCCCAAGCCCCTCGGCCTGGCTGGCCACAACCCCCCTCGCTCCCCATGATCCCCCCCATGAGCGACTCCCCCATCCTCTCCGTCCATCCCCTCGGCTTCCCCTGGGAAACCGACGACCCCTTCTTGTTCTGCGTCCATCACAACGACGCGTACCCCGTCGGCAACGAGCGCATGGGGCCCGCCTCGTCGCTCACGGGCAGACACATCGGCGCTGACTTCTCGGGCAAAGACGGCTGGAGCATGTACCACGGTGACGTCATTCCTGGCTTCCCGAGGCATCCACACCGGGGCTTTGAGACCGTCACGCTCGCTCGCCGCGGGTTCATCGACCACTCCGACTCGCTCGGGGCCACCGCTCGCTTCGGCGAGGGGGACGTGCAGTGGATGACCGCGGGAAAGGGGATCGTGCACGCGGAGATGTTTCCCCTCGTCGAGCGCGACACTCCCAACCCCGTCGAGCTGTTCCAGATCTGGCTCAACCTTCCCCGCGAGGACAAGATGGTCGAGCCCCACTTCGCCATGCTGTGGGGCGAGCAGGTCCCCACGATCGTGCAGCGCGACGCCCAAGGACGCGAGACGCACGTGACCGTGGTGGCGGGGCGTCTGGGAGATCTGACTCCTGCGTCTCCCCCTCCGCGGTCGTGGGCCGCACGCCCCGACACGGACGTGGCCGTCTGGACCCTTCGTATGCAGCCTGGCGCTTGCTGGACCTTGCCTCCGGCGCAGCCGGGCACGAATCGCAGCCTGTATCTCTTCCAGGGGTCGGGCACCGTGGCGGGAAAGAAGGTTCCTCAGGCAGCGCGCTTGCGCTTGCGCGCGGAGATGCCGGTCGAGCTCGAGGCGGGCGACGCCGGATGCGAGCTGTTGCTGCTGCAAGGCCGCCCGATCGACGAGCCGGTCGTGCAACACGGGCCGTTCGTCATGAACACGCCCGCGGAGATCCACCAAGCGTTTCGTGACTACCACACCACCGGGTTCGGCGGTTGGCCCTGGCAGGGCGACGGCCCCGTCCACCCTCGAGAAACAGGCAGGTTCGCCCGCCACGCCGACGGCAGGGAGGAGGTCCCGATCGGAGCAACCACAGAAACCGCGGAAGGCACAGACGGGGGATAGCCCCTCTGGCGGCTCGGTTGAGAAGGCAGCCGAGACGGCCGCGCCCCCATCGGCCACTCCGAGTTACTTCTCCTTCGCCACCGCGGACGCCAGCCAGTTGCGCCACCTACGCAGCGCCGCCCGTTCCTCGGCCGACCGATCGTCCACACCCTCGATCACGTCGTCGAGCGCCTTGAGCACCTTCGCGGAGTCCTTGCCCGAACGCAGCGCATGCCACGCGCGCTCGACATGGGCCGCGCCGGAGCGCTCCTCGGCCATCTCTCTGCCCCTTCGCGCGTGGAAACCCCGCACGGAGGGCGTGTCCGCGCGATACCGCCCCGCGGCAAAGCTCACGACCTCGACCAGCGAAGGAACCAGCGATTCTCCCGGTGGAACGGGCACGGTCCCCGTCAAGTCGGGGCGCCCGTCGCCGTCCACATCCATGGCCCCTGTGACGGGTACCAGCGCATCGATCGGATAGGGCGACGCTCCCCTCGCGTGCAGTCCCCACACCTCGAGTACCCCTCCCGATCGGGCGACGACGACGTCTGGCATCCCATCCCCGTTCAGGTCCGTGCCGGACTTCCAGGCCTCGTCGAGCGACGGGACGAGGGCGATCTCGACACCGCGCATCGCGTCGTGGGAGGACGTGGGACCGAGCGCCATCACCACGCCGTACCGCGTGGCGACCCGCACGGCTCGCCGCTGGTTCCCCAGGTCGTCCTGTCCGCGATACGAGCGGATGCAGAAGGTCTCGGCGTCGTCCAGCTCGCCGCAGACTTCGGTGTCGAGTGCAAGACCTTCCACCTGCATCTCCGCCGCCACGCGCTCGAGATGCTCCTCCATCGTCGATGCGCGCATGAGCGACTGCAGCGAGACGTCCTTGGGCCAAGGAGACACGTGGTGGTCCGAGGTGCAGCCGACGCTGACCAGCAGCCATGCCGCGTGCACGAGGCACCTTGCAGCAGGACCAGCAGGGTGGCGGGGGAGCAGAGCGATCGAGCACGAGCACCGCGCTTCGCGCTGAGCACGAGCACGAGCACGAGCGGAAGCAAGGAGGAGGGGGAGCATGGCGATCGTCTTGCGTGCCACGTTCCCCTCAGTAGCGATGCTGCCAGATGACGTCGAGGATGGAGGTGCCGACGTTGCCCCGGGTGATGCGCAGGGACCATTGGCGCAGGAAGCGCCAGTCGAAGGTGACAAGGTAACGGTCGGTCTTGTCGAGCGTGGCTTCCTCTGCGACGTAGGTTGCTTCGGCGGTCACGTCGCGGGACACCTGGACGACGAGGGTTGGGCTTGGGGTTTGGCCGCGGCTCGTGTCGATGCGCGTGGAGACGACAGGGCTGAGGTCTTGCAGCAGCATGTTGATGCCGGCGGAAGCCACGCCGCCGCTGACCCCGCCGCTCATGTCAGTGCCCGCAGTTCCCTCTCCCTCGGTGGACCCTACCGCCGTCGTTCCCCCGCCCTGGGTCGACGGCCCGAACAGGACCAGCGCCAGGATTTCGGCCTGGGTCATCGCAGGCTCGCTGCGGAACTGGATCCTCGGCTCACGAAGCGGTCCGGTCACGTCCGCGAACACCCTCGTCCCGTCCGGCGCCTCCCACCGTGCCGTCACGTTGAGCTGCGGATCCCCCGGGTCGCCGGTGAAGATGACCCGTGCGTTGTTCTCCTCCAGGTCGAACCGGTTGCCCACCACGTCGATCCGCCCGTCGTACAGCACGACATGGCCTTGCAGGGACACCTCTCCGGTCTTCTCGTCCGGGTACACGAGCACGAGCTGATCGCGCCCGGTCTTGGGCAGCACCACACTGAAGTTCATGTCGAACCGCTGCAGCACGGCCGGGGTCTTCGTCTGGAGGGAAACGACCCACGGCGTGACCTGATCCGCGGTCGCGTCGGAACGCACCGTGGAATCGAGCAGAGGCACGACCTCGATGTCGGAGTTGGCATCGACTTGCTGCACGCTTCGCAGGTCCGTGCGTGGCAGGTCCACAGTGACCCGGTCGAACTCGATGGCGACGTCGTGCTGCTTGTCACCCGGGTCCACCGTCACGTTGATGGTGCCGTACAGGTCTCCCACGGGCATGCCGCCGAAGGTGAGGCGAATCTTGTCGCTCTGCTTCGTCCACAGCGAGGCCTCGACGTGCTCGATGTCGAGGTCGTCGAGGTCGATGGTGGCACGACCCTCGAGGGCACCCGTGAGGGACTGTGCCTGGAAGCGCTCGACGTAGATGCGCTCCGAGTCGGCTGCCTGGAGCAAGCCCCTGACCTGCAGGAACTCCTGTCCGATCACGGGGACCTGGAAGGCACCGTTGTCCACGTAGAAGGACATGGACTTGATTCTCGACTTGCCCTCCGCGGGACTCCAGACCGCCTGCGCCTTTCCGGTCAGCTCGCCCTCCACGTAGCTGAACAGCGGCTGGACCATGGGGCTCAGCATGCCCAGCTTGAATCGCGTGGCGTCCACCGCGATGTTCACGGGCTTGCTGCCGTCGCGCGTCAGCCACCACCCGTCCGTCCACTGCAGCTGTTCCGTGTCCACCGAGACCTTCATGGATGACGTGGCGTTGCCATTCTCGTCGACGTCGATGAGCGCGAGCGAACCCTGCAGACCGGACGCGTCGGCGTGAACGCGGATGTGGCTCTGGTCGTAGTCCACGGTGGCCCCCGTGCGCAGCGCCTCGATGCCGAGCTGGACGTCGAACTCGGGCTTTGCCCCGAGGTCCTTGATGCTCGCGGTCAAGCGGCTGCGCCCCGAGATGCCCTGCTCGGCCAGCGCTGGCACGTCTCGCAGCTCGAAGTCGTGCACAACCGCCTTGACGTTCGCAACCCAAGGAACCCGCGGCAACGAGTTCCAGGCCAGCACGTCCTTCCACGCGATGACCACGGCGGCATCCAGGTTTCCCAGCGAGGTCACGGGCACGTCCGGCGACAGGGAGCACACCGCGTCTGCGGTCTGGGACTCCTGGGTACGACGAAGCTCCGCATGCATCCAAGCCTTGTCCCCGTCGTACTGCCCCTTCGCGCAAATCGAGACGGGCGCGCGCCATCCCGGCTCGAGGGCCCCGACGCGCGCGATGTTTACCCGGTAGTCGATCTGCGGGGCGAGGACGGTGCCTCGAAAACCGAAGACCGCGCTTGCGTGACCCACGTCCACGGGAATCTCCGTGGTCAGGCTCAGCGGGGAGAGCAACGCGTCCATCCACCGGTCGTGCACCACCACGCTGCCCTGCAGCTGCGTCCCGTACAACACCTGCTTCCAGGACCGCGGGTCGGCGACCAAGCGACGGTAGTCGACCCCGGCGAGCAGGCCCACCGACGCCAGAACGCTTTCATCCGAGGGGTTGCACTGCTCTCCTGCGAACGATGCCGGGTTGTTGCGAACGCACATCGAGGCCAGGAGGGTGCCCTCGGTGTCGATGGCCGCCGAGGCGAAGACGTCCGCCTTCACGTTCTTCACGGCGGAGCCGGGAAGGTCGACCTCCACACCTCGCGTCGTGGCCGTGAAGGTCCACGCGGGGAGCTTGTCGGGGTGGTCCCGCACCACGTCCCCGTGGATCTCGACCTTCCCTTTCACCGTCGGGATCGACACGCTCACGACCTCGTTCGCCATGCCTGCCAGGTCGCCGTAGGCCTCCTGGATACGGTCCAGGTCCAGGCCCAGCTGCACCAGCCGCCCCGTTCCCGCGGCGTCTCTCCACGACGACGCTTCCAGCGGTGGTCCCGCGAGCGTCAACGATGCCGTCGCCCGCGCCGCAACCATCCCCTCCCGCGGCTTGGACTGCGCAGGCAAGCACATGCCGACGTCTTCCGGCCCCGCCGCGGGCTGCTTCCCCACCGCCCCCACGGCCATGTCCGCGTGCACGTCCACGTGCCGGCCCGTGAACTGCGCCCGGATCGACGTGTCGATCCCCGACACCGGCAATCTGGCGTGCACCTTCCCGTCTCGCACGTCGAGCCGCACGCACCCGTGGGACTCTTCCCCGATGTTGCGGATGTCGACGTCGAGCCCCACCATCCCCGTGAGCCTTGGGCCGGGGATCGGCAAGAAGTACGTGAGCCGGTCCAGATCGATGCCGTCGGACACGACTCGCACGTCGAACCCCTTGGGCCCAACCGCCGCGACCGCGTCGATTGGGTCCCCGAGGCCATCGATGGCCAGGGCCCCCAGGTCCACGATCCCGTTGCGGATCTCGATCAGGTCGGTTTTCGCCTCGACGCTCTCTCTCCCCTGTTCGAGCTTGAGGTCGACGCCGCGGGCCGCGAGCCGTTGTTGTGTCTCCAGGTTCGCGGAAGCCGTCACGTGCGGCAAGGTCTTGTCCTGCAGGTGGAGCCTGACGTGCGGCGTGCGGATCGGCCCCTGCGCGAACAAGTCTAAGCCATCCCATCGAACGTCGCCGACCCCGGCTCCCCTGCCATGCACGATGGCGTTCATGCGCAGTTGCTCAGGCGGACCGGTGAGCTGCAGGTCCACGTTGGCGGAGCCCAATCGCACCCCGTCTCGAAGCAAGTTGCCTGCGCTGACCGTGACCTTCGCGTCCACTTCCCCCTCGTGGTAGGTGCCCTCGAGCTTTGCCACCGCGTATCCGCTCACGGCACGCTGCAGTCTCGGCACCGACGACAAGGAGGGCACGTTGGTCACGGCGGTGACGCGCAGCCCCTCCGACGGCGTGAACGTGAAGTCGGACCGGACGGGCATTCCCATCTCGTGAATGTGTGCGAGCCCGCTGGCCCCCTTCGCGTCCACGAGCGCGTCCACGTCCATGCCGGGGACCGGCACGCCCAGCAGCACCGTGGGAGAAATGTCGCCGGTCAACCGCGCGCGCGGCTGTCCCTCCCCATCCACGAACACACGGACGCGCAGGTCCGCATCGACCTCGGTCTGGGGCGCTTCAGGTAGAATTTTTCGAAGATCCACGCGACGAAGGTCGACGTCGAAGTCGGTTCGGACCCTCGGGCTGAGGGTGAGATCCCCCGTGCTGTCCAGGAGCATGCGGTCCGAAATCAGCCGGACGTGCGTGTCGAGGACGGGCAGGGGACCGTGCGCTTCGATGCGCCCCTCGACGGGGTCCGCGAGCACCACGCCTTCCGGGAGGAAGGGGGCCAGGGCTTGCGGCTCGGTTCGCGGCAGGTCGAGGTCGACCATCAGGTTGTTGCCGTGGAGCTGGGCGCGTCCCGACACGGAGAGCTCCCGGTAGTTCGCGATCACGCCGCTCCACATCAGCTCGGGCGATCGGAAGTGGTAATCGACGGTGGCGTGCACCGGCTTCTCGAGGATCTTGTGGAACGCGATGGGGAAGGAGGCGGTGTCGATCCGGACGCCCTCGGGGGCAATCCTCACGGACCCGCGGACGGTGCGGGCCCGCCAGTCCAGCGGCGACAGTCCACCCAGGCCCCCCTTGGCCGCGATGCTTCCGATCTCGATGTTCTTCAGGTCCACGACGAGCGGTCGGGCGGGGGCGGTCGGCTTCGTCGGGGGCGGTTCCGCAGGCCGGATCGGCGCCAGAAAGGTGGTCCCCAGCGTGATGGTCCCGTCGGCGTCTTGCCGGAAGACGACATCGATGTGTTCTGCGCGGATCCAGGAGACGGGCACCTCGGCGCGGGGGCTCCAGGGCAGGAAGGAGAGCGCGATGGGCAGGAGGTTGGCGCGGGCACGGATCCGGGGGGCGAACAGGACGGTCTCGCCGTCGGGGTCCCGGATGGTTACGCCGACCGCTTCCACGCCCCCCAGGTGCAGCCGGGAGATGCGCTCGATCTCGATGGAGCCGCGGATGGCTTGGCTCACCTGCTCCATGACGATGCGGGTGGCAGCGCGCTTCGAAGGGGGAAGAGGCAGGTGCAGGAGGATGCCGGCGACGAAGCTGCCGAGGAAGGTGATGAGCAGCGCGAGGGGGACGAGCAGGTGCTCGGCGCGCTGCAGCCACTTGTGCGCGGTGGCTCTCACGTTCCCTCCCGTGGCGCACAGGCAAAACGTGCGCGCTCGGGACGCAACGCGCGGTCAAGGGACGATGGGGGACGGGGAGACACGCACCAAGAGCCTACAACACCCGCGGGCTCACATCACGCCGACGTAGATTTTGACGGCATCGGCGACGTGGACTTGCGCTGTGTTGCTGCGAATCCTTGCAGCCTGAGAAGGACTCGTGCGCATGTGAGAAGGAACCCGGACACCGGGGGCTCGGGCTGCGCCTCGGGCTCGGTTCTCAGGCAGCCTCTTCCCGCCCATCCGTTCAAGCCACCGGCGTAGACATCGGAAGGCCATGACGCCACAAGCCCCAGGCCCGCCCCCATTTTGCATTCTAGTTCATACACCCCATCCGTCCTCGGTCGTTCATCACGCCGGCATCGGATGCGATAGGGGGGAAGCTCAGCCCTTGAGGGCTTCGGCGCCGCCGATGATCTCACCCAGCTCGGTGGTGATGGCGGCCTGGCGAGCGCGGTTGTACTGGAGGGTGAGGGACGCGATCATTTCCTTGGCGTTCTTGGTGGCCGCGTCCATGGCGGTCATCCGCGCCCCGTGCTCGCTCGCGTTGGACTCGAGCAGCGCGCGCAGGATCGAGATCTCCACGTACATCGGGACGAGGCGGTCGAGCAGGGCTTCCTTGCTCGGCTCGAACAAGAAGTCGTCGAGGTCGTGGGCGACCTGGTCATCCCCGGCATCCTCGAGAATCTCCGGAGAGATGGGCAGGAGAGGCTCGATCACGACCCGCTGGGTCATGGCGCTCTTGAACTCGTTGTACACGATGTAGATCGAGTCGACCTGGCCCGCGAGGAACGGGTCGATCAGGGATTTCCCCACCATACGAGCGGTGTCGAAGTTCAGCTCGTCCCACACGTTCTGATAGAGCTTGTAGATAGGTGCGTTGCGACGCTTGAAGTAGTCGCGTCCTTTGCGCCCGACGAGGCCGATCTGGACGTTCTGTCCCATTTCCTCGCGCCGGTGCCACTCACGCTCCATGGTGCGGTTGATGCTCGAGTTGAACGCCCCGCACAGGCCGCGATCGCTGGTGAGCACGAGGAACAACGCGTTCTTTTCGGGGCGCTGGGTGAGCAGGGGATGGCCGAGGGCGTCCTCTTTCTCGATCATCTCGGAGGCCTCGGCGGGCTTCTTCGCGCCGGACTCTGCCGTGTCATTGGTGTTCGCAGCGGTGCAGGTGGCGAGCACCATGCGCGTCTTCACCGCGTAGGGCCGCATCGCCAGGATGCGAGCCTGCGCACGGTTGAGCCGCGCACCCGCGACCATCTTCATGGCGCGCGTGATCTTCTGCGTGGACTTGACGCTAGCGATTCTCGTACGGATTGCCTTGAGTGACGCCATGGAGGGCCTGCCAACGCGGGACGGTCCCGCGGTCCGAGAAAGGTTTCAGCTCAGCTCTTCTTGTCGGCCACGAACTTCTTGTTGAAGCCCTCGAGAAGCTTGTTGAGCCGCTTCTTCATCGCGTCATCGAGCTCCTTGAACGTCTCGATGTCGTCCCAGATCTTCGGATCCTTCGACTCCATGTAGTCGTACATCTCGGTCTCGTAACGGCCCAGGGAGGCGACCGGGAACTCGTCCAGGTAGCCGTTGGCTCCAGCGTAGATGATCGCGATCTGCTTGGACACGCGCAAGGGGGCGTACTGCCCCTGCTTGAGGATCGCCGTGAGCCGCGCGCCGCGCTCGAGCTGCCGCCGCGTCGCCGCGTCCAGGTCGGAGGCGAACTGCGCGAACGCCGCCTGCTCGCGGTACTGCGCCAGGTCGAGACGAAGCGAGCCCGCAATCTGCTTCATCGCCTTGATCTGCGCGTTGCCACCCACGCGGCTGACGGAGATGCCGACGTTGAGGGCCGGACGCTGCCCGGAGTAGAACAGGTCTGTCTCCAGGAACATCTGCCCGTCCGTGATCGAGATCACGTTGGTCGGGATGTACGCCGACACGTCGCCGGCCTGGGTCTCGATGACAGGAAGCGCGGTGAGCGACCCGCCCGAGTGGGGATCCATCTTCAGCTCGAAGTTGCTCGACTCGAGCTTCTTGTCGAGCTCCTCTTCGAGCTTCTTCTTGTCTTTCTTGTCCGCCTTCTCGAGCGCGGTGAACTTCTCCTCGTCCACGAGCTTGTAGGCAGCCTTCTTCGCGAGCTTCTTGGCCTCGGGCCCCACGTGCACCTTGCCGTCCTCGCCGCGGAGGGTCCGGTCACCCGCCGGCAAGTCCGCGCCCTTCTTCATCACGAACCACCGCTGCGACAGCTTCGCCGCGCGCTCCAGCAGACGGGAGTGAAGATAGAACACGTCGCCAGGGTACGCTTCGCGGCCTGGCGGGCGGCGAAGCAGCAGGGACAGCTGCCGGTAGGCAACCGCCTGCTTGGAGAGGTCGTCGTAGATGCACAGGGCGTGGCGCCCCGTGTCGCGGAAGAACTCGGCCATCGTGCAGCCCGTGTACGGGGCGATGAACTGCAGCGGCGCCAGCTCGCTCGCACAGGAGGCCACCACCGTGGTGTATTCCATCGCGCCGTGAGCCGCGAGACGGTCCACCACCTGCGCCACCGTGGACTGCTTCTGTCCGATGGCGACATAGAAGCAGTACACGTTCTGGCCCTTCTGGTTGATGATCGTGTCGACGGCGACTGCCGTCTTGCCGGTCTGCCGGTCGCCGATGATGAGCTCGCGCTGCCCGCGGCCGATCGGGATCATGGAGTCGATCGCCTTGAGTCCCGTCTGCAGCGGCTCGTGCACGCTCTGGCGCTCGATGATGCCCGGGGCCTTGATCTCGATGCGGCGACGCAGCTTGGTGTCGAGCGGGCCCTTGCCGTCGATGGGCTCACCGAGGGAGTTCACGACGCGACCGACCAGGGCTTCCCCGACCGGCACGTCGGCGATGCGCCCGGTGCGCTTGACCGTGTCGCCTTCCTTCACGTGCGTGGCTTCGCCGAAGATGGCCACGCCCACGTTGTCCTGCTCGAGGTTGAGCACCATGCCGAACAGGCCGCCGGGGAACTCGACCAGCTCGCTCGCCATGGCCCCTTCCAGACCATACACGCGGGCAATGCCGTCGCCGACGGTCAGCACGGTGCCCGTCTCCGTGACCAGCGCGGCCTTGTCGAAGCTCTGGATCTGCTTCTTGATGATTTGCGAGATTTCTTCGGCTCGGAGCTGCATCGTTCCCTCGTACGCGTCGTGCCGGCCATCGGCACGTTCTGTTCCAGTCGTTGTTTCGCCGCGGCCCGCCCCTCGGCCTAATCCGCCAGGAGCTGGCTGCGAAGCCCATCCAGACGGGTGCGAAGCGACCCGTCGATGACCGTGTCTCCCACCCGGGTCACCACGCCCGCAATCAGCGACGCGTCGACCTCCCGGGTCAGCAACACCTTCTTGCCCGTCAACTTCTGAAGCTCGGTCTGCAGGCGCTGTGCATACGGCTCCGGTAGCTCCTTCGCGCTCACCACCGTGGCCCGCACAACCCCGTCCTTCTCGTCACTCATCTTGCGCAGCGCCCGCCCCACACCAGGGACCACGGCGAGCCGTCGGCGACGGATCAACAGCCTCAGCGTGTTGCTCACCGTGAGGCTCAAGCCGAGGCGACGAGCGACCTCGTCGAGCAAGGCGTCCCGGTCACGCTCGCTCACCAAAGGGTTGTCGAGCACGGCTTGGAGCTCTTCGCTCCCCAGATAGGTGTCGGCGAACGAGGTGATCTCTTCCGCCAGCTTGCCCAGGTTGCCGGTCTCGACGCCGATGTCGTACAGCGCCTGCGCGTAGCGACCCGCAATGGCCTCGTTGCTCACGCGGAGCCTCCCTTCGTGATCGTCAGTCCCGACGAGGACAGCTGCTTGACGTAGTCCTCGGAGATGCGGTCATGGTCCGCGGCACTCACCTTGGACTCGAGCAGGGTCTCGGCCGCCTTGATCGCCGCCTCGACCGTGTCACGCATCAGCACGTTGCGCATCTGCTTGACTTCCTGCTCGATCATGAACTGCGCATCCTTGAGCATGCGCTCCTTCTTCTCCCGCGCCTCCGCCAGGATGCGCTCCTTCTCGCGCTCGCCCTGGGCCCGGAAGTCCTCGCGAATCCGCTCCATCTCGTCGTCGATGTGCTGGAGCTTGTCCTCGTACTTTGCGAGCCGCGCCGACGCGTCGTCGCGCATCTTGGTGGCCGCATCGATTTCCTTCATGATGGTCTGCTTGCGGTTCTTGAGGCCCTCCTGCAAAGGCTTGCGACCGAAGCGGACCACGACATAGGCGAAGAGCGCGAAGTTGATCAGGTTGGCGAGGAACGGAGGCGGCATGTCAGGCTTGCGCCAGAGCAAGCTGGGCTCGGCCTCGGCGTCGGTCCCAATGAACCCGTAGAACCAGTTCATGTCCTTCGGTCCGCCATGGCCGCCGTGCGCGTCGGGCGCGCCGTGACCTTGGGCGTCGTGCCCCGTGGCAGGCTCGTCGTGGCCGAGGGCGCCATGCTTGTCCTTCCCGGGAGCGTCGTGATGCATCACGCCATGCTCGGCGGTGGGCTCGACATGCGACGGGATCTCGACCTTGCGGGGATCCGGTTGGTCGACGTGAGCGACCGGAGGAGGCGGCGGCGGGTCGGCGACCGGCGCGGGCACCTCGCGGGGCTGGGGCGGCGGGGCGGGGGGCCGAGCAGCAGGGGGCCGGGCCGCAGGAGGCTGGGCCGCAGCAGGCTGGGCCGCAGGCTCCCCGTAGGGGTTGTCCTCGGTCTGCGCGAACGACGTCGCAGACAGCGACATCACCATTGTCACGGAAGCGATGAGCCACGGAAGTCGCATCAGGAAACCTCCCTCCCGAGAACCTTGCTGGCCGCTTCCTTCGCGAGTTGGCCGGAGATCTGTCCGAGGTCGAACCGGATCGACTCGCCCTCCTTCCGGATCTTCTCCTTACCCTCGCCCGTCACCTTTGCGGCGGCTTCACGAGCCTCGCCGAGGATCTGGGCCTCGAGCTTCTGCGCCTCCGTGCGCAGACGTTCACGCTCTTCGTTCGCCACCTTGCGCACCTTCTCCAACTCACTCTCGTAGCGCTTGATGATGTCCCCGGCCTTCTCATCCATCTTGCGCGCTTCGGCTTTCGCGCCATCCGTGGCCTTCTCTCGTGCCTCGACCACCTTCAGGAACGGATCCAGAAGGACCGGTTTGAGCACGATGAACAGCAGCAGGAAGACCACGAACTGGATGAGCACGGAGCCGTCGAAGTCGACGCTGACGCCGGGACCGCCGGACGAAGCGCTCATCAACGAGGCGTGGGCACTGGAAAAAAGTTCGCTGCAATGCATGGTGTAGGACTCGGGGCCGGACGACTGGGGCCGGCGCTTCGGGCTGGCGTGCGGGGCGGAAAGCGCTCACCGCAGATGCCGCGGGGCGTCTAACACTTCTCGAATGACGTGTCTAGCGACGCGGTGCAGCGCGGCTCTGTGTGGAAAAACAAATTGTAAGATCGATAGGTTGGGTTGTATTACGCGGCGAGACGGGCGGGGGAGTCGGCGTGCGTCAACGGAGGGCGGGGACGGAAAGGGACGGGCCTTGCGCTCAGCTTCGGTCACGGTTGCTCTTGCCAAGATCCGGCCAGCAAGGACGGCACGATCACCCCAGCACATGGCACCCGTGCTCGCCCGCGATCCGCTGTACACTTCCCTCCACGAGATCTGCCATGCACCCATCCTTCCCCCCATGGCGTCCCCTGGCTCTCGCCCTCGCGCTCGGGACAGGCGCGTGCGGCACCAGCGGCGACGAATCCGCCCGTCCTCCCTCCGCAGGTAGCGATGCCGGCACCGATACGGGTTCCGACACGAGCTCCGACACGATCTCCGAAGACGTGCCCCTGGACTCGCTCACCGACGCAGCCTGGCCCGACGCACTGCCCGATGCGGCGCCGGACGCCCCGACCGAGGCGAACCCCGCCGATGCGACCGAGGACGTCGCGGAATCAGGCCCCGCCGGCAAGCCGCGCCTGTGGGTCTTCCTTCTCGCCGGACAGTCGAACATGGTGGGGTTGGGCTACAACGGTCAGCTCACGGGCGCCGATGCCAACCCCGTCGACGGCGTGTGGATCTATTACAACGGCAGCATTCACCCGAACGCCAACGCGCTGCAGTGGAAGCAGCTCGCCCCAGGCTTTGGGGTCACCGAGGATCGCTTCGGTCCGGAGCTCGCCTTCGGTCAGAGGATGCACGAGCTCTGGCCCACACGAGCGATCGCCGTCATCAAGGTGGCCGAAGGCGGCACCGCCCTGCACGACCGTTGGGCCGCAGGAACCGGCGACCTGTACTTGCTCCTGCTGTCCGAGATCCAGGCCCAGCTCGCCGCGCTCCAGCAAGACTGGCGCCCCCAGATCGCCGGGCTCGTCTGGATGCAGGGAGAGTCGGACGCGATCCAGGAGTCCACCGCCAACGCCTACCTCAACCACCTCGCGGCCTTCATGACGTCGGTTCGGTCCTCCCTCGGCGTGGCCGTGCTCCCCACCACCGCAGGGCTCATCTACAGCAACGCCGGCCTGTGGCCCTACGCCGCTACCGTGCGCAACAGCACCGCTGCGCTGGCCGGCCTTCTGGGACAGATGGACGTCGTCGAGACCAACGACCTGTCGGTGCATACCGACGACCTCGCGCACTACGACACCGCGAGCACGGTGACCCTCGGGCGGAGGTTCGCCGACGCGACAGCGGGCATGCTCGCCGAGGAGTGGCACTTCCCCGAGGGCTTCTCCGGCGTCCAGGGCGACCACTTCTGGACGTATCGGTCTCGCGCAGGCGGGGCGATGACCCCGATGACGTGGGACACGGCGCAGACGCGCTGGCACGGAAGCGAACCGTGGGTTCTGATCGGGGCCGGGTGGATGCACCCCGGCCCGACCGAACAGGCAGAGCTCGGGTGGTGGGCTCCCTACGCGGGACGCGTCGCCGTGGACTGTGCCGTCACGGATGGCGACTCCGGCGGCGGCGATGGCGTGGTCGTGGAGGTTGCGCTCGGCCAGCAGATCGTGTGGGGGCCGGTGACCATCCCGAATGGCGGCTCGTCGCAGGCCAGCTTCGAGGTCGACGTCGTCCAAGGCGCCGAGCTGATGTTCCGCACGAGCTCGGGTGCGGCTCAGGACGGCTTCAACGATGCAACGGTGTGGGACGTCGACGTGCGGATGGTGAACGTCGAGTGACCTTCAGGGGCAAGCGCCCCACATCCCCACGACGAGGGTCCTGGCCTGCTGTTCGTCGGACTCGAACAGGTCCTCGAACGTGCGGTTGTCACCGTAGGGGAAGGCGCGCGCCAAGCCCCGGCGCAGAAGCTGGCGCTCCAGCGAATCGTTCGTCCCCGCGCCCACGTGCACGTAGGCGAGAAGCCGGTCGTAGCTGTCCCGGCATTCCGCGCCGAACGTCAGCCACACGAGGTGGTCCGTGAGCTGCGACGTGAACGTCTTGGCTTCGTTGCCATAACACTCGGCGGGATCCTCGCCGTGCGCCACCTCGGGGGTGTCGATTCCGATCACGCGCACGCGTCCGCCCGCGTCGCCTCCCAGCTCATCTGTGACGTCCAAGGTGTCCCCATCCACGGCCCAATCGACCCGCACGAGCGAAGGCGCGTGGCACGGCTCGATGCCCGAGGGGAGCACCGAAGGGTCGAGATCTGCGAGCTCCGCGTCATCCAGGTCCAGGCTGCCGTCCCACGCGTTCCCCTCCGGGCGTTGCCCGCAGTGCGTCGTCGAAGCGCAATCCAGCCCCAACGCGCAACAGTTCACGTCGTCGCAATCCTCGCTCCCATTGCCGTCGTTGTCGCAAGCGTCCGAACACGTCGCCGTCGTGGACTCGGCGACGCCTTCCTCGCAGGGGACTCCCGAGCCGCCGAACCCGCCGGAGCCGCCGAACCCGCCGGAGCCGCCGAACCCGCCCGAGCCGCCGAACCCGCCCGAGCCGCCGAACCCGCCCGAGCCGCCCGAGCCACCCGAGCC